>Ga0070681_10000161_pt1 | contig 50572 bp, 46 predicted proteins | sample KBSC83BmetaG_FD_65650 | JGI IMG/M metagenome (GOLD analysis project Ga0070681, IMG submission 65650) | Corn rhizosphere microbial communities from Kellogg Biological Station, Michigan, USA - KBS C8-3B metaG | ecosystem: Host-associated > Plants > Roots > Rhizosphere | place: USA: Michigan...
ACGTCGGCTCCGATCTTCGGTCTCCCTCAATCGGCATCGTGTCTGCACCATCCACTACACTCGAGACGAACGTCGTCACACCGCCAGCGGCGCCGCGGCTTTTCCTCGTTGACGGTTATGCGCTGATCTATCGCGCCTTTTTCGCTCTCATCTCGCGGCCGCTGACGACCAGTCACGGCGAGAACACCTCCGCCGCTTGGGGAATTGTAAACTTTCTCAACCGGCTGCTCACGGCGCACAGGCCAGAGTACCTCGGCTGGGTGCACGACTCCGGACTCTCCTTCCGTCACGAGACGTACGCGGGATACAAAGCGACGCGCGAGAAGCTCACCGACGAGCTGCAGTCCGATTTCGATCGCGGTATGGAGCGCATCTGCCAGCTGCTCGAGGCCTACCGGGTTCCGATCATCTCCGTTCGGGGCTACGAGGCTGACGACGTGATCGGCACGCTCGCCGGCAAAGCGGTCAGCGAGGGACTGAACGTCGTGGTCGTCTCCGGCGACAAGGATTTCCAGCAACTCGTCAGGCCAGGGGTGTGGCTATTGAATCCTGGACGCGGCGGGCCGGCGAGCGTTGAAGAGCATTGGGTTGGCGTGGAAAATGGGAGCGAGCGCATGGGCGTGCCGCCGGCGCTGGTGACCGATTATCTCGCCCTGGTCGGCGACAGCTCCGATAACGTCCCTGGCGTGCGCGGCATCGGCGAGAAGACCGCCCAGGAGCTGGTGAACAGCTACGGTTCGCTCGACAACATTCTCGCCCACGTCACCGAGATCACGAAGAAGCGTCCGCGCGAAGCACTTCTCGAGCAAGCCGACATGGCCCGGCTCAGCAAGCAGCTCGTCACCATTCGCGCCGATATCGACGTGGCGCTCGATCTCGAGAAGATGCGCATCACGGAGCCAGACCGTGAGCGACTGCGCTCGCTCTACGTGGAGCTCGAGTTTCACACGCTCGCCAAAGACATCGCCGCCCCAGCCGCTCCCGAGGTGGCGGAAGAGCGGCCCGTCACGACGTACATCACCGTCGACAGCATTCCGATGCTGCAGAAGGCGATCGCGCGCGCTCGTAAGGCACCACACATTGCCATCGACACGCAGGTCGTCATCGATCCGGCGTCGCCGACGGAGATGGATCCGTTGCGCGCAACGCTCGTCGGTATGTCGATCGCCGTCGGCTCTGGCGAGGCGTACTACCTCTCGTTCGGCCACCGCGAATGGGAGGAGCCACAAGGCACTCTCGCGTTAGGCGATGTGACCGGTGAGCTTGGCGCGGAAGAGAAGCGCGACGACGAGACGCAGGCGAAGAGGAAGCCCGCCCGCAAGCGCGCCGTGGTGAAGCCGGAGCCCTCGAGCATCGCGGCCCGCGCTCTGGCGAGCGCCGGGCGGCAGCGCGTTCGCAACCTGCCGCCGATCTCGGATCCATCGATGGCACCGCTTCGCGCGCTCCTCGAGGATCCGACGGTCTCGAAGACGCTTCAGAACGCCAAGTTCGATCTTCTGGTGCTCCGCGGTGCGGGAATCGACCTACGCGGCCTCGACTTCGACACGATGGTCGCCAGCTACGTTCTCGATCCGGGTCGCCGCTCCCACGGCCTCGACCTGCTCGCGCTGGAGTTCCTCGGTCACACGATGACGACTTTCGCGGAGCTCTGCGGACGAGGGAAAGAGTTGATCCCGTACGATCAGGTCCCGGTCGAGTGCGCGCGCGACTACTCGTGCGAAGACGCAGATTTCACCTGGCAGCTGCGCGGCCTCTTCGAGCCGCAGATGGAAACCCTGCAGCTCGCGCGGCTCTTTCGCGACGTGGAGATGCCTCTCGTCGCGGTGCTCGCCGAGATGGAGTGGACCGGCGTCGCAATCGACGTCACGTGGTTTCGCGCCTTGAAGGAGCGCTTCGAGCGCGAGCGGCGACGCGTCGAGCAGGAGATCTATTCGGAGGCAGGCCAGGAGTTCAACATCAACTCGAATCCGAAGCTGCGCGAGATTCTCTTCGACACGCTCGGTCTGCCGGTCTTGAAGAAAACGTCGACAGGACCGTCGACGGATGCGAGCGTGCTCCAGCAGCTGGCGGACGAGGGGCACACACTGCCGTCGCTGCTCATGGAGTATCGCGAGCTCGCGAAGCTCGAGAGCACGTACATCGACGCACTTCCGGCGTACGTGAATCCACGCACCGGCCGGCTTCACACCTCGTTCAGCCAGACCGTGGCGGCAACCGGACGCTTGTCGTCCAGCGATCCGAACTTGCAAAACATTCCGATCCGGCGAGAGCTCGGTCGGGACATCCGCCGCGGTTTCATTCCGCGGCGTGGCTGGCTGCTCGTCGCCGCGGATTACTCGCAGATCGAGCTTCGCCTGCTCGCGCACCTCTCGAACGACGCGGCGTTCGTGCAGGCGTTCCAGACCGGCGGCGACATCCACCGCCAGACCGCCGCGCTCATCTTCGACGTTCCTGTCGACAGCGTGACGTCAGAGATGCGCGCTCGCGCCAAGACGATCAACTTCGCGACGATCTATGGACAGGGGCCGCACGCACTCTCACGTCAGCTGAAGATCGCCCATGCCGAGGCGCGCGCATTCATCGATCGATATTTCGAGCGCTTTCAGGGCGTTCGCGCATATCTCGACTCGATGGTCGAGTTCGCGCGTGAGCATGGATACGTGCAGACAATCTTCGGCCGCCGCCGCTACATCCCGGAGCTGCGCGATCGCAATTTCGCCATTCGCGCGTTTGGCGAGCGCACCGCGGCGAACTCGCCGATCCAGGGTTCGGCCGCGGATCTGATCAAGATCGCCATGATCCAGATCGATGCCGCGTTGCGCGCACGCGAGATGAACAGCCGCATGCTGCTGCAGGTGCACGACGAACTGGTGTTCGAGGTGCCAGGGCCGGAGCGCGATGAGTTGATGGCGCTCGTGAAACACGAGATGGAGAACGCCGCGCGTCTCTCCGTTCCGCTCGTCGTCGATCTCGGCGAGGGCGCGAACTGGGTCGAGACGAAGCTCTCGTAACCGTCAGCTATGTCAGAGTTTGTGACACGGGCCATCCCGAGGTAGCAGTTGCATTGTGCAACGAGCGTCGCGTTTCCTCACATCCCGACGACAGCAATTGTTTGCGCCCAACGAATCGATGTTTTTACGACAGAAGGGGTTAAGGCGTATTCATAGTGGCGGCCTCGCGATTGCCCTTGAGAGTGCAGTCGCTGGACACCTCCACAATCACCGGAAGTCCTGCCCTGATCCCTATGGCTCGCCCACGCACGGGATTCACACTGGTCGAACTGCTCATCGTGGTAGTCGTCATCGGCATTCTTGCCGCGATGGCGATTCCGCGATTTCAGTCCACCAAGGGCAAGGCCTACCTGGCGGCCGTCAAGAGCGACTTGAAAAACCTCTCGACGGCGGAAGAGTCGTTCTTCTACGAGCACCGCGCGTACACCACGGATCTCGATTCGCTCAAGGCCGTGGCCTCGCACGGCGTCGTGCTCACGGTCATCACGGCGACGGCGAATGGATGGGCGGCGACCGGCTACCATCCGAGCTCGTATCCGCACACCTGCGCGCTGTTCTACGGTTCCGTGAGCGCCGTGTCACCCGCCACCGTGGAAGGCTCGATCGCCTGCAACTGAGCGATGCCGGCGTGTGGCGCCACGGCGTTGCTCGTTAGGCAATGAGCAGCATGAACGACCAGCAGCCGTCGCGCGATCTCGACACTCCGGACGATGCGCCCTTTCGCGAATTCCGGCTCCGTCGCGACGGAATGATCTACGCCATGGATGGCGGCCTCTGGCTCCATCGGCACGTCTGGAAGGGACGGCGGCTCGCGCACCTCGTTTCCACAGACCGGGAGCGCCTGCTTGCCTACGGACGCCGGGTCGGAATTCCCGCCGAACGACTGCAGTTCAAGCCCCTCAAGGATCCGCGAACAGGCATCCGACGCGACGCCTGGCACTGGGACCTCGGCGGGCCGGTGCTGCCGCCGCGGACGAAGGCATACTGACGCTACGCGATCGGCGCGGACACGATCGCGTCCTGAAGTTGCGCCTCGATCTCCATCGCCTCGGCGCGGACGCGTTGCAAGTCTGCCTGAAGTCGGGCGTGGAGCTTGGGGCGCCGGCGGAACAGAAGGTACGTCCGGGCCCGCTGAAGCGCCCGATGCAATCGGTCGCGCAGAAGGAAGTTGACGTCCGCCGCCAACGGCAGGCTCACGAGGTAGATGAGAGCTGGAATCCAGCCGACGAAGGCCGCCACCGCGAGACCCTGCCCAGTGTAGAACGCGAGCACGAGAGCCGCGCCCGCAACGATCGTCCGCATGGCGGGATCCGAGGCGCTCTCGACGGAACGGCGCGCGATCAGCCGCGCTGCATTGAAGGGAATCCAGTGGTTGATCATCCCCCAGAGCGCGATAGGTCCGCCGAGCGCGATGATCCAGGCCTCGCGAAGAACGAACGGCACTGCATGTCGACGCTCCGAGGAGACGCTCACATCCTCGAGCGCCACGCCGTGTCGCTCCAGGGCTTCTTCGAGCTCCCCGACGGATCGCACGAGGGCGTCAGCACGCGCGCGGAGTCCGTCGTCCGCATTCCGCGACAGCGCGAGCCTCGCCACTTCAATTCGCTCGGCGAGCGAGACATCCACGCGGAGCGACCGTGCGCGCCCGACTGACTCAGGCTCATCTCGCCACAGCGCCGCGAAGAGCGACGAGAGTGCCCGTGCGCGCGAGGCGTCATCGACCGTCTCGTAATTCAGCGTCACTCGCCGCAATCGCGAGTCGATCTCCTCGGTGAGTTGGCTGACTGCCGTTTCGCCTTGAGCGCGCCACTGATCGAGCGCGATGGGTTCCCCGATTTGCACGAGAACGCGCGTTCGGGGCGCCTCCTTTCGCTCGAAGGTCAAACCGACGGGCACGATGTGCAGATTACCGACCTGCGCTTCATCTCTCGCCTCGAGCGCCACGCGTGCTGCGCCAGTCTTCAGCGGCGCGAGCGAGGGATGGTCATGCGAGATCCCTTCGGGAAAGATGACGACGGCGCCATCACGACGAAGCACGGCCCGCAGCGCGCCGAAGGCGCGAGCGTTCCGCTGCGGAGTCTGGGCGTCTTGCATCGGGCCGTTCTCGATGTCGCTCCGCCGAACGAGTGGTACGACCCCGACCCAATTGAGCAGCGTCGCGAGTGCGCGGTTCTTGAACAACGTCGACTTGGCCGTGAGCACGATGCGGCGCGGCATGGCCCACGCCACGAGCATTGCGTCGACGAGAGCATTGGGATGGTTACAGACCAGCAAGAGCGGCGCGTTTCGTGGCAGCCGCTCGAGGCCGACGACATCGATGCGACGGTAAAACCATCGCAGCGCAATGCCGGCGATGCTTCTCAGAAGCGCGTAGAGCATCAGGCCGCCCTGAGCGGCTGAGGACGACGATCGGGAACGCCCTTCAAGATCCAGATGGCGATCACGAACATGAGCGCGACGACGAAGACCGCGGCGCGATAGGCCAGGTTCGTCCCAAAGGTGCCCTCGAGCGCGAACGTCGTTAGGCCCCACAGCAGCGGCCCGATGATCGCCGCGACCCGAGCGGAGAGCAGCATCAGACTGAAATACCGTCCTGCTTCCACGTCAGGAATGAGCGAGAGCAGAAGCGGCCGCTCGATCGCATTCACGCCGCCGAAGTTCAAGCCGATCGCCAATCCCACGAGCCAGAACGCCGATTGCGAGCTGACCAACATCATGGCGATGAGCAACGCGAACCAAATCCACAGCGTGATCGATAGAGACCGCTTGGCCCCGATTCGGTCGACCATATGTCCGTAGACGTAGCTGCCGAAGATCGCAGGGATCGTCAACACCATGAACAGCGTGACCTCTGTTCCGCGTCGAAAGCCGATCGCGCGCACGGCATAGAGTGTCATGAAGCTCACGATCGTCCCAATCGCGTCCTGATAGACCAGAGACGTGATGATGAATCGAAGGGCGCCCGGATGGCGGCGGGACTGGGTGATTGTCTCCTTCACGTCGCGGAATGCCTTTCGCCAATTCACGCGAGTGCCAGCAGGCGCTGGGTTGTGATCCCGGCAGAACAGGAACAGCGGCAATGAGAAGATCAGAAACAGCAGCCCAGTCGGTACGAAGGTGGCAACGCGTCCACCGACTCCGGTAAAGGGCACGAGCGTGTGCAGCGTAGTGTTGACGCCGTCGCTGAACTTCGGAATCATCGGGGGCCAACCGCCGGCGAAGAAAGGCTGCACCAGCAGAACGCCGATGATCGAGCCGACATATCCTACTGCCACACCGAGGCCGGAAAGCCTCCCCTGCTCTTCGACGGGCACCAGCTCGGGGAGCATGGCGTTGTAAAACGGCTGCGCTGCCTGATAGGCGAAGTTCGCAAGCGCAAATGCGATGAGGACAGGAAGAAGGGTCGTCAGGCTGACATGCCATCCTGGTGGCACGGACGCGGGATGGGCGATTCCTTCGCCGACGAGGGGGACCGTCGTTTGTCCCACGACACCGATCGCCGCACAGGCCAAGCATGATGCGATCGTGAACGCCACCACCCAAGGCTTTCGTCGGCGCCGCGCGTCCGAGATCGCGCCGAGCACGGGAATCGCGATGATCATGAGAATGGACGCGGCGGCGTTCGCCATGGCATAGACGAGATCCGTCGATCCCAAATCGCTCACGATCCACACCGAGAAGTAGAGCGTGGCGACATTCATCGAGAAGATCGTGTTCGAAAAGTCGTACAGAGCCCAGCTCCACCGCTCGACGGCAGGTGCCCGAACCACGGGTCGTATCTCGCCGCCGGCTTCGAGAACCGGCGCTACATGTTGTGGGTGCGCCACTGGGCGTTACTCCCTCGTTCGTGACAATTCGGAACCTCGTGAGCCGTGCTACCCCGAGGCATACGTTGCGTGACGTAGCGCACATGGGCCACGTCTCATTGACGGGTTCATCGGCGGGTCCAAATTACGACCGATGCCTCACTTCCGCCGCATCGACATGCTGCTCCGTCAGATCGTAACAGGCGCGCTCTTGCACGCTCGCGCAGTTCGTCTCAACAGCGCGCTGCTCGTTGTTCTTACTCTCGCGATGCCCGCGTGCGAGCGGCCACGAGCTGCGCCGCCTATCGATTCCGCGGTCCCTCTGCGCCCCGCGACAACTGGGTCCGCATCGCCGCAAGCCGCGGCAACCTGGGATGCTCATCTCGGCCCCGTCCTTCTCATCGCCGGAGCGTCGCCGGATCTCGCGACCGTCGTCGTCGGCGACTCCGTGCATACGGGGGCGGACACGATCACAGCGCGCGAGGCGATCGCCATTCGCTCCACGCCAGCGACGTTGGTCGGCCGCACGGACTCGGTGCAGTTGGGCATCCTACAGGAGGTCCGCTCGGCGAAGGGTGAGGATGATTCCGAGTGTACCGGATGGCCGGCCTGGGCAATTCAGAGCGCCCGCAGCGGTGCAACGCTCGCAGCGTGGACGGTTGGATTCGTCGGCGCCGCGGTCCAACCGATTCGGATGGATTCAATCGAAAGTATGAGTCGCGTCGATTCGGCACGGCTTGCCGCGGAGGTCACCCGTCTCGCCTCGACGCTGCCGACGAGCGCGGGCGATCGATTCACCGGACTCCCCTTCACCGTCACCTCGCTCTGGCGATTTCACGCCGGCCCGGGCGCCGAGGGGATCGTCACCAACCTCGTTAGGCACATCAACCAGGAGGCACGCCCCTTCGAGGAGCGAACGCTCATCATCGCAGAGCGCGACAGCAGCCGGCGCGAGGAGCGCTTTACGCTGGGGTACTACGATCGCTCGCAGGGCGCCGAGGAGACGGTCGAGAGCCGCGACGTCCTCGCGCTCGCCCGGCCGACGCCGGATGCGCAGCCTATGCTCGTCCTCGGCCGCGATTACGGTGATGGTATGTCATACGCGCTCGTCCAGCGCGACCCTTCCGGACGGTGGCGCGAGAAATGGCACAGCCCGCGCGGTCACTGTAAGTAGCCACCGCGCTACTCAACCCGAGCGAGAGTCGCCGGTGGAGTCGCGCGGCCGCCGATGCCCGCCAGCGCTGCCAGCGTCAGCAAATAGGGAAGCGCAAGAATCAACTGATACGGGACGTCGAGTCCCAGCGCTTGGGCGACGTATTGCAGCGACGTCGTTGCCGCGAATAAGAACGCCGCGAGGCCGATGCCGAGCGGACGCCAGCGGCCGAGAACGACGATTGCGATCGCGATGAAGCCGCGGCCGGCCGACATGCCTTCGACGAAGGTACCGGCCTGCGACAACACGAGAACGCCGCCCGCCAATCCACCTAGCGCGCCTGCAACCATCGTGGCGAAGAAGCGAATGCGGTTCACGGGTACGCCGGCTGTGAGCGCGGCGGCTGGATTCTCGCCGATGGCACGCAGCGCGAGTCCCGCGTGCGTGTACTCGAGGAACCACCACGTCGCCGGAATCAGCAGGAACGCCACGTAGGTGATCGCCGGCTGCGCGAAGAGCGCCACGCCGACGACTGGGAGGCGCGAAAGAAGAGGGATCGCCAGACGGGCGCTCGTGTCGATCGAGAGGCTCGAACCGGTTGCACCATAAAGTGTGCGGTAGAGCGTGCCCGTGCCGCCGAGCGCGAGGAGCGTGATGGCGGTGCCGGTTATGATCTGGTCGGCGCCCATGCCTAACGTCGCGGCCGCGAAGATGAGGGCGATGAGCATTCCGGCGCACGCGGAGATGGCGAGACCGAGAACGGATCCTCCGCCCCAGTGAGTGGCGCCGACGAGCGCGCCGAATGCGCCGCTCAGGATCACGCCTTCAAGGCCGATGTTGATGAGTCCCGTGCGCTCGATGAGGAGCTCGCCCGTGGACGCCAAGATCAGCGGCGTCGCCGTACGCACCGTGGCCTCCGCAAAGGCAGTCGCTACCGTACGACTGGCGACTTGATCGATCATCGCTCGGCCGGCGTCGATGTCGCCTCGGACGCTCGCGACGCGCTGCCAACGCCACTCTGCAGGGGCCACGCAACGATCAGCCCCAGAATGATGACGGCTTCGACGATCGACACCACGACGGCCGGAACGCCTGCGTCACGCTGCATGGCCGAGGCTCCCGCTTCCAACGCGCCGAACAGGAGCCCGCTCGCTACGACGCCAGCCGCGTCCAGGCGGGCGAGGAGCGCGACGGCAATGCCCGTGTAGCCGTAGCCGGGAGAAATGTTCTCGTATAGTGCAAACGTCACCCCGGTGACCTCGATCGCGCCGGCAAGCCCAGCGATCGCCCCGCTAACTATGAAGGCGTGGGTTCCTGTGCGCGCCACATCGATCTCGCCGGCTACGCGTGCAGCGTCCGGATTCGCGCCAATCGCGCGAAGACGAAATCCAGCGGCGGTGTGGCGAACGATCCACCAAGCCGCAATGGCCACGACGATGGCGACCAGAAATCCCGCGTGTAAACGTGACGCTGGAAGTATGCGCGGGAGCCGGGCGGCCGAGTCGATGGTGCTCGATTGCGGGTAAATATGGAGGGGCTCCTGCAATGGACCGCGCACCAGGTACCCGACCAGATACAAGGCCACGAAGTTGAGCAATATCGTACTTATCACTTCGAGCACGCGAAACCGGACGCGGAGGAGGGCCGCAATCCCCGCCCAGAATCCCCCCGCGGTGGCTCCGATCACCAAAGCCACGAGCGGATTCCAGCGGCTGTGTGACAAGCCGGGCAACAGCGAAAGCGCCGTGGCCGCCGCCGCACCCGCGAGCAACTGACCTTCCGCGCCGATGTTGAACACGCCGCCGCGGAAAGCGATCGCGACCGACAACCCTGTGAGAATGAGCGGCGTAGCCCGAACGAGCGTTGCCGAGGTAATCGCGTAGCCAGAACCGAGTGAGCCGCGAAGCAGTGCCGCAGTAGCTGGAATCGCCTCGAAACCCATCACTCGGAGCAGAAGTGGAATTCCCAGGCCGAGAACGAGGAGGACGTATCCCGCGCGGCGCAGCGGCTCTGGAACGGCGGCCAGCCAGCGCTTGATCACGACGCGTTCGGTGTCGTCCAATGATCGCGAGCAGCCCAACTTAGCATTAGGATTGCCCCGATGTCGCTCTCGGTCCCGATAGACGCCACGCCGAACGGTTCCCAGACCGTCGCCGGAGACACCGATCCAGGCCGGTGGCGGATGCTCGTCCTCCTTGCTTGGGCTGAGTTGCTCGGGATGTCACTCTGGTTCGCCGGGAGCGCCGTCGCCGCACAGCTCGGGTCACGATGGGACCTCGCCCCGTCCTCGTTAGGTTGGCTGACTGCAATCGTGCAGCTCGGGTTCGTGCTCGGGACGGCAGTCTCGGCACTATTGAATCTCGCTGACATCGTTCCCGCACGGTTGCTGTTCTCCCTTTCGGCGCTCGTCGGGGCCGCCGCCAATGCCGCCGTGCTGCTGTCCGCAAGCTATCGCGGCGTCCTCGTCTGTCGATTGCTCACGGGGTTCGCCCTCGCCGGCGTGTATCCGCCGGCGATGAAGATGATTTCGACGTGGTTTCGCGCGCGACGAGGCTTGGCGGTAGGCACTGTTGTCGGCGCGCTCACCGTGGGGAAAGCTGGCCCGTATCTGGTTCACGCCATTCCAGGCGCGGGCGTTGAGCCGGTGATCCTCTCTGCCACATTCGCAGCGACACTCGCAGCACTGCTGGTCCTTTTCTTTTATCGCGACGGGCCATTCCCCTTCCCCCCGCGGCCGTTCTCCTGGGGTCTGGTAGCTACCGTAGTGCGTGAACGACGCTGGCGGCTCGCGACTGGCGGCTATCTCGGGCACATGTTCGAGCTGTACAGCGCCTGGACGTGGATCCCGACCTTCGTCGCGATGAGTGCGGCGGCTGCCGGGGTGTCGGCTGGCCCCGCACGCGACGAGCTCTCGGCGCTGATCGCGTTCTGCGCGATCGCCATCGGCGGCGTTGGCTGCGTGTGGGGAGGACTGATTGCCGATCGCCGCGGCCGCGAGTGGCTCGTAACGATGGCGATGGCGGCGAGCGGTGCGTGTGCCCTGCTCATCGGATTCGTGTACGGCAAATCGCTCTGGCTCCTCGTCCCCGTGGCGCTTCTCTGGGGCTTTTTCGTCATCGCGGACTCGGCCCAGTTTAGTGTTCTCGTAACAGAGGCCGTCCCCGCACATGCCGTGGGCACGGCATTGACGGTGCAGACTTCGCTTGGCTTCCTGCTCACGATGGTCTCGATCCAGCTCGTTCCGCCCGTGGCGGGGATCGTGGGCTGGCGGTGGGCGTTCGTGATGCTCGCCGTCGGGCCCGCGCTCGGAATCGCCGCGATTCGAAGGCTGCGTCGGCCCGCTACGACAGGCCGAGCATCGCGCGTCCCACCAACTCTCGCTCGTTAGGTACCTCTGTCAGGCGGCCCTCGTGCACGGCGAGAACTCGTGTGGACAGGGAGAGCACCTCGTCGAGATCGCTGGAGTGGACCAGTACTGCGGCGCCGCGTGAGGCGGCCTGCTGGAGACGGTCATGAACCGCCGCGGCCGCGCGAATATCCAGTCCGCGGGTCGGATTTTCCGCGACGATCAGCGATGGTCCGTCGCTCAGCTCTCGCGCGAACACCAACTTCTGCTGGTTTCCACCCGACAGCTCACCCGCGCGGGCATCGATGGACGGCGTACGAACATCGTATTCCGCAGCAAGCTCACGTGCCCGATCACGCAGCCGTTTCCACATCATGCGGCCTCGTCGTCGGCCGGCTCCCTTCAACGCGAGGTTCTCGGTCAACGAGAACCCGAGCACGAGGGCGTCGCGTTGTCTGTCCTCCGGAATCAGTGCCGTCGAGCCGCCGCGCCAGATTGTGCCACGTGTAGCGTCGATTCGGCCGGCGACAGCTCGCAGAAGCACCTCGTGGCCCGAGTTCTCCAATCCCGCTATCCCGACGATCTCATGCGCTCGCACCACGAGGCTTGCATCCGCGAGGCGCGTCACACCACTGGCGTCGACTACCGTCACTCCGGTCAGTCGCAGCATCTGCTCTCCGCCTGGCTGGCGTGCGACGCCTTCCCTTTCTGGTGGAGCATCGCCGAGCATCGCCGCCGCGAGCCGGTCTGACGACGTTTCGGCCGCCGGCGCCCGGTAGACCGTGCGTCCGAAGCGAAGAACGGTCACGTCGTCCGCGATCTCCAGTGCCTCCGAAAGCTTGTGGGTGATGAGGACGACCGAGCCGCCGCGGAGCGCGAACTGGCGCAGCAGGCGCAATAGCTCCCGCGCCTCGGACGGCGCTAGCACGGCGGTAGGCTCATCGAGAATGAGGATCGCCGCGTTTCTGTGGAGCGCCTTCAAAATCTCGAGTTTCTGTTGCGCAGCGATGCTCAATGAGCCGGCCGGTGCATTCGGATCGATCGCGAGCTGCACTTCGTCGGCAAGAACGCGCGCACGGTCGCGGGCCGCGGTGGGTGAGTACAAACCGCGGCCGCCGAGCGCGATATTCTCGGCCGCGGTCATCGCCGGCACGTTCGTGAAGTGCTGATGTACCATCCCTATTCCCGCGCGGATGGCATCAGCGGGCGATCGGATTCGCTGGCTTCGCGCGTCGAGGAGGATCTCTCCGCTGTCTGGCTGAAGAAGGCCGAAAGCCACGCGCATGAGAGTGGTTTTTCCTGCCCCATTCTCACCGAGCAGCGCGTGTACGCTGCCGGGCCGTATGACTAACGATGCGCGATCGAGCGCTCGTGTCCGTCCAAAGTTCTTGACGATACCTTCAAGGCGGAGCTCCGGAGCGCGGCGCGCGGCAGGGCTGGCCGGCGCACCGGTCATAATCCCGTCGGCGCGTGGAGGAACTCTGCCTCGACCCCGAACTCCCGCGCCACGTAGTCACCAAGCGCGCGGATGCCTAACGTCTCCGTCGCGTAGTGGCCGGCATACACGACGACAATTCCCATGTCGCGGGCCTGCACGGCCGTATGATGCGGCCCCTCACCGACGATCATCGTGTCGATACCACGCTCAGCGGCCTCGTGAAGGGTATCACTATCCGCTCCGGCGCCGGTGCAGATCGCCCAGTGCCGGGTTCGTCGGTTGCTGCCAAATGGCGTCACAACGACTTCGCCTCCCGCCTCGCGCGCGAGCTCGCGTGCGCGTTTCACCACGCTCTCGGTTTCCATGTCCGCAGTTCCACTCAGCCCGACGTCAACGGTTTTGTAACGGGCGAACCCTTCTGACGGCTCGAGGCCGAGGCGGCGTGCGAGCAGCGCATTGTTCCCGAGCTCGGGGTGCATGTCGAGCGGGAGATGTGTCGAGTAGACGGCGAGATCGTGCGACACGAGGTCGACGTATCGCGCGTAGGTGAGGCCAGTCACTGGCTGCAACCCACCCCAGAACATTCCGTGATGGACGAGCAGCATCTGGGCTTGCGCGGCAACAGCTTGGCGAACGGTGTGCGACGAGAAATCGACCGCGGTTGCGACGCGACGCACGTCGCCGCGATTCGCGAACTGGAGTCCGTTGAGCGCGGCGGGATAATCGGGAATCTCGGCGGTATGGAGCAGTGCGTCGAGTTGCTCTGCTATCACTTGAGCGCGAGGCATGGCCCTTGGCGCCTAACGGGTATCAGGCGCCTGCGCGCTCGGGAGCGAGAACTTCCCGGTGGCAATCAGGGCGCGCGCCGAATCGAGAGTGCGCCGCGTCGCGCCCGGAATACGGGAGGTCAATCGCGGGTTGAGAATGAGGTCGACGACCTGCTCCCGCATGCCGAGCTTGATGATACCCGGCGTGAAGGTGTGACTCCGCACCTCTCTCGCCACTGTGAGGAAGGCATGGGGAAGATCGATGGCTACGCTCCCGAGCGTGACATCCGGCGCCAGGTCGTTCTGGTTCGAGTTGGTGCCGAACACATATGCCCCCGAGGCTTCGCGCACGGCCTGAAAAATTCCCAGTCCAGCGGCGTCTGCGTTCTGAAAGATGACGTCCACGCCGCTCGCCAGTTGAGCCAGTGCCTGCTCCTTTCCAGCGCTGACGTCATCCCAGTTGCCGATGTAAGCGGTGACGACCTTCGCCTTGGGATTTACGCGGTGGACGCCCTTCTGGAATGCAAGAAAGCTCTCGCGTACGGGAGGTAGCTCGGTTCCACCGATCACGCCCAGTCGGTTTGTGCGCGTCATGACGCCGGCGATCATGCCTGCAAGGTACGAGGGCTCGGCGAAGCCGAAGACCATTCCGCTCACGTTGCCGCCGCTCGTGTTACCCGAGGTCACGACATACTGCGTGGCTGGGTACGACGGAGCCACCGCGCGCGCTGCGTCCTGAAACTCGAACCCGTGCCCAAAAACGAGATCGAAATGCTGGTTTCCGTACTGGCGGAAATTCTCCTCGAACTCGGCCGGTGTCTTTGTCTGAATGTGGCTGATCTGAGCGCCGAGTGAGTCGCGGATCCGAAGCAAACCCTGGTAAGCGCCGCCGTTCCATGATTGGTCCGAAATGGCGCCGGGAGTGAGAAGCGCCACCTTGAAGCCGGAGACCTGTGCCGACGTGTCTGGAGTCCCTCGATCCCGGCTTCCAGTGCAGGCTCCAAGAGCGAGAGTAGCGAGGACTATCCAGATGTTGAAGATGGTGGAAAACCTAGCAATCCGCCGCCGAAATACGGCCATAAGCTCTTGTGGAATAGTCACTTATACAGTTGTGGAATTCCCGGACATCGACGATGCAGCACACGTCGAAAATCGGCGGATAGAGGAGCGCTGAAGCGCTCTATGATGTCTGCCTAGTGTCGAGATTATGCTTCGAGCTCAGAGGCGCGATCTCGCATCATGAGCCCCATGATGCGATCGAGGTCATCGGGCGAGTAGAACGAGATCCGGACGGCGCCTTTCGAATCACCTCGCAGTTCAATCTGCACATCGGTTTGGAGATAATGCCTGAGCTCGTCTTCGAGTTGCCGGACAACTGCCGAGTGTTTGCGACCGGTGGAATCGGCGGCAGCGGTGCCGGGGGCGGCAGCCCCGCGCTGTTTTCGGGCGAGATCCTCAGCCTGGCGAACGTTTAATCCTGCGCTTACGATCCGGTCGGCGATCGCTAGCGCATCTGCCTGCTCCATCCCGGCGAGCGCGCGAGCGTGTCCGGCTGAAAGCTTCCCAGACTCCACGAGCTGCTGGACGTGGTCTGGTAGCGTCAGGACGCGGAGAAGATTCGTGATGGTGCTGCGATCTTTGCCGACCGCGTCTGCGACCTCCTGGTGGGTCAACGAAAACTCTCCGAGCAACCGCTGGTAGCCTCGCGCCTCCTCGATGGGGTTGAGATCCGCCCGCTGGAGGTTCTCGACCAGCGCCAACACCAACATCGTCTGATCGTCGAATTCGCGAACGACAGCGGGAACGTCCTTCCAGTCCAGGTTGCGGACGGCACGTAGCCTTCTTTCGCCGGCGATCAACTCATAATTCTCGCCCTTGCGGCGGACCGTGATGGGCTGAAGCAGCCCGTTCGCCTTGATAGACGCCTCGAGCTCGGCGAGCGCGTTCGGCTCGAATTCCCGTCGCGGCTGGTAGGGATTGGGTCGAATTCGCGATGTCGGGATCCGCTGCAAGTCGGTCGTGGCCGTCGCCGTCGGTTGCGCGGCGCCAATCAACGCCTCGAGGCCGCGACCGAGGCGACGTTGTTTTTCCGTACTCATGCCGTGCGCTCCGAATGGCTGTCTGGCAACGTGGCGTCGCCGGTGAATGTCTGGGATGGCTGATCACGCCAGACAGAGGTCCGCTCGATCAACTCGCGCGCGACATTCATGTATGCCTGGGCACCTACCGATGCCACGTCGTACAGAATAATGGGCTTACCGAAGCTGGGTGCCTCGGCAAGCCGAACGTTCCGTGGAATGACAGTCTCGAAGACTTTCGCGCCGAAGTACTCGCGCGCCTCGGCAGCGACCTGGCGAGAGAGATTAAGCCTCGCGTCGTACATGGTCAGCAGGACGCCATCGATTGCGAGCGCTTCGTTCACACTGCGCTGAACGAGGTGCACGGTATTGAGAAGCTGCGACAGACCCTCGAGAGCGTAGTACTCGCACTGCACGGGTATGAGCAGCGCATCGGCGGCCGCGAGCATGTTGACGGTGATGAGGCTCAACGAGGGCGGGCAGTCGATCAGGATGTAGTCGTATTGCGAAGCGACCTCCGCGAGCGCGGAGCGCATTGCCCTATCACGGCCGGGGTGGTCGACGAGCTCGACCTCAGCGCCCGCAAGCTCGGGCGTGGCAGGTAGCAGATCGAGGTGCCTGAACTGTACCTCCCGCATGGTGGCGTTGCCGACGGAAGTGCTGCCGATCAAGACATCGTAGACGGTCGCCGTGATCGACTCTCGGTCGATTCCCAAGCCACTCGTCGCATTGCCCTGAGGGTCGCCATCGACGAGCAACGTTTTCTGCTCAGCCGCGGCGAGGCTCGCGGCGAGATTGACGGCGGTCGTGGTCTTTCCCACGCCGCCCTTTTGATTGGCAACTGCGATGATTCGGGCCACGGAGCTCGAGCGCGTCAGAGACGCCGGAATATACGCACGGTCGCGCTTCGCGCAGCCACGATCTCTCGTTCCACGTGAAACGGTCCACCCAGCGCGAGGTCGCGAGGAGATGTTCCACGTGGAACTAGTGCCCAGCCCGGCAGCTCGGGCTCCGAGGGCCGGCCAATTTATGTGACGCGCTAGAGGCGCGTTATTGGCGTGTTGTTGGCTCTATAGTGCTAGATCAACGGCCAGCTACAAACCGCCAACGGGCGTTAACAGAGACCTGAATTCGTTGCTGCCCTGGCTCGATCGGGGTCGGCGCTGCGTTTGCGGCCATGGCGCGGACATCCATTCTGAACATTGGGCGAGGCCCCGCATCCGCCGTGCTCAACTCTATCAAAGCGCCAAGCGAACCGCCGGCGGCGCGCGCGAGCGTCTCGGCATCCGCGCGAGCGCGAGCTACACCCTGCGCGATGGCGGCGTGTCGTGCCGAATCACTGTTCGAGGCGAAGAAGTCCAGGGAGTTGATCTGATTTGCTCCTTTTGCGAGCGCCGCATCGAGGACGCCGGCCACTTGATCGATTCGTCGTACCTCAACACGCACGACATTGCTCACGATGTAGCCGACAACCGTGCTGCGCTGCGTTGTCTGATCGTAGCGAGTGTTCGGGGCGACGCTGTAGTTCTCGGTCGAGATCTGGTCGCGCGAAACACCTGCAGCAACGACTGCATCGATGACGGCGCGTTGCCGTTGTGCATTGTCACGCGCCGCCGCCGCCGCTGTCGTCGCCCGCGTCTCGACACCGATGTACACCGCCGCTCGATCGGGAACGAATTGCGCTTCGCCCGTCGCGGCAGTGACGATGTCGGCGCGCATGCTGTCCGGCCGCACGGCCTGCGCCGCGATGGTGCTCGTGCCTGCAAAAGTTGAGAGTATACTAAATGCAGCGATGCATGACGCGCGTCTCATTGTGCCTCCCCGGAGAGTCGAGACCAACGTACCCCTTGCTCGGTCGCGAGGTCCCGTGTTCCCATTCGGGGCCTCAAAGCAGGATGGAAGCTAAATGGCCGCGGACCGGCGCCGACGCTTCTCGATCTCGATGAGCAGATTCTGCAGATCCGTCGGGCTCACCCCGGGGATGCGCGACGCCTGGGCCAGCGTCTGCGGGCGCAGCGCGGAGAGCTTCTGCCGCGCTTCGAACGAGAGCGACAACATCTCCTCGTAAGGCAGCCCGACATCCAATCGAAACTGTCCCATGCGGCGCATCTTCTCCGCCTGCTCGCGCTCGCGCTCGAAGTACCCTGAATACTTGATCTCGAGCTCCGCCGTCAGCACCGCGTCCCGATCGAGGGTATCGCCTACTTCGCAGGCCTCGAACAGGTCGCCGAGTGAGACGCCCTGCCGCTTCACCACCTCGCCGATTCTGACGGCATGCGACAACGCCCTGCTACCTGCACGAGCCAGAACCCCCTGTGCGGCGGCCGGTGAGATACTCGTCTCGTCAGCGATTCGACGCGCAGCATCTTCCGCGGCCAGCCTCCGCGCCACGACCTCCTGTTCGCGCTGATCATACAAGCCGAGTTGGCCCGCCAACGGCGCCAGGCGACGCAGCGCGTTGTCCTGGCGAACCGTTAGGCGAAACTCGGAGCGCGACGTGAACAGCCGGTATGGCTCGTCCACGCCGCGGGTGACGAGGTCATCGACAAGGACGCCGATGTAGGACGATTCACGGCCAAGGATCACTGGTGAACGGTTCAAGGCCGCGAGGCCTGCGTTCAGGCCAGCAATGGCTCCCTGTCCCGCGGCTTCCTCGTAGCCGGTCGTGCCGTTGATCTGACCGGCGAAGTACAAGCCGCGGAGCGCCCGCACCTGAAGCGTCGCGTCGAGCTGCGTCGGCGGATAGTAGTCATACTCGATGGCATACCCGGCGCGCGTCATGCGCACGTCTTCCAGCCCCGGTATGGTGCGGAGGATCTGCAGCTGAACCTCGGCTGGCAGTGACGTCGACAGACCATTCACATACAGCTCGGAGGTGTCGTGCCCCTCGGGCTCGAGGAAGATCTGGTGTCGCTCCGCCGCGGGAAACTTTACGATCTTGTCCTCGACCGAGGGACAGTACCGCGGTCCTCGCGATGCGATCGCACCGCCGTACATGGCCGACTTGCCGATGTTCTCTGTGATCAGCTGCTTGCCCGGCTCACCGAGGAAGGTGATCCAGCACGGAAGCTGGGCCGGGTGCCTCGTGGCTTCGCCGCGCTGGCGCGGCTCAGGCCAAAAGTGCGACCAGGAGTAATCGAAGAGATCGATCTCACTGTCCTGTCGCTCCAGCCGAGAGAAGTCGACGCTCCGGCCATCGACGCGGGGCGGCGTCCCGGTCTTGAACCGCGCCACGGAGAGGCCAACCGCCTCCAGCTGCTCGGCGAGATGCGTTGCAGCGGTCTCGCCGGCGCGACCACCGGAAAACTTCGTCTCGGTCCCTATGTGGATCCGACCGCGCAGGAACGTGCCCGTCGTTATGACGACGCAGCGCGCGGCGAACCGCCGGCCCTCCAGGGTCTCGACTCCAGCAACCGCGTGCGAGTCTGGATCGAGTGCGAGACGCGCGACCGTTCCCTGCACCGTCGTTATGCGCCGATGCTCCTCGAGCAGATGCCGAACGGAGCGGCGATAGAGTCCACGGTCGCACTGCGCTCGAGGCGCCCAGACTGCCGGACCCTTGCTGCGATTCAGCATCCGAAACTGGAGCGTCGCGAGGTCTGTCGCCCGTGCCATGATTCCGCCCAGGGCATCCACTTCGCGCACGACCGTGCCTTTCGCCACGCCGCCGATCGCGGGATTGCAGGACATCTGGCCGATCGTCTCCAGCGCGCTCGTCACGATCACGACACGCGCGCCAGCTCGGGCTGCGGCAACCGCTGCCTCGGTGCCGGCATGACCGGCTCCGACGACGATAACATCCAGCTCCGCTTCGAAGCGCGAGGTCGAGGAAGGCATCGCGGAAAGTTATACTCCGTTCAACTTCAGGAGCCACCGACATGCCACTGTCCGTTCCAAGCGGCGCGCCGACACTGTTCATCCGCCGCTCGGCCTACGAGAAGACCGGTCTCGATCGAGCGGCGATCGATGAGCGTCTCGGTCTGACTCCCGAGGAGTTCAGAGTCGAAAACACTCTCATAGCAATCGGACCGATTGCCGGCGAGGACACGCTCACGGACATCATTGGTGAGCTCGAGTCCAACGGCCTTACTTACTTCGACGATTTCTTCGAGCTGAGCGGCAACTGGCCAGAGTGGCTCAAACTCTTCTGCGCAGCGGCTGACGGAGCACCACCAACGCGATCATGATTTTCTGGTCCCTTGCTTGGTGGGCTCCGCGACGGGCGCGGCCGGCGTGAGGCGACCGTGGCGCAGCATCCCGTGCCAACCACACTCGTAGCACCAACTGGTTCGAAACCACGGCAAGACGAGATTCCAGCCGCGGGATCTGACTCGCAGCGTGACCGCGTCACAGTTCGGGCAGCGATCGCCTTCGGGCAGAATGAAGAAGAAGACGACGGTCGCCGCGATCAAACGAAGAACGAAGAAGCCGACGAAGATGACGGCAAAGATGACCGCGTCCGACATCAGGACTTCTCCTCTGCTAGAGCCGCTGTTCCACCTGAAGCCAAGGCTCGACGTACGCCAGATCGCCTTCGATTCGTTCGATCACTACTTCGGTTCCTTCATCAACGGCCACATCGTCCAGGCTGCGGGCTCGCAGCGTTCGTCGCTCGGTCCCGTAGTCGAAGCTGATACGCCCCTCGTGTCCGGCTGCGATAGACGTGACGACGCGAGCCACGTGCCCCTGCAGCACGTATCGCTCATCGTCGACGTCATGCTCCACGGGCATGGCCGCCGACTTCGCAACCAACCATCGCACGAGACCGGCGGTCACGAGGCCGATGGCCAACGAGGCAACGAGCGCGCCCGCGGCGGACAAAGCTCGCGAAAATGAATAGCCAGCCACGCCGAAGCCGACGGCGAAGGCGGCCGCGAGCGGGATCCAACCCCGCAAGGAAACGCCGGTACCGACGGCGCCGTCGCGGGGACGACGCTCGATCCCAAAGAGCATGATGGCAACACCGACGAGCAAGCCGGCGATGAACGAAGCGATATAGAGTGCGGTCATCTGAGGCGGGAATGTGGTCGCGCGCCAGAGCAAAGGTAAGTGCGAGCGATGTGGGGGCTCAGCGACGGAGTGCCGAAGTGGTCCTAATACTTCGCTGCAACAGCGGCAGGTGAGTCGACAGGAATTCGGCGACGCGCTGCTCGGCGTAGTAGAGCGGCCGCCAAGGCAGTCCATGTACGAAGCCGACATGTCCACCGCCCTGCGTGAACTCGATCGTCAAACAGGAATTCTTCCGCGCGACTTCGACAACCTCATCGAGCACCGTGGAAGGGAGAAACGGATCATCTCGGGAGCTCAGCAGTAGCGTCGGCCGTGCGATGCGATCCAAGAAGCGCAGCGAACTGGAACGGGTGTAATAGTCGTGCGCGTCTCGAAAGCCGTGGACGGGGCCCGTGACGACGTCGTCGAAGTCATAAAGCGTGCGTGCTCGATCCAGCGCAGTCGAGTCGAAGAGATCGGGATATCGCTGGAGCTTTGCAGTGGCCTTCCGCCGCAATGTGCGCAGGAAATGGCGCTCGTATACTCGCGAGAAGCCGCGAGAGATGTGGCGCGACCCGCGCTCGAGGTCGAAGGGCACGGAGATCGCCACAGCGGCCCTGACCCGGTCGGGAATCGTGTCGCCGCACTCGCCTAACCACTTCAACAAGACGTTGCCACCCAGCGACACTCCGCACAGCGCGAGATCGACGTTGGGGTGTTCGGCCAGAATCCGGTCAACGGCAAAGGCCAGATCGCTGGTCTCGCCCGAGTGGTAGAAGCGACGGGCCCGGTTCGGCTCGTCGCCGCAACCCCGGAAGATCAGCAGGTCCGCTCCCCAGCCACGCTCGTGCGCCACGTGGAGGAGTCCGCCGACGTAGTGCGAGCGGACGGTGCCCTCGAGCCCGTGCAGCAGGAAGAGACGCGGCGAACCCGGAATCTGAGGATCGAGTCGAAGGACGTCGATGAAGTCGTCGTCGGGCGTCAGCCAGCGCTCGACTCGCGTCGGGAGCGGCGGCGTGCGCCGAGCGAATTTGCCCCAGAGGGTTTGCGCGTGCGGGCCGGGTACCCACCATGCGGGGCGATACGTAACTTCGCGAGGGATGCGTGACACGGATTCTTCTATTTGTCGCCTGAGACCGGCGGACGAAGGCAACCTAATCGATGGAAGTTCAAGTCTTCGGAGTGAAGAAGAGCGCCGACACGAGAAAAGCACTGCGCTTCTTCTCGGAGCGCCGCATCAGGACGCACTTCGTCGATTTCATGGAGCGAGCCGCTTCCGCGCAAGAGCTGCGACGGTTTGCGCAGCGGTTCGGCGTCGACGCACTGATCGACCGTTCGTCGCGGGCCTACGGCGAGCTGGGCCTGCGCTCGGCGAGCCTCTCGGAGGAACGATGGCTCGACAAGCTGTCCGAGGAGCCTTTGTTGCTTCGGCTGCCACTCGTCCGACAGATCGGGCCTGGCGCCAAGGGTCTGACGATCGGCGTTAGCGAAGACGAGTGGCGCCAATGGACGCCGTGATCGCACATGATTGATAAGAACGTGCTAACGAAGGCGCGATGACGCAGCTACAGATCTCGAATGTCGCAGTTGAGTTCGGCGCGACCCGGCTCTTTCGGGATGTGACGTTCACGGTCGCCTCCGGAGAACGATGGGGGATCGTCGGTCGGAACGGCACGGGCAAGACAACGCTCTTCCGGCTCATCACCGGCGAGATGGAGCCGACGCGGGGCACGGTGGTGAAGCAATCGGGCCTCCGGGTGTCGCTACTCGAGCAGCATCGCGATTTCGGCAGTGCGGCAACGGTCTGGGCGGCGGCGGCGGGAGGTCTGAGCGATCTGCTCGCACTCGAGCAGTCGCTCCTCGAGCAGGCGCATGCTCTGAGCGAAGATGCTTCGCAGGGGGAGCTGGCCCGATACGGGCACGATCTCGAGCGGTTCGAGCGCGAGGGTGGTTACGAGGCAACGGCGCGGATCGATTCCGTGCTGAGCGGACTTGGTTTCGATCCGCAGCAGGCACGCACGACGCCGGTAGTGCAGCTGAGCGGTGGCGAGCGGGGGCGACTCGGATTGGCGCGGGAGCTGGTCCGGGGCGGCGACGTGCTGCTCCTCGACGAGCCGACGAACCATCTCGATCTCGAGACGACGCGCTGGCTGGAGCAATACCTGCGCGACTCCACGATGACAGTGCTGCTGATCAGCCACGATCGTGCGTTCCTGCAGGCAGTGACCGATCACATTCTGCACTTCGAGGGCGATAGTGCGACGCCGTACGTCGGCGGCTACGCGAACTTCGTGATGCAGCGTGAGGAGCGGCGGCTCAGCCAGCAGCGTGCATTCGACAAGCAGCAGCGAACGATTGCGCACGAGCAGGACTACATCGCCCGGAACATCGCTGGTCAGAACACTCGGCAGGCGAAAGGTCGCCGCACCCGGCTCGCGCGGCTTCCGCGGTTGAGCGCTCCGATCACGGACGATGATGCCATGTCCATTCGATTCGACGTCGCGCAGCGTGGCGGCGATCGAGTGGCGATTGCCGATCGCGCTACGGTGAGCGTGACCGACGGTGGATCCGGCGCAACGCGGACTCTCGTCGAGGCATTCACCGGTTCGGTGCGGCGAGGCGACGTGTTGGGGCTGGTCGGCCCGAACGGCGCCGGGAAATCGACGTTGCTCAAAGCCCTCGTCGGGCATCACCCGACTGCCACGGGCGAGCTGCGTCTGGGAAGCGGCATCGACGTCGGCTATTACCGACAGGATCTATCGCAGGTGCCGCTGGACAAGACGCTCTATGAGATCATCGCCGATTTGCGTCCGGCATGGGAGCGGCGCCTCGTTCAGGGTCATCTCGGGAGGTTCGGCTTTTCCGGAGACGAAGTGCAGCGACGCCCCGAAACGTTATCGGGCGGAGAGCGCGCGCGGGTTGCGCTCGCGATGTTGATGCTCTCACGTTCGAATTTGCTAATTCTCGATGAGCCGACGAATCACCTCGACGTGGAGTCGATCGAGGCGCTCGAGGATGCGCTCGAGCGATACGACGGGACGGTGATTCTGGTGAGCCACGATCGAGAGCTGCTTCGCGGGCTCACGGCGAGGCTCTGGCTGCTGCACGAGCGGCACATCACGGAATTCGACGGCGGATTCGCGGAGTGGGAGGCGGTGAGTGCTGAGCGCGCGCGGGCCGCGGCAGTGCGAGCTAGCGAGGAGGCCGCGCTTCGTCGCGTACACGAGCGCCAGCGGCTGGAACGAACGCGTCGTGACGAAGCGGCGAAGAGCACCCGCACGTCGCGCGACCTTACGCGCGACTTGCGTCGAGCACAACGTGCGGTGGAGGAAACGGAGGAGGGGATCGACAAGCTGGAGAGGCAGATCGGCAGCATCTCGAAGGCGCTGGAAGACCCAGAGCTCTACACGCGCGCGACGGGGCCGGCCGAAGCACGGAGGCTCGGCGGAGAGCTCGAGGTGGCCAAGCGGGCGTTGGATGAGGCATTGGAGCGCTGGACCGCGGCAACCGACGAAGTGGAAGCGCTGAATCGAGAGCTCGCGTCGAGCGGGAGCTGAGCGGGCGGATCATCAGCCTGGCGAGAGTGAGATGCTGGGTACCTTTCTCATGCTGCAGCTCGCGGCGGCGACACCATCGCCGCCGACCTATAGCACGCCAGCGCTGGAGGCGTTCATCGGCGCGGCCGCGGCGGCGAACCGCGCGCCACCTTCCGATCTTCTCGGGTATCGCGCGCGCATCGAATCGGAGCTGTCGCTGCTGGTCCGCGACACGTTAGGCAGAGAGCGCGTCGCGCAGGTGGAGCAGGTCGCCATGACGGCGACGTGGGATCGCGGTGCCGATTACCGCCTTCGGGTGGTCGGCTACCGATCCCAGACCGTGGGCGTTCCGTATTCGGCGCTCTCGATCGCTCGCAGCTGGACCGTTCCTTACCTGTACGGAGATCGACTGACGTTAGGCGTAGACGTCGGACAGACCGGCTCACCACCGAAGCGCGGAACGGGCGACGCCGATTCCAGCGGTCGCAAATCCAGTGGTGATACGCTGCGCGCCATCCATCCCCTGGCGGTGGACCGCGAGGGCTACTACCGGTACTCCGGCGGCGACACGGTCGCGGTGCTGCATTCGCGCGCGCGTGCGATCCCGATCATGCGAGTACGTGTCACGCCGCACCTGGATTCCGTTTCCGGCGGCGTGCGAATCGGAGCATTCGATGGTGAGATCGACTTCGACGCGGAACGACAGGAGATCGTGCGCATGCGCGGGCAGTTCGTCGCGAGCGCCCCGTCTCGAGGGCGACGCTTTTCGGTCGCACGCCTACCCGGAATCGTGGCCGTAGCCTACGTGGAGCTCGTGAACGCCGAAATCGACGGCCGGTATTGGCTGCCGTCGTTCCAGCGATCGGAGTTTCAGGCGACCTTTGCGCCGCTAGGCGCGGAGCGGTCGATCTTTCGTCTCGTGTCGCGATTCCGCGACATGACTGTCACGGCGACATTCGCCGCCGGCGACTCCGTGCGTGCCGACTCGGCGACGGTGGTTCAAGCCGAAGGACGCTCGTCGGGCTATCGGCGACGACTGTCGTTCGCGCCATCGGACAGTGTCAGCCGTTATGGCGAGTGGGCGGAACCGCTGGGCGCGGCCACGGGGAAGGTGAGCGCATCAGACTTCGACGATCTCGCGCCGGATGCCTGGCGTAGCAAAGGTGCGCCGCGCTTCGAGATCGCCCCGACGAAGCTGGAAGAGGTGTTTCGATTCAACCGCATCGAGGGCGTGTACACGGGCGTCGCGGCGGGGGAGCGTTTTCGCGATGCCGTGCCGGGCCTCACGGCACATGCATACGGCGGTTGGGCGTGGACGGAGGGCACCGCACGCGGCGGCGCTTCCGTCACGTACCGTTCGGGACGATGGACGAGCGTGGCTCGAGCCGACCGCGCACTGGCGAGCACGAACGATTTCACGCCGCCGCTCGAGAATGGTGGTGAAGGCTTCGGCGCGCTCTTCGCCGGCGTCGACGACCAGGACTATGTGGACCGACGCGTCGCGACGCTGGGCCTAACGAGGATGCTCGGTTCGACGCACGGCGGCCTGGTCATGGTGGAAGGCGGTGTCGGCGACGACCGGGTCGAGGTGGCGCGCCTTGGTCGTTCGCCGGTCGTCGGCGGACACTTCCGTCTCAACCGCGGGAGCCTGCCCGGCCGCTACGCGCGTGGCGCGGTGACGATCGAGCTCCACCCCGACGTGACTGGCGTCTATCTCGAGCCAGGCGTCGGAATGGTCGGGTCGTACGAGATCGCGGGTGGTGCGCTGCGCTGGCAGCGTGGCGAGCTGACGGTGGCAGCCCGGCGGAACTTGAGTGACTTCGTAATTGCCGCCCGAGCGAATGCTGGCATTGTCGCCGGTGAGCCATTGCCCGCGCAGCAACTCTTCGAGCTCGGGGGCGAGAACGCGTTGCCGGGCTACGATTACAAAGCGTTCGCCGGCGATCGCGCTGCCGCCGCCGGAGTCCTCGCGGCGTACAGCTTTCCGCTGCTCCGGCGCCCCTGGAGGATCGTTCGGTCGCTGGTCATTCCGGGCCTCAGTCCGGGGATCGCAGTCGGCGCGCAGGGTGGCTGGACGGAGCTCTCCACCGAGAGCGCGCGCACGGCGGTTCGGGTTCTGGGCTCTGGCCGTTCGACCGATTGTGTCTTGTCCGACCAGTGTCCGGTGCCGACGGACGGAATCCGCGCGACGGTCGATGCGCGGCTGACCTTTTTCGGAGGGTTGGTCGGCGTCGGCGTCGCACGCCCAATCGATCGAGCAGCGCGATGGCGGCTCGCGTTCCGCTTCGGTCAGGAGTTCTAGCGTCGGCTAGAACTCGCCGATGAAGCCAATCTCGGGCTCGAGATGGACTCCGTGTTTCTTCTCGACTTCTCGCTGGGCGAGGCTGATGAGCTCGCGCACGTCCTTCGCAGTCGCGCGGCCGAGATTGACGAGGATGTTCGCGTGAATGTGGGAGATCTGCGCATCGCCCACGCGGTGTCCCTTGAGACCACACTGGTCGATGAGTCGACCGGCGCCGACGCCTTCGATCTTCTTGAAGACGCTCCCGGCGCTCGGGTGCCAATCGAGCCACGGATGCTTTCCGCCGCGCCAGCTCAGGTTTTCCTGCATCACACGGTGGAGGAGAGCCGGGTCGCCCCTCGTAAGGCGAAAGCTTGCTGCGAGCACGACGTCGCGGCGATGGTGAAAGACCGTGTCATCATAGCCGAAGTTGACGTAGTCGGCGCCGACCGTCCTTCGCTCGCTCTCCTCGCTGAGGATCTCGCACGACTCGAAGACCTCGGCGATGAACATCGTGCGTTCGCGCTCGGGGGCTGGTGACAGGAAATGCAGGTTCTGCCACACGGCGCCACCAACGGTGCTCGGAATTCCTACGTAATGTTCGAGCCCGGACCAGCCGCGGCGCACGGACTCGAGAATGAGATCCTTCACGACGCCACCGCTCTCGGTCCACAGCGTGCAATGGTCACCGTGATCACGAAACTCGAACCGTCGGGCGGCATTGCGAATGACGAGGCCACGGAATCCTTTGTCGCCGATCAGGATGTTCGCGCCGAGGCCGAGTACGAAATACGGAACGTCGAGCTCGCGCGCGATCAGGATCGCATCCGCGAGCTCGTCGGCCGTGATAGCTTCGAGGTAGAGGTCCGCCGGACCACCGATGCGAAATGTGGTGTATGGCGCGAGGATTTCGTCGCGACGCACTCGCGACGGTGCACCCGGTGCGAGTGATTGACCTGTTACCGCGGCAAGCTTCCGCGCGGCTCGATCGAGACGACCACGCAGCTCCTCACGATTCAGAGCGGTGTCAACGGTGCTGGATGAGGCAGACATGTCGAGGAAAGAAACTAGGGAGCTACGTCTGACGCTACGTCGAAGCGCCGTGCTCGCATTCGTGGCGACCCTCGGCGCGACGTCGTTGTACGGACAGCGCGCGGAGCTCGAGCGACGCATTCAGCGACAGGTGTTGCCGAACGGCCTCGAGGTGATTGCCGTGGAGAACCGCGGCGTTCCGCTCGTGACGATCGAGGTCGACGTGCGAAACGGATCCTTCACGCAGGGGCCGCAGTTCGAAGGACTGTCGCATCTGTACGAGCACATGTTCTTCAAGGCGAACACGGAATATCCGGAGCCCGATCAGTTCGTTGCGCGCGCGTCGGAGTTGGGAGCGGTGTTCAACGGCCAGACGCGCGAAGAGATCGTCAACTACTACGTCACACTGCCCGCTGACAGCCTCGAAGGCGGCATGCGGTTTCTGGCGGCGCCGCTCAAGGGACCCCTGTTTCGCCAGGATGAGCTCGAGCGCGAGCGCGCTGTGGTGATCGGTGAATACGACCGCAACGAGTCGAATCCGTTCTACCACTTCACGACGGCGATCGACAAGGCGCTGTGGACCACGGCGTGGAGCCGGAAGAATCCACTTGGCGAGCGCGATGTGATCCTGCAGACGACGCCGCAGCAGATGCGCTTCATCCAGCAGCGCTACTACATCCCGAACAATTCTGCCATCGTCGTCACCGGCGACGTGGCACCGGAGCGCGTCTTCGCGCTGGCCCGCGCCGTGTTCGGCGATTGGAAGCGAGGCCCGGATCCATTCGCAGCTGATCCGATTCCACCCGTGCCGCCGTTGACGCGCAGCCAGGGCGTGATCACCGAACAACCGGTCGGCTCGGTGGTGGTGATGCTCAAGTGGCAGGGGCCGAGCGCCGTCAACGATGCCGCGGCTACGTACGCCGCCGACGTGTTTTCGGACGTTCTCAATCAGCCCGGCTCGCGCTTTCAGAAGCGGCTGGTCGACAGCGGGCTCTTTCAGTCGATCGGCGTCAATTACTATACGCTCAACAACGTCGGGCCGATTACGATCGCGGGGGAGACGACGCCGGAGCGGCTACGCGAGGCGCTCGCGGCGTTGGATGAAGAGATCACGAAAGTCGTGGAACCGAACTACTTCAGCACCGAGGAGCTCGAGTTCACCAAGCAGCATCGCATCGTGGACGCGATGTTCCAGCTCGAGCGGGCGTCCGGCTTTGCCCACCAACTCGGCTTCTGGTGGGCAGTCACTGGGCTCGAGTACTTCTACGGCTACACCGACAGAATGGCGAAGCAAACACCCGAGGATCTCCGGCGATACGCCAGGACGTACATCATCGGCAAGCCGCGCATCGTCGGCGTCCTGCTCGCGCCCGAGATGCGGCAGCGTCTCGGCCTGACCACGACGGAGCTGGTGACGCCGCGGGGGCAGCCGTGACCACACGAGGATTCGGAGGGCGCAGCACGCGAGTGAAAACGTGTATCGCTGCGCTGGCCACTGCTGCGTCGTTGGCGCACTCGTTAGGTGCGCAGACAAGCCTGGGTGCTGGCGCAGCGCTCATGGGCTCGAGCGTCATGGAACCTGCGGATACGTCGACGAGCGAGTTCAATGTCAACGGTGTTCGGGTGATTCTGCGGCGGAACACGGCAACGGACGTCATCGCCGCGAATCTCTTCTTGCTCGGGGGCGTTCAGCAGCTGACGCCGGCGACGCAGGGGATCGAGACATTTCTGCTTGCCGCTTCGGAGCGTGGAACGAAGCGCTACCCGAAGGACGCACTGCGAATCGCGACGAACAAGACCGGGAGTGTCATCAGCATCGAGCCCGAAGATGACTGGACCGTATTCGGGCTGCACGCGACGCGCGCCACGTTCGATTCGAGTTGGGCGATCTTTGCCGACCGGGTGACGAATCCGACGCTCGACAGCTCTGACGTGGAGCTCGTGCGGGCACAGCTGCTCGCCGCGGCGAGCCAGCAACGCTTGCACCCCGATGCCGAGCTGCGAATCGTTGCCGACAGTCTGATGTTCGCCGGCCACCCTTACTCGCTTTCGACCGAAGGAACGGAACGGTCGATCGCGTCGATATCGCGCGCGACTCTTCGGAGCTATCACACGACACAGTTCGTAAAGTCGCGCATGCTGCTCGTCGTGGTCGGCAACGTCGAGCGTCCGCGCCTCGAGCAGCTCGTCGGCGCGACGCTCGCGAAGTTGCCCGCGGGCAGCTATCGGTGGACTCCGCCACCGCCAGTACAGGGCGACCGACGCGCGCTAGTCGTGGAATCGCAGCAACTGCCGACGAATTACATCATCGGCTATTACGCAGGTCCGCCCGCGTCGAGCAGGGATTACAACGTGCTGCGGATCGCGACCGCGGTTCTGTCGGGCCGGTTCTTCACGGAGATCCGCTCCAAGCGAAACCTTAGCTACGCCGTGGACGCGCCATTCGTCGAGCGTGCCGTTGCGACGGGCGGCGTGTATGTCACGACGGTCGCTCCGGACCAGGCGCTGGCTCTGATGCATGACGAGATCGAGGAGCTGCAGAAGGAGCTCGTCGATCCGGCCGGGTTGCGGCGCCTCGTTCTGCAATTCATCACGGACTATTTCCTCAAGAACGAAACGAACGCTGACCAGGCCGCGTTCCTCGCGCGCGCTGCACTCTACGAGGGCGACTACCAGGCGGCGAATCGATTCGTCGACGACTTGCGGCGCGTTCGCCCCGAAGACGTGCGACGCGTGGCACGTGACTACATGCACAATTTCCGATTCGTGTACATCGGCGACCCAGCGAAGCTCCCGAAAGAGTACCTCGCCAACTTCTGACCGCGGCGGCGCCTAACGCGCGGGAATGGTAGCGCCAAGTAGCTCGCGTGCTTGCTCGGCGAGCGTGGCATTGGTCGCGACGATACTGCCCCCGAAAGCCGTGGCAGTGCCATTCCAGTCGGTAAAGACGCCGCCTGCCTCGGTGATCACCGGCAAGAGCGCCGCCGCGTCCCAAGGCGCGACCAAGCCATCCACCATCACTTCGGCGCGACCGGTCGCCACGAGCAGATAGCCGTAGCAATCGCCCCAGGTACGACTAATGGCGGCGGCCGTGGCGAGCCGTTGCCACCCCGCTGCACGCTCGGGGGTACGCTTGAATCGTCCGTCTGTCGTCAGCACGGTCGCATCCTCCAGTGCGGCGACGTTCGAGACGTGGGTTCGCGTGCCGTTCCACCAGCAACCGAGGCCAGGCGCGGCACCGACTATCTCATCGACGGCTGGAAAGAAGGCGGCGCCAGCCAGCACCGTCTCGTCCTCGCAGACCGCGATGAGCGTTCCCCAGAGTGGCACACCGCGCACGAAAGTCTTCGTGCCGTCGACTGGATCGATGATCCACCGCCGCTTTGCAGCGGGAAGGTGCGCGCCGAACTCCTCGCCGAGAATGCCGTCGGCCGGGAATCGACGCGTGATCCACTCGCGCGCAGTCTCTTCGGCACTGCGGTCGGCTATTGTTACGGGCGAGCCGTCGGTCTTGGCTTCGACGGTGAGCGTCGAGCGGAAATGCCGGAGCGCGACGCCCCCGGCACGGCGAGCCAGCTCCTGCGTTGCCTCGAGAAGGAGCGACAGTTCACTGCGCTTGTCCGTACCGGGCACGTTCGTTCTCGACTCGTTAGGTGCCGAACTCGCGCGCGACATCGCGCCCGTCCATACTTCCACCGAGTAACCTCTCCGCCTCGATCACGGCACCCGCGAGACCCCGATGTTCCAGCGCCCGGAGGTCTTGGATGGTAGTAACCCCGCCGGCGGCGAAGACAGGGCAGTGTGATCGCGCCGCGACGTCCTCGAGCAGCGAGAGCTCGCCGAAGCGCATTTCGCCATCGAGTGGACGGATGCTGACGATGAGCTCACGAAGGGCGAGCCCGTTGAGCTCGTCGACGAGATCGAGGATGTCGACGGGCAATGTCCGCACCCAGCCCCGCCGCGCGACACGGCGGTCACGAACATCGGTCGCGACGCCGATCGTCTCCGGATACAGATCGGCCACGTGCGCGAGCCACTCAGGCTCCTCGAGCGCGCGATCGCCGACGATGACAGCGTCCGCACCGGCGCGGAGGAGCTGCTCGATATCACTCGTGCTCGTCACGCGTCCGACTTGGACGCGTCCGTTGCCATCGCGGACGAGCTCTTCAAGCTCGGGTATACTCGCGGCCGGCGCGGCACCATTAGCGGTCTGCACGTGCAAGCACGAAAAGCCAAGATCAAGAAGATCGCGCGCTATGCTGGCAGGCGAAGCTGCGCGCGTCCGCGACGAGGCCGCTCCGATCTCGAGGGCTGGAATGGCGATCACAGGAGGTGGCGCGCAGGATGGCGGACGTTTCGTTCGGCTGGAAAGCGGAGATCCATCGGCCCAGATTGCATGTATCCCGCGATCAGAGAAATCACCTGAGATTCGTGAATATGTCACTTCGTACGTTGACGAGCCTCTTCGCCGCCGTGCTGATGACCGCATGCGGCGGCGACAAGAAGAGCACCACTGACTCTGCCCAAACCGCGACGACGCCCGCGCCTGCCAACGCCACCACATCGCCAGCGCCCAATTCGGGTGAACCATCGGCAGCGATTACCGGCCAGACGGTGGAAGTCAAAATGCTTCAGGACGACAAGGGCAACTACCACTTCGATCCCGCCGAGGTGAGCATCAAGTCCGGAGACGGGGTGAAGTTCATCATGGTGTCCGGAGGTCCGCACAACGTGGCCTTCGATCCAGCTCAGATTCCGGCGGACGCCAAGACGCAGCTTTCCGCGAACATGCCGCAGCAAGTATCCGAGCTCTCGAGCCCGATGATGATGAATCCGAACGAGACGTACACGATCTCGTTCGGGAAGATGCCGGCCGGAAAGTATGAGTATCACTGCACGCCGCACCTTGCGATGGGGATGAAGGGGACAATCACCGTCCAATGATCGATCAGTTCGTGATCGACGTGGGAGCGGGAGCCGAGCGCTCCCGCTTTTTCGTTGAGCGGCCGATCCGCGGTCAGGTGTACGCTTCATGCGAATAGAGGCCGCGGTATGACGCTCACGTCCGAGTATCGGCTCATTATTCCGCGCGCCACTTATCTGGCGGCACGGGCCCGGAACGCCATGCACCGCCCCATCTTCATCGGCGCGGTGAGTGTCGGAACCTTTGTTACGGCGCTGGTGGCGCTCGTCGTCGTACCGCAGCAGGCTCAGCGTGCGGCGCGCGCGATCGCGCCGAAACCAGGCGAGCGGCCTGATACCATTGCTCTCGCCCAAGCCGTGACCACGGCAAATGCTCGCGTGGCATCGGCGTATTCCGCCCTGACCTCGGCACGGGTCAAGGCGGCGATGCTGGCCCAGGCATCGGCCGACACCCTCGATCCCGTTCTCACCGCTCAACGCGACTCACTCGATCGGCGTCTCAGTCAGCTGGATGCCTTGCTGGCGCGAACGGAGACGGCGCCGCTCGCGGCATCGTACCGCGCTCTCGGGGAATCGCCGGAGCTGGCCCGATCCCCGTCGGCGAGAGCACTGCTCGATTCACTCTCGGAGATCGAGCGTGAGCGGGACGCATCGGCTACATCGGGCGGCGCCGACCCTGTATTCGTCGCACTCACTGCCCGCGCGACGGAGATCGGCCGTGCCCTTCAGGGGATCGGCGTGGCGCGACGCGATACGCTACGAGAAGCGATCACTGCTTTGAATGCTCCCATCAAGCCGTCGGCGAGTGAGCTCGCTCAGGCGGACACTATGAAGCGAATCGCGGCGCACGAGGCAGCGACGGCGACGCTGGCCGCGGCAACGGCGCAGCTCGAGGCGGCGCGGCGAACCGTCGAAGAGCTCGATCGGCGGGCGGAACGGGCCAGAATGATCGCGAATCCGCTCAATGCACCGCCCTACGCCCTCCTCGCTTCGGCGATTGTCTTCGGCATGGTGCTCGGCTTCGGAGCTGCTCTGGTTCAGGAGCTCCGTCGGCCTCGACTTGCCGATGCGAAGGAGGCCGAACGCATCGGCGGCGTACGGGTCATCTCCGTGATCCGACCGCGGCCTCCGTCCCCGGAACGCGGCCGCCGCCTCGCGGATCGTGCCGCGCCGCCGCACATCGATCCAGCGAACGATGCGCATCAGTTGGTGTGGCTCTTCGTGGCGCCCCCGGCGTCCGCGCTCCTGATGCTGACGATCACAGGTGACAGCTCACTGATCGGCGCGATCATCGCCGCGAATCTCGGTGCGCTTGCCGCGGAAGAAGCGCGGAACGTGATCGTCATCGACACCGACAGTACCTCCGCTCCGGTGTCCTCGGCGCTGCGCCTGCGTCGCGAGCCTGGGCTGCGCGAGATCTTGGAGGCACGGGTGAGCTGGCCGGAGGCGACGCAACACGCGACGATCGGTCGCGACCGCGTGATCGACGTGGTGACGAGTGGGGCGGGCTACTCCGTGACCGACACCGCGCGCGTTTCCGATCTTCTGCGTCGCGATGCGGCGCGGATGGCGCGACACTACGACACCATACTCGTCGTCGCCTCGAGAGAAGCGACATTCAGCGGCCTACCCGGTGCGCTCCCGATGCATGATGTTCTCTATTGTGCGCGCCTTGGCGTTACGCGTCATGAGGATCTCAGGAAGGCAATCCAAAGCATCCGGCTAGCCGGGGGTAATCCCCTCGGCATCGTGCTCTGGGACGATGCCGAGCCAGCTCAGATCGCGCTGGACGAGGGAACCCCGGGCACTCCGACTCATCGGACGGCCGAGATGGAGGCACTGGTAGGAGGCAGGGCCCGCTAGGACCACGCGTCCGTCGCTTACGGGTGTCACAGGGCACACCGTGCTGTGCGGCCCGGCGTCACGCGCTAACTTAAGGGCGAGATGACGATCAACGGGTACTCCGATCGGATCAATCACGCGCTCGCCTTCGCGGCCAAGCATCACGACCGTCAGGTGCGCAAGGGGACGCGGCTACCGTATCTCACGCATCCGGCGAATGTCGCGATCATCCTCACGCGATACGGCCGGGACGAAGACACGGTGATCGCTGGCATCCTCCACAACGTGATCGAGGACTGCGTTCGCGAGAACTACACACGTGAGATGCTCGAGCAGCGAATCGGCGACAAGTTCGGCGACGCGGTGCTCGACACGGTCCTCGCCGTGACGCAGCGCAACGTCGACGACGAAGGGAACGACCTGTCGAGCGACGAGCGCAAGGACGACTACCTCGAGCGGCTGGGTGGCGCGAGTGACTCGGCGCGCTGGGTTTGCGCCGCGGACAAGCTGCACAACGCGGGAACGATCGTCGCGGATTTGAAGCGCACGATCGATCCGGGCACGGTCTGGAGCCGGTTCAACGCCGGCCGTGGCGGCACGGTGCGCTGGTACCGCCGCGTCTACGAGCGGCTCCGCGGCCTCGGCTTCACCGCGCCGATCATGGACGAGCTGCGGCGGATCGTCGAGTCGCTGGAGACATTCGACGCGAGCACGCCGGATCACGCCGCCGCGCCGTCGCTTCGCCGTTAGGCGACGCCGTCACCGCGGCGCCAGCACGCGCTGGCTGCGCGGGTAGTGGCTCTGGATGTAATCGTCCAGGATCGCGAGGAATTCCGCCACGATCCGTTCGCCGCGAAGCGTGGTGAGGAGCTTGCCGTCGACGTAGACGGGCGCTTTCGGTTCCTCGAACGTCCCCGGCAGCGAGATGCCGAGGTTGGCGTGCTTCGATTCGCCGGGCCCGTTGACGACGCACCCCATCACGGCGACCCGAAGCTCTTCGACACCGGGGTGCTCTTCACGCCAGAGGGGCATCTGCTCGCGGATGTACGACTGAATGTCCTCGGCCATGTGCTGGAAGAAGGTCGACGTGGTGCGACCACATCCGGGACACGCGGTGACCTGCGGAACGAAGCTGCGAATGCCTAACGACTGAAGGATCTGCTGCGCGACGAGCACCTCCTCGGTGCGATCGCCGTTCGGCCGCGGCGTGAGGGAGACGCGGATCGTATCGCCGATGCCCTCGGCGAGCAGGATCGACAGCCCAGCGGTGCTCGCGACGATGCCCTTCATGCCGAGGCCCGCTTCGGTGAGTCCTAAATGCAGCGGGTAATCGCAGCGCGCGGCGAGGCGCCGGTAGACCTCGACGAGATCGGCGACCCCCGAAACCTTCGCCGAGATGATGATTCGATCGTGGCCGAGACCGACCTCCTCCGCCAGCTCCGCCGAGCGGAGCGCGCTGGCGAGCATCGCGTCGATGTACACGTCGTGCGCGTCCCGCGGGTCGGCGGCCCGGGCGTTCGCGTCCATCATCTGGGTGAGCAGATCCTGATCGAGCGAGCCCCAGTTGACGCCGATGCGTACCGGCTTCGCGTTGTCGACGGCGATCTGCACGATCGTTCGGAAATTCTCATCGCGGCGCTTTCCGCCGACGTTCCCCGGATTGATGCGATACTTGGCGAGGGCGCGCGCGCACTCCGGATACTTCGCGAGCAGGAGGTGGCCGTTGTAATGGAAATCGCCGATGATCGGGACTGCACAGCCTTGATCGGCGGCGCGCCGTACGATCTCTGGCACCGCCGCCGCGGCCTCCTCGTTGTTCACGGTGACGCGTACGATCTGCGAGCCGGCGCCCGCGAGCGCGACGACCTGTGCCGCCGTCGACTCGGCGTCGGCCGTATCCGTGTTCGTCATCGACTGAACGACGATGGGGTGCGCGCTCCCGACTGGAACGTCGCCAACCAATGTCGTCGGTGTCTGCCTGCGAGTACTGATGGTCACGGTGAACCAATGCGAAGAAGCCGGCGCTTCACGGGATTTCCGGAGCGCCACCGGGCGAGCACCCAAAGATAAATCGCGGCGAGGACTGCAGAGCAGCCTGCCTCCTGTCGACAAGGCAGAAAGTCCTCCGCGCTGGTTGGAATATTCAGCCGAGCAACGGTACTATTGCCTCGACCAGTACTTACGAAACCTGCCCAGGGACTGATCGCGATGGCGAATGAATCCGAGCTACCACCCGACGAAGCCGCGGACACGACGCCGGCCGAAGAGGTACCGACGCGTCCGCATCGGCGACACCGCCGCTGGCCGTGGGTGGTCGCGGCCGTCATCGTGTCGCCGATCGCCGTGATCGCGCTCTGGACCCTCATCGTGCTGAACTACTCGTACTCGCGCGGCAACCGCGCTGGCTACGTTCAGAAGTTCTCACGGAAGGGATGGATCTGCAAAACGTTCGAGGGCGAGCTGGCGATGGTGAACGTTCCCGGCGCACTGCAGGAGCGTTGGGAGTTCAGCGTACGCGACGACAGCCTCGCGCACATCATCACCACCTCGATGGGCCAGCGAGTGTCTCTCACGTACGACCAACACGTCGCTGTGCCAACGAGCTGTTTTGGCGAGACCCCGTACTTCGTGACCGGCATTAAGGTCCTCGGACAGTGATCTCGCGCACAATCGGCTATTGACCGCCTCTGGGAGTGGTCTTAGCTTCGCCGCGTCTGAAGCCGGGCCCGCCGGTTCTCGGGTCCGGCTTCGGCGTATTCAGAACCACGGCCGCATGGTGTGGTCGTGAATTAGGTAGATCGCCGCGCGAAGCACGGCTTCGTAGCGGCGACCGCACATCGAGGAGCAGGTATGCGTACGACCGGCAAAGTGAAGTGGTTTAACGACGCGAAGGGGTTTGGTTTCATCACGCCCGACACTGGAGACAAGGATTGCTTCGTGCACTACAGCGCGATCCAGGGCAATGGCTTCAAGAGTCTCGCTGAAGGGGAGGCCGTGGAATTCGATCTCGTGCAGGGCCAGAAGGGCCCAGCCGCGGAGAACGTGACAAAGGCCTCGCGCTGACGCCGGCGTCGCGCGATATCTCAGAGCCGAGCGACGCAACGTCGCTCGGCTCTTTTTCGTTCTGGAGGGGGACGACCGCAGCGCTTCATTCCAGGCATCGAACCGATGGGAGACATCGTGAACACAACGCGGCACACGCGATCGCTCGCGATTGCTTTCGGCCTGGCCGCATTCGCGATTGCGACTAGCGCGGCGCAATCGCCGGCGCGGCCCGGCCTCGACGCTGGCGTCACAGCCCCAGTCAGCGGCTACGGCAGCGACAAGAACCTCGGGTACCACATCGGACTGTTAGTCGACGTGCGAATCCCCGGATCGGTTCTCGGCTTTCGAGTCGATGGCGCGTTCACCGAGATCGGCTATTCGGGGAACCAGACGAAGGAAGACATCTGGCTGGTGAATGCGAACGCCCTGCTGAAGGTGCCGACCGGGAAGGTCATCGTGCCATACGCGATCGGAGGGTTTGGCATCTACAACAGCCATCGCACGCTTTTCCTCGCGAATAATTCGAGCACGGATCCAGGCTTCAACATCGGTGGCGGTCTCCGCTTCGAGCGTCACGACGTCACGACGTTCGTCGAAGCGCGTTACCACAAAGTGAGTGGCGAACGCGACATTCGCATCCTGCCTATTACCTTCGGCCTTCTCTTCTGACGTTAGGCCGACGCGCTCGCGTCGGCCTAACGAACAGCGCCGTCAGCGCGAAGACGAATCGAGCGCCCGCTGAGCCGACTCGAGCTGGGCGCGAACGGCGGAGGGCCCGGTGCCACCCTCCACTTCCCGGTGCTCCACCGAGCGGTACGCGGACAGCGCGTCGAAGACGTCATCCTGGAAGGCGTGATGCGCCGCCGCGAACTCGGCGAAGGGAAGCGTGTGCAGCTCCATCCCGCGCTCCTCGCACAAGCGCACGAGCTGTCCGACGGCGCCGTGTGCCTCGCGAAACGTCGCGCCCTTGCGGACGAGATAGTCGGCCAAGTCGGTCGCCATCATCGTCGACGACAGCGCCGCACGCATTCGGTCACCACGGAAGGTACACTCCGCTAGCGCGCCGGCGACGGCTGGTAGGACGAGGAGCAGCGTATCGACCGCGTCGAAGACGATGCGCTTGTCGTCCTGCAGATCCTTGTTGTAGCTCGAGGGCAGCCCCTTCATCGTCGCGAGCAGCGTCGTCAGATCGCCGAGCATGCGAGCGGCCGACCCACGCGCGAGCTCCAGCGCGTCCGGATTCCGCTTCTGGGGCATCATGCTCGAGCCCGAAGTGAAGCGATCGCCGAATTGTACGAAGCCGAACTCGCTCGAGCCGTAGATGATGAGATCCTCGGCCAGACGCGAGAGGTGACCGCCGATGAGCGCTGCCGAAAAAAGCATTTCGGCGACGAAATCGCGATCGCTCACCGCGTCGATGGAGTTCGCCGTGACGGCGTCGAAGCCGAGCGTGCCTTGCAGCAGCGTGCGGGAGATCGGGTACGCACAACCGGCGGCCGCACCGGAGCCGAGCGGAAGCACAGCGGCCGATTTCGCGGCGGCACGCAGGCGCGCGCGATCGCGCTCGAGCGGCCAGAAATGCGCGAGCAGCCAGTGCGCCGCAGAGACAGGAATGGCGCGCTGCAGGTGCGTGTACGACGGCATCAGGGAGGTCTCGAGCCCGTGCGCCTGATCGATCATTACCTGCTGCAACTGCCGCACGGCCACATCGAGTTGTCCGGCAGCGTCCATCGCCCACATTCTCGTGGCGGTGGCAACCTGATCGTTGCGGCTTCGGCCGGTGTGCAGCTTCGACGCAACCTCACCGACTTCCTCGTGCAGCAGCCGGTCGATGAGCGTGTGGACGTCCTCATCAGACGCAGTCGACTGAACGCCCGCCGCGAGCCGTTGACCCACGGCGTCCAGGCCACGCTCGATCTCGTTGCACTCGCCGATCGTGAGAACGCCGGCGCCGTACAGCGCCATCGCCCACGCCTTCGACAACTCGACGTCGAATGGCCAGAGGCGGATGTCGACGCCAATCGAGTTATTCAGCGCATCGAACTGCGGCGCCGTTCCGGCGCCCTTGAAGCGGCCGCCCCAGAGCTTGTGCGCTTTGGCGGCGGCCTCGACGAAGGCGGTCGTCGTCATGCGACAGCGAGCTCCGACTCCGGCGTCTTCGCTTCGGCCTGTTCCTCGGAGGTGATAGGCGAGACGTCGGCGAGCTCGGCGACGGCCTGGTCGGAGTCCAGACCGGCGCGCGCGATCTCCTGATCCTTCAACGCGCGGACGCGCATCGGCAGCGCGAAGAGCCGAATGAAGCCGGCGGCGTCGCTCTGCTGATAGACGTCATCCTCGCCGAAGGTCACGAAGCGCTCGTCATACAGCGCGTGCACGCTTTCGCGGCCGACGACGGCGGCCGAGCCCTTGTAGAGGCGCAGCGAAACGGTGCCCGAGACCCGCTCCTGGGTGACGGAGACGAACGCATCGTACGCCTCTCGTTCCGTCGTCCACCAGCGACCCTCGTAAACGAGATCCGCATATCGAGGCCCGATGACATCCTTGGCCGACAGCGTGCGGCGATCGAGCACGAGCTGCTCTAGCTCGGAGTGGGCGCTGTAGAGGAGCGAACCGCCAGGCGTCTCGTACACGCCGCGCGACTTCATGCCGACGAGTCGGTCCTCGACGAGGTCGACGACGCCAACGCCATGGCGGCCAGCGATCTCGTTCAGCTTCTCGACGAGGGCGACGGGTCCGAGCGCTTCGCCATTCACCGACACCGGCGTGCCCTGCTCGAAGCCTATGACGACCGTTTCCGGAAGATCCGGTGCATCGAACGGCGCGGTGGTGAGCTGGAGCAGATCGTCGGGCGGCGCCGCGTTCGGATTCTCGAGAATTCCCCCTTCATGGGAGAGATGCCAGATGTTCGCGTCTCGCGAGTAGATCTTTTCCTTGGTCGCCGCGACAGGAATGCCACGCTCAGCCGCATACGCGATGGCGTCTTCACGGCTGCGAATGTTCCACTGGCGCCACGGCGCAATGACCGGCAGGTCCGGCGCGAACGCGGCGTAAGTGAGCTCGAAGCGAACCTGATCGTTCCCCTTCCCCGTGCAGCCGTGCGCGAGGGCGTCGGCGCCGACGCGCCGCGCGACCTCGACCTGACGGCGGGCGATGAGGGGCCGCGCCATCGACGTTCCGAGGAGGTACTTGCGGTTGTAGATGGCGCCGGCGCGGAGCGTCGGGAAGATGAAGTCGCGGACGAACTCCTCGCGGAGATCCTCGACGAAGCACTCCTCCGCGCCCGAAGCAAGCGCCTTCGCCCGGACACCGGCGAGCTCGGTCGCGCCCTGGCCTATGTCAGCGGCGACGCAGATGACCCGGGCGTCGTAGTGCTCGCGAAGCCAGGGTACGATGATGGATGTATCAAGGCCGCCCGAATAGGCGAGGACTATGGTGCGTGGCATGTTTGCTCCGTATGCGCCAGTTATGCAATCGACATGCATAATTAAGCGGCACGCGGCACTTCCGTCAATACACTATCGCCTCGAACACCCTGGCTTGGTCAGCCGCGGCTGAGTCCACGCTGGCCGGCCATCGTCCGCAGCCGCTCTGCGAGCTCCAAACGGGCCTCCGGAGACCGGCAGACGATGAGGATCGTATTCTCGCCCGCAATGGTTCCGATGATCTCCGTCCAGCCCTGGGCGTCGACGGCTTCAGCGATCGGCTGAGCGCCACTCGGCAACGTATGGAGAACGAGAAGCTCACTGACGCCGTCGACCGAGTCGAACAGCTGAGGTAAGAGCATTTCCAGCGATGGTTTGTCCTCGTCGGCCCCCAACGACTCGGGGCGGACGTATCGCGCGCCACCGTCCGTCTGAGCCCGGACGAGGCCAAGCTCGCGCAAGTCGCGCGAAAGCGTTGCCTGAGTGACCTGCCATCCTCGCTCCTGCAGCAGGCGCCGAAGCTCCTCCTGGCTCCCGATCGCGTGGCTGCCGATGAGGCGCAGGATCGCCTCGTGGCGCTCTGGTTTCCGCTTGCCGGCTGGGGATTGCACGGCGCGTAGGATAGCACGGACCGCCAGAGGCCGATAGCGGTCTCCATGGCGGGATTGACTGGAGCCGAGCGCATTATTATGCATTCCTGGTGAATAGAATACCCGTTGGAGTGCTCGGCGCGAGCGGCTATGCCGGCCGCGAGCTCTGTGCACTCATTCTCGACCACCCCAATTTGGAGCTGGCGTTCGCCACCGCGAACGAGCAGCGGGGCGCGCGCGCCCGGATCGGGCGGCACACCGTCCAGTTCGGCGCCAACGAAAGCGCGCCGCTCGCCGACGCGGCGCTCGTCTTCAGCGCACTCCCTCACGGCGCGTCGCGCGACTGGGTCGCGCGCGTGCGGGAGGCGGGAGCGCGGGCCGTGGATCTCTCCGCCGATCTCCGGCCGGGCAACGGTTGCGAGGGGATTCCCTACGGCCTCACGGAACTGAACCGGGATCAGCTGCGCAACGCGCCGCTCGTCAGCAACCCGGGCTGCTATCCGACGAGTATTCTCACGGCGCTCGCGCCGCTCTTCTCGCAGGACCTCGTTGCCGACGAGTGTCCAATCGTTATCGACGCGGCGAGCGGCGTCACCGGCGCCGGCAACTCGCCGAAGCGCGAGCTGCTCTTCGCCGAAGTGGCCGACGACTATCGCGCATACGGATTTGCCGACGGAACAGCCAACGTCCATCGTCATCTGCGCGAGATGCGCGCGGTCGCCGAATCGTTAGGCTGCCCTGCGGACCTCGTCTTCACGCCCCACCTGTTGCCGGTGGCGCGCGGAATCCTCGCGACGATCACGGTCACGCTGCGCAAGCCCGTCCAGGGTGAGATGCTCTCGGCATGGCGTAACGCCTATGCCGGTGAGCCGTTCATCGAGCTGGTCGATGAGCCGCCGGCGCTGCGCGACGTCGTCCATCGGAATGTGGTGCGGATCGCCGCTATGCCGGTCGCGGGCACCCGACGTCCGACGCTGCTCGTACTGTCGGCCATCGACAACCTGGTGAAGGGTGCGGCGGGCCAGGCGCTGCAGAACGCGAACCTGATGCTCGGGCTCGACGAGACTGCGGGGCTGCCGTCATGACGCAGGCGACGCGCGTCCTCAAGATCGGGGGACGACCCCAGAGCGATCCGATGCTGCCGTCGCGCATCGCGCGGCTCTGGTCGGGAGCGGCGTGCCCGCTCGTGATCGTGCATGGCGGGGGCGACGAGGTGACGACGCTCCAGGCCGCACTCGGCGCCGAGGCGCGTTTTGCCGGCGGACGCCGCGTCACGAGCGCGCAGGACATCGAGATCGTGCGAATGGCGCTCTCGGGCAGCGCGAACAAGCGCATCGTCGCGGCGCTCGTGAGCAGCGGGATTCGCGCGTTAGGCATCTCGGGCGAGGACGCGGCGCTCCTCACCGCCACGCCCGTCGATCCGGAGCGCCTCGGCTACGTCGGCGCGCCTCATCGCGTGAATGTCGATCTGCTCTGGCATCTGCTCGATGGCGGTTACGTACCGGTCGTGTCACCGGTGAGTCGGAACGCGTGCGTCGGCGCGACCAGCGCCGAGTCGTTAGGCGATGCGGCGGCGCTGAACGTGAACGGCGACGATGCAGCTGCAGCGATGGCCGTCGCGCTTGCCGCCGGTGAGCTCCTGCTTGTGGCCGACGTTCCCGGCGTGATGTCCGATGGCGCGGTGATTCCACGTCTCAGTACCGTGGTCGCGCGCGACCTCATCGCGAGCGGCACCGCGGCCGGCGGGATGCGCGCCAAGCTCGAGGCGGCGCTGTCGGCTCTGGAGGGCGGGGTCGAGCGCGTGCGCATTGGTGACATCGCCGCGATCGACGACCCGGCGCGCGGTACGCTGCTCGTGCGGACCGACGTGGACGCGGTCGGCACGCATAGACGAACACTTGGAGACTGACATGGCTCAAGCACCTGACCTCTTGCTCGACACGAACACGCGACCGACCGCGCCGCTGACGTCTGCAGTGGCGCCGGTGGAGCGCGCGTCCGGTCAGCCACTGGTCGCGGATGTCGCAGTGGCGAGCACGCAGGCACGCGATGCCGTGCTGCCGACGTACAAACGCGCTCCGGGTGAGATCGTACGCGGCGAGGGTGTCTATCTCGTCGACGCCGAGGGCAACCGGTACCTCGATTTCGTGAGTGGCATCGCCGTGAACGCGCTCGGCTACGGCGATCCTGGCCTCGTTGCCGCGCTGCACGCGGCGGCGGACGGCCTCGTGCACGTCTCGAACCTGTACGAGACGGCGCCGGCGACGAAGCTCGCGGCGGCGCTCGTCGAGCGCTCGTTCGCGGACAAGGTGTTCTTCTGCAACTCGGGCGCGGAGGCGAACGAGGGCGCGTTCAAGTTCGCGCGTCGCTGGGCGCGGACCGTTGGCGAAGTGAAGCACGAGATCGTCGCTCTGCGCGGCGCGTTTCATGGCCGCCTGTTCGCGACGCTCGCGGCGACGGACCGGCCGGCGTACCGGCTTCCCTTCCGTCCGCTCGCGCCTGGCATCTCCATCTCGGAGAGGAATCTGGAAGATCTCGCGGCGACGCTCGATGCGGAAACAGTTGCGGCGTTGATCGTCGAACCCGTGCAGGGCGAAGGCGGGGTGCGCGTGCTCGACGGAGGATTCATCCGCGAGCTGCGGGCGATGACGAAAGAGCGTCGCATCGCGCTCATCTTCGACGAGATCCAGTGCGGCCTCGGACGAACCGGGACGCTCTTCGCCTACGAGCGCTTCGGCGTCGAGCCGGACATGCTCACCCTCGCCAAGCCAATCGCCGGGGGCCTGCCGATGGGTGCGATTCTCGTGACGAACGAGATTGCCCAGACGATCAAGGCGGGCGATCATGGCACGACCTTCGGCGGCGGTCCATTCGTCTCGTCGGTGGCGCTGCACGTGCTCGATCGGCTTTCCGATCCGGCGCTCCTCGCCGCCATTCGCGAGAATGGCGCGTGGCTCGGGCGTCAGTTGGAGGAGGTCGCTCGGCGGACGGGCCGCGTACGCGCGATCCGCGGCGTCGGGTACATGTGGGGGATCGACATCATGGGCAGCGCGTCGCACGTCGTCGAAGCGGCGCGCGAGCTCGGCCTGCTCACCTGCACCGCGGGAGAGTGCACCGTGCGACTCCTGCCGCCGCTGGTGACGACGCGGGACGAGCTCGCCCTCGGTATCGACGTGTTGGAGCAGGTCCTGTGACGACTGCTGGGCATGAGCATCTACTCATTCGCCCCGCGCACGAATGCGAGGCGACGGAGATCGCGCGGCTGAACAACGTCTTCGCCGCCGAGCATCTGATGCTGCGGCGGACGCCGGAGCAGGTGGCGCTCGCCATCGACGATTTTCTCGTCGCCGTCGACGAGCGCGGGCGGATACGGGCGTGCGGCGCCCTCAAGGAGTATTCGCCGTCCGTGGCCGAGGTCGCGGCGATCGCGGTCGCGCCGGAGAAGCAGGGAAACGGCCTCGGACGCGAGATCGTCGCCGCCGTGGAAGCGCTCGCGATCAAGCGAGGGGTGATGCACGTCTTTGCGTTGACGCTGCAGCCCGCCTTCTTCGAGGCGATCGGATATCAGCGCGTCGACCGGGCGCGGTATCCGGAGAAGATCCGGCGCGACTGCCTGAGCTGCGCTCGGCGGTTTGCCTGCAACGAGATCTGCTTCGCCAAGGTGCTTCGGGAAGACGCGGCGCTCGCCGCCTGAATCCCGCCACAGACTCTTGGCGAGGGGCCTCCGTCGCGTTCTCTTTGTGCAAGGCTCAAAAGGAGATCGAGAACGGATGCAGCTTCTTGCGCGCGCCAGCGTCCTGCTCCTCTTCGCGGCGCATGGTGCCGGCTCCCAGGCGCCGGCTGCCCGACCGACGCTCGTGGTGTTCTTCACCGTCGATCAGATGCGGTCGGATTACTTCTCGCGATTCGACAAGCAGCTCAAGGGTGGTCTCGCGCGCCTCTATCACGCGGGCGCGTTCTTCGACAACGCCTATCAGGACCACGCAATTACCGAGACGGCGCCCGGTCATTCGGCGACGCTTTCCGGCCGCTTTCCGAGAAGCACAGGGATCACCACCAACACGCTCGGGGTGCAAGACGATCGCGCGCCGCTCCTCTCAGGCGCGAGTCCGGGCGCGTCGCCATTTCGCTTTCGCGGTACGACACTCATCGACTGGATGCGCGTCGCGGATCCGCGATCACGGGCGCTCTCGATCTCGAGAAAGGATCGCGGCGCGATTCTCCCCGTCGGGCGTGCGCATGAGGAGGTCTACTGGTTCGCACCGGATCGGTTCACCACCAGCACCTACTATCACGACACGATTCCGACCTGGATGACGCGCTTCAACGCGCGACAGCTGCCGCAGCGCTATGCGGGTAAGCAATGGACGCTCCTGCTTCCCGAGCGCGAATATCCGGAGTCGGACAGCATGCCGCTGGAGAACGGCGGCCGCAATTTCACGTTTCCTCATCAATTTCCGAGTGACTCGTCGGCGGCCGCACGGTTCCTCATGGCCTATCCGATGATGGATGAGGTCACGCTGCAGGCGGCGCTCGCCGGCGTCGAAGCCCTCCAGCTCGGCAAGGGTCCGCAGACCGACCTACTCGCAGTCTCGCTCTCGAGCACGGACGCAGTTGGTCACGCGTTCGGGCCGGACTCGCGTGAGATTCACGACCAGATCCTGCGGTTGGACCGTTCCCTTGGAGCGTTCCTCGACTCGCTCTTCAAGCTGCGCGACTCGACGCGCGTCATCATTGCGCTCACGGCGGATCATGGTGTGCAGCCATTTCCGGCGATCCATGCCTCACGGGAACGCGGTGCCGTAGCTCGTTACGTGGATCTCGATCCTGCGTATGCGGACCTGCTCGCGGCGGTCGCCGCGCGCGGCGTCGACACGTCGGCGCTCCATTTCGCCGAAGGGATGGTTTTCGTCGATCGTTCGGCGTTCGCCCGCGCGCACGTCGACGTCGACTCGACGCTGCGCCGCTTCGCGGAGCAGATGCGGAAGGTTCCTGGCGTCGGCCGCGTGGATTTCGTTCGCGCGCTCGCGCAGGCCGACACGGTTCACGACGCGGTCGCGCGGCGCTGGCTGCACATGCTTTCGCCAGAGCTGCCGGTGGAGCTCGTCGTGAGCCTGGAGCCGTACGCGTACTGGGCCGGAACACCGAATGCGACGCACGGCACGCCTAACGATGAAGACGCCCACGTGCCGGTGGTCTTCTGGGGCGTTGGCGTCCGTGCCGGCCGCTACGGCGACTTCACGCGTGTGGTAGACATTGCGCCGACGATCGCTCACGTGCTCGGTGTCCCGCCTCTCGAGCGCCTCGACGGTCACGTGCTGACGCGCGCGCTTCGATGACGGCGCGGTCGGCCGCAAACTGAGATCAGCTCGTGCCGCGGCGAAAGACTGGTGCGGGACGACCGCTCGCGGGGCTTCGTGAAGCGTTCGACGAAGCGCGCTTCGGCAAGTCGCGAACCCTGAATCTCCGTGAATCACTGCCAACGGCCGCCGAGGCGGTCGCCCGGGCCGAGGCCTGGCTCCGGCAACAACAGGTTCAGCACGCGGGGGGCGATACGCCGGCGGAGGTGCTCGTCATCACAGGTCGCGGGAATAACAGTGAGGGTGGCGTCTCCGTAGTCCGCGGCGCGATCGAGGGGCTGATCCACCGCCTCAAGCAACGCGGCGTGGTTCAACGACACGAGGAGCACACCGCCGGTTCGTTCGTCGTCACGCTCGCACCGGTGAAGGAGCTCTGGTCGTCGGCGGCACCAAAGGGCAAGGTTGCCGAGCCGCCTCCGCCTGATCCGCCCTCACTCGAGCCGTTGGATCGCGAGACCCGACTCCTTCTGAGGCAGCTGGCGGAGCGATCGCTCGAGCAGTTGGGCGTGCGAGGCGATCGCGATCGGTTCATCGAGGGCGAAATGGTGCGGCAGTTCAGCGCGCTCTCGGCAACACTCGCGGCGACGGGGTCTGGAGATCGGGAGAAGTTCCTTCGCGCCGCGATCCGGCGTGCCCTCGAGGAGTATGACTGACGGCAGGTCGGCTGGGCGTGACCCCACGGAGTGGAACGCCTCGGCGTATCATGTTGTCTCGGAGCCGCAGTTCGCGTGGGGACTGCGCGTGCTGGAGCGCGTGCGGCTCACGGGCAACGAACGCGTCCTCGACGCGGGTTGCGGCTCGGGCCGTGTGACGGCGGTGATCGCGTCGCGGGTCGAACGCGGCTTCGTCGTGGGCTGCGACCTCTCCGAGAACATGGCGCGAGTCGCGGCCAAGTCGTTAGGCGGAGATCCGACGTGTGCGGTGGTCTGCGCGGATCTTTCGGTGCTGCCATTTCGCGGCGCGTTCGACGTGATCTTCAGCACCGCGACCTTCCACTGGATTCGCGATCACGACCGTCTCTTCGCCGAGCTGCGGGCGGCGCTCCGCCCCGGCGGGCGGCTCGAAGCGCAGTGTGGGGGAGGTCCGAACCTCGCTACGATTCATGCACGCGCCGATGCTCTCGCGGCAACAGAGTCGTTTCGTGCTTCATTCGCGCAGTGGGAGGAGCCCTGGCTATTCGCTTCGCCCGAGGAAACGACGGCGCGGCTCGAGCGGGCCGGCTTCACGGCCATCGAATGCTGGCTGGAGCATGCGCCGACGCAATTCCCCGACGCCGAGCGATTCGGCGCCTTCATCGAGTCGGTCGTGATGCGTCCCTATCTCGCGCGCTTGGCCGATCGCACGCGTCGCCGAGAATTCCTCGACGCGATCATCGCTCTGGCAGCCCAGGACGATCCGGCATTCACGCTCGACTACTGGCGATTGAACATCGGGGCGGCGACAATGTGAGCATGCGTTCCGGCTCACATCCGCTGGCCGCGCTCGCCGCCAACGACTTACCAATTCGAACATGCATACGCTGATTAGACGCGCCGCGCTCGTCGCCGCCGCGGTCGTCGTTCCGTCGCTTGCCGGAGCTCAACAGGGACTCGTCGGCTATACGCCCGCGTCCGCGGCCCGCGAGCGGGACATCGAAGCGGACGCGATTCGCCGGCCGAGCCCGACCTCCGCGGCGGCGCTGTCCCAGGCGCTCTCGCGCGAGGTGCACGTCGCCGGAACACCGGCCCAAGCTCGCACCCGCGATTACGTCATCGCGCAGATGAAGTCCTGGGGCCTCGAGACCGAGGTGCGCGCGTACGACATCTGGATGCCTCACCCGACTGAAGTGAGCATCTGGCGCGTGTCGCCCGCTCCAGTGAAGCTCTCGCTAGCCGAGCCGGCGGTGCCTAACGATCTGACGTCGGCGTTGCCACAGTATCTCACCGTCAACGGCTACAGCGGACAGGGCGACGTCACGGGCGACGTCGTCTACGTGAACTACGGACTCATCGAGGACTACGCGCAGCTGGATTCCATGGGGATCTCGGTGCGTGGGAAGATCGCGGTGGCGCGATACGGCCGCTCCTTCCGGGGCATCAAAGCTCGCGAGGCGGAACGGCACGGTGCGCTCGCCTTGATCATCTACAGCGATCCGCAGGATGACGGCTACGTGCGCGGCGATGTCTATCCTGACGGCCCGATGCGGCCGCCAGCGGGCGTCCAGCGCGGGAGCGTGCTGAACAGCGACGGTGATCCTTCGACGCCATCGTACCCGAGCACACGTGCCGCCGCGCGCGTCGGCGAGAGCAGGATGGAGATTCCACACATCCCGGTGGTGCCGATCGGCTACGGCAACGCGGCCGAGCTGCTGCGTGGGCTGCGCGGCGCCTCCATTCCGCAGTCGTGGCAAGGGGGTTTAGCGTTTCGGTATCATGCAGGTCCGGGCCCGGTAAAGGCGAGAGTGCTGGTTCGCGACGATCGCGCGACGCACGCCATCAAGCCGATCTACGACACCTTCGGCATCATCCGCGGCAGCGAGCTGCCGGATGAGATGGTCATCGTCGGCGGTCATCGCGACGGCTGGGGTCCGGGCACGGCGGACAACGTCAGCGGGACCGTCTCAGTTCTCGAGGCGGCGCGGGCCGTCGCCGAGCAGGTCAAGCAGGGTATGCGTCCCCGACGGACGATCGTCTTCGCGACCTGGGATGCCGAGGAGTGGGGACTGATCGGCTCCGTGGAGTATGTCGAAGACGACTCGCTCCGCCTAACGCGAAACGCCGTCGCGTACTTCAATCAGGACGTGTCGGCGCAGGGGCCGCGCTTCAACGGCGGCGGCTCCCCCTCCCTGCGCGCGACGTTGCGCGACGTGGCGCGGGCCGTGCCCGATCCGAACGGTCGCGGCAGCGTCTATTCGGAGTGGCGGCGCGCGACGGGGACGCCGGACTCGATCGAGCCAGCGATGGGCGATCCGGGCGGCGGCTCCGACTTCGCGCCGTTCTACAATCACCTCGGAATTCCGATTGCCGAGTGGGGCTTCGGCGGCTCCGGCGGTGTGTACCATTCCCAATACGACGATTACGCCTGGATGTCGAAGTTCGGCGACCCCGGCTTCGTGTACCATGCCGCGGCGGCCCGCATTGCCGCGGGGATGGTACTGCGTTTAGCAAACGCTGACGTCCTGCCCTACGATTACGCCGAGTTCGCGCGCACCATGCGCCGGTATCTGCCCGCGATCGACAGCGCCTTCTCGAAACGGCGATGGACGACGACGCCCGCCACGGCCCCACTCGGCGCGGCCATCGATCGGATGGAGGAGACGGCGACGGGCTTCGCGACTGCTCGCGATGCCGCGCTCACGACCGGTGTTGCCCGCGACGCGATCGCCGAGGCGAATCGCGCGCTACTGCGCGTCGAGCGCGCGCTCACGCGCGGCGAAGGGCTTCGCAGCCGTCCGTGGTTTCGCAACCTGATTTACGTGGCGGATGAGAACAACGGCTACGCGAACATGGTGATGCCGTCGGTCAACGAGGCCGTTCGTACCGGTGACGCGGCGCTCGCCACGCGCGAGCTCGCGGACCTGACGAGCCGTTTCGACGAGGCGACGCGGGCCATCGCCGACGCCCGGCGCGCGATCAGTGCTGCGACATCCAACGGCCAACAAGAACGCCGACCGCGGCGCTGACGAGGACCACGACCGCGATCAGAAGCCCCAGCGTGAGCATCTGCATAACGGGTCGGTCAGTCGCGAGAGGGGGAGCCGGCTCCTCGCGGGGACGCCGGTCGGAGAGTCGCGTTACGGGCAGCGCCACGGCACGCTCGGCGAATCGCGCGTCGGCCTCGCCGTCGTGATTGGGCTGGTGCGTCGGCGCTCCGCGCGGAGCAACAACTGGGTCGATGGGTTCGGATCCGGGCGCTGCACGCGTCGCGGCGCCGGACGCGCCGAACGACACGGCGGGCATGATGGGTGGAGTGGC
>Ga0070681_10000172_pt1 | contig 49288 bp, 50 predicted proteins | sample KBSC83BmetaG_FD_65650 | JGI IMG/M metagenome (GOLD analysis project Ga0070681, IMG submission 65650) | Corn rhizosphere microbial communities from Kellogg Biological Station, Michigan, USA - KBS C8-3B metaG | ecosystem: Host-associated > Plants > Roots > Rhizosphere | place: USA: Michigan...
GGCACAGCGTGTGCTGCAGACCTCACGCCGATGAAAGACGCCGGTCCCTACGTGCCCTCGCCGCAGAGCGTGGTGTCGGACATGCTGCGCGAGGCGGGCGTCACCGACCGCGATTTCCTGATCGACCTCGGCTCGGGCGACGGCCGCATCGTGCTCACCGCGGCCAAGGTGTTCGGCGCGCGCGGCTTCGGCGTGGAGATCAAGGAGGACCTGGTCAGGAAAGCCAACGAGGCGGCGGCCAAGGAAGGCGTGGCCGACCGCGTCAAGTTCATCAAGGCCGACCTCTTCAAGACCGACATCTCGCAGGCCACCATCATCACGATGTATCTCTTGCCGGACACGGTGAACATGCTGAAGGACAAGTTCCTCACCGAGCTCAAGCCCGGCACGCGCATCGTGTCGCACGACTATCCGCTCACCGGCTGGATCCCCGAGAAGTACGTGCAGATGGACCTCGAGGAGAAGGTACAGATCAGCGGCGTCACCACCACGCTCATCTACCTCTACATCGTGCCGGCCAAGGTCGCGGGCCAGTGGGCGGCGCACATGCCGCCGGCGGTGAGCCGCCAGCCGGCGACGCTCTCGCTCAAGCAGCAGCTCACGCGCGTGAGCGGCAGCCTGCGCGTCGACGGCAAGGACGTGCCGCTAGAGGATGCGAAGCTGCGCGGCGACAAGCTCACCTTCCGGCTTGCCGGCCGCAAGGGCGAGTTCTCCGGCACCGTGAAGGGCAACGCCATCGAAGGCATGCTCGACGGCCGCACGCCGTGGACCGCCACGCTCGGCGGATGAAGATCCGCATCTGCGCCGGGAAGGTCAGCCTGGAAGCGGAGCTGCGCGACACGCCCACGACACGCGCGCTCGCCGAGGCGCTGCCTTTCGAGGCGAGCGCGAGCACGTGGGGCGACGAGGTGTACTTCACGACGCCCGTCAGCGCGAAGCTCGAAGCCGACGCAAAGCAGGTCGTGGATCCCGGCACGGTGTGCTTCTGGACGCAGGGCGACGCGCTCGCGCTGCCCTTCGGCCGCACGCCGATCTCGACCGACGAGCGCCCGAAGCTCGCCAATCCGTGCAACGTGCTCGGCGTGATCAAGGATTTTTCGGGCCTGAAAAAGGTCAAGGCCGGGCAGACAATCCGCGTGGAGAAGATCTGATGCAGAGGAAGCGCGTCAACTCATCGAAGCTGCGCTCGGTCGGCTACGACGAAGGCTCGAAGACGCTGGAAGTCGAGATGTCGAACGGCCAGGTCTACCAGTACGTCGGCGTCTATCCCGAGGTCTATCGCCGCTTCATGGCGGCGCCCAATCCCACCTCCTACTTCGACGACAAGATCGCCGAGGAATACACCCCCAAGCCCGTAAAATAGGGGCAAGAAACAAGGGAGGTTCCATGCGCGGCGTGCTTCTCGCCGTGTGTCTGATCTGCGCCGTTCCGGCGGCGGCGGCGCCCGGCATTACTGTCCCGATGGAGGCGAGCGGACTGCGCACCGTGGCCGTCTGGCTGCAGGTGCACGGCACGCCGGGCTACGTCGGTGCCGACGTCGCCGATGCGATCGGCATCCCGCGCGAGGCGGACCTGGTCGAGGCGATGCAGCGCGGTTTCCGCGACGCGGACGTGCTGCGCATGGCGCAGGTGATCCGCGGCGACACGCTGCTCTTCATGGTGCAGGGCGGCGGCGAGGTCTATTTCTATCTGTCGACCGTGCGCGGCGGCCTGCGCAAGGCGCTGGTCTCCATGCCCAGCCGCGAATCCGTCACGCCGCTCGCCGACGACGAGGCGCAGGCGAATTTCCGCCGCGAGCTCGATTACTGGGAAGGCAAGGCCCTGCGCTGAAAGCGCCGGTCGCTATAATCCGCGGCCCATGGAAGCGGAACGACTGAACCAGATCGCCTCGAGCCTCGCCGACCTGAAGAGCCGGTCGGCGGAGCTGCGGAGGTATCTTTGACTACGAGGCGAAGACCCAGCGGCTCGAGGCGCTGAACCGCGAGCTGGAAGACCCCAAGCTGTGGGAGAACCCGCAGCGCGCGCAGGAGCTCGGCAAGGAGAAGAAGCAGCTGGATGCCATCGTCGGCACGCTCGGCCGCGTCGGCAGCGGCCTCTCGGACGCCGCCGAGCTCTTCCAGCTCGCGCGCGGCGAGAACGACGATGCCACGCTCGCCGGCGTTTCCTCGGACGTGGAAAAGATCGCGCGCGACGTGGCGGCGCTCGAATTCCGCCGCATGTTCTCCAATCCGCTCGACCCGAACAACTGCTTCGTCGACATCCAGGCGGGCTCCGGCGGCACCGAGGCGCAGGACTGGGCGTCGATGCTCGAGCGCATGTACATCAAGTACTGCGACCGCAAGGGCTTCGGCGTCGAGGTGCTCGAGCACACCGCGGGCGAGGTGGCGGGCATCAAGAGCGCCACGCTGAAGGTGACCGGCGAATACGCCTACGGCAACCTGCGCACCGAGTCCGGGGTCCATCGGCTGGTGCGCAAGAGCCCTTTCGACGCCAACGCCCGCCGGCATACCTCTTTCGCCAGCGTGTTCGTCTATCCGGAAGTGGACGAATCGATCGAGGTCGAGATCAATCCCGCCGACCTGCGCATCGACGTGTATCGCGCCTCGGGCGCCGGCGGCCAGCACGTCAACAAGACCGAGTCGGCGGTGCGCATCACGCACATCCCGACCGGGATCGTGGTGCAGAGCCAGAACGACCGCTCGCAGCACCGCAACCGCGCCGAGTGCTTCGCCATGCTGAAGTCGCGGCTGTACGAGCTGGAGCTGAGGAAGCGCATGGCGCAAGCCGACAAGCTCGCCTCGACGAAGACCGACATCGAGTGGGGGCACCAGATCCGCTCGTACGTGCTCGACCAGTCGCGCATCAAGGATCTGCGCACCGGCGTGGAGAAAGGCGACACGCAGCGCGTTCTCGATGGAGACCTCGACGACTACATCGCGGCCAGCCTGAAGCAGGGGGTTTAATGGAAGAACAAGACTCGAACAAGCTCATCGACGAACGCCGCGAGAAGCTGAAGGCGTTGCGTGCGCGCGGCCAGGCGTACCCGAACGATTTCCGCCGCCGGCACGCGGCCGCGGATCTGCACGCGCAGCATGGCGGCCAGTCGAAGGAGGACCTGGAGAAAGCCAACGCGCCGGCGGTGGTCGCCGGCCGCATGATGCTGAAGCGCGTGATGGGCAAGGCGAGCTTCGCCACGCTGCAGGATGGCTCGGGACGCATCCAGGTCTACATCACGCAGGACACGCCGGGCTACGAGGATTTCAAGCACTGGGATCTCGGCGACATCGTCGGCGCCGAGGGCACGGTGTTCAAGACGATGAAGGGCGAGCTGACCGTCAACGCGAAGCGCATCCGCCTGATCGCGAAGGCGCTGCGGCCGCTGCCGGAGAAGTTCCACGGCCTCGCCGACCAGGAGATGAAGTACCGCCAGCGCTACGTCGACCTGATCGTCACGCCGGAGACGAAGGAGATCTTCCTGACGCGCAGCCGCGTCATCCAGTCGATCCGCGACGAGCTGCGCGCGGAGGGCTACCTCGAGGTCGAGACGCCCATGATGCAGCCGATTCCCGGCGGCGCCGCGGCGCGCCCGTTCAAGACGCACCACAACGCGCTCGACATGGACCTCTATCTCCGCATCGCGCCGGAGCTCTATCTGAAGCGACTGGTGGTCGGCGGCATCGAGCGCGTATTCGAGATCAACCGCAACTTCCGGAACGAAGGCATCTCCACGCGCCACAACCCCGAGTTCACGATGCTCGAGTGGTACTGCGCCTACCAGGACTGGAACTACATGATGGACCTCACCGAGCGGCTGATCCGCAACGCCGCCGGCAAGGACACCATCACCTACCAGGGCAAGACGATCGAGATCGGGCGCCGGTTCCAGCGCCTGCCGATCGCGGAGGCGCTGCGCCGCGAGGGCATCGAGGGCGACCTGCGCGACCGCTCGCTGCTGTCGAAGGAACTGGCGAAGCGCAGCGTCGAGCATCGCGATTCCCAGGGCTGGGGCTCGCTGCAGCTCATGCTGTTCGAGTCGGTGGGCGAGAAGCACCTCGTCCAGCCGACCTTCCTCACCGAGTTCCCGGCGGAGGTGTCGCCGCTTTCACGCCGGCGCGATGCCGACCCCGATCTCGCCGACCGCTTCGAGCTCTTCATCGACGCGAAGGAGATCGCCAACGGGTTCTCCGAGCTGAACGATCCCGAGGACCAGGCCGCGCGGTTCCTCGAGCAGGTGAAGCAGAAGGAGGCCGGCGACCAGGAGGCGATGTACTACGACGCCGACTACATCCGCGCGCTCGAGTACGGCATGCCGCCCGCCGCCGGCGCGGGACTGGGCATCGATCGCCTGGTGATGCTCCTGACCGACAGTCCGAGCATCCGCGATGTCATTCTTTTCCCGCACATGCGGCCCGAGTCTTCCTAGCGGGCCTGATAGGTGCCGAGATCAACATTTCCTTTTGCTTCGCTGTCCGCAATTGTTGATCTGACCCCAATTAGCCGAGCTTTACGCTCGTAACAACTGGTAACCAATGCTCACTGCGTCAGGTGAGCGCCATCCGTACCCTGTGGACATTCGCGATACACATACACAGGAGAAAGACGCGATGGAAACCAGCACCAGCCGGCTGCACCCGCTCCTCACCGCGGCAGCCATATCGGTCACCGTGTTCTCGGCCGTGGGAGTGGCCGCGATCGCCGGCCTGATTCCCCATTCCAAGGGCGAGACGAAGGAAGCGACCCCGGTCGCCGCCATCGAAGCGCCCGCCGCCCAGCCCGCGCCCGCTCCGGCGCCGAAGCCTGTGAAGAAGCACGTCGTGAAGCACACCCCGGCTCCGGCACCGACGGTCGCCTATAACGACGCCGCGGTCCCGCCGCCGCCTCCGGTGGCGAAGGCGCCGCGGACGGTCGAAGCGCCCAAGCCCGTGCGCCAGCCCGGCGCCTACGGTGTGGTCGAGTCGGTGCGCGAAGTCGAGGTGAAGGGCGACGCGAAAGGCGTCGGCGCGGTCGGCGGCGGTGTCGCCGGCGCGGTGATCGGCCACAACATCGGCGATCACAACAAGCTCGTCACGGTGCTCGGCGCCGCGGGCGGCGCGCTGCTCGGCAACCAGATCGAGAAGCAGGCGCGCACCACCAAGCAGTGGGAGATGAGCGTGCGCTACGAGGACGGCTCGACGCAGAGCTTCCAGAGCAAGGACCAGCCCTCGTGGCACCAGGGCGACCACGTGCGGTACTACCAGGGCAGCCTGCTGCCGGTCTAAATCCGCAGGGCGATCAGCCCGCACATCACCGCGCCGGTGGCGACCAGCCGCCGGCGCGTCATTTTCTCCCGCAGGAAAACCGTCGACAGCAGCGCGGCGAAGATCACCGAGGTCTCGCGCAGCACGGCGACGAGGGCGATCGGCGCTCGCGTCATCGCCCAGAGCGCTATGCCGTAAGCGCCCACCGCGAGCGCGCCGCCGATGACCGCGCGCGTCCACTTCCGCCGGAAGTAGGCGGCGATGGCGCGGCCGCGACCGCGCGCGCAGCCGAAGAGCAGCAGCACGATGCCGTTCGCGGCGAAGAACCACAGCGTGTAGCTGACCGGCGCGCCCGAGGCGCGCGCGCCCTGCCCGTCGATCAGCGTATACGTCGCGATCACCACCGCGTTGGCGATCGCGAAGCCGGTGGCGCGCGGATCGTGGCGGCCGGCGGCGAAGGCGAGGATGCCGGCGCAGATCATCACCACGCCGATCGTCTCCTTCATCGGAAGTATCTCGCCCAGCGCGATCGCACCGACCAGCGCGACGATCATCGGACCGCCACCGCGCATCACGGGATAGGTGTACGACAGCTCGCCCCAGCGGTAGGCGCCCGCCAGGAAGATGAAGTACAGGATATGGACGACCGCCGAGCCGACGAGCCAGGGCCACGACGCGCTCGCCGGCGCCGGCAGAAACGGCGCCGCGACGAGCGCGACGAGCCCCGATCCGACCGCAATGCTGATCGACTCGAGCTCCTTGTCGTCGCCCGACTTGAGCAGCACGTTCCAGGACGCGTGCAGGAGCGCGGCGCCCAGCACGGCGAGCGTCACGGGCAGGCTGATGTCCATCTACTGCGGGATGATCTGCTCGATGAGCGGCATCATGCGCTCGACCGCCGCGCGCCCCTCGCGGATCGCCTCGCGCGCGCGGTGGTACTCCATCGTGCCGAAATTGGGAAGAAGCGGCGTGATCAGCACGTCCGCCGGCTCGCCGGCGAGGCGGCTGCGCGCCACGCGCTGCTCGACGATGTCGAGGGCGGTGTTGAACACCTCGAAGATCGACGGGATCGGCGGCTCGTCGCGATTGCCCCGGGACGAGCGCAGCAGGAGCCGTGCGAGCCAGCCGGGCTGCGGCGCCGGCACCACCGGCAGGTCGCGCCCCATGTTGCGGTAGGGGCCGAGCTTGCCCCAGGAGAGATCGATGGCGATCACGATCTCGGCGCCGAACGCGCGGCACATGGACACCGGCACCGGATTGACGAGGCCGCCGTCCACCAGCACCGCCCCCTCGTGCACCACCGGCGTGAAGAGCCCCGGCGCGGCGATCGACGCACGCACCACGTCGAGCAGCTTGCCGTGGCGCAGCCAGATCTCACGGCCCGACGAGAGCTCGGTGGCGACGGCGCCGAACGGCACGTCCAGCTCGGAGATGTCGCGGTCGTGGAACAGGCCGCGGAAGAGATTGAAGAGCCGCTGCCCGCGGATCAGGCCGCCCTTCCACGTGAGATCCATCAGGCGCACGACCTGCGTCCACGCGAGCCGCGTCACCCACTCCTCGAGCTGGTCGAGCTCGCCGGAGGCGTACACCGCGCCGACCAGCGCGCCGATCGAGGTGCCGCAGATGAGATCAGGCTTGACCCCGCGCTCCTCGAGCGCGCGGATCGCGCCGATGTGCGCCCAGCCGCGGGAGCTCCCCGAGCCGAGCGCGAGGCCTATTCTTGGTTTGCGGGCCATCCGGGGTCAGATCTTGAATTGATGCATCGTAATGCGTCAATTCAAGATCTGACCCCGGCTTCTAGACTCTTTCGAAAATCGCGGCGATGCCCTGGCCGCCACCTATGCACATCGTCACGAGCGCGTAGCGCTTCTGCGCGCGCTGCAGCTCGTAGAGCGCCTTCACGGTGAGGATGCAGCCGGTGGCGCCGATCGGATGGCCGAGCGCCACCGCGCCGCCGTTCGGGTTCACCTTCGCCGGATCGAGGCCGAGGTCCTTGGTCACCGCCATGGCCTGCACCGCGAACGCCTCGTTCGACTCGATGACGTCCATGTCGGCAGGCTTGAGGCCCGCCTTCTCGAACACGCGCCTCACCGCGGGGATGGGTCCAAGCCCCATCACCTGCGGCTCTACGCCGGCGTGCGCGTAGGCGACGAGGCGCGCCATGGGCTTGTGGCTCTTCGCCGCCTTCGCGTCCATCAGCACGATCGCGGCGGCCGCATCGTTGATGCCGGAGGCGTTGGCGGCGGTGACGGTGCCGTCCTTCTTGAACACCGGCTTCAGCTTCGCCAGGTTCTCCATGCTGGCGTCGGCGCGCACGTGCTCGTCGGTGGTGAACTGCTCGACGCCTTTGCGGCTCTTCAGCTCCACCGGGACGATCTGCTCCTTGAAGTAGCCCTGCTGGATCGCTTTGGCGGCCCGGCGGTGGGATTCAACGGAGTACTGGTCCTGCTGCTCGCGCGTGAAGCCGTACTTCGCGGCGATGTTCTCCGCCGTGACGCCCATGTGGCCGTGGCCGAACGGGTCGTGCAGCGCGGCGGTCATCGCGTCGACCACCGGCGCGTCGCCCATGCGCTGGCCCCAGCGGCCGGACGGCAGCATGTACGCGGCGCGGCTCATGCTCTCCGCGCCGCCGCCGATCGCCGTGCTGCAGTCGCCGAGCATGATGTGCTGCGCGGCGGAGACGATCGCCTGCAGCCCCGAGCCGCACAGGCGGTTCACCGTGAGGCACGGCGTGCCGACCTTGACGCCCGCGTCGAGCGCCGCCACGCGCGACATGTACATGTCGCGCGCCTCGCCGTGGATCACGCTGCCGATCACCACGTGGCCGACGCTCGCCGGATCGATCTCGGCGCGCGACATCGCTTCCTTGATCGCGATCGAGCCGAGCTTCGTCGGCGGGATGTCCTTGAACGCGCCGCCGTAGTCGCCGATCGCCGTCCTCGCACCCGCCACCACCATCACCTCGGTCATTGCAGTCTCCCGAATAGGTCATGCTCATCCGCGCGCTCGATGAGCACGTGGCCGAATTCTCCCGCCTTTGCGCCCTTGAACCGCACGACGCCGTCGATGTCGGGTGCGTCTGCCGCCGAGCGCCCGATGCCGGGCTCGTCGACCAGCACCTTCTGCGTAGTGCCCACTTTCCGCTGCAACTTCGCTGCGCTGACGCCGGCCTGCTTCTCCATGAAGCGGCGCCGCCGGTCTTCCTTCACTTCGTCCGGCACCGCGTCCGGCAGCTCGTTCGCCGCCGCGCCTTCGACCGGCGAGTAGGCGAAGCAGCCGACGCGGTCGAGCTGGGCCTCGTCCAGGAATGCGAGCAGCTCGTCGAACTCCGCTTCGGTCTCGCCCGGGAAGCCGGCAATGAAGGTCGAGCGGATCGTGATCTCCGGACAGATCGCGCGCCAGGCGCGGATGCGCTCCAGCACCTTCTCGGCGCTCGCCGGCCGGCGCATCAGCTTGAGGATGCGGGGGCTGGCGTGCTGGAACGGCACGTCGAGGTAGGGAAGAAGCTTTCCTTCCGCCATCAGCGGAATGACTTCGTCGACGTGCGGGTACGGATAGACGTAATGCAGTCGCACCCAGACGCCGAGCTCGCCGAGGGCGCGGCAGAGGTCGGTCATCTTCGTCTTCACCGGCCGGCCGTTGACGAAGCCGGTGCGGTACTTGACGTCGACGCCGTAGGCGCTCGTGTCCTGCGAGATGACGAGGATCTCCTTCACGCCCGCCTTCACCAGCCGCTCGGCTTCCTGCATCACTTCCGCGATGGGCCGCGAGACGAGGTCGCCGCGCATGGAGGGGATGATGCAGAACGTGCAGCGATGGTTGCAGCCTTCGGAAATCTTGAGATAGGCGTAATGCCGCGGCGTGAGCTTGATGCCCTGCGGCGGCACGAGGTCGACGTAGGGATCGTGCGGCTTCGGCAGGTGCTCGTGCACCGCCGCCATCACGCCCTCGGTGTCGTGCGGCCCGGTGATGGCGAGCACCGACGGATGCACCTTCGCGACGACGCCCTCCTTCGCGCCGAGGCAGCCGGTGACCACCACCTTGCCGTTCTCGGCGAGCGCCTCGCCGATCGCGTCGAGCGATTCCTCGACCGCCGCGTCGATGAAGCCGCACGTGTTCACGATGACCAGGTCGGCGTCGTCGTACGACGGGGACGTGACGTAGCCCTCCGCGCGCAGCTGGGTCAGGATGCGCTCTGAATCCACGAGGGCCTTCGGACAGCCTAGCGAGACAAAGCCGACCTTAGGACTTGTCTTCGCCCTTGTCGCTCTTTTGGCCAGGAGGGAAACCGGGGAAGGAAAGGCCCGAGAACATGTTGCGGGCCTGGTTCTGCATCTGGTCCTGGAACTGCGCGAACATCTTCTGGCTCTGTTCCATGTAGGCCTGCATCAGGCTCTGCATCGCCGGGCCCTGCAGGTTCATGAACTGCGACCACAGCTCCTGGCCGCTGCCGCCGTACATCTTCTGCGACTGCTCCTGCAGCGTCTTCTGCAGGTCCTGGAAGGCGCGGATGTTGCGCTCGAGGTACGTGCCCATCATGCCCTGCATCGCGTTGCCGTAGGAGCGGATGAGCTGGGAGAGGAGATCCGAGGAGAAGAGCGGCATGCCGCCCGACTCTTCTTCCAGGATGATCTGCAGGAGGATCTGCCGCGTCAGGTCGTCGCCGCTCTTCGCGTCGACCACCTGGAACTCCTCCTGCTTGAGCACCATCTGCTTCACGTCGGCGAGCGTGATGTAGCTCGACGTCTTGGTGTCGTAGAGCCGCCGGTTCGGATACTTCTTGATCAGCCGGAGCTGCGTATCCTTGGACTCGGGCATTTTGGGCTCGGGGACGGCCACGGGACTTTTAGTCTACTCCTCAATACATGTGCTGGCCGCCGTTGATGGAGATGTTCGCGCCAGTGACGAACGCCGCCTCTTCCGAGCAGAGATAGATGATCAACCCCGCGACTTCGTCGGGTTTGCCGAGCCGCGAGACGGGAATCTGCGGCAGGATCTTCGTGTCGAGGATCTCCTTCGGGATCGCGGTCACCATCTTGGTGCCGATATAGCCCGGCGAGATGGTGTTGACGGTGACGCCCTTGCGCGCCACTTCCAGGGCGAGCGCCTTGGTGAAGCCGTGGATGCCCGCCTTGGCGGCGGAGTAGTTGGTCTGGCCGAAGGCGCCTTTCTGGCCGTTGACGGACGACACATTGATGACGCGGCCCCAGCCGCGGTCCACCATGCCGTCCATCACCTGCTTCGTCATGTTGAAGCAGGAGTCGAGGTTGGTGCGCATCACGGCGTCCCAGTCGTTCTTGGTCATCTTCTTGAACGTCATGTCGCGCGTGATGCCGGCGTTGTTCACCAGGATGTCGATCGCGCCGACCTCGCTCTGGATGATGGAGGCCTGCCGCGCGCACGACTCGTAGTCGGCGACGTCGACCGGGAACGCGGAGAACTGGTAGCCCCGGCCCTTCAGCTCCTCGAGCCAGGACTTGAATTTCGTGTTCGACGGCGAGTACGTGACCACGACGCGGTAGCCCGCGTCCACCATCTTCGTGCTGATCGTCTCGCCAAGACCACCCATGCCGCCCGTGACAACGGCGATGCGCTGCTTTGCCATAACCTCCTCCTAAGGGGGAGGTCAGTCTACATCATGTGCATTCCGCCATTGACGCTGATGTTGGCGCCGGTGATGTAGCCCGCTTCGTCGGAAGAGAGGAAAGCCACTACAGCCGCGATCTCCTCCGGCCGCGCGAGACGCCCCATCGGGATCTGCGCCACGATCTGGTCGCGCACCTCCTTGCGGATCGCCATCACCATGTCGGTCTCGACGTAGCCCGGCGACACGGTGTTCACGGTGACGCCCTTGCGCACCACCTCCTGCGCGAGCGCCTTGGAGAAGCCCGCCATGCCGGCCTTGGCGGCCGAGTAGTTGGTCTGGCCGAACTGGCCCTTGATGGCGTTCACCGACGAGATGTTGATGACGCGGCCCCAGCCGCGCTCCACCATGCCGTCGATCACCTGCCGCGTCACGTTGAAGACGCTGTTCAGGTTGGTGTTGATCACTTCCATCCAGTCGCGCTCGGTCATCTTCTTGAACACCGAGTCGCGCGTGATGCCGGCGTTGTTCACCAGGATGTCGACGTTGCCGATCGTCTTGCCGATGGCGGCGAACATCGCCGCGCACGAGTCGAAGTCCGCCACGTCGCCTTCGGCCGCATGCACCTTCAAACCTTCGCCGCGCATGCGCATCAGCCACTCGTCCTTCTTGTCGTAGTTCGGCAGGCAGCCAGCGATCACGATATGCCCGGTCTGCCCAAGGCGCCGGCAGATCGCCGTGCCGATGCCGCCCATGCCGCCCGACACGAACACCGTGCGGGTAATGATCGGCCGCGAGCGGTCGCGCCAGGTTTCCTGCTCGACGACCGGCTCCACGACTTCGCCTTGCTTGCCCATTTGCATTTCCTCTGGTTAACGCTCGACGGCCAGGGCGACGCCCATGCCGCCACCAATGCACAGCGACGCGAGGCCTTTCTTCGCGTCGCGCTTCTGCATCTCGTGAAGCAGCGTGACGAGCACGCGGGCGCCCGAGGCGCCGATCGGATGGCCGAGCGCGATCGCGCCGCCGTTCACGTTCACTTTCGACGTATCCCACCCCATCTGCCGGTTGACCGCGATGGCCTGCGCGGCGAAGGCTTCGTTGATCTCCATCAGGTCGAGATCCTTCGCTTCCCAGCCGGCGCGCGCCAGGCAGCGCTTCGACGCGGGGACCGGGCCCATACCCATGTACTTGGGGTCGACGCCCGCTGAAGCAAAGGCCTTGATGCGCGCGAGCGGTCGCAGGCCGAGCTCCTTTACTTTTTTGGCAGAGGCCAAGACGACCGCGGCCGCGCCATCGTTGATGCCCGAGGCGTTGCCGGCCGTCACGGTGCCCGCCTTGTCGAAGGCGGGCTTCAAAGCCTTGAGCGAATCCGCCGTCGTGCCGTGGCGCGGGTACTCGTCGTCCTTGAACACCACCGGGCCTTTGCGCGAGGGAATCTCGACCGTCACGATCTCGTCGGCGAACCGGCCGGCCTTCTGCGCGGCCTCGGCCTTGTTCTGGCTCTTCGCCGCGAACTCGTCCTGCTCGTCGCGCGTGACGGCGTATTCCTTCGCCACGTTCTCCGCGGTGACGCCCATGTGGTACTGGTTGAAGACGTCCCACAGGCCGTCGACGATCATCGTGTCGACCAGCTTCGCGTCGCCCATGCGGAAGCCGTCGCGCGAGCCGTTCAGCGCGTGCGGCGAGAGGCTCATCGACTCCTGGCCGCCGGCCACCACGATGTCGGAGTCGCCGTTGGCGATCGCCTGCGCGCCGAGCATCGCCGCCTGCAGGCCCGAGCCGCACACCTTGTTGATGGTCATCGACGGAACCATGTACGGGATGCCGGCCTTCATCGCCGCCTGGCGCGCCGGGTTCTGTCCCACGCCGGCGGTGAGCACCTGGCCGAGGATGACTTCCGACACCTGATCCGGCTTGACGCCGGCGCGCTTCAGCACCTCCTTGATGACCAGCGCGCCGAGCTCGGACGCCGGCGTCTTCGCGAGCGTGCCGCCGAACTTGCCGATCGGGGTGCGGGCTGCGCCGACGATATAGATCTCATCCATGTCTGTCTCCTAGTGAACGACGCGATGGCGCACATAGCGCCCCGGTGCCGGTTCGATGGGTTTGTGCTTCGCGTCCCCTGATTTCGCGGGCGCCTTGCGCTCGCCGCCGCCGTGCGCGTCGAGCCACTTCATCCAGCGCGGCCACCAGCTGCCCTTCTGTTCCTGCGCCCTGCGGAGCCAGTCCTCCGGCTCGCGCGGATACGGCGCGCCGACCCAGTGGCTGCGGCGGTTCTTCGACGCCGGGTTGACGACGCCGGCGATGTGCCCGCTCGCGCCCAGCACGAACGTCTTGTCGTCGCCGCCGAGCAGCTGCAGCGTGCGGTACGCCGAGCGCCACGGCACGATGTGGTCCTCGCGCGTGGCGAGGCCGAACATCGGCAGTGTCACGCGGCCGAGATCGACCGGCACGCCGCAGTTGGTCAGCTTTCCGGGCACCCGCAGGTTGTTTTCCAGATACGTGTTGCGCAGGTAGTAGCAGTACATCGGGCCCGGCAGGTTGGTGCTGTCGGCGTTCCAGTAGAGCAGGTCGAACGCCGCCGGCTTGCCGCCCAGCAGGTAGTTGTTGACCACGTAGGGCCAGATGAGATCGTTCGCGCGCAGGCTGGAGAACACGAACGCCAGGTCCTGCCCGGGCAGGATGCCGCCCTGGCCGATCGTCGCCTCGCGCGCCGCCACGGACGCGTCGTCGACGAAGAGGCCGATCTGGCCGGTGTCGGAGAAGTCGAGCATGGCGGCGAGGAAGGTGACGCTCTCGACGATGTCTTCGCCCTTGGCCGCCATGACGGCAAGGCCCGCGCCCAGGAGCGTGCCGCCGACGCAGAAGCCGAGCGCGTTCACCTTGTCGGCCTTGGTGATCTCCTGCGCGACGCGCAGCGCGCTGAACACGCCGAGCTCGAGGTAATCGTCCCAGCCGCAGCGGCCCTGCTCCCTCTCGACGTTGCGCCACGAGACCATGAACACCGTGTGGCCGCTGTCGACGGCGTAGCCGACGAGCGAGTTCTCGGGCTGCAGGTCGAGGATGTAGAACTTGTTGATGCACGGCGGGATCATGACCAGCGGCCGCTTCGCCACCTGCGCGGTGCGCGGCTGGTACTGGATCAGCTGGATGAGATCGTTCTCGTAGACCACCTCGCCCGGCGTCACCGCCACGTTGCGGCCGAGCTCGAACGCCGCTTCGTCGGTCTGGCTGATGCGTCCGCGGCCCGCGTCCGCCACCAGGTTGGCGAGCCCGCGCGCCAGGCTCTCGCCGTTCGATTCCATCGCCGCGCGCAGCGCCGCCGGATTCATCGCGGGGAAGTTCGCCGGGCACATCGCGTCGATCCACTGCCGCGCGGCGAAGAGGGCGCGCTCCTTGTCGCGCGCCCCGAGCGGCGAGCGCTGCACCACGTCCTCGATGTATTTCGCCGCCAGCAGATAGGACTGCCTCAGGTAGTTGTAGTACGGGTTCTCGCGCCACTCGCGCGACGCGAAGCGCCGGTCGTCGTCCTCGACGACGGCGGGCTTGCCGCCCGCCATCAGCGCCTGCCAGAGCTGCGCCTGCTGATCGAGGTAAGACCGCTGCAATTCGGTCGAGTGCTCGAGATCGGGCGGCGACGTGAACAGCCGCATCCACCCTTGGGTGACCGCATTGCTGGATTGCGCGATCGCGGCGAGGACGGCATCGGGAGAGGGTTGCGCAGGAGATGCCAAGCCCGCCGATTTTGCGACGCACAACTGGGCCCGTCAAATACCGGCCAACCTACTGATCCGTAGTTCTTTTTGCCTAATGCTTCAGCACCGCGCCGGCGAGCGCGATGGTGCCGATGCCGAGCGCGATCAGGAGCGCCTGCGAGGCCGTGTCCCTCAGGTGCGGCCGCCTGTGCAGGCCGGGGATGAGATCGGCCACCGCGACGTAGACCATGCTCGCGGCGACGATGCCGAGAAGGGCCGCTTCCCAGTCGCGGAAGACCTGCAGGCCGTAGAAGCCGCCGACGCCGCCGACGATGGTGGCGAGCGACGAGGCGAGGTTCACGACGAGCGCCCGCGTACGGCTGTAGCCCGAATGGAGCAGGATCAGGAAGTCGCCGACTTCCTGCGGAATCTCGTGCGCGATGATGGCGAGCGCCGCGACGATGCCGAGCTCCTTGCTTTGCAGGAACGCGGCGGCGATCAGCACGCCGTCGACGAAGTTGTGCACCGTGTCGCCCACGATGATCAGAGCGCCGCTGCGGCCGTGGTCGTGCGGCTGCTGGTGCGGGTCGTGCACTTCGCAGTTCTCGGTATGGCAGTGCCGCCAGAGGAGCAGCTTTTCCAGCACGAAGAAGGCGAAGATGCCGGCGAGGATCGACACCGCCGCCTGGCGCGGATTCTCCTGGAACGCCTGCGGAATCACCTCGAGGAATGCCGCGCCGAGCAGCGCGCCGATGGCGTAGGACACGAGCATCGATACCCAGCTCGCGCGCAAGAGGAGCGAGAACGCCGCGAGGCCCGCGGAGAGCGCTCCGCCGGCCACGCTCGCCGCGAGGATCCAGCCTAGCGTCATGGGGGACGCGATTCTACGATGGCAGCCAGATCAGCGCGGCCATGCGCGCCGCGGTCTTGTCGCGCCGGTATGAATGGAAGCGCTCATCGCGCAAGGTGCAGAAGCCGCCGCCGCCGATGGAGCGGACGCCTTTGGCAGACAACTTCGCGCGCGCGACGGCGTAGAGGTCGAGCAGCCAGTGACCCGGCCGCGTGGGCGTGAACGCCGACTCATGTCCCGCGAAGGCGGCGCGCACTTCGTCGCCCACTTCATAGACGCGCGGGCCGATGGCGGGGCCCATCCACGCGTGGATGGAGGTGGCACGCATCGCGTCGATGGTGTTTTCGAGCACGCCGCCCGCCAGCCCGCGCCAGCCCGCGTGCGCGACGCCGACGACGCCGTCGGCGGCGAAGAACACCGGCATGCAGTCGGCGATCTTCACCACGCACACGGTGCCCGGCTTGCGCGCGACGGCGGCGTCCGCCTGGACGAGCGTCGGCGTCGTGTCGGCGTCGATGACGCGCGTGCCATGTACCTGGTGCATCCAGCGCGGCTCGCTGGGCACCAATGCGCGCAGCTTCGCACGGCCGGCATCGGTAGCCATGTCGCCGAACGGCGCGGTGGTGACGAAGGCGTTAGCCTTCCACTGGATCAGATCTCGCATGCGCGCAGGGCGTCGACCAGCTTCTTGAAGTCGCGCGGCAGCGGCGAGCGCCACGTCATCTCCTCGCCGCTCGACGGATGGCGCAGCGAGAGCTCCGCCGCGTGCAGCGCCTGCCGCGGGAATTCGATGCCGTGCCGCGTGCCGCGGCGGTAGACGGCGTCGCCGACGAGCGGATGGCGGATGTGCTGGAAGTGCACGCGGATCTGGTGCGTGCGGCCGGTCTCGAGGCGGCATTCGACCAGCGCCGCGCGGCCGAAGCGCTCGAGCACGCGATAGGTGGTGCGCGCCTCCTTGCCCCGATGCGTGACCGCCATGCGGGTGCGCGACTTGGGATCGCGGCCGACCGGCGCGTCGATCGCGCCGCTCGCCGGCGGATCGCCCTGCACGAGCGCGACGTACACCCGGCGCACGCTGCGCTCGGCGAGCTGCTTCACGAGATCGGCCTGCGACTCCACCGTCTTCGCGACGACGAGGAGCCCGCTCGTGTCCTTGTCCAGGCGATGCACGATGCCGGCGCGCGGCACGCCGGCGAGCGCGGGCGCGTGCGCGAGCAGCGCATTGAGGAGCGTGCGGTCGGGCTGGCCGGCGCCCGGATGCACGACGAGGCCGGCCGGCTTGTCGATGACGAGGAGCTCGCGGTCCTCGTGCACGATCTTGAGCGGCATCTTCTGCGCGCGCGGCGCGGCGTCGGGCAGCCGCGGCGGCGCGACGACGATGGTCTCGCCGCCGATCACCGGCGTGCGCGGCGCGGGCTGGCGGCCGTCGACCTGGATGTGGCCGGCGCGCAGCCAGTCCTGCAGGCGGCTGCGCGAGTACTGGTGGAAGAGGCGCGCGAGCGCCTGGTCGAGGCGCAGGCCGCCCATCTCCGCCGGCACCACGGCCGTCACCGGCGCGACGAGCGCCGCATCCCAATCGCTATAATCCTTCTGCCCCATGCTTCGAAGTTTACTTGCTGCCGTCCCGCTGGCCGCCTCGCTGCTTTTGGCCGTCTCGTTATTGTTCGCCGGCTGCAGCTCCAGTCCTACCGACGACGAGACCGTCAACTGGTCCGCGCAGCGCCTCTATGGCGAGGCGAAGGACGCGATGGCGAATCGCGACTGGCAGAAGGCCATCAAGTACCTCGAGAAGCTGGAAGCGCGCTTTCCGTATGGGCGCTTCGCGCAGCAGGCGCAGCTCGAGGTCGGCTATTGCTACTGGAAGGACCAGGAGCGCGCCTCCGCCGTCGCCGCCGCCGACCGCTTCATCAAGCTTTACCCGAACCATCCGAACGTCGACTACGCCTGGTACCTGAAGGGGCTGATCAACTTCAACGAGCTGCAGGGCACGCTGTCGTGGCTCACCACCCCCGACATGAGCGACCGCGATCCGAAGGCGTCGCGCGAGGCCTTCCTCGCCTTCAAGGAGGTGGTGACGCGCTTTCCGGACTCGCAGTACGCCGCCGATTCGGCGGAGCGCATGCGCTTCCTCGTCAACGCGCTCGCCTCGAACGAAGTGCACGTCGCGCGCTACTACATGAAGCGCAGCGCCTATCTCGCCGCCGCGAACCGCGCGCAATACGCGATCCAGCACTATCCGCAGGCGCCCGCGGTCGAGGAGGCGATGGTGATCCTCAAGCAGGCCTACGACGCGCTCGGCATGAAGGAGCTGTCGGATTCCGCGATGCGGGTGCTGCAGGTCAATTTCCCGAACAGCCGCTACCTGACGAAGGGCGGGGTGAAGAAGGACATCCCGTGGTGGCGCATCTGGGATCCGGATTGGTAGAGAGCACGCTCGTCATCGGCGCGGCCGGCATGATCGGCCGCAAGCTCACCGAGCGCCTGGTTCGCGACGGCGGCTGGGGCGAGCTGATCCTCCACGACGTGGTGGCGCCGACGCCGCCGAAAGGCGCGAAAGCCGTCACCTCCGATCTTGCCGCCGCCGGCGAAGCCGACAGGCTGGTCGCCAGCCGACCCCAGGTGATCTTTCACCTGGCCGCGATCGTCTCGGGGGAGGCGGAGGCCAACTTCGAGAAGGGCTACCGCATCAACATGGCGGGGACCTGGCAGCTTTTCGAGGCCATCCGTCGAGTCGGCGACGGCTACAAGCCCCGCGTGGTGTTCACCTCCTCCATCGCGGTCTTCGGCGCACCGTTCCCGGACGCCATCGGCGACGAATTCCTCAACGCGCCGCTCACGAGCTACGGCACGCAGAAGGCGGTCGGCGAGCTGCTGCTCTCGGACTACAGCCGGCGCGGCTTCTTCGACGGCGTCGGCATCCGCCTGCCGACGATCTGCGTGCGTCCGGGCAAGCCGAACCTGGCGGCGTCGGGATTCTTCTCCGGCATCATCCGCGAGCCGCTCGCCGGTCAGGAGGCGCGCCTGCCGGTGGCGAAGAGCGTGCGGCACTGGCACGCCTCGCCGCGCGCCGCGATCGGCCTCCTCGTCCACGCCGCGACGATGGACACGACGCAGCTCGGCACCCGGCGCAATCTCTCCATGCCGGGCGTCTCGGTGACCGTCGGCGAGCAGATCGAAGCCCTGCGCAAGGTGGCGGGCGAAGCCGCCGTGAAGCGCATCCGCGAGGAGCGTGACCCGGTGATCGAGAAGATCGTCGAGGGCTGGCCGCGCAACTTCGATCCGAAGCGGGCGCTGTCGCTCGGCTTCAAGGCCGACTCGAGCTTCGAGGAGATCATCCGCATCCACATCGAGGACGAGCTCGGCGGGCGTATCGCCAATTCAAGCCGATAGCGTCGCGAAGAATTCCTGCACTTCCTCCAGGCTGCGCGTCGGCTTCATCGGCGGCAGGCTCTGCAGGACGCGCCGGCCGTAGGGCTTCGATAGCAGGCGCGGATCGCACAGCATCAGCACGCCGCGGTCGTTCTCGTCGCGGATCAGGCGGCCGGCGCCCTGCTTGAGCTGCAGAACCGCCTGCGGCAGCTGCAGCTCGTTGAACGCGTTGCGGCCCTCGTTCTTGAGCGAGTCGATGCGTGCGGCGAGCACCGGATCGTCCGGCGGCGCGAACGGCAGCTTGTCGATCACCACGAGCGAGAGCGCTTCGCCGCGTACGTCGACGCCTTCCCAGAATGAAGCGCTGCCGAGGAGCACCGCGTTTCCCAGGCTGCGGAAGCGTGCCAGCAGCTCGCTGCGCGAGCCGGTGCCCTGGACGAGGAGCGGGAATTCGAGCCGTCCGCGCAAGAGCTCGTGGGCGCGACGCAAGGCACGAAGCGTGGTGAAGAGCAGGAAGGCACGGCCGCCGCTCGCCTGCAGCACCGGAAACGCCGCCTCGATCACCGCGTCGGTAAAGCCCGGATCATTCGGTTCGGGCAGTCCGGGCGGCAGGTAGACGAGCGCCTGCGAGGCGAAATCGAAGGGGCTTTGCCAGCGCGCCGTGCGCGCTTCGGGAAGCCCGATCTCGCGGGTGAAGTGGCCGAAGTCCTGGCCGACGGCGAGCGTGGCCGAGGTGAAGATCCAGGCGCGCGGATGGTCCTCCATCTGCCGGCGAAAGAGCTCGCCCGAGTGGAGCGGCGTGACGTGCAGCTGCACCGAGTGGCCGAACACCTCGGCCCAGCGCACGTCCTCGCCGGCGTCGGTCTCCATCAGGCGCGTGAGCACGGCATAGGCGTTGCCCGCGCGGCGCGCGCACGCGCCGAGCCCTTCGGAGCGTTCGGCCTGCGCCGCGAGCGCGGCGTCGAGCATCTTCAGCGCCGAGCGCAGCCGGATGAGCCCGTCGGGAAATCCCTGGCGCGCGAGCGCCTGCGGCCAGGCGAGGCGCACGGGCGCCTCGCCCAAGGCGAGCCGCAGCTCTCGAGCCGCCTTGTCCAGGCGGTTGGCGAGCGCTTCCAGCTCCGGCGACGCGCCGCCCGCGCTGCGCAGCTCCACGCGCGCATCGCGCGAGAGCTCGATCACCTGGCTCGTGGAGAGGGTCTCGCCGAAGAAAAGGCGCGCCGTCTCGGGCAACTGGTGCGCCTCGTCGAAGATCACGGTATTGCACGCCGGCAGGAGCTCCGAGACGCCTTCGTCGCGCAGCACCACGTCGGCGAAGAAGAGGTGGTGGTTGATGACCACCACATCCGCGGCGAGCGCATTGCGGCGCGCGCGCATCACGAAGCAGTCGGCATAGTCCGGACATCCCTGCCCGAGGCAGTTCTCCCGCGTGGACGTGGCCTGCGCCCAGATCGGCGCGTCCTCCGGGACGTCGGCAAGGTCGGCGCGATCGCCCGTGGTGCTGACGGCGGCGAAGCGCTCGATCTGCCGCAGCTGAACCGCCTCCTCGCGCGTATTGAAGCGGCCTTCGGTCCCGGCGCGCCGCAGCCGGTAGAGGCAGACGTAGTTCGCGCGCCCCTTGAGGAGCGCGACGCTCGCGCCGGAGGCGAGCGCCTGGCGCACCGCCGGCAGGTCGCGGTCGAAGAGCTGGTCCTGCAGGGTTTTCGTGCCGGTGGAGACGATCACCTTGCCGCCGGCGAGCAGCGCCGGGACAAGGTAGGCGAAGGTCTTGCCGGTGCCCGTGCCGGCTTCCGCCACCAGCACACCGGTCGAGTCGATCGCCTGCGCGATCGCCTCGGCCATCTCCACCTGCTGCTCGCGCTGCCGATAACCCGGGATCGCCGACTGCAGCGGGCCATCGACCGCGAAGGCCTGGCTAACGGATTTCATCGACGGGGATCCATACCCCCATCCTCCGTTCGGACCCGCTGGGCGACGCGCACGTCATCGTCGAACCGCACCGAGATTTCTAGAGCGCTGTTTTTAAAAGCGCTCTGCGCAGACGCCCAGGGCGTCGGCCAGCCGAGACAAGCGATCAGGACCACGGCGCAACGGTTCATGTTTCTTCCTCAACGCGCCAAGCTGCCGGCGGTCTACGCGCGCCCATTATGAGATACAAGCTCCTCATTCTTTGTGCTTTCTTCTCGGCGTCGAGCGCCTTCGCGGCCGAGATGACGGCCGCCGACTACCGGGCGGCCGCCGCGCGCGAGGCGCTGGTGAAGGTCGGCATCCATTACCGCTACGGCGGCTCGTCTCCCGAGCAGGGCTTCGACTGCAGCGGGCTGGTGTCGTACGTTTTCGAGCACGCCTGGGGCGTCTCGCTTCCGCGCAGCACGGCCGGGCAGCGCTCGCTCGGCCGCGCGGTGAAGCGCACGCAGCTCCAGCCGGGCGACCTCGTCTTCTACAACACGCGCAACCGCCCCTACTCGCACGTCGGCATCTATCTCGGCGACGGCATCTTCGTGCACGCGCCGCGGCGCGGACAGCGCGTCCGCCTGGAGAACGTCGACAACCCCTATTGGCGCGCGCGCTTCGACGGCGCCCGCCGGCTCGAGCCGCCCGCCTTCTAGTCTTTCAGGCTGTAGACCGCGCGCACATCGAGGCCGAAGACCCGGCCTCGCAGCCCCGACGGCAACGGCACCTGGGGCGCGGCCAACCGGAACATCTCCAGCGCCTGCTCGTCGAGCACGGCGTGGCCGGAGCTCTTCTTCACCGTGATGCCGGCCACCTCGCCGGTCGCCCCGATGTCGACGTGCACCTCGACTTCGCCTTCCCAGCCGTTGTCGCGCGCCGCCAGGGGATAGCGTTTGAACCGCGCGGCGGCGCCGATCAGCTGGCTGCGGTATCGCGCCATGAGCGTCGCCGGGTGATCGGGCGCCGCGAGCTGCGTCGAGCCGACGATGACGGCGTTGGGCGGAGGCGCCGCGGCCGGCGCGGGCGCGGGCGGCGCGGCGGGCGCGGGCTCGGGTGCCGGCGCGGGCGCTTCGGCGGGCGCCGGGGCGACGGTGAACGGACTCGGCTTCGGCGGCGCCGGTTCGGGTCGTACGACCTTCGGCGACGGCTTCGGCTTGCGTACCTGCGGCGGCGGCTTCACCGGCTGCGGCTCGACCGTCGGCGGCGCCGGCGGCGGCTCGAGCGCCTGCGGCTCGACGATGTGCGCCACGATCGGCGCCGGGCTGGGTCCGACGGGGCGTTGCAGGTCCGGCGCGCGAAGCGCGAGGAGAACCGCGTGCAGCGCGAGGGAGGCGCCTACGGCGTAGGTGAATGCACGCGAGTCAGCGTGCTCGTTCACGCAAGATGCGCCAGATCTTCTGCGGCGTGAGCGGCATGTCGGCGTCGAGCACACCCAGCGCGTCCAGCACCGCGTGCGTCACGGCCGGCGCGGCGCCGATCGTGCCGAGCTCGCCGACGCCCTTCACGCCGAGCAGGTTCGTCTTGCACGGCACCGTCTCGTCGAACGCCGGCGCGAGCGGCGGCAGGTCGGCGGCGCGCGGCACGCAATAGTCCATGAGCGAGCCGGTGAGAAGCTGGCCGCTCTCCTCGTCGTAGACCGCCTGCTCGAAGAGCGCCTGCCCCGCGCCCTGGGCGATGCCGCCGTGCACCTGCCCCGCCACGATCATGTGGTTGATGATGCGCCCGACGTCGTCGCAGCTCGAGAAGCGATCGATCTTGACCGCGCCGGTCTCGGCGTCGATCTCCACCTCGCAGGACTGCGCGCCATTCGGCCACGACGGCGTCGACGGCGTCTGCGTCGCCGACACGCGGAACACGCGCTTTGCCTGCCTTGCCGCCACCTCGCTCAACTCGATCGATCGATCCGTGCCGGCGATGCGGAAGCGCCCGTCGCGGTATTCGACGTCGGCCGCGGACGCCTCGAGCGCATCTGCGGCGAGCTGCCTGCCTTCGGCGATGACCTTGTGGCCGGCAGCCACCACCGCCGAGCCGCCGACGAACGCCGAGCGCGAGCCGACGCTGCCGACGCCGTTCGCCCGATCGGTGTCGCCCTGGACGATTTTTATCTTGTCGGCCGGCACGCCGAGCACCTCGGTCACGAGCTGCGTATAGGAAGTCTCCAGGCCCTGGCCCATCGCCATCGTTCCCGAGAAAACGGTCACCTCGCCCTGGGCGTTGACTTCGATGTCCACGGTCTCGGTCGGGATGGCGCCCGTCCATTCGAGATAGACCGACAGCCCGCGTCCGCGCAGCTTGCCCGCGCGCTTCGATTGCTCGCGCCTCGCGGCAAAGCCGTTCCAGTCGGCCTGGGCGAGCAGCTTGTCCAGCAGCGCGCCGAAGTTGCCGCTGTCGTACGTGTCGCCGAGGTGCGTGCGATAGGGAAACTGCTCACCGCGGATGAAGTTGCGGCGGCGCACCTCCACCGGGTCGAGCTTCATCTCGCGCGCCGCCTTCTCGATCAGCCGCTCCATCAGGAAGTTCGCCTCCGGCCGCCCGGCGCCGCGATACGCGCCCGTCGCCATGGTATGGGTGAGCACCGCGCGCACACGGTAATGGATGAGCGGCACGTGGTAAACGGTGGTCTGCACCTTCGGCCCGAGCGCGAGCGGAATGATCGCCGACGAGCCGACCGGCGTCGCGCCGATGTTGCCGAGCGTGTCCACCTCCAGCGCCAGGATTTTTCCCTGCGCATCGAGCGCCAGGCGCGCCGTGTTGTACTGGTCGCGCCCCATGTGCGCGGCAAGGAAGTCTTCCGCCCGATCGGCCCGCCAGCGCACCGGCCGGCCAAGCTTGCGCGCGGCGTAGCAGACGAGCGCGTCCTCGGGCGTGAGGCCGGTCTTCATGCCGAAACCGCCGCCGATGTCGCCGACCCGCACGCGGAATTCCTCCGGCTTCGCCTTGAACACGGCGCCGAGCAGGTCGCGCGCCCCGGTGGGCGTCTGGTTCTGCGTGTGCAGCGTCGTCCGCCCGCCCTCGTGCACGGCCATGCAGGCGCGCGGCTCCAAGGCCATGGCGATCACGCGCTGGTTTCGATTCTCGATGGTCGTGACGTGCGCGGCCTTGGCGAGCGCGGCGCCGACCGCCGCCTTGTCGCCATACTCGGATTCGGCGGACACGTTGCCGGTCGCCTGCGGCCAGACGAGCGGCGCGCCCGGCTCTATGGCCTGCTTCGCGTCGACGACGCACGGCAGGTCCTCGTAATCGATCGAGACGAGCTCCGCCGCGTCCTGCGCCTGGACGCGAGTCGCGGCCACGATCGCCGCGACCGGCTGCCCGACATAGAACACTTCTTCCTCGGCGAGCAGGGTGCGCAGCGGCGCCGCCATGGGGGAGCCGTCGGCGCGCTTGAAGAGCGGCGGGAACGGGATGTGGCCGACGCCGTCGGCGCGCAGGTCCTGCATGCTCCACACCGCCACCACGCCCGGGGCGGCCTGCGCCTCGCCTACATCGATGGCGCGGATGTGCGCGTGCGCATGGGGAGACCGCAGCAGCACGAGCCAGCACTCGCCGGGGAGCTGCAGGTCGTCGCTATAGCGACCCTTGCCGGTCAGGAGCCGGTCGTCCTCCAGGCGCTTCTGCGAGCGGGAGGCGCCGAAACGCGCCGACGACGGGTCGAACTGGACCTGCAGGGTGGTGTCAGTCATGGAAAGCGGATGAAACGGGAGAGGGTGGCGATTCTAGCAAGGCTTGAAATTTTCGCGCCCGGCCGCAAACTCTCCCGGGACCATGGCGACCCCCCAGAAAGAAACGCTCGGCTTCCAGGCGGAAGTGAAACAGCTTCTCGACCTGATGATCCACTCGCTGTACAGCAACAAGGAGATCTTCCTCCGCGAGATCGTCTCCAATGCCTCCGACGCCGCCGACAAGCTGCGCTTCGAGGCGCTCGCCAGCAACGCGCTTTACGACGGCGACCCGGAGCTGAAGATCCGCGTCGCGGTCGACAAGGCGGCGCGCACCCTTACCGTCTCCGACAACGGCATCGGCATGTCGCGCGACGAGGTGATCGCCAACATCGGCACCATCGCGCGCTCGGGCACCCGGGAGTTCTTCCAGTCCCTCACCGGCGACCAGGCGAAGGACGCGCGCCTCATCGGCCAGTTCGGCGTCGGCTTCTACTCCGCGTTCATCGTCGCGGATCGCGTGACGCTGGTCACGCGACGCGCCGGCCTGCCGGCGAGCGAAGCCGTGCGCTGGGAATGCGACATGTCGAAGGACGCCGCGGCGTACAGCATCGAGCCGGCGCAGAAGGCCGGCCGCGGCACCGACGTCACGCTGCACCTGCGCGAGGGCGAGGACGAGCTGCTGGACGAGTTCCGCCTGCGCAGCATCATCCACAAGTACTCCGACCATATCGGCATCCCGATCTTCGTCGGCGAGGAAAAGGCGAACCAGGCGAGCGCGCTGTGGACGCGGCCGAAGAGCGAGATCACCGAAGAGCAGTACGTCGAGTTCTACAGGCACGTCGGCCACGATTTCGACGCGCCGCTCGCCTGGACCCACAACCGAGTCGAGGGACGCCAGGAGTACATCCAGCTCCTCTATATCCCGTCGCGCGCGCCGTTCGACCTGTGGAGCCGCGAGCACCGCCACGGCCTCAAGCTCTACGTGCGGCGCGTGTTCATCATGGACGACGCCGAGCAGCTCCTGCCCGGCTACCTGCGCTTCGTGCGCGGCGTGGTCGACTCGAACGACCTGCCGCTCAACGTCTCGCGCGAGATCCTGCAGCAGAGCCGCGACATCGATGCCATCCGCGCCGGCTGCACGAAGCGCGTGCTCGACCTGCTCGACGGCCTGGATGCGGAGAAGTACGCGCAGTTCTGGCGCGAGTTCGGCCGCGTGCTGAAGGAAGGCCCGGCCGAGGACGCGGCGAACAAGGCCCGCCTCGCGAAGCTGCTGCGCTTCTCCTCCACCCGGACGGACGCGGAAGAAGAGACGGTTTCGCTCGCCGACTACGTGTCGCGCATGAAGCCCGGGCAGGACAAGATCTATTACGTCACCGCCGAAACCTTCGCCGCCGCGAAGGGCAGCCCGCACCTGGAGATCTTCCGCAAGCGTGGCATCGAGGTGCTGCTGCTTCACGATCGCGTCGACGAATGGCTGGTCGCGAGCCTCACCGAATTCGAAGGCAAGGCGCTCGCCTCGGTCGCGCGCGGCGACATCGATTTGTCGAAGGTCGAAGGCGCCGACCCGGATCCGGACTGGCAGGTGGGCGAGCATGCCGAGGTGCTGCGCTCGCTCAAGGAAGCGCTCGGCGAGCGGGTCAAGGACGTGCGGCTTTCGCGGCGCCTGCACGAGTCGCCCTCCTGCCTGGTGGCGGATGAGCACGAGATGGGCGGCAACCTCGCGCGCATCCTCAAGGCCGCCGGGCAGAAGGTGCCGCTGGCGAAGCCGATCCTCGAGATCAATCCCGGCCATGCCATCGTGAAGCGCCTGCAACCCGGCGACGCGCGCTTCGCGGACTGGGCGGGGCTGCTCTACGACCAGGCGCTGCTCGCCGAAGGCGGCCAGCTCGAGGACCCGGCCGGCTTCGTGAAGCGCACGAACGAGCTGATGCTCGGCCTGGGTCAGAGCCCGAGATAGGCGCGGCGGATCTCGGGCTGCGACTCGAGCGCAGCGGGACGGCCCTCGGTGAAGAGGCGCCCTTCGGCGATGACGTACGCGTAGTCGCTGAGCGAGAAGGCGAGGTGCACGTTCTGCTCGACCAGCACGATGGTGAGGCCTTCGCGCCGCAGCGCCTCGAGCTTGGAGAAAAGCTCCTGCACGATCAGAGGAGCGAGCCCGAGGGAGAGCTCGTCGATGACGATGAGCTCCGGGTCGTTCATCAGGCCGCGCGCGATGGCGAGCATCTGCTGCTCGCCGCCGGAGAACGTGCCGGCGCGCTGGAAGCGCCGCTCCCTGAGGCGCGGAAAGAGCTCGTAGACATGCTCGAGGCGATTCGCATAGCCCCGCGCCGCGCGCCGTGCATACGCGCCCATCTGCAGGTTCTCTTCCACGGTCATGGTGTGGAAGAGCTGCCGCCCCTCGGGCACCAGCACCAGGCCGCGCGCCGCCTTGTCGTGCGGCGGCAGGCGCGTCACGTCCTCGCCTTTGAACAGCACGCGCCCGCCCCACGGCCGCAGGCTGCCCGCGATCGCACGCAGCGTGGTCGTCTTGCCGACGCCGTTCGCGCCAACGATGGTCGTGAGCTGGCCCGGCGCGGCAGCGAGCGTGATGCCCCACAACACCTGCACCTCGCCGTAGCCGGCTTCCAGTCCCTCGACGCGGAGCAGCGGCTCGGTCATGGGGGCCGCCGCACCATTTCCGGATCGCCGAGATAGGCCGCGATCACGGCGGGATCGTGCGCCACCTGGGCCGGAGAGCCTTCGCTCAGCTTGGTGCCCGAGGTGAGCACCACGATCCGATCCGACAGGCTCATGATCGCCTGCATCAGGTGCTCGATCATGAGGATCGACAGGCCGCGGCCGCGGATCGTGCGCAGCGTCTCGACCATCTGCGCCACCTCGGTCGGATTCAGCCCGGCGAGCACCTCGTCGAGCATCAGCAGCGCGGGCCGCGCGGCAAGCGCGCGCGCGAGCTCGAGGCGCTTCTTGCCCGCGATGGTGAGCTCGAGCGCCGGCGCGTCGAGGCGCTTCTCGAGCCCGACGAGAGCGGCCGCTTCCCGCGCCGCCTGCCGTGCTTTGGCAAGCGGCAGGTTCTCGCGGCCGAAGCAGGCGCCGACGGTGCAGTTGTCCAGCACCGACATGCCGGCGAAGGGCTGCACGATCTGGTGCGTGCGCGCGAGGCCGAGGCGCGCCACGCGGTAGGGCGCGGCGCCCGTGATGTCCTCGCCGCGGAAGGCGACGCGCCCGGCGCTCGGCGCAAAGACGCCGTTGATCAGATTGAAGACCGTCGACTTGCCGGCGCCGTTGGGGCCGATGAGGCCAAGGATCTCGCCCTCGCCCACGCTGAAGCTCAACGCTTCGACGGCATGCAAGCCGCCGAAGCGCTTGCTGAGCTCGCTCACCTCGAGGAGCGCCGTCATTCGAGGATTCGCCTCAGGCGAGGGAAGCGCCGGTAGAGAAAGCCCATCAGGCCTTCCGGCGCGAATTGCACGATGAGGAGGAGCAGCACGCCGGCGACCACCAGCTGGAAGTTCGCGAAGGTCTCGGAGGTGAGCAGCCAGCCGCGCAGCTCCTCGTAGAGGTACGCGCCGAGCGCCGGGCCGACGATGGTGCCCTGCCCACCCAGCATGGTGATGACGATCGCTTCGGTGGAGAGCGTGAGGTCGAAAGCATCGGCCGGCTGCACGAATGCACCCTTGAAGAAATAAAGCCCGCCGGCCACGGCCGGCAGGAGCGCGGAAGCGCTGTAGGCGAGCGCCTTGTAGCGCGGCGCCGGCACGCCGAGCACCGCCGCGGCGTCCTCGTTTTGTCCGATGGAGAGAAGCCCGAGGCCGAACTTCGAGCGCTTGATGAAATAGCTCAGGTACAGCGATGCGCCCATGATGGCCACCAGGAGGTAATAGATCACCCACAGCGCGCTGGCCGGGCCGCCGAGCGGCTGGAAGAGCTCCGGCGAGAGGTAGATGCCGGTCGAGCCGCCCCACGGCTCGAAGTTGGTGACGAACGCCATCACCGCCTCGTTCACGCCGATGGTGGCGAGCGCGAAGTGCACGCCGCGCAGCCGCAGGATGCCGAGGCCGAAGACGAGCGCCGCGGCGCTGACCGCCACGCCCGAGACCACGAGGGAGGACGCGAGTCCCCAGCCGAGGCTGCCCATGAAGTACACGCAGAAATAGCCGCCGAGGCCGAAGAACACGATGCTGCCGAAGTTGACGTAGCCCGCGTAGCCGAGCATGAGATTCAGGTTGCTCGCGAGCGTGATGTAGACCGCGGCGAGGATCAGGCTCTCGCGCAGCTCGACGTCGCTGCCGTGCGGCGCCGCGGCGAACAGCGCGATCGTGACGGCAATGATCCAGAAGAAGGGACGCCGCAGCATCAGCGGACGGCGGGACGGCGCCGCCCGATGGAAATCAATCCGCCAGGGAAAGCGATCAGGACCAGGACGAAAAGCACGAATTCGATCACCAGCGTCCAGCTCACCGGCATGAAGGGCGTCGCCAGGCCCTCGAACAGGCCGAGCGCGATGCCGGCGACGAGCGCGCCGGTCGGATTTCCCATTCCGCCGAGCACGGTGACGACGAAGCTCTTCAGCTGATAGGCATCACCGGAAAGCACGGTGAAGGGAAAGAGCGTGGAGATGAGCGCGCCGGACACGCCGGCGAGCGCCACGCCGAGCCCGCACGACAGGGCGAGGATGCGCGTGGTGGGAATGCCGACCAGCTCCGCCGCCTCGCGGTTCGCGGCTACGGCGCGCACCGCCTTGCCGGCGCGCGTTCGATAGAGGAAGAGATAGAGCACGCCCGCGATCACGGCGGTGAGCACCGCCGCCATGATGTGCGTGCCGGGAAAGGTATAGCGGCCGAGGCTGAAGCCCGGCAGCGACACCGACACGTTGAAGAGCACGGTGCCCCAGGTCGCCGTGCCCAGGCCGATCAGCACGAGGTTCACGGCGAACGTCGCGAGCAGGCTCATGAGCGGCGGCCGGCCGATCATGCGGTGGATCGCGATCCAGTAGAGCGCGACGCCGGCGAAGAAGCCGGCAAGCAGGACCGGCAGCAACGCCGCATAGGCGGGAATGCCCATCGCGCTCACCAGCAGGTAGACGCCGAACATGCCGGCGACGATCATCGCGCCGTGCGTGAGGTTCACCACGTCCATCACGCCCCAGATGAACGTGATGCCCATCGCCGCCAGGCCGTAGACGGCGCCGACGAGCAGGCCGTCGAGAAGCGACGCCAGGATGCCGAGCACGCGGCGGCCCGGCTACGTCGTCAGTGCGCCTCCGGCAACGGGTACAGCATCTGCGCCGTGCGCGCCGCTTCCGGCCAGACGATCTCCTTCTCGAGCTTGCCGCCCTTCATCTGCCACTGGGCGAGCACCATCTCGTGGCCGACCTGCAGGCCGTGGTCCTTCGGGCCGTTGGCGAACTTGTCCTTGCCGAAGAAGGTGGTGACGTCGATCTTGTCGAGCGCCGCCTTGACCTTGGCCGGATCGATCGAGCCCGCCTGCTCGATCGCATGCTGCAGCAGCAGGCCGGTGATGTAGCCGGAGGCCGTGTGGTAATCCGCCTCGACCTTGGTCTTCGCGTAGGCGGCTTTGGCGAACTGCTCCGGCGTCGGCCCGAAGTCCGGCTTGTACTTCACCTGCGGTTCCCACTGCGAGGGCACCATGACGCCGAGCGCCGCGTCGCCGAGCGAGGCGAACTTCGGGCTGTCGGGGGCGACCAGGATGGCGATGTATTTCAGCCCGGCCTTCTGCTCGTGGAGCTGCCGCGCGAGGGTGGCGCCGTCGGGATAGTGACCGCCGCCGAGGAACGCGTCGGCGCCGGACGAGATCACCTTGTTGATGATCGGGCTGAAATCGGTCGTGCTGGGCGCGTACGACTCCTGCAGCGCGATGGTGAACCCCGCCTGCTCGGCGAGCTTGTGCGCCGAGGCGACCACCGCCTTCGAGAACGGATCGTCGGAGTAGACGAACGCGACCCTGGCGTGCGGGTTCTTTTCCTTCAGTGCCTGCACGGCGCCGGCGAGGTAGTAGTCGGCCTGCGTGATGCACTGGAAGAGGTACTGGTTGCCGAGCTGGTAGGTCTTCGGCTCGGCGCCGCCGCCCACCAGCATGATCTTGCCGTACTGCTCGCTGATCACCGCGGCGGTGGCCGTCAGCCCGGAGGAGTACGGGCCGAACAGAAAGTTGGCTTTGTCCTGGACGATCAGCCGCGTGTAGAGCTGCTGCACGCGGCCGCCGACGGATTGGTCGTCGTAGGTGACGAAGCGCACCTTGTAGCGCTTGTTGCCGGCCTTGATGCCGCCGGCGGCATTCACCTCGTCGCGCCAGAACTCGGAGCCGTGCAGCTGCGCGACCGAGTCGACGTTGAGCGGGCCGGTCTGCGAGACCGTCATGCCGATGGTGATGGTGTCTTCCGCGGCGGCGAGGCCGGGAAAGGCGAGGGAAAAACCGATGACTGCGGCGAGCCAGAACTTGCCCATGCTGCCTCCTCGTTTGAGCCGGACATCTTGCGAAGCACGGCTTAAGCGAAGCTTAAATTGCGGCGCACAAATCCCTGCGAGGCGTACCATGCGCCGCGAGGAGGCATCGCCATGACCCACCGCGTCGCTCTTGCATTGACCCTCGCCCTCGCCATGCCGGCCTATGCGCAGAAGCCGGCGCCCAGGATTTCCGACGGCGTCGTAAAGATCGGGCTGCTGCTCGACATGAACAGCCTGTACGCCGACATCACCGGCCAGGGCTCGGTCGAGGCGGCGCGCATGGCGATCGCCGATTTCGGCGGAAAGGTGCTCGGCGCGCCGATCGAGCTGGTGTTCGCCGACCACCAGAACAAGGCCGACCTCGCCGCGTCGAAGGCGCGCGAGTGGTACGACGCCGAGAAGGTCGACGTCATCGCCGACGTGGCGGCATCGGCGACCGCGCTCGCGGCGCTGGAAGTGGCGCGGCAGAAGAACCGCATCGTCATGTTCAGCGGCCCGGGCGCCACGCGCCTCACGAACGAGGCGTGCAGTCCGGTGAGCGTGCATTACACCTACGACACGTACGCCATGGCGGTCGGCACGGGCCGCGGGGTGCTGAAGAACGGCGGCGACACCTGGTTCTTCGTCACGGCCGACTACGCCTTCGGCCACACGCTCGAGAAGGACACCACCGACGTCATCAAGGCGGGCGGCGGACGGGTGGTCGGCTCGGTGCGCCATCCGCTCAACTCGGCCGACCTGTCCTCCTACCTGCTGCAGGCGCAGTCGTCGAAGGCGAAGGTCATCGGCCTCGCCAACGCCGGCGGCGATACCATCAACTCGATCAAGACGGCGAACGAGTTCGGCATCGCGAAGACGCAGAGCCTCGCCGCGCTCCTCATGTTCATCAACGACGTGCACGCGCTGGGGCTCGACACGGCGAAGGGCCTGCTGCTCACCGAGGCGTTCTACTGGGACCGCAACGACGAGACGCGTGCCTGGTCGAAGCGCTTCTTCGGGCGCATGAAGAAAATGCCCAACATGGTGCAGGCCGGGACGTATTCCTCGGTCATGCATTACCTGCGCGCGGTGCAGTCGGCCGGCACGGACGACACGGCGGCCGTCATGGCGAAGATGAAGTCCACGCCGATCAACGACTTCTTCGTGAAGAACGGCCGCATCCGCGAGGACGGCCGCATGATGCGCGAGATGTATCTCTTCGAGGTGAAGTCGAACGCGGAATCGAAGTACCCCTGGGACTACTACAAGCTGAAGGCGACGATCCCGGCGCAGGACGCCTTCCTGCCGCCGGAGAAGAGCGTCTGCCCGCTGCTCAGGAAATCGTAGAGCTCATGTAACAAGTCGTCCGGCCGCCTATAATCGGCGCCGGTTTTCCACTCCCGCTTCGCCTCCATGCATCGTTACGCCTCCCTCGCGGAGTTCATCGCGCACGTCCGGCAGCGCGACCCCGATCAGCCGGAATTCCTGCAAGCCGTCACGGAAGTGATGGAAAGCGTCTGGCCGTACATTGCCGATCATCCGCGCTATGCCGAGCACGGGCTGCTCGACCGACTGGTCGAGCCGGAGCGGGTGATCCAGTTCCGCGTCGCGTGGGTCGACGACGCCGGCGACACGCGGGTGAATCGCGCCTGGCGCGTGCAGCACAGCTCCGCCATCGGCCCTTACAAGGGCGGCATGCGCTTCCACCCGACGGTCACCCTCTCCGTCCTGAAATTTCTCGGCTTCGAGCAGACCTTCAAGAACGCCCTCACGACGCTGCCGATGGGCGGCGGCAAGGGCGGGTCCGACTTCGATCCGAAGGGCCGCAGCCCCGGCGAGGTCATGCGGTTCTGCCAGGCGCTGATGCTGGAGCTCTGGCGCCACCTCGGGCCGCAGACCGACGTGCCGGCGGGCGATATCGGCGTCGGCGGGCGCGAAGTCGGGTTCATGGCCGGGATGTGGAAGAAGCTCGCGAACAGCGCCGGCGCGACGTTCACCGGCAAGGGGCTCAGCTTTGGCGGCAGCCTGATCCGTCCCGAAGCCACCGGCTACGGCGTGGTCTACTTCGCCCAGGAGATGCTCGAGCGCCAGCGCATGGGCTTCGAGGGCATGCGGGTCTCGATTTCCGGTTCGGGCAACGTCGCGCAGTACGCGGCGGAGAAGGCGATGGCGCTCGGCGCGCGCGTGGTCACCGTATCCGATTCGGCCGGTACCGCCGTCGCCGAGGAGGGCCTCAGCGCGGAGATGCTCGCCGGCTTGATGGAGGTGAAGAACCAGCAATACGGGCGCATCGAGGACTTCGCCGGGCGCTTCCGGCTGCGCTATGAGGCAGGCAGGACGCCATGGCACGTGCCGGCCGACGTGGTGCTGCCGTGCGCCACGCAGAACGAGCTCGATACGAACGACGCGCGAGCGCTGGTCGCCCAAGGCGTCAAATGCGTCGCCGAGGGCGCCAACATGCCTTGTACCGCGGAAGCGGTGCGCGTGTTCCACGACGCTTCGGTCCTCTACGCGCCCGGCAAGGCGAGCAACGCCGGCGGCGTCGCCACTTCAGGGCTCGAGATGTCGCAGAACGCGATGCGGCTGTCGTGGCCGCGCGAAGAGGTCGACCGGCGCCTGCACGGCATCATGCGCAGCATCCACGAGGCCTGCCTGCAGTACGGCGCGCGCAGCGGCGGCGACGTCGACTACGTCTATGGCGCGAACATCGCCGGATTCGTCAAGGTGGCCGACGCGATGCTCGCGCAAGGCGTCACGTAGAAAAGAAAAGTGGCGGAGAGAGAGGGATTCGAACCCCCGGTACCCGATGGGTACAACAGATTTCGAGTCTGCCGCATTCGACCACTCTGCCATCTCTCCGCGGTCGAACAGAAGGCGTGAATTTTATCAGGCGCGGGTGATGCGCTCCTGCCCGCCCATATAGCTCCGCAGGGCCGTCGGCACGATAACCGACCCGTCCGGCTGCTGATAGTTCTCGAGGATCGCGACCAGCGTGCGGCCGACGGCGAGGCCTGAGCCGTTCAGCGTATGGACCGGCTCGGGCCTGCCCTTGTCGTTGCGGAAGCGGGCCTGCATGCGGCGCGCCTGGAAGGCCTCGAAGTTCGAGCACGAGGAGATCTCGCGGTAGGCGTTCTGGCCCGGCAGCCAAACCTCGAGGTCATAGGTCTTGGCGGACGAGAACCCCATGTCGCCGGTGCTCAGCGTGACCACGCGGTAAGGCAGCTCGAGCTTTTTCAGTATCGCCTCCGCGTGGCCGGTGAGTTCCTCGTGCGCGGCGTACGACTTCTCCGGGTGCACGATCTGCACCAGCTCGACCTTGTCGAACTGGTGGTTGCGGATCATGCCGCGCGTGTCCTTGCCGGCCGAGCCGGCCTCGGAGCGGAAGCACGGCGAATGGCAGACGAATTTCAGCGGCAGCTTCTCGAGCGGGATGATCTCGTCGCGCACGTAGTTCGTGACCGGGTACTCCGCGGTGGGAATGAGATAGAGCGTGCGCTCGCCGGCGACCTTGAAGAGATCGCCTTCGAACTTGGCGAGGCTCGAGACGCCGTTCGCCGATTCCGGCGTCACGAGGTAAGGCGCGTACGTCTCGGTGTAGCCGTGGTCGCGCGTGTGCACGTCGAGCATGAACTGCGCGATGGCGCGGTGCAGGCGCGAGACCTGGCCGTACATGACGACGAAGCGGCTGCCGGCGACCTTCGCGCCGGTGGCGAAGTCGAGGCCGCCCAGCCCCTCGCCGATGTCCACGTGGTCCTTCGGCTGGAATTCGAAGCGGCGCGGCTCGCCCCAGCGGCGCTCTTCCCGGTTCGCCTTTTCGTCGCCCACCGGCACGGACTCGTGCGGGAGGTTCGGGATGCGGCCGAGGAAATCCTGGAAGCCGTCCTGCAACTTCACGAGCTGCTGGTCCGACTCCTGGAGCAGCGACTTCAGCTTCTCGCCCTGCGCGAGCAGCGGCGCGATGTCGTGGCCCTTCGCCTTCGCCTGGCCGATGTCCTTGGCGATCTTGTTTTGGGAAGCGCGCGTCTGCTCGACCGCGGTCTGCAGGTCCTTGCGCGTCTTCTCGAAGCGCTGGAACTGGTCGGCGTCGAACGGCATGCCGCCGCGCGTGGCGAGACGCTTGGCGACGCCCTCAGGGTCCTTGCGTAGGAGCTGGATGTCGATCATTTGTTCTTCGCTTCGTCGTCTAGGCGCCGCATTTCTTCCATTCGCTCCCGGATGCGCGACTCCATGCCGCGATCCGTCGGCTTGTACCACTCGACCGCCGGCATGCCTTCGGGAAAGTAGTCCTCGCCCGCGGCGTACGCGCCCTCTTCATCGTGCGCGTAGCGGTAGTCCTTGCCATAGCCGAGGTTCTTCATCAGCTTGGTCGGCGCGTTGCGGATGTGGAGCGGCACCGGGCGCGTTCCATCCCTGCGGACGAAATCGCGCGCGGAATTATAGGCTTCGTATATTGCGTTCGATTTCGGCGCGAGCGCGACGTAGATCACGGCCTGCGCGAGGGCGAGCTCCCCTTCCGGGCTGCCGAGGCGCTCGTAGGTCTGGCACGCGTCGAGCGCGATGCCGAGCGCGCGCGGATCGGCGAGGCCGATGTCCTCGACCGCCATGCGGACCACGCGGCGGCCGATGTAGAGCGGGTCCGCGCCGCCGTCGATCATGCGCACGAACCAGTAGAGCGAGGCATCGGCGTGCGAGCCGCGCACCGACTTGTGCAGCGCCGAGATCTGGTCGTAGAACTGCTCGCCGCCCTTGTCGAAGCGCCGCAGGTTGCGCGCCAGCGTCTGCTCGACGAACGCGCCGTCGATGGGCGCGTGGCCGGTGTTCTTGAGTATTTCGACCGCGTTGAGGAGGCGGCGCGCATCGCCGTCGGCAAACCCGATGAGCCGCGCCTTTGCTCCCTCGGCCATGGGCAGGTCGGTGCGCTCGAGCAGCCTGCCAAGATCGACCTCGGAGAGCGGCTCGAGCACGTATACGGTCGCGCGCGAAAGCAGCGCGCTGTTCACCTCGAACGACGGGTTCTCGGTCGTCGCGCCGACGAAGGTGATGAGGCCCTGCTCGACGTACGGCAGGAAAGCGTCCTGCTGCGATTTGTTGAAGCGGTGCACCTCGTCCACGAACAATATGGTGCGGCGGCCGAACTGCTCGAGCCGCGCCTGTGCGGCGGCGACCGCCTCGCGGATGTCCTTCACGCCGGAGAAAACCGCCGACAGCGCGACGAACTCGGCGTTGAACGCCTTCGCCATGAGGCGCGCGATGGTGGTCTTGCCCGAGCCCGGCGGCCCCCACAGGATCATCGAGTGCGGCCGGCCGGACTCGAACGCGAGGCGCAACGGCTTGCCGGGACCGAGCAGGTGCTCCTGGCCGACGACTTCGTCGAGCGACTTCGGCCGCAGGCCCTCGGCCAGCGGCGCGACCGGCTCAGCGTTGCCGAACAGATCGGCGGTCACTTGTCGCCCAGGACGTCGGCGCCTTTGGGGGGATCGAAGCGGAATTCCTTGGGATCGACCTTCGGGTTGCGCTCGAGCTTCGAGAAGCGCAGGTACGTGGTCTGGCCGAAGTTGTCGGTGAGCTCCATCGCCTGCAGGCCGTCCTTGCCGAAGCCCATGCGCACCCGCTCGAAGCCGGCCTCGCGCTCGCGCGGCTTGGCGTCCATCCACTCGAGGCCGTCCTTCTCCCCCGCGTCCGAGAGCACGAAGGCCGACTGGACGTCGCTCGAGCCGGCGAGGAGTGCCGCCGGCGTCGAGCCGAGCGCCGCGGTGAGCTTCCTCACCGTGACCTGGTTCAGCTGCCGGTCGTAGATCCACACGCGCTGGCCGTCGCCGACGATGACCTGGTCGGCCGGCTTGTCGTAGACCCAGCGGAAGCGCCCCGGCCGCTGGAAGACGAAGCTGCCTTTCGTCTCCTGGACGAGCTTGCCGTTGCGGTCGACCACCTTCTGGTCGAAGGCGGCGCGCGCCGAGTGCGTGCCGTTGAGGAACTCCTTGTAGCGCTCGAGGCTCGCGGCCGGCGCCGAAAAAGCAATGAGAAGGCCGACGAGGGCCAGGAAAAGTCGCATAGGGAAAGACTACTCCGCCTTGGCGGGGACCAACACCTCGCGGTTGCCGTTGGTCTGCATCGGCGACACCATGCCGGCGCGCTCCATGTCCTCGATCAGGCGGGCGGCGCGGTTGTAGCCGATGCGCAGGTGCCGCTGCACGAGCGAGATGGACGGACGCCGGGTCTTGAGGACGATCTCCACCGCCTGGTCGTAGAGCGGGTCCTTCTCGCCGGTGGCGGGGCCGTCGCCACCGCCGAGCGCTTCCTCGGGCGCCGGCGGCTCGAGGATCTCGGCGAGGTAGTCGGGCTTCGCCAGCGACTTCAGGTGCTCGACCACCTTGTGCACCTCGTGGTCGGCGACGAAGGCGCCGTGCACCCGCTGCGGCAGCCCGGTCCCCGCGGGCAGGTAAAGCATGTCGCCCGCCCCGAGCAGCGTCTCCGCGCCCATCTGGTCGAGGATGGTGCGCGAGTCGACCTTGGAGGCGACCTGGAAGGCGATGCGCGTCGGGATGTTGGCCTTGATGAGGCCGGTGATCACGTCCACCGACGGCCGCTGAGTGGCAAGAATGAGGTGGATGCCGGCGGCGCGCGCCTTCTGCGCGATGCGCGCGATGAGCTCCTCGACTTTCTTCCCCACCACCATCATGAGGTCGGCGAGCTCGTCGATGACGACCACGATCTGCGGCATCGGCGCCAGCGTCTGCGGGTTGCCGGTGTCGAGCGCGAACGGATCCTCGTACTTCTGCTCCGTGACCTTGTGGTTGTAGCCGGAGAGATTGCGCGCGCCGATCCAGCTCATCAGCTTGTAGCGCCGGTCCATCTCGGCCACGCACCACGTGAGCGCGTTCACCGCCTGCTTCATGTCGATGACGACCGGACACAGGAGGTGCGGGATGTCCTGGTAGACCGAGAGCTCGAGCATCTTCGGGTCGATCAGGATGAGGCGGATGTTCTTCGGCTCGGCCTTGTAGAGCAGCGCGAGGATCATCGCGTTGATGGCGACCGACTTTCCCGAGCCCGTGGTGCCGGCCACCAGGAGGTGCGGCATCCGGGCGAGGTCGGCGACGAGCGGGTTGCCGGCGATGTCCTTGCCGAGCGCGATGGCGAGCGGCGAGCTGAGCGCGTGGTAGGCCTCCGAGCCCAATATCTCCGACAGGCGCACCGTTTGCCGGTGCGGATTGGGGATCTCCAAGCCCATGCACGACTTGCCCGGGATGGTCTCGACGACGCGGATCGAAACCACGGACAAGGCGCGCGCGAGGTCCTTGACCAGGTTGACGATCTGGCTGCCCTTCACGCCCACCGCCGGTTCGATCTCATAGCGCGTGATCACCGGGCCGGGATACGCGGCCAGCACCTTCACCGACACGCCGAAGTCGGAGAGCTTCTTTTCGATGAGGCGCGAGGTGAATTCCAAGGTTTCCGCGCTGACCTGCTCGCCATCCACCTTCGCCTCGTCGAGCAGCTTGAGGGGCGGCAGCGGCGTGTCCGGCAGCTCCTCGAAGAGCGGCGCCTGCTTTTCCTTCTGCGCGCGCTCGGATTTCCGGATCTTGGGCGCCGGCGGCTCGATCTTGATCGGCGGGTGGCTTTCCTCGCGCAGTTTCTCCGCCTGCACCACCATCTCGCGCTCCTCGCGCGCGAGCTCGCCCAGGCGCCGGTCCTCATGGCGCTCCCACATGCGCCGCGCGAAAAGGTACGCCGACTCGAGCCCGAAGCCGACGTATTCCGAAATGGTCAGCCAGGAAAGGCCGGTGAAGAGGCTGAGTCCCACCGCCGCCAGCGCGATCAGGACCAGCGTGGCGCCGGTGAAGCCGAGCGCGATGGCGAGCCCGCCGCCGGCGGCATACCCGACCACGCCGCCCGGCGCAAACGGCAGCTGCGCGGAGAGCGTATGCAGGCGCAGCGCCTCGAGCGACGACGTGGAGAAGAGAAGGAGGGCGAAGCCGCCCAAGGCGAGCCACAGTGCCTTCGGCAGGATATGGCGATGGCCCCATACCACCGCGGCGGCGCAGAGCACGACCCACCAGTACGCCGACAGGCCGAAAAGGTAGAGGAAGATGTCGGCGATGTAGGCGCCGACCACGCCGCCGGCGTTGCGCGCCACGGCGTCGGTCGCGCTGTGCGACCAGCCCGGGTCGCCGCGGCTGTACGTGACAAAGACGAGGAAGAGGTACAGCGCCAGCACGCCGAGGAGGAGCCACTTCGCCTCGCGGACGAGGCCGGCGAGCCGGGCCGGCAGCGGCGCGGAACTGTTCTTTTGGGCTACAGCCAACTCACTCCGGGAGCATGATCGTGTCGCGCAGCACGATCGCGGAGCCGCGCACTTCGATATAGCCGCCGTTCTGCAGGTCCTTCATCACCCGGCTCACCATCTCGCGCGAAGCGCCGATCATCTTGGCGATATCCTGCTTCGGCAGCCGCTTGGTGACGATCTTCTCGCCGTTGACGTTCTCCGCCATGTCGAGCAGCAGCCGCGCCACCCGCCCGTAGACGTCGAGCAGCGCCAGGCTGCCGATCTTGCGGTCGGCCTCGCGCAGGCGCTTGACCAGGCCGCGCATCACGTGCATCGACATCTCGTGGTTCTCGGCCATGCACTTCTTGAAGTCGCGCTTGGAGAGCGAGAGCAGCTCGCAGGGCTCGATCGACACCACGCTCGCCGAGCGCGGCTCGTCGTCGATCAGGCCCATCTCGCCGAAGATCTCGCCCGGGCCGAGGATGGTCAGGATCACTTCCTTGCCGTCGGAGTCGCTCATCATGACCTTGAGCCGGCCCGAGAGCACGATGTAGAGCGAGTCCGTCGCATCGCCGCCCGCCATGATCGTGGTGCCCCTCGCCGCGCTGCGGCGGGAAACCATCGTCGTAAGCATGCGCAGCTGCTCTTCCGGAAAACTCGCGAACAGCGGCACCGCTTTGAGGACCGCCGTCGAGACCGTCGTTGCCATAGGAGAAATGCCCCCCCTTAGATTGCAAATCAATGTTAGCAGAACGGCGCCTTATAATTTTTTCCGACCATGCCTGCGTTGCCCACTCGCCACTCCCGCCTGCTGATTCTCGGTTCCGGACCGGCCGGCTACACCGCCGCCGTCTATGCCGCGCGCGCCAACCTCAAGCCGGTGCTCGTCGCCGGCATCGCCCAGGGCGGCCAGCTGATGACGACCACCGACGTCGACAACTGGCCGGCCGACGCCGACGGCGTGCAGGGGCCCGACCTGATGGAGCGCTTCCGGCGCCACGCCGAGCGCTTCGACACCGAGATCGTCCACGACCACATCCAGGTCGCCCGGCTGAAGGAGCGCCCGTTCGTCCTGGAAGGCGACATGGCGACCTACACCTGCGATGCGCTGATCGTCGCCACCGGGGCCTCGGCCCGCTATCTGGGGCTGCCCTCCGAGAAGAAATTCATGGGCCGGGGCGTGTCCGCGTGCGCCACGTGCGACGGCTTCTTCTACAAGAACCAGGACGTGGTGGTGGTCGGCGGCGGCAATACGGCGGTCGAGGAGGCGCTCTACCTCGCCAACATCGCGAAGAGCGTCCAGGTCGTGCACCGGCGTGACAAATTCCGCGCCGAGAAGATCATGCAGGACAAGCTCATGAAGCGCGTCTCGGAGGGCAAGATCGGCCTGGTGCTCGATTCCGTGGTCGACGAGGTCCTGGGCGACAACTCGGGGGTCACCGGGGTGCGGGTGGCGAGCGTCCGGCAGAGCGGCAAGCGCGACCTCATGGCGAAGGGCCTTTTCGTCGCCATCGGCCATACGCCGAACACGCAGATCTTCACCGGCCAGCTCGACATGCGCGACGGCTACATCCTCACGCGCGGCGGCAGCGAGGGCATGGCCACCGCGACCAGCATCAAGGGAGTCTTCGCCGCCGGCGACGTCCAGGACCACGTCTACCGGCAGGCCGTGACGAGCGCCGGAAGCGGCTGCATGGCCGCCCTCGACGCGGAGAAATACCTCGATGGGATCGGCGCCTAAAGAAGGTGAAGACCAAGGGACGGACGACGAATTCAGGCGGGCGGTCGCCGACGCGCAGCCGCTAGACGCGCGCCGCAAGGTCGTCCACCAGCACCGCCCCGCCCCGGTGCCGCGCCAGCGCCTCCGCGACGAGCGCGCGGTGCTCGACGAGTCGCTCGGCCCCCTCTCCGTCGACGACGCCCTCGATTCCGGCAACGAGCTCACTTACCTCGCCGCCGGGCTGCGGCGCGACGTGCTTCGCAAGCTGCGCCGCGGCCACTGGGTGGTGGAGGACCAGCTGGACCTCCATGGCATGAACCGCCACGTCGCCGCCGTTTCCGTCGCCGAATTCCTGAAGGCAGCGAAGAAGCGGCGGCTGGGCTGCGTACGCATCGTGCACGGCAAGGGGCGCGGCTCGCACAACCGCGAGCCGGTGCTCAAGGGCCTGCTTCGAAAATGGCTGCTGCGGGAGGAAGTGCTGGCCTTCAGCCAGGCGCCGGCGGCGCAAGGTGGCGCCGGCGCGGTGCTCGTGTTGCTTAAGAGTTAGGGCGTTCCAGGTATGTCTCCCCCGCGCAAGCGGGAGACGACGATAAGCGCGCCTTTCAGAATTCCTAGACGGCGGCTTCGTTCGTCTCGCCGGTGCGGATGCGCACCACGTGCTCGACGCCGGTGACGAAGATCTTGCCGTCGCCGATCTTGCCGGTGCGCGCCGATTTCACGATGGCATCGATCGCGCGCTCGACCTGGTCGTTCGCGACCACCACCTCGATCTTCACCTTGGGGAGGAAGTCGACCACGTACTCCGCGCCGCGATAGAGCTCGGTGTGGCCCTTCTGCCGGCCGAAGCCCTTCACCTCGGTGACCGTCAACCCGGTGACGCCGACCTCGGAGAGCGCTTCGCGCACTTCGTCGAGCTTGAACGGTTTGACGATCGCTTCGATCTTCTTCATGGCCGGTCCCCTGTTGAGAAACCCATTGTATCGTAGCGACTTGGAAGCCGTCCGCATCGTCGAGTCGCTCTCCGGCGTCGACCGGGACGAATGGAACGCCCTCGCCGGCCCCCAGCCTTTCGCCCGGCACGAGTTCCTCTCGGCTCTCATCGAGACCGGCTGCGCCGCCGCGCGCAGCGGCTGGCTGCCGCAGTTCGTGCTGCTGCGCCGGTCCGGTGCGCTCGCCGGCGCGTTGCCGCTCTTCGCGAAGAGCCATTCGTACGGCGAGTACGTGTTCGACTGGGCCTGGGCCGATGCGCACGAGCGCAACGGCATCGACTACTACCCGAAGCTCGTCTCGGCGATTCCGTTCACGCCGGTGCGCGGGCCGCGCATCCTGGCCGCCAGCGCGCCGGCGAAAAAGACCCTCGTGCAGGTGGCGCTCGAGCTGGCGCGCGACACCTCCTCGCTGCACGTCCTCTTCGCGCGCGACGAAGACGCCAGCCTCCTCGCCGAGCTCGGCTTCCTCATGCGGCGCACGGTGCAGTTCCACTGGCGCAACGACGGCTATGCGGACTTCGACGATTTCCTCGCCCGGCTTTCACACCAGCGCCGGAAGAACATCCGGCAAGAGCGCCGCCGCGTGCGCGAGGCCGGCGTCACGTTCCAGTGGCTGGAAGGCGCGGCGATCACGCGCAAGCATTGGGAGTTCTTCAACCGCTGCTATCGCGGCACCTACGCCGCGCACCGCTCGACGCCTTACCTCAACCTCGACTTCTTCCTGCGGCTCGGCGCGCTGCTGCCCGAGCACGTCGTCATGATGCTCGCCGAGCGCGACGGCAAGCCGGTCGCCACCTCGCTCCTGGTGCGCGACGCCGACACGCTCTACGGGCGCTACTGGGGGTCGGTGGACTACGTGCCGCTCCTGCACTTCGAGGCGTGCTACTACCAGGCGATCGAATACGCCATCAGCCGCAAGCTGCAGACCTTCGAAGGCGGCGCGCAGGGCGAGCACAAGCTCTTCCGCGGCCTGATGCCGGTCGAGACGCTGTCGGCGCACTGGCTCGCGCATCCCAAGTTCGCGCGCGCGGTCGAGACGTTCCTCGAGCGCGAAGGCGCCGGCATCGCGCGCTATGTGAACGAGCTGGTGGAACACTCCCCGTTCAAGGAGACCTCGTGAGACTGAAAGGCAAGACCGCCATCGTCACCGGCGCCGCGTCCGGCTTCGGCGCCGGCATCGCCCGCCGCTTCGCCGAGGAAGGCGCGCAGGTCATCGTCAATGACCTCAGCCCGCAGGGAGCAAAGGTGGCGAAGGACCTCGGCGCACGCTTCGTGCAGGGCGACGTCACCCAGGGCACCGACTGGGCAAGACTGGTGCGCGAGGCGGGCGACAAGCTCGACATCGTGGTGAACAACGCCGGCTGGACCCACCGCAACAAGCCTTATCTCGAGGTGAGCGAGGAGGAGTTCGACCGCGTCTACGCTGTGAACGTGAAAAGCATCTACCTCTCCGCGCGGCACGTGGTGCCGGTATTCCGCAAGCGCGGTGGCGGCGCCTTCGTGAACATCGCCTCCACGGCGGGCGTTCGCCCGCGGCCGGGGCTCACGGTGTACAACAGCTCCAAGGGCGCGGTGATCATCATGTCGAAGTCCATGGCGGCCGAGTTCGGTCCCGACAAGATCCGCGTGAACTGCGTGAACCCGGTATTCAGCCCGGAGACGGGCCTGTCCGCCGACTTCGCCGGCGGCGCTCTCAGCGAGGAGGCGAAGAAGAAATTTATGGCCACCATCCCCCTTGGCCGCTTCTCGACGCCGCTCGACGTGGCGAACGCCTGCCTTTACCTCGCCTCCGAAGAAGCGGCGATGGTGAGCGGGGTCTGCATCGAGGTGGACGGCGCCCGCTGCGTTTAGCTATTCGGTCGACGAGGCCTCGGTCAGCGCGCGGCGCAGCTTCCTGACCGCGGTGCTGAGCGGCTTCTCGTAGAGATCGGCCTTCGAGGGATTCTCGCTCCAGAGGCGCGCGCTGGTGGCCACGGTGCTCGCAACCTTGGAGATCTCGCCGGTCGGCGCGTAGTAGACGATCCTCAGGGCGGCGGCGCAGATCTTTTCCAGGGCACCGTTGGCCGGCGAGGCGGCGAGCGCCTCGATCTCCGCCACCTGCTCGAGAAGCTGGTCTATCGGGGAGCGCATGTGCACTTCATACACGCTCGCGGCTCGCCTGCGCCACCCGGTGTTGCGAAACGCGGCGGCCAATTTCTGTCAAGGCTTGCGGGCGAAGCGTTCGACCACTTCCAGCAGGCGGTCCGCGCGCACGGGCTTCGTGAGGTGGGCCGCAGCACCGAGCCGGCTCGTCGCGCCGTCGAGGTCCTCGTTGGAAGTGAGAAATACGACCGGGATGGCGCGCGTCGTGTCGTGCGTCTTGAGCGCGGCGACGAACTCGTAGCCGTTGAGGTACGGCATGTCGACGTCGCAGATGATGAGGTCGGGCAGGACCTTCATGATCAGGTGCCCGCCCTCGACCGCGTCCTCGGCGATGAATACCTCGTAGCCCGCGTTGCGCAGGTGCATGTCCAGAAGCGTGCGCATCACATGGTCGTCGTCGACGACCACGATGCGGCCGGGCTGGCTACGCACGCTTCAGGCCGCCGAGCAGCGCGGCCACCTGGGGCTGCTTGCGCTTCGTTCCGCTCTCCTGCCGGGGGGCAGGCTGCGGCGACGACGCCGGCGCCTGGCCCGGCTCGTAGGGCGAGGAGAAGATCGGGTCCGCCGGCTGCTTCGGCGGACGGTCGCGGCGCACCGCCGGCGAGCTTTTCCGCTTCGGCTCGTCACCCATGAAGGCGGCGACCGTGGCGCCGCTCGGCTGGAACCCCGGCACCAGCACGCGCTCGAGGCGCTTCTTGATCAGGCGCTCGATCGCCCCGAGCGACTCCATGTCCTCGGGCGCCACCAGCGAGATCGCTTCACCGGTCTGGCCGGCGCGCCCGGTGCGGCCGATGCGGTGCACGTAATCCTCGGGCGAGTGCGGCACGTCGAAATTGATGACCTGCGGCAGCCCCTCGATGTCCAATCCCCGGGACGCCACATCGGTCGCCACCAGGACGGCCGTCTTGCCGGCCTTGAAGTCGGCGAGCGCCGCCTCGCGCTCCACCTGCGACTTGTCACCGTGGATGGCGTCGGCATGGATGCGGTCGCGCCGCAGCTGGTGCGCCAGGCGGTTGGCGCCGATCTTGGTGCCGGTGAAGACGAGCACCTGCTTCAGGCCGCGGGTCTGGATGATGTAGGCGAGGAGGTCGCGCTTCTTCTCGCGCGCCACCGGATGCACGACGTGGCTGACGAGCTCGGCGGTGGCGTTGCGTGCGGCGATCTGCACCTCGGCCGGATTCTTGAGCAGCGTCTTGGCGAGCGTGCGGATCTCGTCCGGGAAAGTGGCCGAGAAGAGCAGGTTCTGGCGCTGCGCGGGCAGCAACGCCAGGATGCGCTTGATGTCGGGCATGAAGCCCATGTCGAGCATGCGGTCGGCTTCGTCGAGCACCAGGACCGACACCTGGTTGAACATCACCGTCTTGTTCTGCACGTGGTCGAGGAGCCGGCCCGGCGTGGCGACCAGCACCTCGACGCCGCGCCTGAGCTCGGCGATCTGCGCGTTCATGTCGACGCCGCCGTAGACCACCGTGCTGCGGATCGGCACGTGGCGCGCGTAATCCTTGAAGCTTTCCGCGACCTGCACCGCGAGCTCGCGCGTCGGCGTGAGCACCAAGGCGCGCACCGGATGGCGCGCCGGCGAGGTGGAAGTGCTCGCCATTGGCGCAAGGCGCTGCAGGATCGGCAGCGCAAACGCGGCGGTCTTGCCGGTGCCGGTCTGCGCGCCGGCCATGAGGTCGCGGCCGCTCAGGACGAGCGGGATCGCCTGCTCCTGCACGGGCGTGGGCGTCTTGTAGCCGAGATCGCCAACCGCCTGGAGGAGCGGCGCGATGAGACCTAGCTGGTCGAATGAACTCAATTCAAAGTGCGCGCCGGCCGTTCGCCGGATTCGTGTGCCTCGGTACCGGGAAGCTTGAGCTCCATGTCCCAGTCGCTCTTCTTCACCGCCGCCTGCAGCAGGCGGCAGAGCGAATGCAGGAGCACGGAATCGAATGAAAGGGTGATGCCCTGCCCCTCCGCGGGATGCAGCGCGACGACCGGCTGGCCGTTGCGGTCGTGGCCGGTCTGGATGCGCGCGAGGAGCAGCGGCGCGTCGCCGAGCGGGCGCGTGGCGGCCTCGCCGGCGTCGTAGGGCTTGCTGAAGTCGGCCTTGGAAACGGCGTGCTCGTGCTCGAGGCCGAGCAACGCCTTGCGCGCTTCCGGGTTCGCCTGCGTGCGGATGCGCGGGCTCGCCTCCTCGGCGAGCTTGACGAGCAGCGGCCAGAGGAGCTTCACGAAGCGCCGCGTGAGCGCGAGGCGCAGCTCCATCGCCTCGTTGGTGGCGACGAGCATGACCAGCCGGTCCTGCTCGGCCTCGTATTCCACCTTGAGCTGGTGCAGCCTCATGGCTCGATAGTACCTCTGATGCGTTGTACCAGAGCCGTCGTGGAGCGCTCGTGCTCGAAGGCGATGGAGAGCACGCGCCCGCCGCGGGCGAGGACGCCGGCGGCACCGGCGATGCGCTCGACCGGCCAGTCGCCGCCCTTGACGAGCACGTCCGGCCGGCACGCGCCGATCAAGGCCTCCGGGGTGTCGTCGTCGAACCACGTGACGGCGCTGACGGCCTCGAGCGCCGCGATCACCGCCGCGCGGTCCTCGAGGCGATTGAGCGGCCGCTCGGCGCCCTTGCCGAGCCGCCGCGCCGACGCGTCGCTGTTCAGCGCGACGAGCAGGCTCGCGCCCTCGGCGCGGGCGCGCGCGAGATAGGTGACGTGGCCGCGGTGCAGCAGGTCGAAAACCCCGTTGGTAAAAACCAGCGGGCGCGCGAGCGAGTGGATCCAGCGCTCGGCGGCGCCGGGATCGCGCACCTTCGCTTCGAAAGCCGGTGGGGCTACGACCCCGCCTTCCGCTGCTCGCGGGGCCGGCATCGCTCGTCGTCGGCCTTGCAGTACTCGAACACCTTCACCACCTTGCGCACGCCGCCGGTGTTGCGCGTGATGTCGACCACCTCGTCGGCCTCGGCCTCCGTGACGACGCCCATCAGGTAGACCACCCCGGACTCGCTCACCACCTTGATGTGCACCGGGCTCGCGCGTTTCGTATCCAGCAGGCGGCCGCGCACCTTGGTGGTGAGGTAGGAATCGTTCGTGCGCGACATATAAGAGGAGATGCCGGCGACCTGCAGGTCGTTCGTCACGTCGCGCACCTGCGGCACGGCGCGCACGATCTTCTCCGCCTCCTCGCGCGAGCGCTCGTCGGGCACCTCGCCGGTGATAAGGGCGATGCGGTTGTAAGACGTGACATTGACGTGGACATTGGAGCCGAAGCGGTCGCTGATACGGTTCGAGGCGCGCACCTCGATCGACTCGTCGTCGATCTGCGTGCCGGTGCTGCGCCGGTCCTCCAGCGAGGAGTAGGCTGCCGCGCCGCCCGCGCCGAGGACGATCGGCACGCAGCCCTGCAGGGCGAACACGGCCGCCACGATCACCGAGGTCAGGCCGCGATTCATGCCTTCGCCCCGAGCACCTGGTGGTCGATGATGTCGCACAGGCAGTGCAGTACGAGCAGATGTACCTCCTGGATGCGCGCCGTGGTCTTGTGCGGCACGCAGATGTGCACGTCATCGGCGCTGAAGAGCGGCGCCATCTTGCCGCCGCCGTTGCCGGTGAGCCCGATCACGCGCAGGCCGATCTCGTGCGCGACGTGGACGGCGTCGAGGATGCTGCCGGAATTGCCGCTGGTCGAGATGGCGAGCAGCACGTCGCCGCGCCGGCCAAGGGCGCGCACCTGCTTGGAGAACACCTGCTGGTACGCGTAGTCGTTCGCGATCGAGGTCAGCGTCGAGCTGTCGGTGGTGAGCGCGAGGCCGGCGAGCGGCGCGCGTTCGCGCTCGAAGCGATTGACCAGCTCGGCCGCGAAGTGCTGCGCGTCGGCCGCCGAGCCGCCGTTGCCGCAGGCGAGCGCCTTGCCGCCCGACTTGAGCGATTGCGCGAGCAGGGCGCCGGCCCTCGCCACCGGCTCGCCCAGCACCGCCGCTGCTTTCCGCTTGAGATCCGCGCTCTCGGCGAAGTGCGCCGCTACGCGTTCGACGAGACCTGCGTCCGCCTGTTGCATGCGCGACGATTCTATACTGGCCGTCATGGCCACCAAGCTCGACAAGACGCTCAAGCGGGAAATCACGGTGCATGGCAAGCCGTTCGTAATCTCCGTCTCGCCCGAGGGGCTGAAGCTGGTCGGCAAGGGGCGGCGCAAAGGGCTCGAGCTCGCATGGGAAGACCTCGTCTCCGGCGATGCGGCGCTCGCCACCGCCTTGAACGCATCGGTGTCCCAGCGCCTCGTGCTGGAACCTTCCGCAGTCAATGGAAGGTCGCGGCCACGCCGGTCGGCGCGTTGATGTACGAGAGCGAGGACATGGCGTCGAGCGCGCGGCCGCTGGTCGTCCTGCCGCTCAGGCTCGGGACCGGACGGCCGCCGCCGGTAATGGCGTTGAGGACGTCGGCATACGTGTATTGCGGGTTGTAGGCGCGCAGCATGGCCGCCAGCCCGGCTGCCTCCGGCGCGGCCATCGAGGTGCCGTTCATGACCCGGTACGAGAAGTTGGTCGGCCCGGTAACGTCGATCTTGAACGAAGCGATGGCGACGCCCTGCGCATTGCTGGCCGCGTCGCTCGCGAGGCGGAAGCCGACCGTGCACGGCTTGCCGGCGCACGGCGAGATGTCATACGAGAAAGGACCGACCAGGCCAATGGTCGTGCCGGTAAAGGCCTGCAGCAGCGTGCCGCTCGCAAAAGGATCGCCCGCCCCCACGCGGTAGGCGACGGTCAGTGCGTCGCCTGCTTGCAGCGCGTGCTGGATGCTGAAGGAAAGGAGCGCGCTCGTACCCGAAGGCACCGTGAACGTCTTGTAGGCGCGCTGGTCGGCGCTGTTCGCGTAGGAGCCCGAGGGAAAGGTGGCCGGATTGGCGAGGACGTCGATCGATCTTCCGGCCAGCGCGAGGCGGCGCCAGTCCCAGCCGCCGGCGCTCGTCCAGTCGAGCGCGCCGGCGCTGTTGAAGCTGTCGGGGATGCTCGTGGTCTGCAGCGCAGCCGCGCTCAGGATGTTGGTGCCGGGCGCGCCGATGTCGACGCTGGTCGCACCGTAGTTGGCGAACGCGGCGAGCGCGAACGTCTGGTCGAGCGCCGTCACGCAAAGCAGGTTGGGATGCGTGAAAGCGCACGGGTACTCGGCCGCGCCGCCGTCGACGTTGGCCCCGTCATTGCCGGCGGACACGATCACCGCCACGTCGTTCGCCTGCGCGTTCGTGATCGCCGCCGACAGCACCGGGTCGAAGCTCGCGCCGCCGATGCTCATGTTGATCACCTTGGCGCCGTGGCCGACCGCGAAGTTGATGCCCTGCGTAAGGCTCGCCGTGGTGCCGACGCCCGTCGCGTCCAGTACCCGCACCGCCATGATGTTCGCCTT
>Ga0070681_10000174_pt1 | contig 49086 bp, 45 predicted proteins | sample KBSC83BmetaG_FD_65650 | JGI IMG/M metagenome (GOLD analysis project Ga0070681, IMG submission 65650) | Corn rhizosphere microbial communities from Kellogg Biological Station, Michigan, USA - KBS C8-3B metaG | ecosystem: Host-associated > Plants > Roots > Rhizosphere | place: USA: Michigan...
GGGACGTCATTTACGGGCGAGACCCGCGCGACCGGCCAGTCGAAGAATGGGGCGGCATCACCTACGCCCTCTCCGCACTCGACGCCGCGCTGCCTGACGACTGGGAGATCGTTCCCCTCGTGCGCGTGGGCGACGACCTCGCGCACGAGGCAGGTCGCTTCATGCGCACGCTCCGACGCGCGGCGCCTGACGCCGCACCGATCGCCGTGCCCTACCCGAACAATCGCGTCGAGCTGCGCTACTACAGCGACGAGCGACGCAGCGAGCGACTTTCCGGCGGAGTGCCGCCATGGAACTGGCTCGGACTCAAGCCGCTACTCGGCGATCTCGACGCGCTGTACATCAACATGATCAGCGGTTTCGAGCTCGAGCTCGAAACCGCGCAGCTGATCCGCCATCACTATCGCGGTCCGATCTACTGCGATCTGCACTCACTGATGCTCAGCGTGCAGCCGAACGGATTTCGCGCACCGCGTCCGCTCGAGAACGTCGCGGCGTGGTGCGCGTGCTTCGATCTGCTGCAAGTGAACGAAGATGAGGCCGGGCTCATGGCACACGATCCGATGGCGCTCGCGGCGACGGCATTCGCGAACGGGATTCGTTCGCTCGTCGTCACGCTCGGCGCGCGCGGCGTGGTGTACTTCGCCGCGCCGGGCTTTGACGCGCTGTCCGACCTTACGCGACAACCACTTGCGTCCACACCGGCGATCGGACCGGTGCGAACCGCGCTTTTGCCTGCCGAACGCGTGCGCGGCACGCTCGATGCCGGTGATCCGACGGGATGTGGCGACGTCTGGGGCGCGACCTATTTCTCACGGCTGGCTGCCGGTGATAAGTTGTCCGACGCGATGCGCGCGGCGATGCGCGCCGCAGCACGCAACGTGGAGCACCGGGGTGCCACCGGGCTCGCGCACTACCTTCGCGGAGAGCTCAGCCCGACGTGACCACCGTCATCAACGTTCCGCCCTCGCTCGATGCGGAGACGATCGAGCAAGTCCTGGATCAGGTGGCCCCGCTCCCACGCGATCAGAAGGTGCTCATCGATGCTCGCCACACGCGGTGGGCGTCACCGTACGCGCTGACCACGATGCTGACGCTCGGACAAACACGCGCTGAGCGCGCCGCGTTCACCGGACCGGAGAACGACGACACGGCGTCGTATTGGGGGCGCACGGGTTTCTACAAGCACGCCGAGCAGATCTTCGATCTTCACGGTCACGTTCCGCGCGCGCGCAACGGCGGCGAGTCGAGCGTGCTGCTGGAGATCACGCCCGTCGCGAAGAGCGAGGACGTGCACGACGTCGTCGAGCGCATTCAGCAGAAGGCGCAGGCGATCCTCGTGAACGAGCTGCACCTCGACCCGCAGGCGACGATGCGATTCGCGATGACGCTCTCGGAAGCGTGTCAGAACATCGTCGAGCACGCACAGCGCGGCGGATGGGTGGCGGTACAGACGTACACGTGGCGGCAGCGGCTCGGACGTCGCGTGGTGCAGATCGCCGTCTGCGATGCAGGCATCGGCTTTCGTGCCTCGCTCGAGAACGCGCAGGGCCGGCGCATCACCGACCGCTGGGACGATGGCATGGCCCTCGAGGATGCGGTGATTCGCGGCGTGAGTCGCTTCCGCGATCCCGGGCGCGGGCAAGGTCTCGCCGGCGTACGACGATTCGTCGGCAAGTGGGATGGCAAACTCTCGATCCGCAGTGGTACCGCGCGGATCGCGATCGTGCCGAGTTGGGATGAGGACGTCCCCTTGGCTGAAGATCTCGCGCCGTTTCCCGGCGCGCAGATCCAGATCACGATTCCAGAACGGATACCTCCGCGGTGATCAATCATATCGATGTCAGCTCGGTGCTTCGACGCACCGTGTGCGATCTGTACTCCAACCTCGTGACGCGACCCACGGGTGCCGCTGTGCGGACGGAAATCGAGAACCTCCTCGCCGCGTGGCGCGGCCCGTCGCTGACGGTGATCGATTTCTCCCACGTCAACCTGCTGGACTTCTCCTGTGCCGACGAGGTAGTCGCGAAGCTGCTGCTTCGATTCGAGGGCGGCGCACCACCTCAGGACGCGTATTTTCTGCTGCGTGGCGTCCGCGAGGACCATCTCGACGCCATCGAGCACGCGCTCGAGCGGTACCAGCTCGCACTCGTTATGCAGGCCGACGACGGCGCCCTGTTCCTTGTGGGCACCGTGAACGACGAACTGCGGCGCGCGTGGCTGGCGCTCCGGGAGCTCGGCCGCGGCGCGGCGGAGGAGCTCGCGTCGGCGCTTGGGCAGGAGCTGGCCGACGCCGCGGCGCTGCTGGCCGCGCTCCACGAGCGTCGGCTCGTCATGCGATTCGAGGACACCTACGTGCCACTCGGGGCGACGCCGTGAGCCAGATCTACAACCCACCGCTCCAGGTGGTCGGCTTCATCGGCACACGCGCCGGCGACGAGGACCGGGGTCCGCAGATCCGACTGAATGCGGAAGAAGCCCGGTTCCGGCTGATTCTCGACGGTGAATTGGTGTGGATCTACGGGCCGCGGCGCCACGAGCTGGCGCCGGTGGCCATCGACGACTCCGTACCGCGGGGCGGTGTCGTCGTGCGGGACATCGCGGGCGTCACGGTCACCGAGATCGTGCGCCTGGTGAAGCCGAACCTCGACGCACGCCCCGACCGCGGCGCTTACGCCTAACGCAGCGCGCACCCAATGCCTCGATCGCCACGCCGTCTCGGCCTGTCCACCCTCGCCGTCACCGGCGGCGCGTCACACGGCGACCCCGACACCCCGGTGGTGCAGCCGCTGGTGCAGTCGGCGAATTTCATCCAGGAGATCGGGACGGCTGACGGCCTCCGGTATCCCCGGTACGGCAACGTGCCTAACGCCGAGTCGGTCCAGAAGCGGCTCGCGCTCCTGGAGGGCGCGGAGGCGGCGATCGTGCTCTCGAGCGGCATGGGAGCGACGGCCTGCGCGCTCCTCGCCCTGCTCCGTCCTGGCGACCACCTCCTCGCGAGCAACTGGGTCTACGGCGGCACGCGGCTGCTCTTCGCCCAGGAGTTTGCGACCATGGGCATCGACGTCACGCTCGTCGATCCCATGGAGACTCGCGCCTGGCGGAAGCGCATGCGCAAGGAGACCCGCGCCATCTTCGTCGAGTCGCCCGTCAACCCGACCTGCCGCGTCCTCGACCTGCGGCCGATCAGCTACCTCACGAAAGAAGGCGGCCTCGCGCTCGTGGTCGACTCGACGTTTGCGAGCCCGGTCAATTTCCGCCCCCTCGAGCACGGCGCGGACGTCGTCATTCACTCCGCCACGAAGTACCTCAACGGGCACCACGACATCCTCAGCGGGGTCGTGTTAGGCACCGCGCCGTACATCGAGGAGGTGCGCCAGAAGATGGTGGTCTGGGGCCAGTCGCCCGACCCCTTCGCCTGCTGGCTCCTCGAGCGCGGCCTCAAGACGATCGACGTGCGCGTCGCGAGACAGAACGAGAACGCCCGGCGAATCGCCGAGTGGTGTAATGCTCGCAAGGAGGTTCGCCACGTGCATTATCCGGGACTCGAAGACCACCCGGACCACGAGGTCGCGCGTACGTTCCTCGACGGATTCGGCGGCATGCTGGCAATCGAGCTCGTTGGCGGCGGCCGGAGCGCGGAGCGCTTCCTCCGGCGACTTCGTCTCATCAAGCACGCCCCGAGCCTCGGTGGTGTCGATTCGGTGGTGTCGGAGCCGCGCTTCACGTCGCATTCGCACCTGACCAGCGACGAACGCGCGTCGCTCGGCGTGCCGGACGGGTTTCTGCGCCTGAGCGTCGGCATCGAGAACGTGGACGACCTCATTGCGGACTTGGAACAGGCGCTCAAATGAGCGTCGTAGAGGTACCCGGCGAGTCGAGCCCCAGCGACCGTCGGCGCGACGAGCGACGATTGAATTCGCGACTCGCCGATTTTCCGGCGCCCGAGGTCCGACGCGCCGTCCTCACCTGGCTGCTGGCGGCGATCGTCGTCGTGCTGTTCCTCTGGATGGTCCGGCGGGTGCTCATCGCCGGCATCCTCGGCATCGTGATCGCGGCATACCTGCGGCCGTTGTATCTGCGGATCCACCACCGGACCGAGCGGCCCATTGTCAGCGCGGTGCTCACCCTGCTCGTGGTGATCATCCCGGTGCTGGGCGCGCTCGCGTACAGTTACGTCGAGCTGGTGGATGTGCTCGGGTACATCGATTCGCACCAAAACGAGGTCGCAGAGCGGATTGACGCCGCGATTCGGCAGCTGCCGTTCATGACCGATGCGAACCCGACCGAGACAGTGCGCGCCTACGTCCTGACGGTTTCGGGTTATGGAACCAAGATCCCCGCAGCCGTCCGGGAGGCGCTGGTCGAGCTCTCGGTCGCCATCACGATCTTCCTGCTGACGGCGGCGTATGTGTTTACAGATGCCGACTCGATCGTCAGTTATGTGCGAAGCAAAGTACCGCAGCGCTATGACCGACTACGGGATGCGTTGGTGACAAACGTCACAGGGGTGCTGTACGGGGCGATCTACTCGACGCTCCTTACGCAGAGCCTCAAGACGCTCGTCATCTTTCTCTTGAACCTCGCGTTCGGCGTACCGCTCGCCGCGGTACTGGCGATCCTGGCCTTCATCATCGGCTTCTTCCCGATCGTCGGCTCGTGGAGCGTGTATGTACCAGTCGCGGCGTGGCTGCTGGTGTTTCGAGACAGCCCGGTGCGCGCTGGATTGATGGTGCTCGTTGGATTTCTTCTGAACACGTTGTTCATCTCGACGTACCTGCGCCCCAAGATCGCCGCCGAGCGCTCTGGGGTATTGAACTTTTACTGGATGTTCGTCGCGCTCGTGACGGGTGTATACACGTTCGGGCTCGCCGGCATCCTGCTCGGTCCGATCCTCATCGGATTGCTCAAGGCGGTCGTGGACTCCGTAACGGCCCACGCCAGCTGGCGGCTCACCGACGTCGAGGAAGGCACCGGGTAGCGAGTAGGCACTCGGAAGGTGGAGCAGTGATTCGGTTCCAGCACGTCTACAAGGAATATCCGCGCACTGGCCTGGTGCTTCAGGACGTGTCGCTCTTCGTCGGCAAGGGTGAGTTCATCTTTCTCACCGGGCCGAGCGGCGCGGGCAAGAGCTCGCTGCTCAAGTTGATCTACATGGAGGAGCTCCCCACGAAGGGCGACGTGTGGGTGAGTGGCGTGCGCTCGAAAGGCGTGAAGCGAAAGGAAGTCGCCAAGCTCCGACGGAAGCTCGGCGTCGTGTTCCAAGACTTCCGGCTGCTCGAGGATCGCACGGCCGAAGCCAACGTAGCGTTCGCCCTCGAGGTCATCGACGTGCCGCGTTCGTCGATCCAGCCCAAGGTCGCGCGGGCGCTCGCGCAGGTCGGTCTCGCCGCCAAGGGCACGAGCATGCCTCGCGAGATGAGCGGCGGCGAACAGCAGCGGGTCGCGATCGCACGCGCGCTGGTGAACGACCCGTTCGTGCTCGTCGCCGACGAGCCCACGGGGAACCTCGATGAGCGTGCGACGCGCGGTGTCTTTCAGCTGCTCCGCGACATCAACGCGTCGGGGACAGCGGTCGTGATGGCCACACACAACCTCGAGCTCGTACGACGCTCAGGCTATCGCACCATCGAGATCAACCGCGGTCAGGTCGTGTTCGATTCCGGCGACGGCGATCGGGGAAAGAAGGTGGAGGTCCTGGCGTGAGACTCGCGCTCCGGGAGACGATGATCGGATTCCGCCGCGCGCCAGGGTTGAGCGTGCTGAGCATCACGACTATCGCGTTCTCGCTGTTTGCCTTCGGGCTGTTCTCGCTGGTCGCGGTGAACATTCGGAAAACGCTCAGCGAAGTCGAATCGCGCGTTGAGATCCGCGCGTTCCTCGCGGACGGCACACCAGTGGAAGTCGTGTCTGCCGCGATGGGCGACATCGGTGCCTTCCCCGAAGTAAGTCGCGTGGAGTACGTCTCGCCCGACTCGGCCCTCGCGCGCGCGCGCGCCGAGCTGGGCGAGTTCAAGGACGTGTTCGAGAGTGCGTTCCTCCCCGCCTCCATCGACATCCGGATGCGCGAGGGGCATCGCGATCCCGAGACCGTGAAGACGATCGCGGGTCGCATCAAGTCGTTCGAGTTCGTCGATGACGTCCGGTACGGCGAGGACTGGGTCGACAAGCTGTATCGCATTCGCAACGTCGCCACAGCCACCGGTCTCGTTCTGGGTCTCGCGTTTGCGGCCGTTGCGGTGATCATCATCGGCGCGACGATCCGCATGACGGTCATGGCGCGCGCGCGCGAGATCTCGATCATGCGCCTGGTGGGCGCGACGGACGCATTCATCCGCCGCCCCTTCCTGATCGATGGGTTCCTCAAGGGCATCCTGGGCGGCTTGCTCGCCCTGGGCCTCACCTGGTTCGCCAGCCAGGTGATCAGCCACAATTTCATTCAGACCGCGTTCTTCTCGCGCAGCCTCGCGTCGCTCGGCTTGTTAGGCGGGGCGATGATCGGTGTGCTCGGCAGCTCGCTGTCGGTCGGGCGACACCTCCGGAAGGTCTGATGCGGTGCCTGCGGGTCCTCCTCTGCGGGGTCGTGCTCGCGGCCCCGGTGGCGGTGCGGTCGCAGCAGCCACAGCCGCCGTCCCAGGAGAAGACCAGCGGCGAGGCGAAGATCCGCCAACAGCGCGAGGAGCTCGAGCGCATCCGGCGCGAGCGTGAGGAGCTGCAGCGCAACATGACGGAGCTGCAGTCCAAGGCCCACGATCTCGATGCCGAGGTGACCAACCTGCACCAGCAGGCGGACGCCACGGCGCGAGTGGTTCGATCGCTGGACGTGCAGCTCGAGACGATCACCACGGAAGTGGACGGCACGACCTCGAGCCTGCTGCGCGCCGAGGACGAGCTGGCGGTGAAGAAGGCCGTGTTGCAGCGGCGCCTGATCGACATCTACAAGCGTGGCCCGATGTATACGACCGAAGCGCTGCTCGCGGCGCGTACGTTCGGCGAGCTGCTGGGTCGATACAAGTACCTCCACGAGCTGGCACTGCGCGACCGGTCGCTCGTCACCCGCGTCGAGGACCTCTACGATCAGGTCGCAAAGCAGCGCCAGCAGCTCGTTCGCCTGCGCGATGAGTTCGAGCGCAGCCGCCAGGAGAAGCGCGAAGAGGAGGATCGGCTTCGGGCGCTGGAAGAAAACCGATCGAGAAACCTCAACGTCATCAAGCGGTCCGCCAAGGAAACCGAGGCACGCCTCGCGGCGGTCGGCCGCGACGAAACGCGTCTGACGAACACGATCGCGGCGTTCGAGGAGGCGCGAAAGAAGGCGGCCGAGCGGCCTAACGCGCCCTCGGTGCTGAGCAGCAGCACGCTCAAGACGAGCGACTTCGGCAAGCTCGATTGGCCGGTCGACGGATCGATCATCTATCGGTTCGGTCGCGCCGTGAACCCGAACAACACGACCATCCGCTGGAATGGCGTCGGGATTGCCGCGCCAAGCGGAGCGTCGGTGAAGGCCGTCGCCGGCGGTGAAGTCATGGTCGCGGAGGCGATCGGAACGTACGGCCTCACAGTGATCGTGCAGCACGGCGGCGGGGACTACTCCGTGTACGGATCGCTGTCGCGCATCGACGTCCAGAAAGGCCAGCAAGTGATCAAGGGTCAGGTGATTGGGGCGGTCGGCGTCTCCGACCCCGAGCTCGACCCGCACCTGCACTTCGAGATTCGGCCGAAGGGCCGCGCGATCGACCCGCTCGTGTGGCTGCGAGGCGAGCAGAAGTGACGGTCAACCGCTGCTCGACGTGCGGGCGGTTTCGTGATTATCGCGAGGGGGATCGGTACTGCTTCATCTGCGGCAACGAGTCGCTGGATGCCACGTGCGCGTGTGGCCGGCCATTCGATTACGCCCTGGGCGAAGACGGCGATTTACATTGCCCACGATGCGGCGTGGCACTGCGAGGTCGTTCCGGCAACTTCGAGCCGTAGAGCCAGGCGACAGGCGACAGGCGACAGAAAGAGCGTGTCATTCCGAGCGAGCGACAGCGAGTCGAGGAATCGCCGTCCTCCCGAAAGAGGGACTCTGTTCCCCCTTTCCGCTATTCCCGATTCCCGATTCCCGATTCCCGACCGTTGCTGTTAGGCGCTCACACCTCCATCGCCGGTGGCACCCATGAAGCCCCACCGCGCGCCAACGCCATTGGCGCGACCGCGATGCAGATCTTCACCAAGATGGCGAACCGATGGGCGGAGCGTGAATGCGAGGCGCCCGAGCTCGAGGCGTTTAGCGCTGCCGTCGCAGCCACCGACCTGCGTGCGCTCAACGCCCACGACAGCTACCTCATCAACCTCGCATCGCCAGACAAGGTGCTCCGGGCGCGGTCCATCGAGTCCTTCGTCTGCGAGCTCCGAAGGTGTGAAGCGCTGGGACTCGGCGCGCTGGTATCGCATCCCGGGAACTTCATGGACGACCGCGCGAGCGGCCTCGCGAGAAACGCCGACGCGATCGTCGAGGCGCTGGCGCGTGTGCCCGGCAAAGCTCGGCTGCTGCTCGAGACCACTGCCGGCAGTGGTACCGCGCTCGGTGCGACATTCGAGGAGCTCGCGGCAATCATCGCGCGAGTACCTGCCCGAACACGACGACGCGTCGGCGTGTGCATCGACACCGCGCACATCTTCGCCGCCGGGTACGACATTGCCCGCGACTACGACGCTGTCATCGCGCGCTTCGACGAGCGCATCGGTCTCGACCGACTCGGCGCGATGCATCTAAACGACTCAAAGGCACCGCTGGGCTCGCGACGCGACCGCCACGAGCTGATCGGCGAGGGCGCCATTGGAGAGCTGGCGTTTCGCCGGATCATGACCGACGAGCGACTCACCGAGGTACCCAAAGTCATCGAGACGCCGAAGCTCGACGACCCGGTGAAGACTGACCGTCGGATGCTCAGGCGACTGCGACGCTTTGCCGCTGGGTGATACGCCTTGGAAACGACTAATACGCTGGACCGACGCCCTGTGGACGTGGCGCCCGTTCGGCGAGCGGCGTAGAGTTCCACCCATGCGCCGATCGTCGTCGCTCGCGCGCGCGCTGTCGCGCGTCACCCTGTTGCTGCAGCTCCTGCTGCCGACAGTGGTCTCCATCGCGGATGCGCGTCTCGAGCGCGACGCGACGAGCGCGCGTGCGTACTCGCACGTCGAAGCGACGACCGGTAACGATTGCGCGCGCGCCCACAAGGCGGATTGTGCGCTCTGCCAGCACCTCACGACTCCACTCGCGAAGGCGGCGAAAGCCGCGCCGCCGATCTACGCGGGCCAATGCGAGCGACCCGCCGTGGCATTCGGCGTGTCGCGTCCACCGAGACACATCCAGCGCCCTTCCCTTCCGCGCGCCCCGCCGATCGGCTGAGCACCGCGCACCGCTGGTGCGCCTGTAACGGTCTCTCGACGCCTACGCCTCATCGCCGCACCGCCTAACGCACACGGCGGGGTCCGTGGGTTCACCGTGCTCAGGAGCAACACCAACATGTCACGAACGTCCGCGCATGACGCGCGAGCCTCCGGCATCCCGGCGATGCTGTGGGGTGCCTTCGTCATCCTCGCCGTTGCGTCGTGGCCCGCGAGTGCACAGCGGGACACGACGAAGAAAAAGACACCGTCCGATAGCGCGCGCATTGCCGACTCCATCGCAGTCGTCCGAGAGCTGGAGCGCATCCGGGCGGAGCCGCGAGCGCACGACCCGGGACAGCAGCAGCCACCACCGGGCGCTCCATCGAACCCGCGGATGCTGCCGGACATCAGCGCCGTCGGCGACCTCATTGGCGACCTGTCGCCAAAGGGCAGCACGCAGGAAGGCGGCGAACGGTTCAGCGTTCGCGAGGTAGAAGTCGCGCTTCAGGCAGCCGTCGATCCGTACTTTCGCGGCGACGTGTTCTTCGGGGTCTCGGATCTGGAGAAGATCTCGATCGAGCAGGCCTACCTGACGGCGACCTCGCTCCCGTGGGGTCTCGAGGTTCGGCTTGGTCGGTATCTGATGCCGGTCGGGAAACAAAACACGACGCATCGTCACGACCTGCACACCGTCGACTACCCGTACGCCCTCCAGCGCTTTCTCGGCGACGAGGGCCTCAAGGGCACTGGCATCTATGCCTCGAAAATCTTCGCGCCGTTCGGGTTCTACCAGGAGATCATCGTCACCGCAGTCGACCGGTTCGGTGAACCAACGCCGGGGCTCGTAACGATCGACCCGGTGAACAAGCAGCTGAGTGGGCTCGGGTATTCCGCCAGACTTCGCAACTACTGGGACCTGAGCCAGGCGAGCAACATCGAGCTGTCGTTCTCCGGCATTACGGGAAAACGAGAGCAGCCGGTGTTAGGCGGCGATCCGACGCTCGGCACGCCAGCGCGGCAAAGCGTCGTCGGCACCGACTTCACGTATCGGTGGCGCCCGCTCCAGCAAGGCCTCTACAAGTCGTTCATTTTGCAGGCCGAGCTCCTCCAGCAACTCAACGAACAGGATCCGACACTCGAGCTGCCTGATGGGGTATCTCCAGACGGTCTGCTCTACGGTGGACCGACGCGGAACTTTACGGGCGGCTACGCCTTCGCACGATACCAGCTCACGCGTCGCGGCTACCTCGGCGCCCGCTTCGACTCGTTTCAGGACGAAGGGGCCAACGGCAGCGCGACCAACGCGGTCTCCGGATACCTGGAATTCTTCCCGAGCGAGTTCTCCAAGTTGATGGTCGGGTACGAGCGGTACTCGCCCGCGGAGGGCTCGGCAACCAATCGGATCCTGCTGCAGGCCACGTTCGCTCTGGGCCCGCACAAGCCTCACCCATTCTGACGCATTCGGCGCCACGCGCGCCCGGGAGTTTACCGAGATGTTTCTGCATCGACTCACCAGGCATGTGGCGTTAGGCGCTGCGCTCGTCGCGTCGCCTAACGCCGGAGTCTCCACCGCGCAGGCCCAGCTCAAGGTCGTCACGAGCACGACCGACCTCTACGACATCGCGAAAGCCGTCGGCGGGGACAAGATCACCGCGACCCACATCGGCGAGGGCTACCAGGACCCACACTTCGTCGAGGCAAAGCCCAGCTTCGTCCTTCAGCTCCGTAACGCCGACGTGTGGGCGTTCGTGGGCCTGGACCTCGAGATCGGCTGGATGCCGCTGTTGCTCCAGGGTGCCCGCAACCCGAAGCTGCAGCCGGGCCAGCCGGGGTACGTCGACGCCTCGCGCGTAATCGCCGTGCTCGATGGAGCGCGGGGAAACGTCGACCGCAGCCAGGGCGACGTCCACCCGTTAGGCAACCCGCACTACTGGCTCGACCCCGAGAACGGCCGCCGGATCGCGAAGCTGTTTCAGGACACGTTCGCGAAGCTCGATCCGAAGAACGCAACGATGTACGACGCGAATGCAAAGGCGTTCACGCAGCGGCTCGATGCGGCCGAGCGCACCTGGCAGACCGACCTCGCGAAGATCAAAGGTCAGCCAGTCGTGGCGTGGCATACGAGCTGGCGCTACTTCGCCGAGTACACGGGAATGAACATCGTGGGATTCATGGAGCCCAAGCCGGGCGTTCCGCCATCGCCCGCACACCTCGCGGGCCTCATTCAGACCATGAAACAGGCTGGCGCCAAGGTCATTGTCATGGAGCCATTCTACGACAAGAAGACCGCCGACTTCGTGGCCAGCAAGACGGGCGCGAAAGTGCTCGTGCTGTCGCCGTCCGTGGGCGGCACGAAAGGGCTCAACGACTACATCCAGCTCATGACGAGCGGCATTCAACAGCTGGCGGCGGCGCTCTGACATGGCACCGCTCGCGACCTTCGACCGCGCTACGCTCGGCTACGGCCGCCGCGCGGTGCTCACCGACATCTCGTTCGAGATTCCAGAGGGAGACTTTCTGGGTCTCGTCGGGCCGAATGGTGCCGGCAAGACCACGATCCTTCGCGCGCTACTCGGTAGCCTCGAGCCGATCGGCGGCAGTGTGACACGCGCACCGACACTGCGATTCGGGTACGTCCCGCAGCGCGACCAGGTGGACTACAGCTTCCCGCTCAAGGTCCTCGATGTCGTCCTGATGGGTCGGTATGACCGGATCGGGCTCGGACGCCGACCGACGGTTGACGACCGCCGTCGCGCACATCAGGCGCTGGAGCACGTCGGTATCGACCGCCTCGCCGACCGACCGCTGGCGGACCTCTCCGGCGGCCAGAAGCAGCGCACCCTCATCGCGCGCGCGCTTGTCGGCGAGCCTAACGTGCTCGTGCTCGACGAGCCCACCAACGGGATGGACCTCGTCGCTACCACGCAGATTCTCGGGCTCGTGCGCGAGCTGCATGACCGGGACGGCCTCACGGTCCTCATGGTGAGTCACGCGCTCAACGAGGTCTCGAACTACGTCGAGCGCATTGCGCTCGTGGTGGAGGGCGGCTTCCGCATCGGTACCACCGCCGAGATCATGACCGAGCACGCGTTGAGCCAGATGTACGGGATTCCCGTGGAAGTAAACTCCGTCGAGGGGCACCGGATCGTCGTGGCGCGCCGACGAACCGACGAGGCAGCGGGCAGTCGTGTTTAGTACCGTCCTCCTCTTCCGCGAGGCACTGTATGGCGCGCTCGTGATCGCCCTCGCGTGCTCGGTCATTGGCGTGTACGTCGTGTTGCGGCGCATCGTCTTCGTGGGCGCGGCACTCGCGCAGATCTCTTCCGCGGGTATCGCGCTCGCACTCTGGCTGGCCGGTGCAGGGCTCGCTCTCGGTGGTGCGGCCAACCCGACCGTCGTCTCGCTGCTTCTGACGCTTGTGGCGGTCCTGTTCTTCGCGAGCGGAACGCGCGGGCGCGTGCCGCCTGACGCCACCATCGGGATCACGTACTCGGTAGCGGCCGCGGTGGGAATTCTCCTGATCGCGAAAGCAGCGTCCGGCGAGGCTCACGACATTTTCCTGACCGGCAACATCCTCGGTATCACACGCCGCGACACGCTCGTGCTATTGGGCGTCACCGTTCCCGTGCTCGCCATTCACGCGCTGTTCTACAAGGAGCTGCTGTTCGTCTCCTTCGATCGAGAGACCGCCGGCACGCTCGGCTACAACGTTCGCCGTTGGGATCTGCTGCTCTATCTCACGCTCGGGGTCGTGATCGCGTCGGCTATGCAGTTCGCCGGGGTGATGCTCGTCTTCAACTTCCTGGTGCTGCCGGCCGTGTCGGGCCTTCTCCTCTCACATACGATGCGCGGCGTGTTCTTCTGGTCGGTGGTATCGGCGCTGGTCGCGGCGTTCGTCGGGTTCTCGTTGTCAGTCCCATTCGATCTCCCGTCGGGTCCCGCGATTTCCGCGGTATCAGGGGCGCTGGTCATGGTCTCGTGGGGCGTTCGGCGGATCGCGGCGTACGGGTAGCGCTGGTCGCGGTCCCGCGACCCGAATACCTTCCGCAATGGCCAGGGCGAGGGTCATCACCGAGCGGGACGTGCGGCGGGCGGCGAACGGCGGCTCGCGTGAGCTGGACGCAACCGGCGCCATCATCACACCGAGCGCCCGGGACGCTGCCGTGCGGTCGGGGGTCACGCTGAAAGGGAGCAAGCTCGGGCCACCTCAGCGCGAAGCGCGGCGCGCAGGATCCCGCTCGGAGCTCGTACCCTCCCCGAGCGAGACATCCGTGCAGACCCCTGCCCTGACGCCGTCTCCAGCGCCAGCACAGCGCATCGCTGTTGGCGCGGACCACGGCGGGGTTGCGCTTCGCGACGCGATCGCGGCGCGTCTGCGCGAGCTTGGCCACGACGTCACGGATCACGGCACGACCGGGACGTCGCCGGTGGACTATCCCGACTACGCGATCGCGGTCGCTCGAGCCGTCGCGACTGGGGGCGCACGTATCGGCATCATGGTCGACGGCGCAGGCATCGGAAGCTGCATGACAGCGAACAAGGTGCCCGGGGTGCGCGCTGCAATGTGTCATGACGTGACCACCGCGCAAAACGCGCGGGAGCACAACAACGCGAACGTGCTTACCCTCGGTGGGGGGCTCATCGGCACGAGGCTCGCTCTGGCGATCGTCGAGACGTTCCTCTCCACGAGCTTCGGCGGCGGCCGGCACGCAGCACGCGTCGCGAAGATCGACGCGCTCGACGCCCCGCGAGTCCAACGTTAGGGCCGGATCTCCACGTATCCTTCCATACATGAAGCGAGAAGACGCCCTCGAGTACCACGCAACCCCGAAGCCGGGAAAGATCGCCGTCGTCCCGACGAAGCAGCTCACGAACCAGCGAGACCTCTCGCTCGCCTACTCGCCGGGCGTCGCCGAGCCCTGCATCGAGATCAGGCAGAATCCTGACGACGCGTACCGATACACATCGAAGGGCAACCTCGTCGCCGTCGTGACCAACGGCACCGCCGTGCTCGGGCTGGGCAACATCGGTGCGCTTGCCGGCAAGCCGGTCATGGAAGGCAAGGCGAACCTCTTCAAGCAATTCGCCGACCTCGACGTGTTCGACCTCGAGGTCGGATCCGAGAATCCCGACGACGTGATCCGGTTCTGCCAATTGCTCGAGCCGACCGTCGGCGGCATCAACCTCGAGGACATTCGCGCGCCCGATTGCTTCTACATCGAGGAGACACTCCGGAAGACGATGAAAATTCCCGTCTTCCACGACGACCAGCACGGGACGGCGATCATCTCGGGGGCTGCGCTCCTGAACGCACTCGAGATCGTCGGGAAGCGCATTGAAGACGTGCGAGTCGTGTTCTCGGGCGCCGGCGCCGCCGCCATCGCCACCGCGTCGCATTACGTGCGACTCGGCGTTAGGCCCGAGAACCTCATCATGTGCGATCGCGTGGGCGTGATCTACGCCGGCCGCACGCACGACATGGACCCCTACAAGGCGCGGTTCGCCAACGACACCTCGGCGAGAACCATCGCCGAGGCGCTTGACGGGGCAGACGTGTTCATTGGCCTGTCCGTCGCCGGAGCCATTCGGGGTGAGATGATCGCACGAATGGCTGCGCAACCGATCATCTTCGCGCTCGCGAACCCGGTTCCCGAGATCCTGCCTGACGCCGTGCGGGCGGTCCGCGCCGACGCGCTCGTGGCAACCGGCCGCAGCGACTACCCGAATCAGGTCAACAACGTCCTCGGCTTCCCGTTCATCTTCCGTGGCGCGCTGGATGCGCGCGCGACCGGGGTGAACGAGGAGATGAAGATGGCAGCGACGCGCGCGCTCGCCGCGCTCGCGAAGGAAGATGTGCCGGAGAGCGTAGCGGCACTGTACGGCCTCCGGTCGGTGAAGTTCGGGCGCGACTACCTCATTCCCTTCCCGTTCGACCCGCGCGTGTTGCTCTGGGTTGCGCCGGCCGTCGCGTGGGCGGCCGTGGCGAGCGGGGTCGCCAAGAACTTCGTGGACGTCGAGGACTACCGACACCAGCTCGAGGCTCGACTGGGGCGCGCGCGCGGTATCATTCGCGGCATCATCAACCGCGCTGTTCGCGATCCCAAGCGTATCGTGTTGCCGGAGGGTGAGGAGCCAAAGATCCTGCGGGCGGCCCGGATCATCGTCGACGATGGCGTCGGCTACCCGATCCTCCTCGGGAACCGCGAGGTCATCGAGCGCACCGCGCGGGCGTCGGGGATATCGCTCGACGACCTCGAGATCGAGGATCCCGCGACGTCCCCGAATCGCGAGCGATACGCCGCGTTTCTATGGGAGCGCCGCCAGCGAAAGGGGATGAGCTTCGGCGAAGCGCATCGCCGGCTCTACAACGGGAACTACTTCGGTTCCGTCATGGTGGCCTGCGGCGATGCCGACGCGCTGCTCTCGGGAATGACCATGCAGTACCCGGAGACCATCCGCCCCGCGCTCGAAGTCGTGGGGGCGCATCCGCGGGCCGGGCTGGTGAGCGGCATGTACATGCTCGTATTCGACAAGCACGTCGTCTGCTGCGCCGACACGACGGTCAACATCGACCCGTCGGCCGAGCAGTTGGCGCAGATTGCGTATGCCGCAGCGCGCATCGTTCGAACGTTCGGCATCGAGCCTCGAGTCGCCATGCTCAGCTTCTCGAACTTTGGCTCGGTACGTCATCCGGACGCGGAAAAGGTCTCCCGCGCCGTCCAATTGGTGCGGCAGCGCGACCCGAATCTGATCGTGGATGGAGAAATGCAGGCAGACAGCGCGCTCGACGAACGAATTCTGGCCGACAGCTATCCGTTCAGTGCCTTGAAGGAACCAGCCAACGTGTTGATATTTCCGAACTTGAGCGCGGGTAACATCGCGTACAAGCTGCTCAATCAACTCGGTGGAGCGACGGCGATCGGGCCGATCCTCATCGGCATGCGCCATCCCGTGCACGTCCTCGAGCACGGCGCGGACGTGCAGGAGATCGTGAACATGGCAGCCGTCGCCGTGATCGACGCGCAGTCGCGCACCTCCACCGCCGACGTCGCGACTGCCGTCGTCAGCTGACGCAGGCGACGGCGGGCCGAACCTTTGACACTGGACATCCGAGAACATGGCTACAGAGACCAAGCCCGTCCCGGGAGTGGCGGATTCGACAAATGGACTCGAACGGCAGGGGCTGCGCCCGAGCGGACAGGTCCACTGGAATCTCGTCGCGCCCGAGCTGATGCAGGCGGCCGCGCGGCGCGGCGAAGGCGAGTTTGCCGACATGGGTCCGTTCGTCGCGGTCACGTCGCCGCACACCGGGCGCTCGCCGAACGACAAGTTCGTGGTGCGCGAGCCGTCCACGGAGGCTGATATCGATTGGGGCAAGGTGAACCAGCCGTATGCGCCGGCCCATTTCGATGTGCTGTTGGCGGACGTGCGCGCGTACCTCGACACGCAGCCCGAGCTGTTCGTGCAGGACCTGCGCTGCGGCGCCGATCCGGGGCATCGCCTGAGCGTACGCTACGTGACGCCTAACGCGTGGCACGCCGCGTTCGTCCGGAACATGTTCATCCGTCCGCACCACAGCGAATTGCCCACGTTCGACCCGAACTTCACGGTGCTGCATGCTCCGGAGTTCCAGGCCGACCCGGCACGCCACGGAACCCGGTCGAGCACGTTCATTGTCCTGAACTTCGCGAAGCGGATGATCCTCATCGGCGGAACGCGGTACGCCGGTGAGCTCAAGAAGTCGATGTTCACGGTCATGAATTACTTCATGCCGAAGGACGGCGTGCTCTCCATGCACTGCTCGGCCAATCTTGGCCCGCAGGGTGACACGGCGTTGTTCTTCGGGCTGTCCGGCACCGGCAAGACCACGCTTTCGGCCGACCCCGAGCGGTCGCTCATTGGCGATGACGAGCATGGTTGGTCGGAGACCGGCATCTTCAACTACGAGGGCGGCTGCTACGCCAAGGTTATCAACCTCTCGGCCGAAGGGGAGCCGGACATCTACGCCACAACGCAGATGTTCGGTACGATCCTCGAGAATGTGGTGCTGGACCCGACGTCGCGACGCGTGAGATTCGAGGACCAGTCGATCACCGAAAACACGCGGGCGTCGTATCCCCTGTCCTACATTCGTAACCATGTGCCGAGCGGCCGCGGCGCTCACCCGAAGAACGTTGTGCTCCTGACCGCCGACGCGTTCGGTGTGCTTCCGCCCATCGCGCGCCTAACGCGTGAGCAGGCGATGTACTACTTCCTTTCCGGCTACACCGCGAAGGTGGCGGGAACGGAGCGCGGCGTGACCGAGCCCCAGGCAACGTTCAGCGCCTGCTTTGGCGCGGTGTTCCTCGTCTGGCACCCGACGAAGTACGCCGAGATGCTCGGGCGCCTGCTCGCCGAGCACGACGCGCGGGTGTGGCTGGTGAACACCGGCTGGAGCGGCGGGCCGTACGGCGTCGGCAAGCGCATGAAGCTCGGGTATACCCGGGGCATGGTGCGTGCCGCGCTCGCCGGGCAGCTCGACCAGGTCGCGACGCAGACCGACGAGCGGTTCGGGCTTGCCGTGCCGACGCAGGTGCCTGGTGTGCCAGCGGAGGTCATGCGCCCTCGCGATACGTGGAGTGACGGGGCCGCGTACGATGCGCAGGCGAAGAAGCTGGCTGAGATGTTCCGCAAGAACTTCGAGAAGTTCGGCAGCAACATCGCGCCAGCCATCGCCGACGCAGGACCAAAGGCCTGACGTACGGGGACTCGGGACTGAACAACGGGGACTGGGGACTCGGCCAGGATGCTATTACTGGCGAAGATACCTCCGCGGCGGTAGAAGCCTCGCAGCCGAGTCCCTAGTCCCTGCCTGGACCGTCGTGATCATTCGAGATCCTCTCTGGAACAACATCCGTGTCGACGCGCTGGCCTTGCAGCTCGTCGACACGCCCGTTTTCCAGCGACTTCGATACGTTAGGCAGCTCGGGCTGGCGTACCTCGTCTACCCCGGCGCCACCCACACGCGGTTCGAGCACGCACTCGGCGCCTACCATCTGGCCCGACTCACGATCGCGCTGCTGGACGAGCGCGGCGAGCTGACCGGTGTCGCGCTCGAGGAGCGCGCGATCACCCAGGCGGCCGCGCTCCTGCACGACGTCGGCCACTATCCATTCTCGCACGCGCTCGAGGAGATCGGCGCGCTTCACCACGAGGAAGTGGCGACGCCGCTCGTGCTCTCCGGCCCCGTGGCGGAGATGCTCACCTCGATGCTCGGCACCGGCGCGCCGGAGCGCGTGCTCGCGCTCATCCGCGGCACGAGTGACTCGCCGTTGCAGGGCCTCGTCTCCGGGTCGCTCGATCTCGACAAGATCGACTACCTCAAGCGGGATGCCCTCATGTGTGGCGTTCCGTACGGCGAGATCGACGTCGACCGGCTGCTCAACTCACTCGTGTTGGTCGACGAGCCGGCAACCGACCGACGCGTGATCGGCGTGCTCGAGAAGGGGCTCTCCGCGCTCGAATCGCTGCTGTTCGCGAAGTATCAGATGTACCGGAACGTCTACTGGCATCACGCGGTGCGAAGCGCAACCGCGATGTACAAGCGACTCGTTGATGAGGCCCTCGCTGCCGGGGACATCGATGCGCGTGCGCTCAGCACGTTCGACGACGAGGGCTTGCTGCATCGCCTGGCCAGACGCGGGGAAACTCCGCTGCTCTCCGCGCTTCGCGAGCGGCGGCTCTATAAGCGTGTACTCGAGTGCCCGGCAGCGGAGCTCAGCGGCGAGTCACTCGAGTGGATCGCCGATGACCGAACGCTCACCACGGCGACGGAGGACCGTCTGGCCACTGAGCTGGGCCTGGCGTCCGGCGAGCTGCTGCTCGACTTCCCCGCGAAGACACAGATGCTGGGCCTCGACCTCCCGGTCGTTAGGCGGTCAGGCGAGGTGCGCCGCCTGACGACGGCGGGTCTCGAGGGGGCGATCAACCTTCCCGTGCTGTCGGAGCAGCTGTACCAGTCGGCGCGATGGCTGCGCGTGTTCGCCGTCCGCCGCATCGACGTGCCGCGGGACGAGCTCATCGCGCGACTGATGACCATTGGGAATCGAGACTAGGCGTCGCGCGTCGCCCGCTATTCCCGATTCCCCATTCCCGACTCCCTGGCCCTTCCGTGGGCCTCCGCCAGCTTCCGCGCGATGCCGCGATAGAAGGCAGCGTCCTCCCGCTTTTCCTGCGACTCGAGCGACGTCGCCGCGAGCTCCAACGCGTAGAGGAGGTTACCGAGGTAGAGTTCCGCGAGCGCGCCGACCGACTCGTCAGGCACCAGGATCAACGAGCGACGGGCGTCTCCGCCGTCGTGGCGTTGTCGGAGCCATTGCTGCCTTCGGTGGCGGTCACCTGCACCACGATCGCGGTGATGTTGTCCAGCCCGCCGCGGCCATTCGCTTCGGAGATGAGCGCGTCGACCACACGACCCGGCGTAGCGCGCGAGAAGAGCAGCTGCTGCAGCCGGCGATCATCCACCATGCCCGTGAGCCCGTCGCTGGCCACGAGGTACACGTCGCCCGTCTTCACTTCTCCGTGATACGTGTCCGGCTCGACGTTGTCGCTCGCGCCAACACAGCGCGTGATGACGTTGGAGTACGGGTGGTATCGCGCCTGCTCCGGCGTCAGGAATCCGGCGTCCACCTGCTCCTGCACGTAGGAGTGATCCTTCGTGAGCTGCCGAAGCTTCCCGTCGCGCAGCAGGTAGACGCGTGAGTCCCCGACCTGTCCGATGAGGTACCGCGACCCCGTCACGATCAGCACCGAGGCCGTCGTGCCCATGCCCTGCTTGTCCACCTCGGTGATCGTTCGCTCGTAGATCTTGGAGTTCGCTTTCTTGACCGCCTCCGCGACCTTTCGCGAAACGCTGTCGCCATTCAGCTCCGTGATCCCCGCCAGCTCGCGTGAGATGATCTGGACCGCCATCTCGCTCGCGACCTCGCCAGCCGCGTGACCGCCCATGCCGTCAGCGACGATGAACAGCCCTCGCTTGTCGTTCGCTTCAGCGAAGAAGCTGTCTTCGTTCCCAGCGCGGATCATGCCCACATCCGAGCGGGCGGCGACGTATAGGTTCACTAGCAATCCTGTATGACGAGAAGGTCGGTCGCACCATCAGCATCCACGATCTCCGGCTCGGACCGGAATATCACCTTCGCGCCGCGAAAGCGCACGGCTGTGTCGGAGTTCGGAGCTCGGTCGGCCGGATCGCGTTCGCCCGCGAGGTTGGTCCCATTTGTCGGAGCCCTGCCTCCGACGAACCAGTCCGGTTCTCGACGATGGATCCCGGCACGGGAGCCGGAGTCGCTGTCATCGGCGGCGACGACGTTGATGTGCTCCCCATGCCCGATGTGTGCCAGTTGTGCCCGAAGGCGATGCACCGGCGCCTTCGAGACGCCCTCGGTCACGACCTCGAGCGTTGCGAGCATCGGCGCCTCCGTAGAGAGCACTGCGCGGTTCCCACCCGTTGCGGGACATTCCCAAACCACGCGCGCAGCCGCGCTGCCCAGCGCCGCCGGTAAGAGCACCGCGCTGCCCGTCCCGACCCGCGGCCCTGCCATGCTCAGCTCGAGGCGTTTGTCGTCAAGCCGAATGTGAGCCATGCCTGGTCGGACCGTGTTCGATGCGCGAAGCCGAAGGGGAAATGGAAAGCCCGTTGAGACGGCCTCGCCTCCACGGGTTGCACGCGGAAACTACGGGTGACCCGCATGGCTGGCAAGCAGTTGGCTCGTTGCCGCCGCCGGATGCGGGCAGTCCGGTTCACGCCTGCGCGGCAGCCGCCATCTCGCCCTGCTGCAGACGATACAGACGCTGATAAAGACCCCCATGCGCGAGGAGCTCGCGGTGCGTCCCGCGTTCGCGGACTTCGCCGTGATGCAGAACGAGGATCTCGTTCGCGCCGACGATCGTACTGAGTCGATGGGCAATGGCGATCGTCGTCCGTCCGCGCATCAGGACCTCGAGCGCCTGCTGGATCGCTGCCTCGATCTCGCTGTCGACCGCGCTGGTTGCTTCGTCGAGAACGAGGAGCGCCGGATCAGCTGCAATGGCGCGCGCGAACGACAACAGCTGACGCTCGCCGACACTCACCGACGCGCCACGCTCGCCCAGCTCGTACGCGTAGCGACCGGGGAGCCGCGCAATGACGCGATCCGCTCCGACGCGCCGCGCGGCGCGCTCCACGTCACCATCGGTCAAGGCGGAGGAGAGACGAATGTTCGATGCAATGTCGCCGGCGAACAGGAAGATGTCCTGCTGGACGTATCCGATCAGTGCGCGAACCTCGTCCACCGGCATCTCGCGGATGTCGGTACCATTCACGAGAATGCGTCCCCGCTGCGGATCGTAGAACCGAAGCAGGAGACTCACAATCGTCGTCTTGCCGGCGCCGGTGTGGCCGACCAACGCCAGCGTCTCACCCGGCCGGGCCACGAAGCTCACGCCCTTGAGCACCCACTCGGGCTCCGACGGAGTCGCATCGCCTCTGGCGAGATGTGCAAGGTCGTAGGCGAACCAGACATCGTCGAAGGTGATCGTCACACCTTGTCGGGAATCGGGAATCGGGAATCGGGAATCGCGCGCCGCCAGCAGGTTTCGATTCCCGATTCCCGATTCCCGATTCCCACTGTCCGACTCCGTATCGAGCAAGCGAAACACTCGCTCCGACGACGCCATCGCCTGCTGCAGCGTGTTGTACTTGTCGGACAGATCCTGGAGCGGCTGATAGAACCGCCTCACGAGTTGGAGAAAGGCCGCAACCGTGCCGACCGAAATGGACGCTGCACGCACGCGTGACGAACCCGCGACGATCACCGCCGCCATGGCGCCGGTCGTGAGGACCTCGATCACGGGAAAGTAGAGTGCGTAGATCGTGATCGACTTGAGGTGTGCGTCGAGGTGGTCGCGGTTGAGCGCGTCGAATCGCCGCGCCTCGGTGGCTTCGCGACTGAACAGCTGCACCACGCGCACGCCCGAAATGCGTTCCTGAAGGAACGCATTGATGCGAGCGAGCCGCGTTCGGATCGCGCGATACGATCCGCGCACACGTACCCGAAACACGTTCGACGCGATCAGCACGCCGGGGATGACCGCGAATGCCGCCAGGGCGAGCCGCCAGTCGACAACGAGCATCGCCACGCTGATCGCGAGCAGCGTGAACAGATCGCCGATCCCTGCAACCACGCCGGCGGTGAACAGCTCGTTCAACGACTCGACGTCCGACGTCACTCGCGTTACGAGACGGCCAACCGGATTGCGGTCGAAGAACGCGATCGAGAGCCGCTGCAGATGCGCGAAGATCTCGATGCGCAGATCACGCATGACGCGCTGGCCAAGGAGGCTGGTCAGCATCGTCTCGCCGTACGTGAAGACGAACTGGAATACGAGTGTCGCCGCGAAGAGCAATGCGCTCGTGACGACGAGGCGCGTGTCACCGCGCGGAATGGCGACGTCGATGACGCGCTGCGTGAGCGCCGGCCCGACGAGTTGCAGCGCGCCGTCTGCGATCAGCAGCGCGAGCGACCCGACCACGAGCGCGCGATACGGTCGAGCATATCGAAGCAACCGCCTCATGAGGCGGCCGTCGTACGCCTTTCCTAACGCTTCCTCTTCGTGAACGTCGGGCGCTGACAAGACCGGGGACGGGCGACGGGGGACGGGGGACGGGGGACGGGGGACTCGGCGGGAACGAAGCATAACGCGCGTTGACACCGGGAACTGGGAACCGGAACAGCGACTCCACGTGGAGCCTTGGTTGCCTGTTCCCCGTTCCCTGTCCCGCGATTCCCGCTTCCCGCTTCCCGATTCCCGATTCCCAGGCCCTACCGCTGAGTTCCCTCCCGAATCAGCCATTTCGTGGTATGCGGGTTGCTTTACCTGAGCCGTGCAAACCCACCCCTCGGGAGGAGTAGATATGACCATTCTCGCTTGGATCGTGCTTGGACTGGTGGCAGGGGCAATCGCCAAGGCACTCATGCCCGGCCGTGACCCTGGCGGGATCATCGTCACGATGTTGATCGGCATCGTCGGCGCGTTCCTCGGTGGCTTTCTTGGCAATCTCATCACCGGGTCCGGACTGAATGGCTTCTCGCTCTGGAGCATCATTCTGGCTGTCGTTGGCGCGATGCTGCTACTTTGGATCTACCGACTGACTACGAGAACACGCTCCACGATCTGACGCACGACGCGCGGAAACCCCGGACGCCTCTGTAGGCGCCCGGGGCTCCGCGTTGTAAGGGGGACGGTTGCCGCTCTGGCTTTACTGGGTCCTGCTCGGTCTTATCGCAGGATCACTCGCAAAATTCCTGGTACCAGGCCGCGACCCGTCGGGTTGCATCGTCACGGTCGTCCTCGGCATTCTCGGCGCCTTCATCGGCGGGCTGATAGGAAGCGCCCTCGGGTGGGGTCACGTTTCCGCGGGTGACTTCGACCTGCGTTCCCTCGGCATTGCGACGCTTGGCTCGATCGTCGTGCTGCTCGTTGGACGGCTGCTCCGTCGCCTGCGATAGTCCGGTCCAGAAGGGCCGTGTCTCCGGTGTTTATTCGGCCCTCCCGCGGTTAGGTTTCGCGCCGTGAAGGATGCGATCGTCGTGCGCGGAGCACGCCAGCACAATCTCAAGGGATTCGACCTCGAGATCCCGCGACGTAGCTACACCGTCGTGACCGGACCCTCTGGCTCGGGGAAGTCATCGCTCGCGTTCGATACGATCTACGCCGAGGGACAGCGTCGGTACGTGGAGTCGCTGTCGGCGTACGCACGGCAGTTCCTCGAGCGCATGGAGAAGCCGGACGTCGACTCGATCGAGGGGCTCTCCCCGGCAGTCGCGATCGAGCAGAAGAATCCGACGAAGACGTCTCGCTCCACGGTGGGCACAGCCACCGAGATCTACGACTACCTGCGGCTCCTCTGGGCCCGCATCGGCCGAACGTTTTGCCCAGTGTGCGGTCGGGAGTTGAAGCCCGACACCGTGCAGTCGGTCGTCGATGCCATTCTGGCGCTACCGGAGGGAACGCGCTTCGCCGTCGCGTTCCCATTGCGGCTCTCGAGCAAGGTGACACACGACGTCGTGGTCGAGAACCTGCGCGCGCAGGGCTTCCTCCGCGTGAGCGTCGATGGCCGCATCATCCACCTCGATGACGTCGCCGCCGAAGGGCTGAACCTGACGAAAGTCCGTGAGCTGCTCGTCGTCGTGGACCGCCTCACGGTCGGCCCCGAGGCGGGCGGCCGGTTGGCTGACGCGGTGGGAACCGCGTTCCGCGAGGGAGACGGAGACTGTGTCGTTCTTACACTGGGAACAGGGAACAGGGAACCGGGAACCGAGGCTCCACGTGGAGTCACTGTTCCCGGTTTCCCGTTCCCTGTTCCCGCTGTCCTACGGTTCACCGAGCGGTTCGAATGCCCTAACGATGGCACCCGCGCGCCGTCTCCCACGCCGCAGCTCTTCTCGTTCAACAACCCGCGTGGGGCCTGCCCGACATGCAACGGCTTCGGCGCGGTGCTCGAGTACGACGAAGCGCTGATCGTTCCCTACCCCGAGCGGAGTTTGCGCGACGGCGCCATCGACCCGTGGACGAAGCCGCGCTACGACGGCAAGCGACGCGCGCTCGCGGAATTCGCCAAGCGCGAGGGCACTCCCATGGATGTCGCGTGGCGGAAGCTCTCGAGTGCGCAGCGGGACGCTTTACTGCGCACGCGCTCGCGCGGCTACAAGGGCATACTGCCGTTCCTCGAGGACCTCGAGGAAAAGCGGTACAAGCAATACATCCGCGTGTTCCTCCGGCAGTACCAGAGCGCGCGCGAGTGCCCGACCTGCCGCGGCACCAAGCTCAAACCGGAAGCGCTGCAGGTTCGCATCGCCGACCGCTCCATCGCCGATGTCGCCGAGCTGCCGGTGGATCGGCTGATCGCCTGGTTGCATGACCTCGCGCTGACGGAGTTCGAGGCACAGGTCGCGGCCCACATCCTGAAGGAGGCCCGCAACCGCGTTCAGTTCATGTGCGACGTCGGCCTCAATTACCTCACGCTGAACCGCGGCACGCGAACGTTGTCCGGCGGCGAGGCCCAGCGCATCGGCCTGGCGAACTCGTTAGGCTCGCAGCTCGTCGACACGCTGTACGTACTCGACGAGCCGTCGATCGGGCTCCACCCTCGCGACATGGACCGGCTGCTGCGGCTGCTGCTGCGGCTTCGCGACGGCGGCAATACCGTGCTCGTCGTCGAGCACGACCCCGAGGCGATCCGTGTGGCCGACTACATGGTGGAGCTCGGGCCGGCCAGCGGCGAGCACGGCGGCGAGGTGGTCTTCGCGGGTCCAATGAGCCGAGCGGCCGAGAGCCCGCTGACCGGACAATACCTCTCGGGCCGGCGCGTCATTCCGCTGCCGAGCGAACGCCGGCGCGTGGGGCCGCGCTGGCTCAACCTCACCGGCGCTCGCGAGCACAACCTCACAGGCGTCGACATTCGCATCCCGTTAGGCGCCATGACAGTCGTGACGGGCGTATCGGGCTCGGGCAAGAGCACGCTGATTCACGACGTGTTGTATCGCGCGCTCGAGACCCGGCTCACCGGCGAACACTCAGCCAAACAGCACCTCGGCGAGCGCGTCGGCGCGTTCACGGCGCTCACGGGCTTCGAGGCGCTGGACGACGTCGTCCTCATCGACCAGGAGCCCATCGGCAAGACGCCGAGGTCGAACCCGGTCACGTACGTGAAAGCGTTCGACGAGATCCGCAAGCTGTTCGCCGATACACCGCTCGCCCGCCAGCGGCGCTACACGCCAAGCACGTTCAGCTTCAACGTGAGCGGCGGCAGGTGCGAGCACTGCGAGGGCGCAGGCTATCTCGAGGTCGAGATGGTATTCATGGCCGACGTCTTCGTGCCGTGCGACCAGTGCGGCGGCAAGCGCTTCAAGCCGGAAGTGCTGGAGGTGCTCGTCCACGGGAAGAACATTTACGACGTGCTCGAGATGACCGTCGATCAGGCCATCCGGTTCTTCCCGTACGAGGAGAAGCTCGGTCAGGCCCTCTGGCAGCTACAGCAGGTGGGACTCGGTTACCTGAGACTTGGGCAGCCTGCCACGACGCTCTCTGGCGGCGAGGCGCAACGCATCAAGGTTGCGCGCGAGCTCGCGCTGGCGAAGCGAACGGGCGGCAAGAAGCTCTACATCATGGACGAGCCGACGACGGGCCTGCACCTCGAGGACATTCGCAAGCTGTCCGGCGTTCTCGATCGGCTGGTGGACGCCGGCCACACGCTCGTGCTCATCGAGCACAATCTCGACGTCATCAAGCTCGCCGACTGGATCATCGACCTCGGGCCCGACGCGGGTGACCGAGGCGGTCGCGTCGTCGCGATGGGCCGCCCGGAAGACGTCGCGAAGGTCGAGGGTTCCTACACCGGCCAGTGGCTGCGCCCTCTGCTCTCCGGACCGGCTGCCGCAGCCAGAACACCGGCGGGAGCACGACCGAAGGCACGGGCATCGTAGCACGTTAGGCTCGGCGCGCCGACACGGTCAGGTTTTCGTGAGCGCGCCTCGCGAAACGGCACGGCGTCGCTCCTGGAGCCGCCTGACGAGTCGGGTCATGCGTCGTCGCGAGAGCAGTCGGTTGGCGAGGACCACGATCTTGTTGCGAAACCCAGTGACCACGACACGCTTGCCGCGGTTCGCTGCCCGGTAGCCAGCCTCGGCCACCTCGCGCGACGTCATCGTTTGCGGCCCGCCCGCGGGCGCATCGGCGTGGATTCCGGCCTGGCCATGAAACTCGGTGCGGGTGGGCCCCGGGCAAAGCGCCGTCACCGTCACGCCGGTCCCCGCGACTTCCTCCGCGAGCGCCTCCGAGAACGATTGCACATATGCCTTCGACGCGTAGTACACCGCCATGAGGGGTCCTGGCTGGAACGCAGCAAGCGATGACACGTTCACGATCTGACCGTGCCGCCTCGCGAGCATGCCCGGCAGCACGAGCTTCGCGAGATGCGTCAGCGCAGCGATGTTCAGGTCGATGATCTCGAGCTCACGTTCGAGATCGGTCTCGTGGAAGTAACCATGCGTGCCGATCCCGGCGTTGTTCACCAGCGCAACGATGCGATCGTCGATGGATCGTACGCGTGCCGCCAGATGCTCACGATCGAGGCGCCGCGCGAGATCCGCGGGGAATACATCGCACACGACGCCGTAGCGCTGGCCGAGCGACCGGCCGAGTGACTCGAGGGCCTCACGACGGCGCGCGACGAGGACGAGGTCGTGCCCATCGCGCGCGTACAGGTCGGCGAAATCACGACCGATCCCGCTCGAAGCACCCGTGACGATCGCTATTGGACGACTCTCACCGCGGCGTGCGGTATTCGGAACAGATGCGGGCAATGCAGTCACGTTCGCCTCGCTTGACCCCTATCTACGCCCCGTCTACTTTTCGGGCTCATTCCCGAGTAGCTCAGGTGGTAGAGCAGGTGACTGTTAATCACCGGGTCGGGGGTTCGAGTCCCTCCTCGGGAGCTTTGCCAAGTAATTGAACACCCATAAAAACAGGAAGGGGGTCGGGCGTATGCCCGGCCCCTTTTCTTTGTGTCGGTACCTCGTTCCGTCGAACAGACACCGCGGGGTCGAGTGTGCTCGACCGGCTCTTATCGGGTCGAAGCTTCACCTAACGTGCGGGGCCGGTCGAAGCAGATGCGGAATGCCCTGGTCGCCGGGTCCCGATTTGGCCGCATCCGCTCGGCGCGGCTCGCCAGTGGCGGCACTGTAAACACGCCATCGATCGCGTTCTGTACGTAGCCACCATGCGCTGCAACGGCCCGGGCGAGCGCGACAGGCTCGCCCGCATACGCCATGTGCATGACGACCCAGCCACACGGCGCGGAGGCCGCTCGGAGCCTCAGCATCTCGCGATCCGCCCAGCTGCTGTCCGCGGTACCGGCAAAGCCGGCGGCCTCGGTATACATCACCGACGAGTACGCGCCGAGCATCTGGCAGGCGTTCGCGTGCTGCGCGCTTCGCGGCGCGCATGTCCGCTGCTCGAGCCAGTGTGACGCCGAGTCCAGCGGGATCGGCGCTGGGGCGCTTCGCCACGATGTCGTGTAGAAGAGCCACTGCGGTGCCGCGCGGGGCATGACGTAGATCGCGTCACCGGTGGACCGCTGCTCTTCTTCCAGCAGGCGAATAAGTGGCCGCATGTGCGCGCGGCGGAAATGCGGGTCGGTGAGGCCCACAGCGGCATCAACACACGCGGCCGACAGAAGACCTGCGGTCGCCACGAGGCTCATCGACAACGACACGTCTCGACGCACTCGCAGAGCAAGGCCACGCAGACCCGCCGCGGCGAGGATCGCCCAGAGGGGCGCGGTGAACGTCCAGAGCCGCGCTGTGAGCGGATAGACCCGAAGCATCGATGCCACGAGTGCGATCGCCACGGGCCCAAGCAAGAGAAACGCACACGCTGCGCCACGCCGTCGCCAGGTCTCCCACAACCCAACGCTGCACACCGCGAGGATCGTGGCGCTCAACACCACACTGACCGCACTCGGAATGCTCGCCAGGGCATCGTGCCCGAGAAACGCTTCGACACATACGTCGTACCACAGCCCCCACAGGGCCGTGAGCGCCCCAGCGCGCCACGGCACGAGAAAGCGATCGCTGAAATAGGTCGTCAGGAACGCGTCAGTCGTGGCGCGGCGAATGACGAACACGTACGGCAGAGCCAACGTAACGACCCAGACGATCGCCGCCAGCGACAGCATACGCCGCGCCCGCGGGCGCTGCCTAACGTTGGGCGACGCGACCAGCGCACCCCAGCACGCCGGCAGGACGAATGCGGCCGGAAACGAAGCCACGAGACTCACCGCGCCACCGAACACGAGGATGAGCCAGCGGCGCCGGTCTTCGTCGTTCTCCAGCACGCGCAGCGTGGCGAAAACCAGCGCCGCGCTCACGAGGGCATCCGTGCTGTACGGCTTCACCTCGTTGGAGTAGTAAAGCAGCAGCGGGGAGAGCGCCGCAAAGGATGCGGCAATGAGCCCCGTCTCGCGGTCTGCGAGCTTCGTCGTCGCGAGCCACACGACCCACGGCAACAGGATTCCGGCGATCAGCGGGAGCAGCCGGAGCGCTAACTCGTTAGGCCCGATGGCGATCGTGATGGCGCGTTCGCCGAATAGAAACAGCCACGGGGCACTCTGGTTTTCGCCGAGCGGCCCGAGCAGCGCTAGGAACGTCCGTCCGACGATATTGTTGGCGAGCATAGCTTCGTCGAGCCACAGCGACCGCACGGTGAAGTACGCGGCGAGTCGCAGTGCGGCCCCGACGAGAATCACGACCATCGCCCCGCGCGCGATGTGCGCGGCGCGATCTCCGCGCTCCGGAGGGTGCGGCTCCGCAGTAGTGGGCGCGACGGCAGCCGACATGGAGAACGGGCGAGTTGTGCGAAAGGCAGGTGCGCCGCCCGGAGCCGCGAATTCGACTCGGGGGCCAGAGGAATGACGAGGGCGGGTAGCCCGGGTCACGCCCCGGCGGGCCTAACGTCTTACCGGCCGTACCGTAACCGCCTACTGGGCGTCCGGCGCCACCGCGCGTAGGATGTCGCGGAACCGCGGCTCACCGCGGATGGCATCGAATCCGGGATCCTTGAGCGTCGTCGCCAACGTGCCGTCATCGCGCGTGCGCAGCAGCGCGTTCAACGCTCGCTTGTTGTCGCGAGCCGCGACGTAGGCCAGAGCGAGCTGGCTTCCCTGCTTCGCGGTGAACGGAATCTTCGGCGGAACCCGCTTCACGAGCGTCGCCAATCGGTCGCGCGCGGCGCGCGTCTCTCCAACCCGCGCCTCGAACGAGGCAATGAGCGTCTGCGCCTGCCAGTCGTCCCCGAGTCGCTCGGTCACCTCGGCATCGGCCCACGCCCCGCGCAAATCCCCCCGCGCCGCGTTGGCCCGGGCGCGAAGTGCATACGCTTCCGGGTCCGTTGGCGACATCACGAGCGCGCTGTCGATCAGCCGTCGCGCGGCGTCGGGATGACGCGAGCGGAGCAGCGCAATCGCCGCGTCGGAAAGAGCGCGCGAGCCCGGATTCACGCGCTCGCGGCTGCCCACAGGAAGCGGTGCCCCTGGCGCCGCCACGGTTCCGCCGTTGAGCGCTGAACTCTCCACCACACGGGCCGCGGTGGTGGAGGCGCTCGACGATGTCTTGACGCTCGACGCGATCCGCTCGCCGACAGAAGGGGACGACCCCTTGTCCGCGGCGCCTGGCGCGACGCCAAGCGCGCTCTCCGCAGGCATCGTCGCCCGGGCCGCCGACGCGCCCGTCGTCTGAGGACGCGGCGCCTCAGCGGCGGCATTCGGCGCGGCGCTCGCTGATTCCGCAACGGCAGGCGCCAGCGGCGGCGCCGGACGCTCGAAGTTCGCCCCGAACATTGCGTAGAAGGCAAATGCTCCGGCGAGCGCACTCCCAGCTACGAGGACGGCCATTCGGACCGTTGAACGCTGGTGCTCCGGGGCGCCGACAACTTGCGGCGTCGAGCTATCCGATGCCCCGGCAGGGGCGCCGGCGGTATCGGTGCCAGCGCGGCGGAACGGAATCGTCGACGCGCCAGCCGAAGGCGGCTCTGCCCGCGTTTCTCCGGAGGTCAGTAGAGCGCCAACGGCTTGGCGGCGCCGCAGCATTGCCGATGTTGGCTTGTCCTCGCGGAGCTGCTCGACGAACTCCGACGCCGAGGCCCATCGACGCCCAGGATCCTTCTCGAGCGCGCCCTCGAGCGCCAGCAGAAGACGCTGCGGCGTGTCCGGCCGGAGCAGCGTGACTGGAGCGAGATCCTGGTGCTTCTGCTTGTAGATGATTCCGAAAAGACTCTCCCCTTCCCACGCGCGTTTGCCCGACAGCATTTCCCATCCAACGACGCCGAGGCTGTAGAGATCCGCGCGGCCGTCGACGGCAGCGTTGTCGATCTGCTCCGGCGCCATGTAGGCGGGCGTGCCGATCGCCATCCCGGTCGCGGTCACCTCCGCATCGCCCTGGGTCGCCTTCGCGATGCCGAAGTCGGAGAGGAGCGCCGAGCCCTTGTCGGCGTCGATGAGGATGTTGTGCGGCTTGACGTCGCGATGGATGATCCCGTTGGCGTGCGCGTGCTCGAGCGCGAGACCGATGTCCCGAAGGATCTGCACGGATTCATCGAAGCGCAGCTTGCCGCGCCGACGGAGAATCGTGATGAGCGACTCGCCGCGCACGTACTGCATAACGAGGGCGACGTGGCCGCCGTGAAGGCGCCGCAGCTCGTATTGATGAACGATGTTGGGGTGGCGGATGCGTGCCATGAGGCGCGCTTCGCGCTCGAATCGCGACAGCGCGTCGGCGTCGGCGATGTATTTCGAGGAGATGACCTTGATCGCGACGTCGTGCCCGGCGGTGCGATGCCGCGCGAGAAAGACGGCTCCCATGCCACCGCGGCCGAGCTCGCGCTTGACGATGTAGTCGCGCTCGAGCTCGGAAAGGTCGACACTGGGATCTGGGCGAGTTGCGGTCATCGGGTTTGGCGAGCTGGTGCATTCGATCCAGCAAGGACCGCACCGGGCGGCGTGAAGCAACTCACGCGCACAATTTAACCCATGCTGTGCGAATGCGCCTCGACGACCTTACGGTTGCCGAGGTGCCGGTGCGTATCGCCGTTACACCAAGCCCAGATACCTGCTTCGGTGGTCAGCTCGGTCGCGGCGCAGGACCCATCCGCATGTCGAGTCCCCGCTCGACCGATGATGCGTCCACGCCATAGTACCCGTCGATGAACCACCGCACCACGCGATCAGTCAACTCGTTGGCAGCTCGATAACTGATGCGAGCCGCTGCCGCGTCGATGATCGCCCGCTTCAGCGAGACGATCACCATTTCCGGCGTTCGGCGCTCCGCTTTCGCGTTCCGAACATAGTCCAGGACGGCGTGTCGGAGATCATCGTCGTCACGAGTCGGCTCGGCAAACGACATCGCGAAGAGCTGGCGAAGATCGTCTCGGCCACCCGAGGCGAGTTGCACATGCGATTCGGCGGATCGGCTCATTAGTCAACCTATTCGCTGGATCGAGGGGCGATGCGGCCGCGGCGCAACAGCGTCGGAGCTACAACTCGAAGTCCCTATCCCGGCTTCCCGCGACCTGCACCGCATTAACGTCGAACAATCTTCGCTTTGGCTGCGCGTCGCAAGGGCCGTCGAGAACGGGCCGGCAAGAGCCTGCAAGATTCATGTTCGTGCGCTGCTGAAGCCGCGACCGCCGTCACCAAATCTTCGCGACGAACGACCGCGTTACGGCTAGCCGGCCAAATCCCGAAGAATTCCTGGCGGAATAGCCCATGTCAGTCGACCTCCTCCCGCCCTTGGCTTCCCCTCGAATTCGATGAGGCAGGCCGCGCCCTTCTTCAATTCGACGCCGGATCGTTCGGAACCGGTAACGAGGTAGGTGATCAGCCGCCCAAGCTGTGGCTCATGGCCGACAATCGCGACGACCGGCTGATCGAGTTGGCCAAGCCATGTGGCAACGTCGGGGAGCGACGTCCCCGGCTCGAGCTCACGAGCCGTTTCCACGCGGTCCAGATCGTACTCGCGGCGCACGATCTCCGCCGTCTCGTTCGCGCGTGTGAACGGGCTCGAGACGAGAAGATCAATGCTCGGGACGACCTCGCGGAGCCCGCGCGCGGCGCGCTTCATCTTGCGGATGCCCTCGGCCGTGAGCGGACGGTGCGCGTCGTCACGGCCGGTGGCTGCGAAGACCTCTCGGTCTTCGGCGATTGCGTGTCGAACGATGAGCAGTTCCACGAGCTCGGGTTACGGCTTCTTCTCGACGAGCGCCTTGATGGCCGCGGGCATCTCGAACGACGCGGCGTCGGCGGCGTCGTAGTCCACGGTGCTGAGTATCAGCACCTGCTCGTTGCCCATGACCTGTTGCGTTAGGCGCGTCGCGATCTTCTGGCCGCCGAAGTCCTTGTAGTCGCTGATGAGGTTCGTCACTTCGATCGTCCCCATTGGCGATTCCTGCTTGCCGGTCGATGCAACCAGCAACCCCGAGGCCACGCTGTAGCAATCGAACGTCTCACGCCCCGATTTCCAGACCATCTTCACCTTGTAGCACGGCTCGCCGTTCATCTCGGTTTTTTCGACAGTCTCGGCCGATGCGACGTTCGGACCCTGGCGTGATGGGGTTCCGAAGCTCGACTCCTCGCGCACCGCATCCAGCTCGCGGCCGGTCATGAGTCGCGGACCCTGCATAGGGTTGATCGACCACGCCGTCGTCCCGTCGTACCCCTGCTCGATCTGCCCAAGGGAGCTGATATTGATCCGCATCATCGTCTTGTTCGGGCGCGCCTGCGAGATCTCGAGGTCGCCGGAAATTCCCTGGGCGGGCAACTCGAAGCGGCCTTTCGTTCGCACCGACTGATGCTTGGCCATGATCGCGGTCGCATTCGTCGCGGCAACGAACTTGGCGATCAGTTCCTTCGCCGGGGGAAGCGCCGCGGCGCCTTGAGCAGGGGCGGGAGCCGCCGCGACCATCGTTAGGCCGGCGGCCGCGGCGAGTCGCCGAGCGTTGAACGAGCGACGTAGGCTGACGAGCATGAAACGCTCCTGGGAGCGGTGAGGGAAAGGGATGCGCCGAGTTGGCGCAGGGAAATATGATCGCCGACCACGCTGGCGTGAGCCAGCGTGTGAGCTTCGCAAGTTAGGGCTTCCGCGGCCGAGGCTGCTCGAACCAATGGAGCGCGCTGTCGAGCGGCGCGTCGCGCCCGGCCACCACGTCGGCCCGCGTGAGCGGCACCACCTCGTCGGGAAGGACGCCCCGTCCCTCGATGCGCGTTCCGTCAGGCGCCACGAAGTCCGCGACCACGTGCATGAGAACATCGCCGGTCGGGAGCCGGGTTGCCACGGCGGGAAGCGCCTGGCCCGCCGTTCGCTCGCCGAACACGCGGGCACGACCGATCGCCTGCATGGCCGCCGCAAACATCTCCGACGTGCTGGCTGATAATCCGTCCACGAGAATCGCGACGTCTCCGGCGAACGGCTCGACCGGAACGCCGCTGTCCGTGGCGCGCCGTGGATTCGCGACGAATCGCATCTCCTCGCCGTGCGACCGCATGATGCCAAGCGTGCGCGGCTCATTCAGGAAGTGTCCCGCCACGCCCATCATCATCCCGGCCACGCCACCCAGATTCCCGCGGAGATCGAGAACGATGCCACCGCAGCTTCGTGCCGCATCGACCGCCCGATCGAGCGCGGGCATGATCGGGGGCATCCAGTACTCGAAGTGGATCACCGCGGCGCAGCGGCCGTCGGCCAAGGTCCGGCGCGTCATCTCGAACGTCGCCGGTAGTGGTGGCAGGTTCCCGAACTTCGAGAACGGACCGCGCATCGAGTCGAGCGTAACGTCGAAGGTTCGCCGCATTCCCGCCGGGTCTCGTACCACGACGTGCACCGTGGCCCCTGGCGCGCCGCGCAGCGCCCGCATCGCGCTCGTCAACACCGCGAGGCGCCTGGGCCCCACGGAATCGGCCGGGCCTAACGACGGAACCGTGAGGTCGTCGATTCGCTCCACCGTCCATCCGGGCAATACCCCTGCCCTGCGCGCGGCGCTTCCGCTGTCGGTCCGCCATACGACAACGCCGCCATCGAGCAGTCGCAGCGCGAGGCCGGCTGCGCCTAACGCCGAGACGCTCGTCGGAGCGTCTGCCGCAGGAGCAGCCTGCGCCGGCAGCAGGGCAAAATGCGACTCGCCGATCCGCGCCAGCATATCGTCGATGACGGCACGCAGGGCACTATCGGACTCGGCTCGCGCAGCGCGCGGCAGCAGCTCTCGCCGTACTTCCGGCCAGTCCAGGCGGGTAATTCCTCGCCGTTCGAGCGTTACGCCGATCGTACGCCACGCGGAATCGAATGTCGTGACAGCCAACGCCGAATCGACCACCCGATATCCAGTGTCCCGGCCGAGGTCGAGGCGAGGCGACCTGCGCACCCCGCCAGCGTGGTCGGCTGAATTCGCCACCACCGCAAACAGCGCAAGGGTGAGTGCAACCGCCGTCGGTTTGATCGCGGGCATTGCGGAGCGTGGAAATGGGCGCCCAAGCGCACGACGCGGTTGGCTCGTGTGTTGGGCCGTCAGACATCCGGGATTCCAAGGACGAGTAACCCGCCAGCTCGTTCACGATCATGGCGAACTCGGCTCGAATTGTGCGCCCGCTCACGTCGCTCGACGTGACAGCCGTTCTCCGGCGCGCGTCCACATTGTGCGCGGCGTCCATCGGTCACTTGCGCCGCGGCCGGTGTCATATTTAGAAACACACCATGCCACACACCCGTCGGTCCCATCGCGCCTTGATCGCGGCGCTCGTCATGCTTGCGCCGCTACATGTCACGGCGGCCCAGTCAACGGCTCCCCAGACTCTTTCACTGGGAACACGAATTCGAGTCACGTCGAACCAGATGGTCGCGCCGATAGTCGGCAGCTACCAGGGCATGCGGCGTGACACGCTCCTCCTGATCGAGGACGGCACCGGCGCCAAGGTCTGGGCGTTCAACACCACCGCCGTCTCCCAGGTCGAGACCAGCATCGGAATGAAGGGTGGGAATCGCGAACCGATGATCCGCTGGGGTCTGATCGGCGCCGCACTCGGCGGCGGCCTTGCGTTTATCACTTCAGTATCGCTCGAGAACAACACCGGCCAGCAGTACAACCAAATGTTGAGTACCCTGCTCGGCGCCGCGATGGGCGGCGGGCTCGGAGCGTTTTATGGTTCGCGAAAGCTCGCGGAGCATTGGGCACCGATCCCATTGCCGCAACGCGTAGGCGTGGTGCCTAGCGCCAGGGGTCTCCGCGTCGCGCTCTCCGCGTCCTTTTGATTTCTGCGGCCACGCATCGCGGTCGGCCGAGCGTCCCCTTCCCCAAGCCAGTAGTTTGTTGACGCAGCCGCGCCCACCCGCGGCTGCGTTCACCGTTTCAGCATTTTCTTCTCCGACCACGGAGCTCGCGAGCGCGGTCTATGACAGGGCCACTCGTCGGCGTGATCATGGGGAGCAGGAGCGACTACGAGCATCTCGCGCCGGCGTGCGCGCTGCTCGAGGAGCTTGCCGTCCCGTACGAATCTCGCGTGGTGTCCGCACACCGCACGCCTGACTGGATGTTCGAGTACGCATCGACGGCGGAGGAGCGCGGGTTGCTCGTGATCATCGCCGCCGCGGGCGGAGCGGCACACCTGCCCGGAATGGTTGCATCGAAGACGCTCGTGCCCGTGCTCGGAGTTCCTGTCGCCGCCACGATTCTCAACGGCGTCGACGCGCTGCTGTCGATCGTGCAAATGCCGGCCGGTGTTCCCGTCGGGACCCTCGCCATCGGCAAACCGGGCGCGACGAATGCGGCGATCCTGGCCGCGGAGATTGTCGCGATCCGACATCCCGACGTGCGCGATCGCCTTCGCGCTTGGCGCGAACGACGCCGCGACGACGTCCTCGGACAAACGCTGCCGTAGCAGGAATGATTCAGCCTGGCGCAACCATCGGCATCCTCGGCGGTGGTCAACTCGGCCGCATGACGGGTTTGGCGGCGCGGTCCCTCGGGTACGACGTCCACGTACTCGATCCCGACCCGAGCTGTCCCGCTTCGGTGATCGCGAGTCGAACCGTGGCCGCTCGCTTCGACGACGCCGACGCTGCCGCATCGCTCGCCGAGCGATGCGCGGTAGTGACCCTCGAGATCGAGCAGATCGGCACCGCGGCCCTGGCGGCCGTAGCGGCGCGTACTCCACTTCGCCCGAGCGCCGAGGCAGTGCACGTAATTCAGGACCGGATCCGACAAAAGACCTGGTTGGCCGCGAACGGCTTTCCAGTCGGAGCGTTTCGAGCGGTGGGGTCACTCGACGAGAGCGTCGCCGCCTTCGAACAGCTCGGCCGCTGCATCTTCAAGTCGACGAGCGGCGGTTACGACGGGAGGGGCCAGATCCGGGTCGGCTCGGCAGACGCCGCAGCGGATGCATGGAAGTCGCTCGGTGAACGTCCGTGTCTCGTCGAACAATTTCTCGACATCGCGAGCGAGATCTCGATGCTGGTTGCGCGACGGCCGGCGGGCGCTGGATCGATCGATGTGCCGCGCCGCGTGACGTTTCCACCGTCGTTCAATCACCACGAGCACGGGATCCTCGATTGGTCGGTGCTGCCCGCCGCGGCGAGTCCCGCCACCGTACGCCAGGCCGAAGAGGTCGCGAACGGTATCGCCACCACGTTAGGCATCGAAGGGCTGATCGCGGTCGAGATGTTCATTCAACCGGACGGGTCGCTGCTGGTGAATGAGCTGGCGCCGCGCCCGCACAACACCTTTCACTCGACGGAGCGCGGGTGCGCCACGAGCCAGTTCGAGCAGCTCGTTCGCGCGGTGTGCGATCTGCCGCTTGGCAGCACCGAGATCCTTCGCCCGGCGGCCATCGCGAACCTCCTTGGCGATCTGTGGAGTGCCGGCACTCCAGATTTCGCGGCAGCACTCACGGTTCCGTCGGTGCGCTTGCACCTCTATGGCAAGGCATCGGCGCGACCGGGTCGAAAGATGGGACATCTGTCCGCCGTGGGGCTCACCGGCGACGAGGCACGGGACCGCGTCCTCCGCGCGCGTGATGCAATGCGAATCGGCGCGTGAGTGATCGGCGCCGGCTCGTCAGGCACCGATCTCGATGACGCGAAAGGGTGGCTGTTCAGGCCAGCATTTCTTGAGCAGGGGCATAGCGACGTTGTAGACGGGCGTGCCGGACGCCGTGCGCCCCTCCAGACACCCGTTATGCGCGTGCCCGTGCACGACCGCCGTGACAGGATATCGCGTGAGCGGCTCCTCGAGGCGGCTGCTCCCGAGATAGGGAAAGATTTCCAGCGGTTCTCCCTCCACCGTTGCGCGAACCGGTGAGTAGTGCAGCAACGCGACGCGGTGTGGCGATCGGAGTCGCGCGAGCGCGCTCTCGAGCTTGAACGCCTCGTTCACGGCCTCGCGCACGAAGCTCTTGATGATCTCCTCACCCCACGGGCCAAGCGCCCCACGACCGAATCCACCGCAGAAGCCCTTCACGCCAGCGAATCCAACGCCCTGCAGCTCACACGAATCGCCATCCAGCACGGTGACGCCGGCGTCGGTGAGAATCTGGCGTACTTCGTCCTGCTTTCCTGCTTCGAAGTCGTGATTTCCGAGCACGGCGACGCATGGCACGCGCAGCGCAGTGGCGATGTCGCGCGCGAGCACGCGCGCTTCCTCGGGCAGACCGTAGTCCGTCAGGTCACCGCACAACACGAGGACGTCGGCGCGCTCGGAGACGTGCGCGAACGCCGACGACAGTGCACCCTGGCCGGTCTTGGTGACGTGAATGTCACTCATCGCCGCGAGGCGGACCGTGCCGTTGGTGGTCGCCACGGCGGTCAACTCCTGATCGATGAACAGTGAGCCGGCTCAGCTAGCCCTAGTTTTGCAAAGCGGTGACGCATAGGGCTGACTCTCTTCAACAAGCGTTCCGTGCCGCACACACCAAACTCCAGAACGCCGAGTGAGATCGATCGTGACATGGCGACGCGGTACACGCGCCGCTTCTATCGCGATGTGCTGACCATTCTGGATCGGGCGAACGTCCCAACGCTGGTGGGCGGCGCATTCGCGTTCTCGCACTTCACGGGGATTCAGCGTCCCACGAAGGACTTCGACCTGTTCGTTCGCCGAGAGCACATTGACCGCGCGCTCGATACACTTGCCGCCGCAGGGTTTCACACCGAGCTCACTTTCCCGCACTGGCTCGGGAAAGCGCGGTCCGACGAGTTCCTCGTGGATCTCATCTTCGGATCGGGCAACGGCGTCGCACCGGTGGACGACGGCTGGTTCGAGCACGCCGTCCAGGCCGAAGCTGTCGGCGTGCCGGTCTGGCTATCTCCGCCCGAGGAGCTGCTCTGGTCGAAGTCTTTCGTCATGGAGCGCGAACGTTACGACGGCGCGGATGTGATCCACATTCTGCACACGCAGCGGCGCCGGCTCGATTGGACTCGCCTGGTCGATCGCTTCGCCAGTCACTGGAGAATCCTGCTGCTCAATCTCGTGCTGTACGGGTTCGTGTACCCGGGCGAAGACTCGCCCGCTCCGTCCTGGGTCATGGATACGCTGCTCACTCGCCTCAACGAAGAGCGGGCGGAGCCGCCGACGAACGAGCGTGTCTGCCGCGGCACGCTGATCTCACGGGAGCAATACCTCGTCGACATTCTGCAATGGGGTCTCGTCGATGCTCGCATGGAGCCACGCGGGCCGATGAGCGCGAGGGAGATCGCGCATTGGACCGAAGCGATCGGCAAGCTCGCCTAACTACGCAGCGTGGCGTCCTCGCGAACGCGATCGGTCAACTCCCCACGCGACGTGACGCCTAGCTTGGCGAACACGTTCGAGAGATGTGTGCTCACCGTGCGGGATGAGATGCCGAGGGCCGCACCAATCTCCTTGTTCGACTTGCGCGCCGCCACGAGCTGAGCGATCTCGCGCTCACGGCCGGTGAGCGCACCGGCGCCTTCGACGATCACGCGGGCCGGTGGACGCGCCCCCAGGTCGCGCAGCTGGTCGCGAGCGCCGCTCAGCTCCGTCTCGGCACCAATTCGTGCGAGCACGTCGTGCGCGCGTCGCAGCTCTCGGGCTGCTTCCTCGCGGTCTCCGCTCATCACGAGCAGTTGAGCGAGATTGCGGCGAATGCGCGCCGCGTCGAATACGAAGGGAATGGCGTCCAGCTGATCGGCCGCGGACCGCAGCAACTCGACGGCGCGAGGGAGGTCGCCATCGCGAAACCGCGCCACGAGGGCTTCGCTGGCGGTCGCCCACGCCATTCCGAGCGTGTGATTCATCTGCGTCGCATCGCGCCGGAGACGCTCGACGTACTTCTGGGCGCGTCCGAAGTCCTGCATCCACAGCGCGGCCTCGAGGATGATCGGGATCAGCCGATGTATAGACCACGCGACATAGCCCGAGCGGTCGGCGAGTGCGACGCCGGCCTCGCCTAACGCGATCGCCCCCTCGCGATCGCCCGTCGCCAGCGCGTACGCCGCCATTCCGGTGTGAGCCGGCACGGCGGTGTGGACGTCGACCGTACCGTGCTCGGCGTCCGCCGCGCCCGAGATCGTCCAGCTCTCGTCGAACAGCGATTTCGCCTTGGCCCATTCACCGCGCCCGAGATGCATGAGTCCTGTCCAGACCAGGAGGCGCGGCAGCAGGGTATTCGCACCAAGCGCACGCGCGATCGGAATCGTACGCTCGGCCAGCGCGAGCCCGGACTGCCAGTCGCCTATGCCTGACGCGTACTCGATCGACACCTCGTTCGTCCAGACGACGTGGACTGGCGAGCGCAGCTCATCGGCAATGCGGTGCGCCTCCCTCACGTGACGTGCGAGCTCGGCGGCGTTGCCGGTCAAGCCCGCGAGTACCGCGATTCCCCAGTGCGCGGTCCATTCCACGCCGCGATCGTTCGCGGATCCGGCGAACGCGATCGCGCGCTCACCATGCACGCGCGCTTCGGCAGCATTGCCGACGAACAGGTTGAGCTGCATGAGCGCACGATGGATGCGCGCGAGCATTCCGGCGCTCTTGAGCCGCTCGGCAATGCTGAGGGCTTCGCCGAGCTCGCGAAGCGCGTCGTCCGGTCGACCGAGCTCCTGGCACGCTGCCGCCTGGGCGATGCGAATCCTCGCCGCGAGCCGTTCGTCCCCCGTTAGGCTCGCGGCCTGGAGGCCCGCCGCGTAGTGGGCGAAGGCCTCATCGTGCTGGCCCGCCCAGAAGCTGACGAGGCCGAGCCGACGTTCGATGGACGATATGCGCGGCGAGTCGCCGCGCTGGCGAGCGTAGCCGAGCGCGCGTTCCCAGAGGGCACGCGCGGCGCCGTACTCGCCATTGCGCTGCTTTGCCCGCGCGAGGTCCTCGACGAGCGCGGCAACCTCGTCCGAGTGTCCCGCGCTGGCGATCACGGGGCTCGCATCGACGAGGTCGAGTGCGGCGCCGAGGTACGTCGCGGCTTCGCGCGTCGCATACCGCGTCAGTGCCGATCGACCCGCGGCGTACAGGTATCGCGCCGCTTTCGCCGCGAGCTCGGCGGATGCCGCACGCGAGAAGTGGAACGCGAGCTCGTCGGCGTGCGATTCGGCGGCGGCTCCGTACATGTCCTCGAGCGCTGTCGCGATCCGCCCGTGCAGCAGGCGCGTACGCGCCTTCCCGAGCTCCGCGTAGAGTGTCGCCTGCAGCGTTGGATGCGTGAAGTCGTAATACACACCGTCGGCAGCATCGGCGTCCACGAGAACCCGATCGCGCCGAAGCTCGTCGATGGCTTCCACGAGCGACGAGGCGGGGAATCCGCTCACGGCCTCGAGCGCCTCGTACGATGCGCGTGTGGCGAGCACCGCAGCGATGTCGACGACCGTTCGCGCGGCGGCCGATAGACGCGCGAGTCGTGCCACGATTGCGTCGCGCACGGTTCTGGGGAGGTGCAGATCGGTGAGGTCCCACCCGATCCAGCGGCCGTCTTGACGTCTCAACTGGCCCGAATCGACGAGGGATTTGAGCGTTTCCTCCGTGAAGAACGGATTGCCTCGCGTGCGCTCGTAGAGGAGCGTCGCAAAGTCGCGGATCGTGGATGGATCGACGTCGAACAGCCGCGACAACAGCTCGTCGCTGTCCGCGCGCGGCCACGGGTCCAGCCTAACGACACTCGCCGCACCGAGACCGGCCAGCGAACGTTCCGTACTGCCGAGCGTCGGGTTCGAATCGCGCACTTCGACGCTGTACGAACAGAGCACGACGATGCGCTGGCCCGTGAGCTGACGGGCTACGAAGTGCAGCAGTTCGAGCGACGACGCATCGGCCCAGTGGACGTTCTCCAGCACGATCAACAGCGGGCGCTTCGACGCGAAGCGGCCGAGAAATTGGGAGAAGTTCCACAACAGGCGTGCCTTCAACTCGGAGGCGTCGCCTCGTGGCGCCCGCGAGTCGGTTCGCAGGTCGAGCGCCGGGAACAGACGGGCAAGCTCCACTTCGCCACCACGCGACATCACGGCGAGCGTTGCGGAGTCCATGGCCTTGAGCGTTGGCAGCAAGGCGTCCGAGAAGAGCGCGTACGGGACGCCCGTTTCGACCGGGTAGGCCCGGCCCACCGCCGTGTTCCAGTTCCGGCGCGTGGCCTCGGCAATGAGAAATTCGGCGAGGCGGGTTTTCCCAACACCGCCTTCGCCGGAGAGGAAGATCGTCGATGCGGTGCCTCGCTCGGCATCATCGAGCGCGCGTGTCAGCCTGGCTGCTTCCTGATCACGTCCAATCAGGGGGAGGGCGCCGAGCAACGCGGGCTCGAGTGCGGTCACGTGACGGTATTGTCGAAGACGGATGCGTCGCGCCCGCCGGTGCACATCGAGCCGGCGAGGCGGAATTGGACCCAGCTGGGAGAACGACTGCGACACCAGAGCGCGAACCGAAGGTCAGTCGACATGAGAGACCGCGACAATACCTATTGAGACGGACTCGGGCGGCGGTTTTTCGCGACCCGGTTCGCAGACGCTACGGTCCAATGTTACGGCTTGGGTCTATGTGCCCGCCAGCAGCGCGTAGATGCCAAACGAGCAGGGCAACGTGTGCCCTGCTCGCCTCCTTTCGCGCCAGCAAGTAACGGCCTACGCGCTGCCGATGGCCACCGTGGGAACGTCGTCGCCGACGTCGCCAAATCGCCGCTCACGCCGCTGGAATTCCGTGATGGCGGCTTCGAGGTCTCGGGCCGCAAACTCTGGCCACATCCGCGGAGTGAACACGAGCTCGGCGTAGGCGCATTCCCAGAGCAGGAAGTCGCTGAGCCGCTGCTCGCCGCCGGTGCGGATGAGCAGATCGACGTCAGGCACCCCACCTGGTGCGTGCGCCGCCGCGGCCATCGCCTCGGTGAATTTCTCGCGCGTGAACTGGCCACCGCCCAGGCGCGACGCCGCATCGAGAATCATGTCGCGCGCGGAATAGTCGACCGCCACGCGAAGGTGCATGTCACGACATTCGGCCGTCGCTTCTTCCGAGGCGGCGATCGCGCGGCGCAACGTCCCGCCAAGACGATCGCGCCGTCCAATCACCGTTAGCCGAATGCCGTTCTCGACGCAGCGCTCGGTCTCGGCCGCGAGATAGCGGCGGAAGAGTGCCATCAGTGCGGCGATCTCGGTGTCGGGCCGGCGCCAGTTGTCGGACGAGAACGCGTACAGCGTCAGTGCCTCGATCTCGAGGCGACGCGCCGCCTCGACGGTACGTTTCACGGCCCGAGCGCCAGACGCATGGCCGAAGGTTCGCGGTCGCCCGCGGGTGGTGGCCCAGCGGCCGTTGCCGTCCATGATGACGGCAATGTGCCGCGGCATGCGCTGCGATCGATTCAAGGGTTGTGGAGTGCTCACATTCATGGCTATCAACGGCGAATCGCCCACTTACGCGTCGCGCGCGGCTCGAATCAGGGCTTCCATGTGGTCGAGGTAACGCTCGAACGCTTTGCGCCCAGGCACCGTCAACGCATAGGCCGTCTTCGGCATCCGCCCCTCGAACGATTTCGTACACGAGATGTACCCGGCATCCTCCAGCTTCCGTGCGTGCACGCTCAGGTTGCCGTCTGTCGTCTGCAGCAGGCCTTTCAGCTCATTGAACGTGAGCGATTCATTGGCGGCCAGGGCACTGACGATTCCGAGCCGCATCCGCTCGTGGATGAGACGATCGAGCGTGCCCGGCGTCGCCTCGGTGGCTTTCCCGCGAACTCCGCGCAACGGCTCCTTCTCGTCGTCCCGCTTGCGAGCCCCGCCTCGTGGGTCTGGGGCCGCGGCGTTTCTAGCCACCGTGCCTCCTCGCGATTTGAATCCCAAACACGACGTGCACCACCCCGAACCCGGCCAACATCAGCCACTCGCCGGCGGCGGGTGGCGCGAACAGGGCTGCGGCGCCGAGCATCATGAAACAAAGTCCCATCACGGGGATGATGCGGACGGAAAACGCGCCACCGGCAACCACCGCGGTGCCATAGAGCAGGAGCCAGACGCCCGGCAGCAAGTCGTTTGCGCCGATCCGGAGAAGCGCGGCGGTGAGCAGGGCTCCGACCACCATCGCGGGTGAAAACGCGAGGGCGAGCTTCTGGGCCGGGCCCGACACCATGGAGAGGTCCGAACGGCGCGCCTTGCGGGCCGTGGCCCAGAGGGACAGCGCGATGCAAACCGCCGCCGTGGTGAGCCAGGTTTCGATCCGCCAGGCGACGGTTGCCCGGCCCCTCGCCACGAGCGCAGCGGCCATCGCGACGATGCCGACGGCCGCAATGCCCCACCCCGAGATGGCGGTAAACGTCCCCGCCCGCTCCATCGTTTCGCGGATGAAGCGTAGGTTATCCAGCGCGCGATCACTGAGCGCCGGGTCTCGCTCAACCGATGGCGGCGGGCGCAGTGGTCTGACTGTGGCCATGGCGGACGCTATCAAATCCACTCAGAATTGTCAAGCACTTTTCGCGAAAAAGTGCGACAAGATCGCAGTCGCATGCCGCCCCACGTCAACTCACGATTCGTGCCGGCAGTGACTGGTCGCGCGAACTCGCACCGACCATTTTCCGCTCGTGTCGATCGTTCCCCTTTACGGTCACGATGCGCTGCGTCCGCGCCTTTCCACGGCGATTCAGCGCGGTGCCCTTCCCGCCAGCCTCCTGCTTCACGGGCCGCGTGGCGTCGGCAAGCAACGCCTGGCGCTGTGGATTGCCCAGTCGCTCGTTTGCTCGGCCCCCGGTAACGACGCCACGCCGTGTGGCCGCTGCCAGGCCTGCCGCTTCGCCCTGTCGCTCGCGCACCCGGACGTCCACTGGTTCTTTCCACGCCCGCGTCTCGAATCGGGCGCAACGAACAAGGACGTCACCAACGACTTCGCGGATGCGATCGCCGAGCGCGCCGCGAGCTCCGGGCTGTACGCGCCGTCGTCCGGGCTCGAGGGGATCTATGTGGCCACCGTTCGCGTGATCGTTCAGCTGGCGAGCATCTCGCCAGCCATGAGCAAGCGAAAGGTCTTCATCGTTGGCGATGCCGACCATATGGTCTCGCAGGAAGGGTCGGATGAAGCGGCGAACGCCTTGCTGAAGCTCCTCGAGGAGCCACCGGCAAATACGACGATCGTTCTGACGTCGAGCGAGCGCGGCGCACTGCTTCCGACGATTCGCTCGCGGGTCGTCAACGTGCGCGTCGCCCCGCTGGCGCGACGCGAGGTCGAAGCCTTTCTGGCCGATGCGGTGGTGGCGGATGCAATGCGCCGTGCCCATCCCCGCGCCTCCGCGACGGATCTCGTTAGGCTTGCCAACGGAGCGCCCGGTGCGCTCATCGCGGCCGACGAGCGTGAGGCGGCGATCGAGAGCGCGGAGCGGCTGCTTGCGTCCGCGCTGTCGGGTGATCGATCCAAGACGGTCCGCGCCGCGATGGCCCAGGGCACGTCCCGAGCGCGCGGGCGCTTCGCGGACATCCTCGATGCACTGACCGAGCTGGTTGCCGAACGCGCGCGCGCGGCGGTCGCGAATGGCGACGATCGCACGGCACTCGGGGCCAGTCGCGCGATGGCGTCGATCGAACAGGCGAAGACGCTGATTCCGAACAACGTGAGCCCCGCGCTCATCGCCGACGCACTGCTGCGTGATCTCTCGGCCAAGCTCTCATGAGTGATCTCTCGCACGTCGACGAGCAGGGGCGAGCACGCATGGTCGATGTATCGGCCAAACCGGTGACCGCCCGCATGGCGCGCGCGACCGGGTCGATCCAGATGCGGCGCGAAACGCTCGAGGCCATCCGGGCCAACACGATCGCGAAGGGCGACGTGTTAGGCATCGCACGGGTGGCCGGCATCATGGCGGCGAAACGTACGTCGGATCTGATTCCGCTCTGCCATCCCCTGCCGCTCAGCGACGTTTCCGTCGACTTCACCATCGACGATGCGCTGCCCGGTCTACGCGTCGAAGCGACGGCAAAAACTGCCGCCCAAACAGGTGTCGAAATGGAAGCGCTCGTCGCCGTGTCAGTGAGCCTTGTCACCGTCTACGACATGGCCAAAGCGGTAGATAAGAGCATGGTGATCGGCGCGATTTCCCTCGCCGAGAAGGTCGGGGGCAAGTCCGGTCACTGGAAGAGAAGTTCGGAATAGCGGCACACGTGTTGCCCGCATCGCGGGAGCGGGCAGCGGTGATACCCTTCGTATCGCCGTAACCTTTGGTATCCAACCATTCATGCGAACCCTTCGAGGGACGTACGTCCACCGCGGTGATCGCGACCGCCGGCGCCGAAAGGTGCGCGCAGGGCTGCTGCTCACGGGCTTTGCGGCATCCGTAGGCTTCGTGGTCCGCGACAGCGGTCCGGCCGAGGCGAAGGCGGAGGCCCCGCGCTTCCCCGTCGTCATCGGCAGTGAGGCCGTCCGCCTCAGGACCGAGCTCGATGCCGCGCGCAGCGAATTGGATCTCGCGAACGCGCAGCTCGCGCGGTGGCACAACATCTTTGGCTACTCGTCCACGTACCACATCGGGGCCGACCTGGCCACGTCGATCTACGACATCTCCATGGCGGAGGGGATCGAGCCGGAGTTGGCTTTCCGTCTCGTGCGTGTCGAGAGCGAGTTCAACGAGCGCGCGACCAGCTCGGTCGGCGCGATCGGCCTCACGCAGCTGATGCTTCCCACCGCGCGGTTTTTTCAGAAGGACATCACGAAGGACGATCTGTATCACCGCGACACCAATCTCCGCATCGGGTTCCGGTACCTCCGGACGCTCGTGCGGGAGTACAAGGGCAACGTGCAGCTCGCCCTGCTGGTATACAACCGTGGGCCGGTGGCCGTCGAAGCCTCGCGCGAGCAGGGCCTCGACCCCTCCAACGGCTACGAGCGTGTCGTGATGAAGGGCTACAAGGGCCGCGGCGTCATCGACTGATACGGGCGTCGCTGGTTGTTAGGCGTGACACAGACGAAGGGCCTCGGGATCATCCCGAGGCCCTTTCGTTCGAGTGCACTGACCGCAGGCTGCCCGGGGCGCCTAACGTTTGGCGACCGCCTTGCTCGAGCGCCGCGAGCTTCCACGGACGACGAGCTCCTGGCCCGGGTGGATCACGGCCTTCTTGAGCCCGTTCATTCGCATCAGCGCGCTCACCGATGTCCCGGTCTTCCTGGCAATGCCGCTCAGCGTCTCGCCGCGCTTCACGACATAGGTACGCGCCCCGCCGCGCGAGCCGTAGATCTCGATCGACGGGTCGGGGACGTCGAGCGCCGCCACGACGACCGCTCGCGTAGGCACGGTGAGCTCCTGGCCCGTTCGCAACCGTCCGCTCTTGAGCGCGGTCACTTTCGGGTTGTACCACTTGAGCTGCTTCGCGCTCAGGCCGCTGCTCGCTGCCACCGACGCGAACGTCTGGCCCTTCTTCGCTTCGATGTGTTTGTAGGCGGTCCGCACATCGGGATCGAGCGCCGCGAACGCACTGTCGAAGCCCTCCGCGTGCCCGACTGGGACACGCGCGCGAAATCGAGTGCCCGGCGGCGTCACGCCACGAAGCACCTGGGGGTTCAGCTCGCGGATCGAATCGAGCGGCGAGCCGCTGGCCTTCGCGATCGCGGAGAGCGGTGTGGAAGCGGGAACGGAGACCGAGTCGTACGCGAACGCCGGCTGCGTGTGAATCGTCATCCCGTACTTCGCCGGCTCTTTGGCAATCAGCGCCGCTGCGATCAGCTGCGGCACGTAGTTCTTCGTCTCGCCGCGCAGGTAATCGTGGTCGGCCAGCGCGAAAAACGCATCATCGCGCGTCCCGCCATCGAGGTCGTCGCCCAGTCGCGACAGGCCGCGTGAAACCCGACCCGGGCCACCATTGTACGCCGCGGCCGCAAGGTAGAGCGACCCGAACTGCTCGCGCAGCCAGCCAAGGAATTTTACCGCCGCGTCGGTAGACCTAACGGGATCCCGTCGCTCATCCACCCACCAATCGACCCGTAGCCCCGTGCCGCGGGCGGTTCCGGACATGAACTGCCACATGCCGACGGCGGCGGCTTTCGAGTACGCGTGCTGATCGAACCCGCTCTCGACGAGCGCCAGGTAGTACATGTCTTCGGGCAGGTTGGCAGCACTGAGCTTCTGTCGAATCATCGGCTCGTAGCGCGACCCTTTTTCCAGGCTGGCGACGAACCGTTCGCGCGCGCTGCCCCGGAACGCGTTCACGTAGTACTCGACTCGCCGATGCGTCTCGTACGACCGCACATCGATGTCCCACGTCGGGCCGTCGCTGGCTACCGAGTCGGGTGGGTCCGTGACGGCCGAATCACCGAAGACCGCGACGGCCTGTCGGGTCAGCACCGAATCGGGAATTTCGATGACGACCTGCGGAATGGCAGCCGGCAGTGCCGGTGTCGTGTCCCGCGCCCGGGAGGTCGTCGCCACGCTCTTCGGCGTCGGAGCCGGGGCCGGTGGTCGCGCAGGTTTGGCGCGACCGCTGCAGGCGGCACCACCGAGCACGAGAACGAGCGCGCGTGCGGCAGCCTTCATGTGTTTCCTCTCGTGTTCTCGTTCTTCGCGGGGACCGTCACAACCATTCGACAGCGCGAGACCGCGCTGCCGTTGCCCGAGCCGGTCGGCTTCTCACACTACAGCACCTGTCGGAGTTCCCACCCTCGCACCGAACGGGTCAGGAACTTAACCCGCGCTCGCCTCACGGT
>Ga0070681_10000175_pt1 | contig 48999 bp, 49 predicted proteins | sample KBSC83BmetaG_FD_65650 | JGI IMG/M metagenome (GOLD analysis project Ga0070681, IMG submission 65650) | Corn rhizosphere microbial communities from Kellogg Biological Station, Michigan, USA - KBS C8-3B metaG | ecosystem: Host-associated > Plants > Roots > Rhizosphere | place: USA: Michigan...
TCCTCGACAACAACGTCGGCATCTCGGTGCGCGCCGACGTGCTGGAGGTCACCGAGGAGCAGTGGGACAGGGTGATGGCGGTGAACGTGAAGAGCATCGTCCTCGCCGCGAAATACGCCATCCCACGCATGAAGGACACCGGCGGCGGCTCGATCATCAACATTTCTTCCGTCGCCGGACTGCGCGCCAACCAGAGCACGCCTTACACGACCTCCAAGGCGGCCATCGTCGGCCTCACCCGCTCGATGGCCGGCGACCATGGGCGCGACGGCATCCGCGTGAACTGCATCCTGCCCGGCCTGATCTACGGGCCGATGACTGCGCCGCGCATGGACGAGTCGATCCGCGCCAGGCGGCGCGAGGCCGGTGCGCTCGGCACCGAAGGTACCGGTTGGGACGTGGCTTGGGCCGCAGTGTTCCTGGCGAGCGACGAATCGCGCTGGATCACCGGCGTGGCGCTGCCGGTCGATGCGGGTTTCCTGGTGATGAGCCCGACGACCAGCGTGCGCCTCGCTCAGCAGAAGTTCTAGGTCACGACGATCGCACGGTAGTCGTTCACGTTGGTGCGGGTAGGCCCCGTCACCACGAGGTCGCCCAGCGCGGAAAAGAACCCATAGCTGTCGTGCCGCGCGAGCACGGCCTTCGCATCGCGTCCGCGCTTCATGCTGTCCGGGGTGAGGATGGCGCCGGCGTTGTCCTCCGAGCCGTCGATGCCATCCGTGTCGCACGCGATGGCCCATGCGCCGCCGGTCTCTATGCCGAGCGATAGCAGGAACTCTGCGCAGCGGCCGCCGCGACCGCCGTCGCCCGTGATGGTCACCGTGCATTCCCCGCCGGAGATGAGCGCCACCGGCGGCTTCCACGGCTTGCCGTGGCTGCGGATCTCCTGCACGAGAGCCGCCATGACCTTGGCGACCTCCGCCGCCTCGCCGGTCACCGTGTCGCCGAGGATGACCGGCGTGACCCCCTGGCGCTCGAAGACCATCGCCGCCGCTTCGAGCGATCGATGAGCGGTCGCTATGACGACGTTCTTCGCATGCTTGAAAGCCGCATCGCCCGGCTTCGGTGTCTCGTCGCGGGCGTGCCCGAGCCTTGCCCTTACCGACTCGGGCGGTGCGACCCGGTAGCGCTGCAGGATCTCGCGCGCGTCCGCGTAGGTCGTCGGATCGGGCGCGCAGGGGCCGGAGGCGATGTGGGTCGGGTCATCGCCCGTCACGTCGGAGATGATCAGCGCGAGCACCGGCGCGCGGGACGCCGCGGCCAGGCGCCCACCGTGGATCGCGGAGAGATGCTTGCGCACGGTGTTCATTTCCTGGATGGCGGCGCCGCTCTTCAGGAGCTGGCTCGTCACGGCCTTCAGATCGGCCATCGGCACGTCTGCCGCGGGCAGCGAGAGAAGGCTCGATCCGCCACCGGAGAGAAGCGCGAGCAGCAGGTCGTCCGGCCCAAGCGCCTTCGCCTTCTCCAGGATCTCGCGCGCCGCCTTTTCGCCGGCCTCGTCCGGCACCGGGTGGCCGGCCTCCACGACGCGAATGCGCTTCGTCGGCAGGCCGTGCCCGTAACGGGTGATGGCAATGCCCTCGAGCGGCCCTTGCCAGTGCGCTTCGACCGCCGCGGCCATCGCGGCGGCCGCCTTGCCGGCGGCCGCGACGAATGTCTTGCCCTTGGGCGGCGGCGGCAGGTGGGGCGCAACGATCAGCCGCGGATCGGCCGCCGCGACGGCGGCCCGGAAGCTCGCCTCGAGGAGCGAGCGCATCTCAGGCGGGCTCGAAGCTTTCCTTGCGCGCGTCGGGGCCGAGGTTGAAGTAGCGCGGATAGGTTTCGGCGAAGACGCGGCGGATCTCGTCGGCCGGCACGTCGGCGTACGTGCCACGGAAGCGCAGATACTCCATATGCCGCCGGTTGTCCTCGTCGAACGGATGGAAGATCGAGTCCTCGCTGCCGTCGAACTCGAGCGGCTTCACGCGGAAGCGGGTGCACATGGCGAGGTTGAAAGCCGGCGTCGCCTTGACCCACCTGCCGTCGAGAAAGAGGTCGGTGTAGCCGTGGAAGACGAAGAGGTCGGTGCCCATCTTCGCGGTGAGCGCCGGCGTGGTGAGATGGTTCTTCACGTCGGCGTAGCCGACCCGCGCCGGGATGCCGGCCACGCGGGCGCACGCGGCGAGCAGGGCCGCCTTCGGCACGCACCAGCCTTCATTGCGCTCGAGGCAGGCCGAGCCGCGATAGGCTTCGTCCAGGGTGAAGTTCTGGAATGGGTTGTAGCGCACCCCGTCCCGCACCGCGTAGTAGAGCGCCACGGCCTTTTCCCGGTCGTTGGCCCCGACCGCATGCTCGCGCGCGAACTCGACCACCTTCGGATGGTCGCTGTCGACGAAGCGCGCCGGCTCGAGGAATTCCTTCATTTGTCCAGCTTCATCAGTTTGCGCGCGCCCTGGTAGAGCTCGCCCTGTTCGGACGCCATCGCGTCCATCACGGAGAAATGGTTGGCGCCGCGCACCGTCAGGTCGCCGGCGAAGGCACTCTTCCAGCGCTCGCCGAGCAACGCATTCTGGCGCAGGAACTCACTCGACTCGTCGCCGCCCACTGCGGTCATCACCGGCGCGCGCGTGGCCGGCGGGAAGAACGCCGGGGAGAGCCGCTGGGCGGCATCGGCGTCGAGGCGCAGATCCACGTTCAGCCAATCGACGCTCATGATCGGCCGCAGGTCATAGATGCCGCTGATCGCGAGGCCGCCCTTCCACAGGTCCTTCGGCAGGCGGGAATCGAACACCGGCCAGAGCGCGGTCATCAGCATTGCCGTGAGGTGCCCGCCAGCCGAGTGGCCGCTGACGTAGAGCCGGTCCTGGTCCATGCCGTACTCCTCGGCGTGCAGCCAGAGCCAGCGGCTCGCGCGCAGCATCTGGCGCACGATCTCTTCCATCGACACCTTCGGGCAGAGGTCGTAGTTCACCACCGCGAGCGAGATGCCGCCGGTCACGAAGGCCGGTGCGAGGAACGAGAAGTCGCGCTTGTCGAGCGAGCGCCAGTAGCCGCCGTGGATGAACATCATGCAGCTGCCGTCGCCGCGACGCGAAGGGAAGAGGTCGACCGTCTCGCCGGGCATCTCGCCGTAGCGCAGGTCGAGGTGGCACGTCATCGTGCCGCGCGCCTTCTGCGAGCCTTCCGCCCAGCGCGCGAAGTATTGCGCGTGATCCGGGACGAGCTCCCGGTTGTTGTAGAGCTTGCTCAGGACCGCCGGATCGCTGGGCGCGCTCATCAGCCCTTCTTCTCCCGCCAGAGTCCCATCGCTTCCTGCCCGGGCCGGTCGGAGAACGAGAACAGCACCGTCTCGCCCGTCGTCTCGAGCTTCAACGGCGCCCACGACGGCACGACGAAGGTGTCGCGCGGCTCGAAGCTGAAGCTGTCATTCCCGATGGTGACGCGGCCACCGCCCTCGACGACCGAGTAGATCGTGCCGTCGGTCGAGCGATACGCCTGCGACTGGAAGCCCGCCGGCAGCAGTTGGATGAACGCCGCGATGGTCGGCATGGCGTGGCCGCCGGTCAGCGGGTTGGTGAAGGTCATCTTCCAGCCGTGGTACGGGTCGGGGTCCTGGTCCTTCGAGAGAAGCTCGAGCGACTCGCGGCTCCTCGCGTACGGGTAATTGAAGATCGGCGTCGTCTTGCCGAAGGGCGACGTGGCGTTGAGCGGGGCGAGGCCGTTGCCGAAGCGCGCGGTCGCGGCGCCTTCGCTCCTCACGACCGGCTGGATCTCCTCCGGGTAGACCTCGTGGAACTGCGCCGCGAACAGCTCCACGATGCGGATGTCGAGCCCGTCCATCCATACCACCGGCTCGTCGCCCGGGTTGCCGTGGTCGTGGAAGGTCCACGACGGCGTGATGATGAAGTCGCCCGGGTACATGGTGGTGCGCTCGCCGTCCACCGCCGTGTAGGCGCCCGAGCCCTCGACGATGAAGCGCAGCGCCGATTGCGTATGGCGGTGCGACGGCGCGATCTCGCCCGGCAGGATGAGCTGCAGGCCGGCGTAGAGGCTCTGCGTGATGCACGACTCGCCGCGCATGCCTGGATTCTCGAGCACGAGCACGCGGCGGATCGCCTCCTTGGCGGTGATCAGCTTGCCCGCCTCGGTGATGTAGGGCCGCACGTCCTTGTACTTCCAGAGGTACGGCTTGCAGCGCGTCGCCGGCTCGTTCGGGATCAGCGCATGCAGCACCTCCCACAGCGGCGCCGTGTTGTGCTTGTCCATCCGCTCGTACAGGTCCTGCCGTGCCGTGCTGGGCTTCGTTTGCGGGACGCTAGCCATGGTGGAGTTTCCTTTCAGGCGGATTTTACGGGCTTCATCCAGACGACGGGCTTGCCGAGCGTCGTGCCGAGCGCCTTGCCTTCCGGATCGGCGAGCGCCGCTTCGCGCGCCTTGCGGATGGCTCTTGCCTGCTCGGCCGCGTCGGCGGTCGGCGGGTTCTCGATCAGCGCGTCGGCGATGGCGTCGAAGTTGCCGCGGCCGCGGCGGTGGGTTTCGCCATAACCCTTGATGAGCCGGGCGCATTCGGCGACCTCGTAGGCGAGCGCGGCATCGCGCTTCGCGGCCTCGGCCACCATGCCCAGCCAGCGCTCGATCCGCGCCTGCTCCTCGACGTAGCGGTAGCTCGCCGGCCGCAGCGGCCGCATCCAGGCGAGCGAGCGCACGAGAAGATAGCCGAACAACCCGGAGGTGCGGATGTGCATGCCGACGTTGTATGCATCCATCTTGCCGCGCCGCTCGGCCCAGGCGATGAGCCGCTTGCCCATGAAGTGCGGCATCACCGAGGCGAACTCCTCGACCCCGGGCTTCAGGAAGTCGATTACCACCACCGGCTCGTCGGGCTTGGCGCCGACCTCCTGCCGCACGCGCTCGAAGCGGCTCCTGCGCGTCTTCAGGTCGGCGACGCGGATGATGTCCTCGTAGGTCATCCACGTGGCGAGGTGCCGTGCCACCGTGCTCGCGACCTTGCCGTCGCCTTTGAGGAACGGCTCTAGCCGCTGCCGGTAGAGCTTGGCGTAGCCCTCGCCCTGGTAATCGCGCAGCCGCGCATCCGCCAGCTGGATGATCTCCGCCAGCTCGGTGGCGCGCTTCGGCTTCGCCGGCTCGCCGGGCGGCTGCCGCTGCCCGAGCGCGATCTCGTAGCCGGCCGTGAAGCCGCGCAGGCTCGCCTCGGCGCCGCGCCCGGCCTTCCTGATCGCGGCCTCGCACGCTTCGCGCCGCAGCGGCAGCACGCCGCTCCCGGCCATCGCGCCGAAGAGCACGGCGTTGATGACGGTGCCGCTCTCCTGCGCGAGCTTGCGCATGTCGAACAGGAAGGCGCGCTTCGCGAGCTGCATGCCCGCCTCGAGCACCTTGTCGCTGTCGAAGCGCCCGTCCGCCATCTGCATCTTCTCGACGGTGGCATAGATGCGGTGCGTGGAGGCGATGAGCGTCGTGCGCTCGGGGCTGACGTAGCCGTTGGTCATGGCGCGGCCGGCCTCGATCAGCTCCGAGGCCACCATCACGTCGACGTTGCCGGGGCTCGGCGTAAGCGACATCACCGGCTCGCGGCCGCCAAGGTCGGCGCGCCGCGCGGGGTAGATCTCGAGGTAGTAGGTCGTCGCGCCGGTCCGCTGCGCCACGCCGGGAATCGATGTCGCCTGCGCCGGCAGATCGCTCGACGTGGCCGCTTCCATCAGCCAGTCGGCCATCACGCCGCCGCCTTCGCCGCCGAGCGCGGCGATGAGGATGGTGATCGGGCGCTCCGGTAGGGTGCTCATAGCTTCGCTTTCAGTTTGTCCCACGCGCCCGGGTTCTGGATCACCTCGGCGCGGTAGAAGGAGGGGCACAGCACCGCCGCGTGCGCGTTCTCGCCGCACAGGCCGCAGCCCACGCAGCCGTCGATCACGGTCGCCACCGGATCGCGGCGCAGCGGATCGGGGTTGTCTTTCACGGTCAGCGTCGGGCAGCCGGAGAGGCGGATGCAGGAGTGGTCGCCGGTGCAGGTGTCCTCGTCGACGCCGTATTTCACGCGCACCTGGCGCTCGCCCTTCGCCAGCCTCTGCGCTACCTGGGGCCTGAGGCGCCGCTGCCGCTCGAGCTGGCACTCGCCTTCAGCGACGATCACCTTCAGTCCCTTGTAGTCGCTGGTCATCGCCTCCTTGTAGACCTTGGAGACTTCGCCGACCTTGTAGTTGTCCACCGTGCGCAGCCACTTCACGCCGAGCCCGGTCAGCGTGCTCTCGATCGTGCGATCGGCGCCGGCCGCGCTCTGGCCGACCGCCACCATGCGCGCGTCCTCGGGCGGCGATGACAGCAGCTCCTGCGTGCCCGTGGCCGAGGCGTAGCCGTTCTTCATGATGACCAGCACGCCGTCGCCCTTGTTCAGCAGGTTGGACGCCACGCCGGATAGGAGACCGTTGTGCCAGAAGCCGCCGTCGCCCATGATCGCCACCGGCCGTCGCGACGACATCGGCGTAACGCCCGCCGCGGACGCGAGGCTCATGCCATAGCCGAGCAGCGTGTTTCCCTGCGAGAACGGCTCGAACGAGCCGAAGCAGTGGCAGCCGACGTCCATCGAGACGTGCGGCCGGCCTATGTCCTGCGCAACCAGCTTCATGGCGGAGAACACCGGCCGCTCGGGGCAGCCGACGCAGAAGCCGGGCGGACGCGCGGGCAGGGCGGTGAGGAGCTCCGCCGCCTTGTTCTTGGTCTGCGTGACCTGGTGCAACCACGCCGCGCCGCTCGAGGCGTCGAGATGCGGCGCGTGCTGCGCGAGGAACTTGGCGAGGCCTCGCACCAGCGCCTCGACGTTGTAGTCCCCCGCCATGTGCATGCAGTCCTTGCCATGCAGCTTGGCGCTCGCGCCCGCGCGGAAGAGGTACGTCGCCATTTCCTGCTCGATGAATTCGGGCTGGCCTTCCTCGAGGACGAGCAGGGCGTTCTTGCCGGCGGCGAACTGCACGATCTCTTCCGGCACCAGCGGATAAACGACGTTCAGCGCAAGGATCGGAATGCGCGTTGCGCCGAAGGCGTCGGCCAGGCCGAGCGTCTTCAGCGCGAGGATCAGGTTGTTGTACAGGCCGCCCTGCACCACGATGCCGAGCGCCTTTTCCGGTCCGTCAAAAAGCTCATTGAGACGATGCTCGGCGATGAATTTGCGCGCCGCCGGCAGGCGCACCTCGGACTTGAGCTTCTCCTGGCGGAAGGTGGCCGGCGGATGGGCGAGGCGGTCGTAGATGAACTCCTTCGGCGGCCCGTCGAGCTTCAGGCGCGTGGAGACCGCCGGCGCCTTGTTTGCCTTCGTGGTGAAAGATCCCTGCACGTGGCAGGCGCGGATGCGCAGCTCCATCATCACCGGCGTGTTGGAGGCCTCGGAGAGCTCGAAGCCCTTCTCGGTCATCTCGACGATCTTCGGCAGGTTGGGCCGCGGGTCGAGGAGCCACATCAGCGACTTCACCGCGTAGGCGTGGCTGCGCTCCTGCGCGACCACGCCGCCCTCGCCGTAGTCCTCGCCGAGGACGATCAGCGTGCCGCCCATGACGCCGGCGCTCGCGAGATAGGAGAGCGCGTCGGCCGCGACGTTGGTGCCGACGATCGACTTCCAGGTCACGGCGCCGCGCGCGGGATAGTTGATCGAGGCGCCGAGCATCGCCGCGGCGGATGCTTCGTTCGTGCAGGCTTCGACGTGCACGCCGAGCTGGTCGAGGTAGTCCTTCGCCTGCACCATCACGTCGAGCAGGTGCGACACCGGCGCGCCCTGGTAGCCGCCGACGTAGGAGACGCCCGACTGCAGCAGCGCCTTCGTCACGGCCAGGATGCCTTCGCCGTGGAAGGTGGCTCCCTCGCCGAGGCGAAGGGACTCTATTTCCTTGGTGAACTGGCGTTCCATAGCCTGTCCCACCACGTCGGGTTCTGGATCACCTCCGCTCGGTAGAACGAAGGGCAGAGGACCGCGGCGTGCGCGTTCTCGCCGCAGAGGCCGCAACCCACGCAGCCGTCGATCACCGTCGCCACCGGATCGCGGCGCAGCGGATCGGGGTTGTCCTTGATGGTGAGCGTCGGGCAGCCGGAAAGCCGGATGCAGGAGTGGTCGCCCGTGCAGGTGTCCTCGTCGACGCCGTACTTGACGCGCACGTGGCGCTCGCCGCGCTTCATCTTTTCCGCGACCACCGGGCGGAGCTTGCGCTGCCGCTCGAGCTGGCACTCGCCCTCGGCGATGATCACTTTCAGGCCCTTCTCGGGCGCGTCCATCGCCTCGCGGATCGTCTTCGCCACTTCGCCGACGTGATAGTTGTGCACCGTCTTCATCCACGGCACGCCGATGCCTTCCAGCGCGCGCTCCATGCTGATGTCTTCCTTCACGTCGCTGTGCTGCGGGCTGGAGGGCAGCTCCTGCGTCCCGGTGGCCGAGCTGTAGCCGTTCTTCATGATCACCAGGATGCCGTCGTTCTTGTTGAACACGCTGTTGGCGATGCCGGTGGTGAGGCCGTTATGCCAGAAGCCGCCGTCGCCCATGATGGTGACGCTCTTTCGCGCCATTGCCGGATGCACCGCCGAATTCGACGCGAGGCCGAGGCCGTAGCCGAGCACCGTGTTGCCGATGTTGAACGGCGGTAGCGTCGAGAAGAGATGGCAGCCGATGTCGGCCGAAACGTGGAACTTGCCGCTCTCCTTCTCTAGGATCTTCATCGCCGAGAACACCGGCCGCTCCGGGCAGCCGACGCAGAAGCCGGGCGGGCGCGTGGGCAGCCCGCCGAGCAGTTGGGCCGCTTTCTCCTTCAACGCTCTCACCGGTGCGATCGCCTGCTCGCGCCCCAGGAAGCGGGACAGGCCGGTGAGGACCACCTCGCCCGTGTACTCGCCCGCGAGCGGCAGGACGTCCTTGCCGCGGATCTTCACGCCGTTGACGTCGCTGCGGCGCAGCTGCGCCAGCACGGCATCTTCGATGTAGGCGGGCTGGCCTTCCTCGACGATCAGCACCTCGCGCTTGCCGGCGCAGAACTGCACGATTTCGTCCGGCACCATCGGGTAGGTGACGTTCATGCAGTAGATCGGCACCTTGCTCGCGCCGAAGGCGTCGGCGAGGCCGAGCGTCTGCAGCGCGCGGATCACGGCGTTGTAGAGGCCGCCGAGGCAGACGATGCCGATGTCGCGCAGCTCGCCGTCGAAGAATTCGTTGAGCCGGTTCTCGCGGATGTACTTCACCGCGGCGGGCCAGCGCACGTCGACCTTCAGCTTCTCCTGCAGGTAGGTCGCCGGCGGCAGGCAGATGCGGTTGTAGTCGAAGTCCGGGTTCTCGATCAGCGTGCGCTTGGAGAGCTGCGGCGCGCGGTTGTCCTTCGTCTTGAAAGCGCCCTGCACATGGCAGGCGCGGATGCGCAGCTCGAGCATCACCGGGGTGCTCGATACCTCCGAGAGCTCGAAGCTCTTCTCCACCATCTCGACGATCTTCGGCAGGTTGGGCCGCGGGTCGACGAGCCACATCTGCGATTTCATGGCGAAGGCGTGCGTGCGCTCCTGGATGATGGAGGCGCCTTCGCCGTAGTCCTCGCCGAGCACCAGCACCGTGCCGCCCTTCACGCCGGCGGAGGCGAGGTTGGACAGCGCGTCCGAGGCGACGTTGGTGCCGACGGTCGACTTGAAGGCCACCGCGCCGCGCATCGGGTAATTGATCGACGCGCCGAGCATCGCCGCCGCGCCCGCCTCGTTGGCGTTGGTCTCGACGTGCACGCCGAGCTCGTCGAGGATGTCGCGCGCGTCGTTCAGCACGTCCATGACGTGCGAGACCGGCGCGCCCTGGTAGCCGCCTACGTAGGACACGCCCGACTGCAGCAGGGCCTTCGTCACCGCGAGGATCGCCTCGCCGTGGAAGGTCTCGCCCTCGCCGAGCTTCAATTTCCGCACTTCTTCCTTGAATGAGCGTTCCATGGTTACCTCAACCGAGCACCGCCGGCAGCCACAGGGCGACCGCCGGCACGAAAAAAACGAGCGCGAGCACGAGCAGGCTCATCGCCACGTAGGGAATCACCGCCATGAAGATGTGCGCCATCGTGACCTGCGGCGGCGTAACGCCGCGCATCGTCATGAGGAGCAGCCCGTGCGGCGGCAGCAGCAGCCCGAGCTGCATGCAGATCAGGAACATGACGCCGAACCACACCGGGTCGAGCGAGAGCCGCTGCACGATCGGCATGAAGATGGGCAGCGTGATGAGCATCATGCTCACCTGGTCGACGAAGATGCCGAGGAAGATGAGGATGCCCATCATCCCGGCCACGATCGCCATCGGCGGCAGGCCGAGACCGAGGAGCTGGCCCACCAGGCCGTTGCTCGCGCCGGAGAACGACAGGATCTGGGCGAAGGTCGTGGCGCCGAGGATGATGAAGAGGATGATGGTCGAGATCGCCACGGTACCGCGTAGCGCGGCGAACAGGTTCTTGAAGGTGAGCGCGCGGTAGATCACGGCCATCAGCATGGTGGCGAAGGCGCCGATCGCCGCCGACTCGGTCGGCGTCGCCCAGCCGGCTGACATCGAGATCACCACGATGACGAAGATCGAGACCAGCGGTATCACGTACTGCACGAAGGGCAGCAGCCGCGCCCAGCCGTGATACGCCTTGAGCGGCGTGGGCGGCGCGATCGACGGCGTGATGGTGACCCGCACGATGATGTAGGCGACGAACGCGACCGAGAGGATGAGGCCCGGCATCACCCCGCCGATCAGCAGGCGCGAGATGGAGATGCCGGAGAAGCTGCCGAGGAGCACCGTGAGCGCGGACGGCGGAATCAGCATGTCGACGGCGCCTATCGCCATCACCGGCCCGGTGGCCATGGTCGGGTGATAGCCGCGCTGGAGCATGACCGGCACCATCAGGCTGCCGAGCATGGCGGTGGTGGCGATGGTCGAGCCGGAGATCGCCGAGAAGATGGTTCCCGCCACGACCGCCACCACCGCCAGGCGCCCGGGCACCTGCGCGATCAGCCGCTCGACGCCGTCGATTACCTTCACCGCGATGCCGGTGTGGAACAGTACCTCGCCCATCAGGATGAAGAGCGGGATCGGCGTGAGGGAGAAGCTCGCGATCGAGATGACGCTGTTGCGCGCGAGCTGCTGCACGCCGACGTCGCCGCCCAGCCAGATCGCCGCGCCGGCGATGTTCACCGCGATGAAGGTGAACGCGACCGGCAGGCCGGCCAGCAGGAGCACCGTCGATCCCCCCAGCATCAGCCAGGCTGCGAATTGCCAGCTCATCTCAGGCCGCCGTGACGGCGTCCTCCCGCGGGCCGCGCGCGCCGTGCGTCAGGCGGCGCATCCGGAACAGCATCTCGATCGAGAGCAGGGTGAAGGCGAGCGGCAGCGGAATGAGCAGCCACCACTCGGGCGTCACCATGGTCTTCACGGTCATGGCCCCGGAGCTGTAGCTAGCGTAGGTCATCTTGGCGCCGTACCAGACCATCGCGAGGCAGCAGAAGAGACCGACGCTGTCGGCGAACCACTCGCAGTACCACGCGGTGCGCTTGGGAATCGCGCGCAGGATGATGTCGACCCGGATGTGCTGTCCCTGCCGCAGGATCCACGGCGCCGCGCACATCGTGATGAGGTAGAGCATCGCCTCGGTGATGTCGTTGCTCCAGTCGAGGCCGCGCATGCTGGGGATGAGGGCGACGTTGCGCAGCAGCACGTCGGTGCAGATCATCATCACCATCGCGAAAACCATCGCGCATGCGGCCCAGGCCAGCACTTCGAGCAGCCTGCCGTACAGCTCGGAAGCGCGGTCGAGCGTCATTATTTCGCCAGGACCTTTTTCAGCTGCGGCCCGTACACCGGCGCCGACTTGATGGCCGCCGCCCAGCCGATCTCCTTCGCCTTCTCGACGTACGCCTTGTTCGTCGCCGCGTCGAACGTGATCACCTGGATGCCGGCCTCGGCCTGGCGCTTGGCCTCCTTCTGGTTATAGGACTTCCAGAAGTCGTTCTGCTTCTCATAGGCGAGCGTCTGCTGGTCGAGGAACTGACGCGCCTTGGCCGGCAGCGCCTTGTACTTGTCGAGGTTCATGATGAGCGACACCTCGGCGTTGTAGAAGCCGGGGTCGACGCGGTACTTGGTCTTCTCCTGCCAGTTGAGGTCGAAGAGGGCGTGGATCGGCCAGCCGTAGCCATCGATCACGCCACGCTCTAGCGCGGTGTACACCTCGCCGGGCGCCGTGGTCATCACCGAAGCGCCCATCGCCTGGAAGAAGTCGCGGTAAACCGGCGTGATGCGGATCTTGAGGCCGGTGAGGTCGGGCTTGTTGATCTTCTTGTTGAGGTAGAGGTGGAAGGGCGTGAACTCCACCACCTTGGCGAGGTAGCGCATGTTCGCCTTCTCGGCCCAGATGCGGTTGATGAGGTCGTAGCCGCCGTTCTTGCGCTGCTCGGCGGCGCTCGTTTCCGAGAGCTTGAGGATGTCTGCCTCGGGCATCACGTTGGTGTAGAACGCGCCGGTGCTGAAGCCCATGTCGACGACGCCGGTCTTCACCGCGTTGCCCACTTCGAAGGTGGGAATCGCCTTCGGGCCGCCGATGAAGTTGATCTGCAGGATGCCCTTGCCTTCCTTGTTCAGGTTCGCGATCCAGTCGACCGTGCGCTTTACGTAGAACTGGTTCTCCGGGAACGCGCTCACGAGGCGCAAAGTCACCTCCTGCGCGTGCGCCGTTCCCGCAATGCAAAGCGCGGCCAGCCAGAAGCCCGTTGTTTTCATTTCCTTCCTCCTCGGTAAGACGAAGAGGGTAGGCGGCGCGACTAGTATTTGTCAAATCAATGGCGCGCATGATATGAATCACCGCCATGAATGTCGCGGACGTCGACCTGAACCTGCTGCGCGTCTTCGATGCGGTGCTGCACGAGGGCACGGTGACCGCGGCGGCGGCGCGCCTGGAGCTGACCCAGCCGGCCGTATCCAATGCCCTCGCGCGCCTGCGCTCGCTGCTCGGCGATCCGCTCTTCGTGCGCACGGCGAGCGGCATGGAGCCGACGCCCTTCGCGCGCGGTGTCGCCGAGCCGGTGCGCCAGGCGCTCGCGCTCCTCGAAACGGCGCTCGCGCACGGGCCGGGCTTCGAGCCGGCCACTGCGACACGCACGTTCCGCTTCTACATGTCGGACGTCGGCCAGGTCGAATTCCTGCCGCCGCTCGTTGAGCGCGTGCAGGGCGTGGCGCCGAGCGTGAAGCTGGAGGCGGTGGCCGTGGACATCGACGACATCGGCGATGCGCTCGGCAGCGGCGCGCTCGACGTGGCGGTCGGCTTCCTGCCGAACCTCGGGCCGCCGGTGGCGCGGCGGGCGCTGTTCCGCGATCCGTACGCGTGCCTGATGCGCGCCGACCATCCGATCCATCGGCTGACGAAGAAGACGTTCCTCGAGGCTTCGCACGCGCTGGTCACGTTTCGCGCTGGCGGCCACCGCGTGATCGAGGAAGCGCTGGAGCGCGCCGGCGCCGGACGCCGCATCGCGCTGCGCGTGCCGCACTTCACCGTTGTGCCGATGGTGCTCGAGCGCACGGATCTCGTCCTCACGCTGCCCGCGCGCGTGGCGCGTGTCTACGAGAGCCGCGGCCGCTTCAAGTCGCTGCCGCCGCCGATTCCGATTCCACCGGCCGAGGTCGCGGTGCATTGGCACGAGCGCTTTGACGCCGATCCGGGCAACCGCTGGCTGCGCGAGCAACTCGTCGAGCTACTCGGTCGCTAACCCTTCCCGCGTCCGCGGGCGGTCGGGCGCTTCGCGACCTCGCGCAGGGCATTTTCGTCGGGCTCGAAGCCGAGCCCCGGCTTCTCCGGCAGCGTGAGCCAGCCGTCCTTGGGCTCCGGCAGGTCGCGGTAGACCGCGCGGCATGCTTCCACCGCGGGATAGTGGTATTCGACGAGGCCGCCGTTCGCGACGCCGGCATGCAGGTGCATGTTGTGGAAGGGCCAGGCGCCGCCGTTGGCGATCGGCACGTTGAAGGCCGCGGCCATCCCCGCGATCCGAACGCATTGAGTGAAGCCGCCGCCGATGACGACGTTCGGTTGCAGGACGTCGACCGCGCCGTGCAGGAGGAGGTCTCGAAAGCGGTACGCGAGCCCTTCGTTCTGGCCCGCGGCGATCGGAACGCTCACGCGCCGGCGCAGGTCCGCCATCAGCCGTGCATCGTTTTGCGTGATCGGCTCCTCGAAGAACGAAATGCCGAGGGGCTCGATGCGGCGCGCGAGCATCTCGGCGTGGTACGGGTCGAGGCTGCAGTTGGCGTCGACGTACAGCTCGGGACCCTCGCCGAGCGCCTCGCGCACCGCGCGCACGCGCCGCTCGTCCTCGAGAATGACCTCGCGCACCGGGCGCGGCGTGTCGCGCTTCTGCAGCGCTTCATGCCCGACGACCATCTTGAGGCGCCGATCACCGCGCTCGACCCACAGCTTCGCAGCGGCGGCGAGCTGCTCCCGGTCGTAGAACGAGAAGCCGAAGGTGGCGTACGTCGGAACGCGCTCGCGCGCACCGCCGAGCAGCCGCCACACCGGCTTGCCGAGCGCCTTGCCCTTGATGTCCCACAGGGCCACGTCGATCGCGGCGATGGCGTGCGGGCCGTAGCCGGTCTGCCCGCGCGGCGAGAGCAGCCAGTAAAGGCGATCCCAGATGCGCTCGTGCGCGAGCGCATCCTCGCCGATCAGCGCCGGCCCCGCGACCTCGTTCACCACGGTGGCGACCACTTCTTCTTCCGTGATGGCGGTGAAGCCCCAGCCCTGCAGGCCGGAGGCGGTCTCGACCCGCACCATGCACGCCGAAAGCGACGTGTCGCGCTCGATCCCCAGCATGCGCACGTGCACGGGCAGATTGAGCGCGAAGGCGCTGACGCGCGCGATCTTTTCCATCAAATGGGCGTCGACAGGTGGCTCGGCACGGTGAACGTATCGGCGATCACCACGCGCTCGCGGAAGCGCAGTCCGCCGCCGGAGCCGACGATGCGGTCGCGGTATTCGCCGGCGCTGAAGATCTTGCTGCGGCCTTCGTTGTCGGTATGGACGACGAGGAAGTTCGCGCGCGCGACCCAGCCCTCGCCGTCGCGGCCGGTGACCTCGACGTTGCTCACCATGCGCCGCTCGTAGTGGATCTGGTAGATGTTCACTTCCTTCAGCGACACCACGCGATCGCGCAGCATGCGCTTGTTCTCGAAGTAGAGCCAGTATCCCTCGAGGCCCTGGTCCCGGTTGTCGCGCGGCTGGATGTAATAGCGGCAATCGTCGGTGAAGAATTCGGGCCAGTCGTCGAGGCGGCTTTCGTCCAGGCAGCGGGCATAGCGGTAGTTGAGCGCGACCACCTCGCGCTCGAGCTCGGCGGCGATCATGCGCCCGCCTTCATGCCCATCAGCTCGCAGTAGCCCTTCCAGAAGGTGCGGATCGGCACCTCGGTGACGAGGTGGTCCTGGTCGGCCATTTCGCGCCCGCCCATCTCGACGAACGCGTGGCCCTTGCCGCTCTCGGCGAGGATCGTGGCGTGCGCGAGCTCGAGCGCCTCGGCGTCCTCCATGGAAAGATAGCCGCCGGGGCCGAGCAGATTGCCCTGCATGCGCCGCCGGTAGAGGTGCTCCTCCGTATCGTCGGTATAGACGAAGTTGATCCACACCAGCTCGAACTCGTCCACGCTCTTCGGGACGATGTGGCGGAAGCCGAGGTGGTTGGCGATCTGCGCGAGGACGAAGGTGGGGAAGAGCGAGAGGACGGTGGACACCATGCCGTCGGCGTGCTCCTCGAAATATTCGACCACCTCGGGCGCCTCGAGCTGGAACGCCGGCTTGTAGGTGCCGACCTTGGCGTAGGTGCTGCCCATCTTCTCGTCCTTCTTGCCGTAGGTCGTCAGCACGCAATGCAGCCCGTTGTTCGCCATCTGCGTAGAGCCGCGCTGCGAGGTGCGGAACATGCCGAACTTCGAGTTGAACGCGTGCAGCAGCGCGCCGTGGTAGCAGTCCTTCAGGTTCTCGACATACAGCTTCCAGTTGCCGCGGATCAGCTGGCGCTGGTAGCCCACCACCCGCAGCGGCCGGCTGCAGAGCGCGTCGAAACGCTTGCGCACCGGCTCGCCCATGTAATCGGCGAGCGGTTCCATGTCCTTCGCGAAGGTGCCGAACACCACGCCGCGATACGACTCGACCCGCAGCGTCTGCAGGCCGTGCTCCTCGGGCTTGAAATCCGCCGGGTAGCCGCCGTTGCCGTTGATGCCGCGGCGGTACGGGATACCGACCAGGTTGCCTTTGTGGTCGTAGCTCCACTGGTGATAGATGCAGGTGTGCGTGGCCGCGTTGCCGCGCTTCTCGCGCACCACCGCCGCGCCGCGATGCGCGCAGCGATTCACGAACGCATGCAGCTTGCCGTCCTTGCCACGGTTCAGGACCACCGGCGTGACGCCGACATAGTTGGCGACGAAGTCGCCGGGGTTCGGGATCTCGGCTTCCAGGCCGAGGTAATGCCACGTGCGGCCATGGAAGATGCGCTGCTGTTCCAGCTCGAACAGCGACGGATCGATGTGCACCGAGAATGGCACCTGCGTGAAGTCGGGCGCGGGCCAGCGGGGCTGCGGGATTCCGGGTCTCAATACGGCGCTCATGGCGAGTCCTCCTGTAGCGGCGATAATCGCCGCTCGATCGTCAAGGCTTCGTCAAATTATGGTCATCGAGGGAACGATTCGCGAGCTCGCCGCCCGCATCCGGGCGCGCGAGGTGTCGGCGGCGGAGGTGACCGCGGAGTGCCTGCGAAGGCTGGAACGCCTCCAGCCCATCCTCCATTGCGCCATCCGCATCGACGCGGACCGCGCAATGGCTGCGGCGCGCGAAGCGGACCGCCGGCAACCCGTCGGCGCTTTGCACGGCGTGCCGCTTGCCCATAAGGACATCTTCGAGCGCGCCGGCCGGCCGATGACCTGCGGCTCGAAAATCCTCGCGGAAAACGTGGCGAGGCGCACCGCGACGGTGCTGCAACGCCTCGACCAGGCCGGCGCCATCGACCTCGGCACGCTCAACATGGCCGAGTTCGCCGCGGGCGGCACCGGACATAACGTGCACTGGGGCGACTGTGTGAATCCGTGGAACACCGCGCATACGCCGGGCGGCTCTTCCAGCGGATCCGCCGCGGCCGTGGCGGCGCGCGCGGTGTTCGGCTCGCTCGGTACGGACACGGGGGGCTCGGTACGCTGGCCGGCGGCGCTTTGCGGCATCACCGCCTTGCGGCCGACGACCGGGCGCATCAGCCTGGAAGGCGTCTTCCCGCGCGCATGGTCGATCGACACGGTGGGCCCGATGGCGCGCACGGCAGAGGATTGCGCGCTCCTGTTCGCCGCCATTTCGGGCGAGCTCGTGGACCTCGCTCCAAGGCCCCTGCGCATCGGCGTGGTGCGGGGCCCGTGGCGCGATAACGTCACCCACGAGCACAACGTCGCGCTGGAAGCCAGCATCGCGGTGTTCCGCGCCCTCGGCGCATCGCTCGTTGAAGTCGAGCTGCCCGATCCCGGCACGGCGTTCGAGCTCGGCGACGTGGTCGTGAAGTCGGAAGCGGCCGCGCTGCACGCCGGCTGGCTGCGCGAGCGCCCCGATGATTACGCGCCGGGCATCCGACAGCAGCTCGAAGCGGGCCTGCGCATTCCCGCGCCCCGCTATGTCGAGGCGATTCGCGCCCGGCCATCCGTGCGGCAGGAATACCTCGCGGCCTTCGAGCGGGTCGACGTGCTGCACGTCGCGGCGCATCCGTTTCCCGCGCCGACGATGGCCGATTGCGCCCCGCGTACGCCGGGCGCGGTCGATGCGTTCTGGGCTGCGTATCCGCGCCTTACCCGTCCGTTCAGCTATGTCGGCGTGCCGGTGCTGGCGCTGCCTTGCGGCTTCGCGGCGAGCGGCGTGCCGATCGGCTGCCAGCTCGTCGGCCGTCCGCACGAAGAGGAGCGGCTCCTCGCCGTCGCGCACGCGTATCAGACGGCGACCGACTGGCACCGGGCGGCGCCGAAGTTGCCGGTTTGATTGCTACGATGAGCGCCATGCGTCAACGCAACGTCACGGAGTTGCGGCTGCTCGGCGGATTCGCCGTCTCGGCGCGCGGACGCTCGATTGCGCTTCGCACGCGGAAGGATCGCGCGCTCCTCGCCTACCTCGCGTTGTCGGAGGGACGGCGCCATAACCGCAGCCGCCTAGCCGAGCTGCTCTGGGGCGACGTGGCGGGCGATCCGCGCCAGAGCCTGCGCCAGAGCCTGATGGGAATTGCGCACGCGGGCCTCGCGCTCGACGCAAGGCGCGACGACGTGCGCCTCGATCCCGCGCTCCTCACGGTGGATGCCCTGGAAGTCCGGCGCCTGCTGGAAGGCGACACGATCCCGCCGCTCGAGCGCGCGGTCGGGCTCTACCAGGGGCCGCTGCTCGAGGACCTCGGCCCGATCGCGCCGGCATTCGATGACTGGCTGACCGTCGAGCGCGAGCGCCTCGCCGCCACGCTGGTCGATGCGCACCGGCGGCTGCTCGATCTCTACGCCGCTGCCGGCAAGCCGGAGCGCGCGATCGCGGCGGCGTCGCGGCTCGTCGCCGGCGACCCGTATCGCGAAGAGGCGCGCTGCGAGCTGATGCTGCTTTATGCCGAATGCGGGCACACGCCGGCCGCCATCGCGCAATACGACGCCTACGCCGCGCTCCTGCGCAAGGAGCTCGGCGCGGAGCCCGGCGAGACGGCGCAGGAGATCCACCGGCTGCTGATCGAGGGTCATGCGCCGGCGCGGCGCGCGCGGCCGCGCCGCGGCCTGCCGGCGCGCGCGCCCGCCGCGCCCGCGGTGAATGACTTCCTCAAGACCTCCGCGCTGGTCCTCGAGCAGATGCCCGATTGCGTGGTGGTGACGGACCTCGACGGGCACATCGTCGGCTGGAACCAGCATGCGCGCAGCAACTTCGGCTGGGACAAGCGTGAAGTGCTCGGCCGCAGGCCTTCTTTTCTCTACGGGCCCGGCGCCGACTTCAGCGCGTCCGCCGAGCTCATGCGCAAGGCGATGCGCTATGGCCGGTGGTCGGGCGTGCTGCGCCTTTTCAACAAGGACGGCTCGTCACGGCTGCACAAGCGCACCATGATGCCGCTGCGCGACGCCGCGGGCCGCATCGTCGGCGTATTCGGCGTGACGCGGCCGCTGACGCGACCGGTGCCGGGTCTCTAGGCGGTGATGCGGATGCCGAGCGGCTTGGCGCGCCCGTCGTTCGTCGCGTTCCGATCCGCCGGGCACGCGGACACCGCGGCGAGGATGTTCATCTCCGCGCGCAGGTCGATGTAGTCGCCGCGTTTCGTCTGCGGCGGGCAGATGGCGAACGAGCCGTCGGGGCGCAGCTCCACGTTCATGAAGACGTTGAAGACGTCGACGATGTCGTCTCCGGTCAGTCCATGCGGCGCGAGCGCCTCGGCGAGGTTTTCCTGGCACGAGCGGTGGTTCGGGTCGCCATCGCGCAATGCATAGATGCGCCGCGAGCAGCGCCCGCCCATGTTTCCCCAGTGGTTGCGCACGGTGTCGTCGACCACCGTAAGCATCACGTTCTCGCGCGGCGGCTTGGAATAGAAGTGCTGGAAGCTGCGCGCGGTGCCCGTGCCGAGGAGCCCGTTCAGCGCCCAGGTCTGCCCGGCGTGGAACACTTCGCGATGATCGTCGGCGTTGAAGAAGCAGCAGTCGCCGACCTGCCGCTCTTCAACCAGGTGGATACGCAGGACGGCGCCGCGCGGGACGATGAACGCCCGCGCGCGGCCGGCGGGGATGACGAACTCCGCGATCAACGCTGCAGCTTGTCGGAAGCCGCCTTCAGCTCCTTGATCGGCTCGGGCGCGCGCTTCGCCAGCGTGTCCCAGTAGGCGTCATAGGCGGTCTTCGGCAGGCTGGGGCCGAAGTCGACGATCTGGATGCCGGCTTGCTTGATCTTCTTCTCGTCGGCGGCCTTGCGCTCCGCCACCCAGCGCACGTTCTCCTGCTCGAGCCAGGCGGCGCCGCGGTTCAGCACCGCACGCTGCTTGTCGTTCAGCGACTTCCACTTGTTCTCGTTGACCAGCACGTTGACGATCACGTTGTAGAAGCCCGGGTCGATGCGGTACTTGGTGTGCGCGCCCCAGCCGAGGTCGAACATGCCGATCGCCGGCCAGCCATAGCCGTCGACGACACCCCGCTCCAGCGCAGTGAGCACCTCCCCCGGCGCCGTCTGCACCAGCGACACGCCGAGCGCCGTGAAGAGCGGCGTGTAGTTCGGCGTGGTGCGCAGGCGCATGCCCTTCAGCGAATTGTTCTGCGGCGGCTTGCTGGTCCAGATGTGGAAGCCGACCCCGTCGCCATACGCGGAGAGGATGTGCGAGTTCAGCTTCTGCGTCGTGTACTTCTGCAGGATCGGCCAGAACGCCGTCTTCTTCAGCTCCGGCGTGTGCAGCGGCGCGAGGATCTGCGCGTCGCACTCGGGGCAGAAGTTCGTGTAGAAGGTCGGTGCGGTCGAAACCATGTCGACCACGCCGCTCTTGATGGCGTTGCCCTGCTCGAAGGTCGGGATGGCGTCCGGTCCGCCGCGCAGGTCGATCTTCACCACGCCCTTGCCGTCCTGGTTCACGCGGTCGACGAAGCGCACGAAAATCTCGCCGAACGTCGTGTTCTTCGGCACGAACACCACCGCGCTGAGCGTGGCCTCCTGCGCTGATACGGCGCCGGCCGTCGCGGCCAGCAGCGCGGCGAGCGCGCCTTTGATCATCTTCATTTCTCCTCCTCCTTGTCTAGGTTGGCAAGCATACGGGCAAGCTGGCGGTCGAGGTTCTCGCGCTGCGCGGCAGCCACCCCGTCGAGCAGGCGCTCGTTCAGGGCGACGACGTGCGGCAGCGCGCGCTGGAACAGGCGCTCGCCTTCTTTCGTGATCGAGTAGGTGGCCCAACGCAGGTCCTGCGCTTTGCCGGCGCTGCGGCGCACCAGGCCTGAGCGCTCCATGCGCGCGCACAGGCGCGACAGGGTCGAATGGGGAATCAGCGCGTCGCGGGAGAGCGCGACGATCGGGACGGGACCCGCGGAGGCCAGAAAGCCGAGCACCCGCCAGTGCCTTAGCGTCAGCCGGAACGGCCGCAGCACCGTGCGCAGCTCGGCGTTCATGCGCTCCGCCAGCCGGTTGAGCAGATACGGCGTAGCGCGGCCAATGACATAGGCTTCTGCGGCGTCCGATTGACTCGCTCGGACGGCCTGCGAAACAATATGCATATGCATACTGTAGCCGATTCGGTGGTGCGTGGAAATGCGGTGCACCGGGCGGCCTACACGGACCCCGCGCTCTTCTCGCTCGAGCAGGAGCGGATCTTCCGCCGCGCCTGGCTCTATGTCGGCCACGAGAGCGAGGTGCCGCAGCCCGGCGACCATATCCTCACGCAGGCCGGTCCCGACGAGGTCATCCTCGCGCGGCGCGAGGACGGCGGTCTCTCGCTCCTCCACAATCGCTGCGCGCATCGCGGCGCCCGCGTCGTTTCGGAGGCATGCGGCCACGCGCGCCAGCTTCGCTGCCCGTACCACGCGTGGAGCTATCGGCTCGACGGCTCGCTGATCGGCGTGCCGCTCGCTGATGGGTACTCGAAGGAACTTCCCGGCCTGGCATGCGTGCCACGCGTCGAGAGCTACAAGGGCTTCGTTTTCGCTTGCCAGGCGGCGAGCGGCCCGTCGCTGTCCGATTTTCTCGGCGGCCTGCGCAGCGCCTTCGACAATCTCGTCGACCGCGCCCCGGCCGGCACGCTGACGCGCTTCGGCGGCTCGCTGCGCCTCGAGTATCGCGGCAACTGGAAGATGTTCCTCGAGAACGCGGTCGACCTCGTCCACCCGGGCTTCGTGCACAAGAGCTCCGTCGACGCGGCGCGCGCGCACCCCGAAGCGTTGGCGGGCGACGCCGTGACGCAGCAGGGGGCGCAGATGTTCCTCGCGAACGGCATGCGCGCCACGCAATGGGACGAAGTTCCACTGCACGCCTTCCCGGGCGGCCATGTCTACATGGGCGGCTTCTACAAGCAGGGCATGATCGCGCCGGAGCGCGAAGACCCCGTGTTCGCGCGCTACCGGAAGGCGCTCGTCGAGCGCCACGGCGAGGAGAAGACCGCCGCGGTGCTGTCCGTCGATCGCTTCAATAACATCATCTGGCCGAACGTCTCGGTCAACGCGCGCTTCGGCGCCATGCGCATCGTGAGGCCGCTGGCTGTCGATCACACGGTGGTCGACGTCGTGTGCTTCAAGCTGGACGGCGCGCCGCCGGAAATGCACGACCTTACGCTGCAGTTCGTCAACCTCGCCGCTTCGCCGGCTTCGCTCGTTGCCTCGGACGACCTGGAGATTTTCGAGCGCTGCCAGCGCGGCCTCGGCGAACCGGGCAACGATTGGATCGACATGGGCCGGGGCGCGCTCGCCGACCGGCGCCAGCCCGACGGCTCGATCGTCTCGCGCGGCACGAGCGAGCTGCCGATCCGCCATCAATTCGAGACGTGGAAGTCGTGGATGGGGTTGTGAGCGAGATCGAGGCCCTGGTTCTGCGCGAGGCGCGCCTCCTCGACGAGCAGCGCTACGCGGAGTGGCTGGAGCTCTTCGCCGCCGACGCGGTCTACTGGATCCCGACGCGCGCCGACCAGCAATCGCCAAACGAGGCGCTGTCGATCATCTACGAGCCGAAGAGCCTGCTGGCGGTGCGCGTTGAGCGCCTTTCGCGCCGCGAGATGCACGTGCAGACCCCGCCGTCGCGCACCGTGCACCACGTTTCCGCCATCGAGGTGGACGGCGACGCTGCGCGCTCGGCGCTGATCGTCGCGGAGTGGCGCTCTGGCGAGGCGCGCTGGTTCGCCGGCCGTGTGACGCACAAGCTCAGGAAAGAATCCGCCGGGCTGCGGATCGTCCTCAAGCGGGTCGACCTCATCGACGGCGAAGCGCCGCATCGCGCCATCGCCGTGCCGCTCTGATGGAGCAACGTGTAAATCCCGGGGTCATCGGCCGGGCCATCCCGCGCTCGCATGCGCGGCGGCTCGCCGCGGGGCGCGGCGCGTACGCCGACGATCTGCGCTTTCCGCGCCTGCTGCACGCCGCCTTCCTGCGCAGTCCGCATGCGCATGCGCGGATCGCGCGCCTGGATCTTTCCGCGGCATTGACGAGCGACGGCGTAGTCGCCGCCTATGACGCCGCGGCGCTCGCGACCGTATGCAAGCCGTGGCAGACGAAGCTCGCGACCTGGCCCGGGCACCGGTCGCCGCCACAGCCGCCGCTCGCCACCGGCGAGGCGATGTGGCAAGGGCAACCGGTTGCCATCGTGCTCGCGACGAGTCGCGCGCTTGCCGAGGACGCCGTCGAACGCATCGACGTCGATTGGGAGCCGCTCGAGGCGATCCCGCATCGCGAACGCGCGCTGCCCGAGCACTCGGCGTTCGAGCACGCCGTCGCGAGCGGCGAGCTTCCGCCGGGCGCCACGACGGTCGAGCGCACCATCACCTTCGCGCGCCACACCGGCGTGCCGCTCGAGCCGCGCTCGATCGTGGCTTCGTTCGACCCGAGCGAGCGCAAGCTGACCGTCCACCAGGCGACGCAGGTGCCGCACCAGATGCGCGCCGTGTTCGCCGACCAGCTTGGCCTCGCCGAGCAGGACGTGCGCGTCATTACGCCGGACATCGGCGGCGGCTTCGGCGTGAAGCTGCATGTGTACGACGACGAGATGGCGGTGTGCGCAGCCGCGATGCTCGTCGCGCGGCCGGTGAAATACGTTTGCGATCGCCTCGAGGCGTTCGTTTCCGACATCCACGCCCGCGCCCACACGGTCAGCGTTGCCGCGGCTGTCGACAAGGATGGGCGCCTGCAATCCCTGCAACTGGACGCGGTGGTGGAAGCGGGCGCTTATTCCGCCTACCCGCGCTCGAGCATCCTCGAAGGGTTGCAGGTGCTGCTCATGTCCGGCACGCCTTACCAGATCGACGCTTACCAGGGGCGGCTGCGGGTCGCGTGGCAGAACAAGCCGGCGACCGGCTCCTATCGCGGGGTCGGCCAGCCGGTGGCGTGCGCGGCGGTCGAGGCGCTGATGGACGCGTGCGCGCGGCAAATGGCGATGGATCCGGCGGAGTTCCGCCGCATCAACCTGCGCCGGGAGGGCGCGACGCCGACGAAGGTGCAGGCCGGCGGCCTCTCGCACGAGGCGTGCCTCGACCGGCTTTTGGAGCTCATGGACTACCGGGGACTGCGCGACCGGCAGAAGGCTGAGCGCGCGAAGGGAAGGCACCTGGGCATCGGCTTCGCCACCTTCGTCGAGCAGAGCGCACCCGGCCCGGCGTTCTACGGTGCGGCGGGTGTAAAGATCTCGGCGCAGGAAGGGTGCACCATCCGGCTCGAGCCGTCGGGCACCGTTACCTGCATCACCTCCAACCCCGATCAGGGGCAGGGCGTGGAGACCGCTCTCGCGCAGCTCGTGGCGCACACGCTCGGCGTCGCCTTCCAGGACGTGCGCATCATCGGCGGCGATACCGGGATGACCGCCGTCGGCGGCGGCACGTTCGCATCGCGCGGCCTCACCATCGCGGGCGAGGCAGTCCTGACGGCCGCGCGCGCCCTGGCCGAACGCGTGCAGAAGGTACGCGAGGTGATGAAGCTCGGCGATGCGCCGCTCGCGGACGTCGCAGCGCTGATGAACTACAAGCAGCACGTGCTGCCGCCGGGGCTCGAAGCCGGCCCGGCCGTAACGGCGCACGTCACGATGCGCGTGCCGTTCCTCCTTGCCAATGGCATTCAAGCGAGCCTCATTGAAATCGACGTGCAGACCGGTTTCGTGAAGCTTCTCAGGCACTGGGTGGTCGAGGACTGCGGGCAGGTGATCAACCCGCTGCTCGCGGACGAGCAGATCCGCGGCGGCGTGGTGCAGGGCATCGGCGCCGCGCTTTACGAAGAGTGCCTGTACGACGAGTCGAGCCAGCTGTTGAATGGCTCGATGGCCGATTACCTCGTGCCGATGGCGGGCGAGATGCCCGACATCGTGGTCGCCCACGTCGAGACGCCCGTCGCCGGCACGGCGCTGGGTGCGAAAGGAATCGGCGAGGCCGGCACGATCGGCGCGGCGGCGGCGGTCGGCAACGCGATCAACGACGCGCTCGCGCCATTCGGCGCCGAAGTGCTGCAACAACCTTACACGCCCCAGCGCATCCTGGACGCCCTTGAAAATCGCTGAGCTTCGCGAGCGCACCGTCTCCATCGCGGCGCCGATGCGCAACGCGGCGATCGGATTCGGCGAGATGACGGCGTCGGCTGTGGCGATGGTGTGCGACAGCGGCATCACGGGATATGCATTCGACTCCATCGGCCGCTACGGAAAAGGCGCGCTCCTGCGCGAGCGCTTCTTTCCGCGGGTGCTCGGCCTGTCGTTCGATGGCGTGATCGACCCGCCCGCGCTCGCGCGCGCGGCGATGGCCAACGAGAAATCAGGCGGCCATGGCGAGCGACCGGGCGCCGTCGCGCTGATCGAGGCCGCCGCCTGGGACCTGCGCGCGAAGATGCAGGGCGTGCCGCTCTGGCGCTGCCTCGCCGACTACTACCGGACAAACGGCAGCGGGACGATCTCGGCCTACGCCTCCTGCGGGCACTTCCGCACCGACGACGTGCTCACCGACGAAGTGAAGCGCGCGGTGGACGCCGGCTATCGCTGCGTGAAGATCAAGGTCGCCGGAGAGGTGAAGGCGGACCTGAAGCGACTCGAGCGCGCGTCGGCCGCGCTGCCGCGCGGAACAAGCTGGGCGGTCGATGCGAATGGCGCCGCGGTCAGCGAGGCGTGGTTCGAAGCCATGTCGCCCTTCAAGCTCGCGTGGATCGAGGAGCCGGCGCCACCGCTCGATTTCCAGCGGCTCGCCGGCCTGGCGCGCCTCGGTCAGCCCATCGCGACCGGGGAAAATCTTTTTTCCTACGACGATGCCCGCAACCTGGTGCGCTACGGCGGGCTGCGGCGCGAGCGCGACTTCATCCAGGTGGACCCGCTGCTCGCCTACGGCGTGGACGAGTACGTGCAGATCCTAGCGCTCTGGCCGCGCGCGCAATTCATGCCCCATGCCGGGCACCTTTTCAACGCGCATTGCGTGGCGGCCTTCGGCCTCGGCATGGCCGAGGCGGCGCCCGACGCATCGCTCATCTATGGCGGCTACTGGGACGGCGTGCGCGTCGACGCCGGACGCGTGAAAATCCCGGACGTTCCGGGTGCCGGCTTCGAAGCCAAAGCGAATCTTTTCGCGGTACTGGAGAAAACATGACTGCCAAGCTGCGCCACATCGCCATTTCGGTCCCCGAGCTCAAGCCGGCGGCCGAGTTCTACAAGAAGACCTTCGGCTTGGAGGAGGTTAACTACGTCGAGACTCCTTATGGCGACGGCCTGTCGCTGACCGACGGCGTGATCAACCTGACGCTCCTCAAGTTCCACACCGACGACGCGGCCGGCGACGAGCGCGGCAAGGACTTCCACGGCATCCACCACATGGGCTTCATCGTCGACGACCTGGAAAAGTACAGCGACGCGGTGAAGAAGAACGGCGGGCAATTCCACCGCGAGCTGAAGGGCGGCGGCGGCGTGGACTTCGAGCGCAAGTTCCGCGACCCGAACGGCGTCGTGTTCGACATCTCCCACAAGGGCTGGATCGGCATAAAGGAATAAGCGAAGAGCACATGAAGATCGCTGTCATCGGCGGCGGGAACGGCGCCTACGCTGCTGCTGCCGATCTCACCCACAAGGGCCACGAGGTGCGCCTGTGGCGCCGCAATGCCGAGGCGCTTGCTGCATCTCGCACTCTCGTCCTGAAGGACGGGGATGGTGAACGCAAAGTGGCCCTCGCGTCCGTGTCCCCCGACATCGCCGACGCCGTGCGCGGCGCCGAGCTCATCTTCCTGCCCGATCCCGCATTCACGCAGCAGGACAACGCGAAGCGTCTGGCGCCGCATCTCTCCGATGGGCAGGTGGTGTTCCTCGCGCCGGGCACGTTCGGCTCGTGGATCATGGCGCAGGGCGTGAAAGCGGATGTCGCGTTCGCCGAGACCGGCACGCTGCCGTGGCTCACGCGCAAGCACGGCCCCACGACCGCCGCGATAACCGCGCGTGCAACACGATTGCCTGCCGGCGTCTATCCCGCATCAGCGAGCGCGCGGGCGATCCCGGTGCTGAAGAAGGTATTTCCGGTCGAGCCGGTGGAGGACGCGCTGTCCGCGGCGCTGATGAACGCCGGGCCGGTGATCCATCCGCCGCTCATCCTGATGAACGCGGGACCGCTCGAACATTTCGAGCGCTGGGACATCCACAAGGAAGGTACGCAGCCCTCCATCCGGCGCGTGACCGATATGCTCGATGCCGAGCGCATCGCGGCGCGGGTGGCGCTCGGCTACCGCGCGCCGCACTTCCCGCTCGCCGACCACTACAGCGCCGACGGCGACGAGTGGATGTACGGCCGCAAGGTGCACAAGAAGCTCACCGACTCGAACGACTGGCGCGAGCGCATCGTCCTCACCGAGCACCGCTACATGCGCGAGGACGTGGAGCACGGGCTCGCCTTCCTCGTCTCGGTCTGCGACTGGGCGCACGTGCCGTGTCCGGTGGCCGCGGGGTTGCTGGCGCTCGGCTCCGCGGTGGTCGGCAAGGACTTGCGCCGCGAGGGCCGCACGCTGGAGAACCTCGGCCTCGCCGGCTTCTCGCGCGAGGAGATGAGGGCGCGACTCGCGTGAAGGTGGCCGCGCTCGGCGCCGGCCGCATGGGCCGCGGCATCGGCCACGTGTTCGCCTATGCCGGGTTCGAGGTCGACGTCATCGACTTCAAGCCGCGCGCGGATTTCGCGCACCTGGCGGGCGAGGCCATCGCGGAGATCCGCGGCAACCTGCGCCTGCTCGCCGATCTCGGCCTGGTCGAAGACGTCGAGAGGATCGTGCGGCGCATCCGCCTGGTAGCGAACGAAGACGCGCCCGCCGCCCTGGCCGCGGCCGACATCGTCTTCGAGGGGGTGACGGAGACCGAGGACGCGAAACGCGATGCCTTCGCGCGCGCCTGCAGGCACTTGCGGCCGGACGCGATCATCGCGTCGACCACCTCCTCCATGCTGGCCGACAAGCTGGCGGCGATGGTCGCGCATCCCGAGCGCTTTCTGAACGCGCATTTCCTCAACCCGGCGTACCTCATCCCGCTGGTCGAGCTGAGCCCCGCCAAAGCTACGGCGGAGCCGACTTTCACGGCAGTAAAAAAGCTGCTCGAAGACGCCGGCAAAGTGGTGGTGCGCTGCTCCGCCTCGCCGGGGTTCATCGTGCCCCGCCTGCAGGCGGCGGCGATGAACGAGGCGGCGCGCCTGGTGGAGGAGGGCGTCGCCACGCCGGAAGACATCGACCGTGCGGTGCGCTCCGGCTTCGGGCCGCGCTATACCGCCATGGGTCTGTGCGAGTTCATCGACTACGGCGGCCTCGACATCCTCTTCTACGCCGCGACCTCGATGCAGCGCGCGCTGAACGCGCCGCGCTACGAGCCGCCGGCCATCGTGAAGCGCCTCATGGCCGAAGGAAAGCGCGGCACGCGCGAGGGCGAGGGCCTTTACGACTGGCGCGGGAAAGACCTGGCTGCCTATCAGGGTGACCTCGTCGCCCGCTACGTGGCACTCTTCCGTCATCTGGGACTCCTCCGGCCTCCGGCCTGACCACCATGGGCTACGTCGAATCCGTATTGGCGCCCGGCGAACGCGTCGTGCATCGTGCGGCGCTTTCGCACTGGAATTTCGCGCTCTCGTACTTTCTGGGCGTGCTGTGCATCGTCGGAGCCGGGGCCGCGGTTTACCTCGACCGGCAGCGCGGCCCGCTCATCGCCGCGGTGGCGACGATCATCGGCCTCCTCTTGATCGGGATCGCGCTCGTGCGGCGCGGCACGTCCGAGCTCGTGCTGACCGACCGGCGCATCATCGCGAAGCGCGGCTTCATCGCCCGCACGACGGTGGAGATGCAGCTCGCGAAGGTGGAAAGCCTGCACGTCCACCAGGGGCTGCTCGCTCGAATGCTCGACTATGGCGACGTCACGGTCGTCGGCACCGGCTCGTCGCTCGAGCCCCTGCGCGGCATCTGCGCCCCGCTCGAGCTGCGCCGCAAGCTGGGCGAAGTCGCTGCTACGCCCAAACCTCCCGCGCCACCTGCATGACCAGCTCGAGCTTGCGACGCGTGTCGTCCTGCGTGAGCATCTGCCCCGAGCCGCCGCCGCTCGAGAAGCCGCATTGCGGCGAGAGGCCGAGCTGCTCGAGCGGAACGAACTTCGCCGCCTCGTCGATGCGGCGCCTGAGCGCATCCTTGCTCTCGAGCAAGGGCGTCTTGGTGGACACGAGCCCGAGGATGACGCGTTTGCCTTTCGGCAGGTGCTTCAGCGGCGAGAAGTCCCCGGCGCGGGCGGTGTCGTACTCCAGGCAGTAGACGTCGGCGTTCATCCGGTTGAAGAGCACCTCCGCCACCGGTTCGTAGCCGCCTTCCGCCATCCATGCGCCCTTGAGGTTGCCGCGGCACAGATGCACGCCGATGGTCATGTCGTTCGGCTTTCCGGCGATCACTTCGTTGAAGAGCTTCGCATAACGCTGCGTGAGCTCGTCCGGGTTTTCGCCGCGCGCGACCACGTCGGCGCGCGCATTGGGGTCGCAATTGCAGGGCAGCGCGGTATCGTCGAGCTGCAGGTAGGTGCAGCCTTCCTTCGCCAGCTCCGCGATCTCGTCCTTGTAGATGCGGACGAGGTCGGCAAAGAACGCCTCGCGGTCGCGATAGACACTCGTGTCATACGACTGCGGCCCGAGGAACCAGTGCATCACGTCCGGCGCGGCGATGGTCACCTTCGGCACGCCGCGCTTCACCACGCTCTTGAGAAAGCGATAGTCGTCGGCCACGATGCGGTGCTTCCGCCGCAGCGGCGCCTTGGCATAGGGTGAAGCGGCGACGCCTTTCACGCCGCTCTCGTCCTTGAAGCCGAGCGTGCCGTCGCGCAGGCCGAAACCCTCCACCGAGTCGATGAAGCCGGCCGACCAGCTGCGGCGGCGGAATTCTCCGTCGGTGATGCTCGGCAGGCCGATCGATTCCTGGAAGGCGACGATGTCGCCGATCGCGGCATCCTGCGCGTCACGGAACTGCTGGTCGGAGATCTGGTTCGCTTTGCGCGCCCGGGCGGCTTCGATCAGCCGCAGCGGACGAACGAAACTGCCGATGTGCTCGGCACGAAAGGGCGGCTTCATGGCCCCGACTATAACAATACAATTCCGCGCCAATGATTCCCTTTCGCGCCGACCACATCGGCAGCCTGCTGCGTCCGAAGAAGCTGCGCGAAGCGTTTCGCGCGCACGCCGAGAAAAGGATCGACGACGCGGCCCTGCGCGCGGCGCAGGACGAGGCGATCCGCGAGGTGATCCGGCTGCAGGAGGACTGCGGGCTGCAGGTTGCCACGGACGGCGAGTTCCGCCGCACTTCCTATTGGGAGAAGTTCGTGCGCCTGGCCGGGTTCTCCATCAAGCCGGCGGTCCTCAAGTTCCACGACGCCGCGGGGCACGAGAGCGAGTTCACCGCGCCCTATGCCGACAAGAAGGTGAAGCGCGCCGCGGCCATCACGCTGGACGAATTCCGCTTCGTGAAGGTGAATACGAGAGCGAGCGGGAAGATCACCCTGCCGGCGCCGTCGACGATGCACTTCTACCGCTTCACGGACTGGGCGTGCGCGTACGGCGACGCGCAGGCCTTCTTTGCCGACCTCGGCCAGGTTTACCAGGCGGAGATCGCCGAGCTGGCCGCGGCCGGCTGTCGCTATGTGCAGATCGACGAGGTCGCGATCGCGATCCTTTGCGATCCCGCGGCGCGCGCGAAGGTGAAGAAGGCGGGCGAGGATCCGGATGGCCTGGTGGACCTGTACATCGGCGCCATCAACGAGGCGGTGAAGGGCAAGCCGAAGGACTTGAGCGTCGGCGTGCACGTCTGCCGCGGCAACTACAAGGGCATGTACCTCTCCGAAGGCGGCTACGACTCGGTGGCGGAGAAATTCTTCGGCCGCACGAACGTCGATCACTTCCTGCTCGAGTTCGACACGCCGCGCGCCGGCGGGTTTGCGCCCTTGCGCCACGTGCCGAAGTCCAAAGGCGTGGTGCTGGGGCTGGTGAGCTCCAAGACGCCTCGGCTGGAGGAGGTCGATGACCTGCGCCGGCGGGCCGACGAAGCGGCGAAGTACGTCGACGCGTCACGCCTCGCCATCAGCCCGCAATGCGGCTTCGCCAGCACGATGGGCGGCAATCCGGTGACCGAGGCCGACGAGCGCGCGAAGCTGAAGCTCTGCGTCGACGCCGCGCGCGCGATCTGGGGATAACATGCGCGGATGAGCTCCCCACCCGACGCCGACGGTACCGGATTCATGATCCTGTCCAACGCGGACTTCGAGCGCCTCACGCTTACCGAGCGCGTCGAATACATGAAGACCGCCGTCAACGCCGTGCAGCGCCTGCAGAAGCAGATCCAGAAGATCGTCGAGCAGGTCAACAAGCCGCCCGCATCCTGAAGTGAAGGTCCTTGTTGTCGGCGCCGGCCCGGCCGGCGTCTATTTCGCCTATCTCGCGCGGCGCGCGCATCCGGACTGGCGCATCCGCGTCGTCGAGCAGAATCCGGCCGATGCGGTGTTCGGCTTCGGGCTCGTCTTCTCCGACAAGGCACTGGAATTCCTGCGGGCGGACGATCCCGCGACGTACGACCTCATCACGCCGCAGATGGAGCAATGGACCGATCTCACGGTCGTGCACCGCGGCGAGCACGTGGTCATCGACGGCATCGGCTTCTCGGCCATCGGCCGGCTGCACCTCCTGCGGCTTCTGCGGCAGCAGCTCGGCAGCGTCGGCATCGAGCCGGAATACGAGACGACGGTGGCGAGCTTCGATGGCTTCGATCTCGTCGTCGGCGCGGACGGCGCCAACTCCGCGGTGCGCCGCTCGGCCGACTTCGGCACCCGCCAGAGCCCATGCGCGAACCAGTTCGCCTGGTACGGTACCCGGCGGCCCTTTGCGACGCTCACGCAGACTTTCGTGCGCAACGAGCACGGCACCTTCAATGCGCACCACTACCGGCATGCGCCGGACATGAGCACCTTCGTCACCGAGTGCGATCCCGCGACCTGGCAGCGCGCCGGCTTCGCCACCCTGGGCGAGCGCGGGACCATGGAATATCTGCAGCGGGTCTTTGCCGACACCCTGCAGGGTGAGCCGCTCGTCACCAATCGCTCGATCTGGCGCAACTTCCCGAACATCCGCAACGCGCGCTGGGTGCAAGGCAACCGGGTGCTGCTCGGCGACGCGCAGCGCACCGCGCATTTCTCGATCGGCTCCGGGACGCGGCTCGCCATGGAGGATGCCATCGCCCTGAACAAGGCCCTGATGGAGCAGCGCGACGTCCGGGCGGCCCTGCAGGCGTTCGAGGCGGCGCGGCGCCCGGTCGTCGAGAAGCTGGTCGCGGCGGCCGACTCGAGCGGTGCCTGGTACGACCGCTTCCCCGAGCACATGAACCTTTCGCCGCGCGACTTCGCGTGGAGCTATATTCAGAGGAGCGGGCGCATCGATCCGGAGCGCCTGGCGAAAATTTCCCCGAGGTTCGCAAGGACTTGATGCTTTTTCCGACTACGCTGGTCGGCAGCTATCCGCAGCCCGAGTGGCTGATCGACCGCCAGAAGCTCGCCGGGCGCTTCCCGCCGCGCGTGCGCGCGACGGAGCTGTGGCGCGTGCCGCAGGCCTATCTCGCGCAGGCGCAGGACGACGCCACGGTGCTCGCCATTCGCGCGCAGGAGAAGGCGGGGCTCGACATCGTCACCGACGGCGAGATCCGGCGCGAGAGCTACTCCAACCGCTTCGCCACCGCGCTCGAAGGCGTCGACATCGACAATCCGGGCAGCGCGCTCGACCGTTCCGGGCATCCCAATCCGGTGCCGCGCATCGTGGGCAGGATCCGGCGCAAGCGTCCGGTGGAAGTGGAGGACCTCCAGTTCCTGCAGCGCCACACGACGCGCCTCACCAAGATCACGCTGCCGGGCCCGTTCACCATGTCGCAGCAGGCGCAGAACGACTACTACCCGTCGCCGGCCGAAGCGGCGATGGACTATGCCGTGGCGGTGAACGAGGAGATCCGCGATCTTTTCGCCGCCGGCGCGGACATCGTGCAGGTCGACGAGCCTTACATGCAGGCGCGGCCGCAACCGGCGCGGGAGTACGGCCTGAAGGCGCTGAACCGCGCGCTCGAAGGCGTCGACGGCACGACGGCCGTGCACATCTGTTTCGGCTACGCGGCGGTGATCCACGAGCGTCCCTCGGGCTACTCGTTCCTGCCCGAGTTCGCCCAGTCGCCGGTCAAGCAGATTTCGATCGAGACCGCGCAGTCGAACCTGGATACGTCGGTGCTGCAGAAGCTGCCCGGCAAGAAGATCATGGTCGGCTGCATCGACCTGAACGACATGAAGGTCGAGTCGCCCGAGACGGTCGCCGCGCGGCTGCGGAAGGCGCTGAAATATGTGAAGCCCGAAGACGTCATCGTGGCGCCCGACTGCGGCATGAAGTACCTGCCGCGCGACGTGGCGGATGCCAAGATGCGGGCGATGGTGGAAGGCGCGCGCATCCTGCGCGCCGAATATTCTGGAAAGGAATCGCATTGAAGAAAGTTCTCATCGCCACACTGCTCGTCGCCGGCTGCGCATCGGACGGCTCGAGCTCCTTCAATCGTTCATACACGGAGACCGGCGCCGTGCTCGGCGCGGCGGGCGGCGCGCTGCTCGGCGCCGTGGCCTATAGCCCGAACCGCACGAAGGGCGTCCTGGTCGGCGCGGTCGGTGGCGCGCTGGCGGGCGGCGCGGTCGGCGCCTACATGGACAGCCAGAAGAAGGACCTGGAGAAGAACCTGGCGAACGAGATCAAGCTGAAGCAGGCGCGCGTCGACGAGTTGCCCAACCACATCGTGCGCGTGACGATGACCGGCGATACCGGCTTCAACACCAACTCGACCGACATCAAGCCCGGTTTCCACACCACGATGGACAAGATCGCCGACGTGGTGGTGCGTTATGGGAAGACCTCGCTCACGGTGGCGGGCCATACGGACGATGTCGGCTCCGCGCAGTACAACCAGCAGCTCTCCGAGCGGCGCGCGCACGCGGTAGCGCAATACCTCGAGTCGAAGAAGGTGCAGCCGGTGCGCCTGCAGATCGTCGGCAAGGGCGAGAGCATGCCGATCGCGAGCAACGCCACGGAAGGCGGCCGCGCCGAGAACCGGCGCGTCGAGATCTACGTGGAACCTGTAGTGGAAGGTTCCTAACCGGTGGAAGGCTCCTGATGGCCCGGAAGCGGGGTATCGCGCGGGGGCTGACCAACTACGGCGATCCGGCCTTCTCGCTGTACCTGCGCCGCTCGTTCGCGAAGAGCATGGGCTACTCGAGCGAGATGCTCGAGCGCCCGGTGGTCGGCATCGCCGACTCGAAGAGCGGCTTCAACAACTGCCACCGCCATTTCCCCGAGATGATCGAGGCGGTCAAGCGCGGCGTGCTCGCCGCGGGCGGGCTGCCGGTCGAATTCCCGACCGTGTCGCTCGGCGAGGTGTTCCTCAGCCCGACGTCGATGATGTTCCGCAACCTGATGTCGATCGACGTCGAGGAGATGATCCGCGCGCAGCCGATGGACTCGGTGGTGCTCATCGGCGGCTGCGACAAGACCGTCCCCGCGCAGCTGATGGGCGCGGCGTCGGCCGACGTGCCCGCGGTCCAGCTCCTCGCCGGGCCCATGATGCCGACGTCCTTCCACGGCGAGCGGCTCGGCGCGTGCACGGATTGCCGCCGATTCTGGGCTATGCACCGGGCCGGCAAGGTCGACAGCGCCGGTATCAACGAGGTGGAAGGAAATCTGGCGACCACCGCGGGCACCTGCGCGGTGATGGGCACGGCTTCGACGATGGCATCGATCGCGGAAGCGCTCGGCATGGCGCTGCCCGGCACGGCCGCGATTCCCGCGGTTCATGCCGATCGGCTGCGCGCAGCCGAAGCGAGTGGTGCGCGCGCCGTGGAGCTCGCGAAGAATCCGATCCGGCCGTCGCAGATCATCACGGAGAAGTCGGTGGAGAACGCCGTTCGCGTGCTCCTCGCGATCGGCGGCTCGACGAACGCCATCATCCATCTCACCGCCATCGCCGGCCGCGCGGGCATTGCCATCAGCTTGAAAAAGCTGAACGAGTGGTCGGACTCGACGCCGGTTCTGATCGACCTCAAGCCGACCGGCCAGTACTACATGTCCGATCTCTACGCGGCGGGCGGCGTCGGCGCCGTGCTGCGCGAGCTGAAGCCGCTGCTGCATCTGGATTGCATGACCGTCGCCGGCATCACTTTGGGTCAGATTCTGGAAAAGCTGCCCCCTTGGGTCGATCGCGCGGTGGTGAAGCCGTTCAGCGATCCGCTGTCGAAGGAAGGCGGCCTGGTGGCGCTGTTCGGCTCGCTCGCGCCTAACGGGGCGATCCTCAAGCGCTCGGCCGCCGATCCGAAACTGTTTGAAAAGGAAGGGCGCGCGATCGTTTTCCAGAACCTGGACGACCTCTCGGCGCGCATCGACGATCCTAACCTCGATGTGACGGCCGACGACTTCCTCGTCCTGCAGAACGCCGGACCGAAGTCCGGCTACGCGATGCCCGAGGCCGGCTACCTGCCGATACCGTCCAAGCTCGCGCGCGCCGGCGTGAAGGACATGGTGCGCATCTCGGATGCGCGCATGAGCGGCACCGCGTACGGCACCATCGTGCTGCACGTCTCGCCCGAATCCGCGGCCGGCGGCCCGCTCGCCCTCGTCCGGAACGGCGATCGCATCCGCATCTCGGTGAAGAACCGCTCGATCGACCTGCTGGTGCCGGCGGAGGAGCTACAGCGCCGCAAGGCGGCATGGAAGCCGCCGGTGGAGACTCCCAGGCGCGGCTATGCGCAGCTCTATATGAAGCACGTGCTGCAAGCCGAGGACGGCTGCGATTTTGATTTCCTGCGCAAAGCCTAGCTATTTCGGGTAGTCGTAGTTCAGGTCGAAGCGCCCATCGCTCGAGATGATGAACCGCGCGCCGGTCCAGCCGCGGCGCTCGGCCGGCTGCGTCTCGCGCGCGTCCATGAGGAGCTTGGCCGGCAACTGCGGGTCGCACGGCGTATAGGCGACCGGGTCCGGCGAGAAATCGCGCGTCGCCAAGTAGCGCACCCGGCCGGCAGGCGCGTTCGCCTCGGACAGCTCGATGATCATGAAGAGTTTCTGCCAGTCGGTGGGTGCGTTCTCCACCATGCACTTCGCGATCTCCTGGGCCACCTGGGCCTCGGCGTTCGACGCGGTCTGGCCGAAACCGATCGCCGGCGCCGCTGTCATCGAGGTGGCGAGCAACAGCATAATCAGGGCATGTCGCATGCCAAGAGTTTCCCACAGGCGCGTTGAAAGCGCCGCGCAAAATCGTCTGTCTCGAGTCTTACTGGAACGACGAGATGTTCCAGGATTTTTCCGTGAAGGGCTTTCTCGAGGGCTTGGCGCCCCTCGTGCATCCGCCGCTCACGGTCGCGCACCGCTTCGTCGACTCGGCCGCCGGCCTTGCGTATTACTTGCGGCGCCCGGGCGGCCTCATGTGGCGGCAGAAGGCGCTCTTCGACGCGCCGGTGTATTACCTCGCCTTCCACGGCCGGCCGGCGTCGGTGCGCACCGTCGTCGAGCGCATCGAGGGCGACGCGCTCGTGGAAGCGTTCGCCGGCTACGGCGAGAACGGCTATCGCAACCTCGTCTACTTCGCTGCCTGCAATGTCTTCCGCGGCAAGGCGGGGCTCGAGTTCGCCCGCTCTTTCGTCAGGCAGACGTGCGTGCAGGCGGTGGTCGGCTACGCCACGCCGGTCGACTGGATGGCGAGCCTGGTGTGCGACCTCCTCTTCCTGCACCGCTTCTACCGCGATCCGTCGCCGTGGAAGAATCTGCGCCGCATCTTCAACTCCGTGCACCGCGACTATCCGGCCGCGCGGCGCCTGAAGCACATTCTCATCACGAGGAGAGACGTCTGATGGCATTGAAAGTGAGGCGCGTGGTCACCGCGCACGACCCGAGCGGCAAATCCAGAATCGCGATCGACGAGACGTGCTCCAACGTCATCTCGCGCCGCCCCGGCCACGAGAGCTGCGTGGTATCCACCGGGCCCGACGGCACCCTCTTCCGCGTGGTGGAGTACCAGCCGGGCGTCGCGCCGCGCATGCACCGCACGGAGACGATCGACTACGCGGTGGTGATCTCCGGCGAGATCGAGATGCGCATGGACATCGGCACCGTGCGGCTGCGGGCGGGCGACGTTCTCGTGCAGCAGGCGACGATCCACGATTGGGTGAACGACGGTCCCGAGCCGTGCCGCGTCGCCTTCGTCCTCGTTCCCACGAAACCGGCCGACATCGGCGGAAAGGTGCTTCATGCGGTGGGTTAGCGCTTTCCTTCTGCTTTTCGCCGTCCCGGCGCTGGCGCAGCCATATCCAGCCAAGCCGGTGCGCATCATCGTGCCCTCGCCGCCAGCCGGCGGCACGGACATCGTCGGCCGCGTGCTCGCCGAGCACTTCTCGAAGACGCTCGGCCAGCAGTTCTTCGTCGAGAACAAGCCCGGCGCGGGAAACCTGATCGGTATCGAGGCCGCCGCGCGCTCGGCGCCCGATGGCTACACGCTGCTGATGACGGCGAGCACGCTCGTGCTCAATTCCGTGCTCTACAAGAAGGTGCCCTACGACCCGATGAAGGACTTCGCGCCGATCACCATCGCCGCCACCGCGCCGAACATCCTCATCGTCAACGCGAACGTGCCGGTCAAGACCACCGCCGAGCTGATCGCGCTCGCCAAGGCGAAGCCCGGCGCGCTCTCGTATGGCACGCCGGGCATCGGCACCTCGCCGCACATGTGCATGGAGCTGCTCAAGTACATGGCAGGCATCGACGTCACGCACGTGCCCTATCGCGGCACGGCCGCCGCGGTGACCGACGTCATCAGCGGCCAGATCCAGCTCGCGTTCGCCACTGCGCTCACCGCCAAGCCGCAGGTGGATGCGGGACGCGTGCGCGCCCTCGCCGTGTCGGGGCCGAAACGCGTCGAAGCGTTGCCGAACGTGCCGCCCGTGGGCGATGCGGTGCCCGGCTACGAGGCGATGCAGTGGTACGGTTTCCTTGCCCCGGCGGGCACGCCGCCCGCGATCATCGAGAAGCTGAATGCCGAGGCGCTCGTCGCGCTGCGCTCGAAGGAGATGAAGGATCGCCTCGCGAGCGACGGCGCCGAGCCGCTTGGCTCGACTCCGGCCGAGTTCGCCGCCTTCATCCGCCGCGAGCTCGACAAGTGGAACAAGGTCGCCGAGGCCGCGAAGATCGAGAAGCAGTAGCTACAGCGTCGCGCCGTATTCGGCTTCCAGCCGCGAATGCGTTTTCCAGAACGGCCGCGGCTGCGCCCCGTTCAGGACGTCGGCAAGGATGCCCGTGTGCACGTCCCAGCCGCCCATGACGCTCGCCGTCGCTTCGCGGCCCTTCACGTTGCTGTGCACGATGGTGAGGAGCACGTCGTTGCCGCGCGGCGTGAGCTCGTAGGTCACCTTGGTTTCGCCGCTGTCCCAGATCCAGGTGTGCGCGAGCAGCCGCAGCGGCTCGACGCGCGTGACGACGCCATGGGAGGGTTGCTTGCCGGCATCCTTGTACTTCGGCGGCACTTCCTGGTCGCCGGAGAGCTGGGTGTGGTCGAACTGGAAGATCACCCTGGCGCCGACGCGCGCCTCGAATTCGCCCGCGCAGAGCCATTTGGTCCGCTTGTCGGGCTCGGTGATGTACGCCCATACGCGCTCGACGGGGCCGGGGAGCAGGCGCTCGAGCTTCACGGTACCGGGCTCGACGACGGTGACGGGACGGGTCATTTGCGTTTCCTTTTCGATGGGGACTTCGAGGATTGAGCGGCCTGGTCGATGGCGTCTTCGGCGCGCAGCGCGGCTTCCAGTCGATCGAGGCGCGAGCTCCAGAACTCGCGCGTCTCGTGCATCCAGCGCGTGAGGTCGTCGAAGGGCCTGGGCTCGAGCGCCAGGAAATGATCGCGTCCTGAAATGCGCCGGCGCACGAGTCCGGCGCGCTCGAGGAGCCGGATGTGCTTGGACACCGAATTGAGCGAGATGCCGAACGGCGCCGCCACCTCGGTGACGCGCGCCTCGCCCGCCGCCAGCCGCTTCAGGATGGAGCGGCGCGTCTCGTCGGCCAGGGCAATGAGCGTGTCATCGAGCTGCATGGCCCAATGTTCACCCTATTGGGTTAATATGTCAAGCCTCCCTGCCGCGGCGCGTGCGCGGTTGACAGGCCGCGCCGAATTACTTCAAGCTTCATCTATTCAGGCTTCGAGGGAAACCATGGCCGACCGGGAAACCATTGCCCGCTCCGACGATCACCGCGCGTTGCGCATCTGGCTGCGGCTGCTCACCTGCACCCAGATGATCGAGCGCGTCGTGCGCTCGCGGCTGCGCGAGCGCTTCGCCACCACGCTGCCGCGCTTCGACCTGATGGCGCAGCTCGCGCGCCATCCCGAGGGGCTGAAGATGAACGAGCTGTCGCGCCTGCTGATGGTGACCGGCGGCAACGTCACGACCATCGTCGACCAGCTCGAGAAGGAGGGCCTGGTCGAGCGGCTCGACGAGCCCGCCGACCGCCGGGCCTTCCGCATCCACCTCACGCGCACCGGCGAGAAGAGCTTCGCGGAGATGGCGCGCGCACACGAGGAATGGGTGGTCGACATGCTCTCCGGCCTCTCGCGTCGCGAGCAGGACGATTTGCTGCGCCTCCTCGCCAAGGCAAAAGAACATGCATTGGAGGTGGCGGAATGATGAAAGCCAAGCACTTCCTGTGGCGCAGCGAGGGCAAGGTCGGCGTCATCACGCTGAACCGCCCGGACCGCAAGAATCCGCTGACGTTCGACTCGTATGCGGAGCTGCGCGACTTCTTCCGCGCCCTGGACCGCGAGCCGTCGATCCGCACGGTGGTCATTACCGGCGAGGGCGGCAACTTCTGCTCGGGCGGCGACGTGCACGAGATCATCGGCCCGCTTACCAAGATGACGATGCCGGAGCTGCTGCAGTTCACCCGCATGACCGGCGATGTGGTGAAGGCCATGCGGCATTGCCTGCAGCCGGTCATCGCCGCCATCGACGGCGTGTGCGCCGGCGCGGGCGCGATCCTCGCCATGGCGAGCGACATGCGCTATGCGAGCCCGACCGCGAAGGCGGCGTTCCTCTTCGCGCGCGTCGGCCTCGCCGGCTGCGACATGGGCGCGTGCACCATGCTGCCGCGGATCATCGGCCAGGGACGCGCGTCCGAGCTCCTGTACACCGGCCGCTCGCTCGCGGCGGAAGAGGGCTTGGCGTGGGGCTTCTATAACAAGGTGGTGGATCCCGTGCTGCCGGCGGCGATGGAGCTCGCGCAAAGCCTCGCCAGCGGCCCGACCGCCGCGCACGCCATGACGAAGAAGATGCTCCACCAGGAGTGGAACGTCGGCGTCGACGAGGCGATCGAGATGGAGGCGCAGGCGCAGGCGATCCTGATGCAGAACCGGGATTTCCGCCGCGCGTACGAGGCATTTGTCGCCAAGAAGAAACCGGAGTTCCAGGGCGACTAATGGACCGTTTCGCGCACTACGGCTGGCCTTTCTTCGAGCCGCGCCACGAAAAACTGGCGCGCGAGGCCGAGGCGTGGGCGCGCGACAACCTCGGTCATGCGCACGGTGACGACGCCGATGCGATCTGCAAGCGGCTCGTGCAGGACCTGGGCTGCGCGGGCTACCTCAACCACGCGGTGACCGACTCGCACGACGTGCGGTCGATCGCGGTGCTGCGCGAGGTGTTCGCCTACCACGCCGGCCTGGCCGACTTCGCGTTCGTGATGCAGGGGCTCGGCAGCGGGCCGATCGTGCTCGCCGGCAGCGCGGCGCAGAAAGACAAATGGCTGAAGAAGGCAGCGAGCGGCGATGCCATCGCGGCATTCGCGCTCTCGGAGCCGGACGCCGGCTCCGATGTGCAGGCGATGACGACCAAGGCGACTCGCAAAGGCGACGCCTGGGTGCTCGACGGCACGAAGACCTGGATCTCGAACGGCGGCATCGCGGGCTTCTACGTCACGTTCGCGAAGAGCGAGGAAGGCATCAGCGCCTTCGTCGTCGACGCGAAGGACGTGGACGCCTCCGAGCGCATTGACATCGTCGCGCCACATCCCATGGCCACGGTGAAGTATCGCGATTCGAAGGCGGAGCTGCTCGGCGAGGCGGGCCAGGGCTTCAAGCTCGCCATGCGCAACCTCGACATCTTCCGCACCACCGTCGCCGCCGCCGCGCTGGGCTTTGCGCGCCGCGCGCTCGATGAAGCCACCAACCGTGCGCGTGATCGCAGGATGTTCGGCAATACGCTGGGCGACCTGCAGATGACGCAGGCCAAGCTGGCGGACATGGCGACCGCCATCGATGCGGGGGCGCTACTCACCTATCGCTCCGCGTGGACGAAGGACGTCAAGAAGGCGCGCGTAACCCGCGAGGCGGCCATGGCCAAGATGTTCGCCACCGAGACCGCCCAGCAGGTGATCGACGACGCCGTCCAGATCCTGGGCGGCCTCGGCGTCACGCGCGGCCACCCGGTCGAGCGCCTCTACCGCGAAGTGCGCGCGCTCCGCATCTACGAGGGCGCCACCGAGGTGCAGAAAATCATCATCGCCCGAGATCTCCTCAAGCAATGAAAATAGGGACAGACCCTATTTTTAAAATAATTAGGGTCTGTCCCTAATTCCTTGCCCATGAGCTATACCGCACACGTCGATACTTTCGCCCGCGACAACCTGCCGCCGCGCAGCCAGTGGCCGCAGTTCAGCTTCGATCTGCCCGAGCTCAAATATCCCGCGCGGCTGAACTGCGCGGCCGAGCTCCTCGACAAGCCGGTGACCCGCGGGCACGGCCACCGCGTCGCGCTGCGCTCGCCGGACGGCGAATGCACGTATACGCAGCTCTTCACCCAGGCGAATCGCCTCGCCAACGTGCTGGTGCGCGAGATGGGGCTGAAGCCCGGCAACCGCGTGCTGCTGCGCGGGCCGAACAATCCGATGATGGCGGCGGCGTGGTTCGCGGTGATGAAGGCCGGCGGCATCTGCGTGGCGACGATGCCGCTGCTGCGCGCGAAGGAGCTCACCGACATCATCAAGAAGGCCGAAATCACGCACGCGCTGTGCGACAAGCGGCTGGAGGCGGACCTCGTCGGCGCGATGGCGGCCTGCCCCTCGCTCACGCAGGTCAAGTATTGGTACGACGACGCGCCGGACTCGCTCGACAACCTGTCGATGCGCCAGCCCCTCACCTTCGGCAACGTGGCGACCGCGGCGGACGACGTGGCGCTGATCGCGTTCACCTCCGGCACCACCGGCGTTCCCAAAGGGACGATGCATTTCCATCGCGACGTGATCGCGCAGTGCGACTGCTTCCCGCGCTCGATCATGAAGATGCACAAGGACGACATCGTCTGCGGCACGCCGCCGATCGCGTTCACCTTCGGCCTCGGCGGCATGCTGTGCTTCCCGATGCGCTTCGGCGCGTCCACCGTGCTGGTCGAGAAGCACACGCCGGAGACGCTACTCGAGACCGTTCAGCGCTTCAAGGCGACGACGATGTTCACGTCGCCGATCATGTTCCGGCAAATGGCGGCGCTCGCGAAGGGGTTCGACCTGAGGAGCCTGAAGACCTGCGTGTCGGCGGGCGAGGCGCTGCCCGATCCCACGCGCCAGCTCTTCAAGGACTCGACCGGCATCGAGATCATCGACGGCATCGGCTCGACGGAGATGATGCACATCTTCATCTCGCACACCCCGGAGCGCGTGCGTCGCGGCGCGACCGGCTACGCGATCCCGGGCTACCAGGCGACGATCCTCGACGACGCGGGCAACGAGTGCAGGCCCGGCGAGGTCGGCAAGCTGGCGGTGAGGGGGCCGACGGGATGCCGCTACCTGGCCGACGACCGGCAGAAGAACTATGTGCCCTGGCCGGACAAAGGCTGGAACGTCACCGGCGACGCGTATCTCAAGGACGAGGACGGCTACTTCTTCTACCAGGCACGCACCGACGACATGATCATCTCCGCCGGCTACAACATCGCCGGGCCCGAGGTGGAGACCGCGCTGCTCGCGCATCCCGCGGTCGCTGAATGCGGCGTCGTCGGCTGGCCGGACGAAGACCGCGGCACCATCGTCAAGGCCTTCGTCGTCCTCAAGCCCGACAACGAAAAATCGGAGCAAATGAAGAAAACGCTTCAGGAGTACGTGAAGCAGAACATCGCGCCCTACAAATACCCGCGGGCAATCGAATTCATGGATGCGCTGCCGCGCACCGAGACCGGGAAAGTGCAGCGCTTCAAACTGAGGAAGCAAACATGATGCAGATCCTGCAACCGCCCGGCTGGGCGAAACCGAAGGGCTTCGCGAACGGCATCGCCGCCACCGGCAAGCTCGTCTTCGTGGCCGGCCAGGTCGGCTGGACCGGCGAAGGCAAATGGGAAGCCAGGGACTTCGCCGGCCAGTTCCGGCAGGCGCTCAAGAACTGCATCGACGTCGTGGCGCAGGCGGGCGGCACGCCGCAGCACATCGTGCGCCTCACCTGGTACATCACGAACAAGCAGGAGTACCTGTCGTCGCTGAAGGACGTGGGCGTCGCCTATCGCGCGTTGATGGGCCGCCACTTCCCGGTGATGGCGGTGGTCGAGGTGAGCGGGCTGATGGAGCCGCAAGCCAAGCTCGAAATCGAAGCCACGGCGGTGGTGCCATGAAGGTCACCGTCATCGGAGGAGGGCCGGGCGGCCTCTACTTCGCGCTGCTCGCGAAGAAGGCCTGGCCGCGCTGGGACATCACGGTCTACGAGCGCAACCGCCCGGACGACACGTTCGGCTTCGGCGTGGTGTTCTCGGACCAGACGCTCGACACCTTCAAGGCCTACGACCTCGTCACCTACGAGCGCATCCGCCGCCGCTTCGCCTACTGGGGCGACGTCGATGTGGTCTACAAGGGCCAGACGCTGCGCTCGGGGGGCAACGGCTTCTGCGGCTGCTCGCGCGTGGCGCTCCTCAACATCCTGCAGGACCGCGGCCGCGAGCTCGGCGTGAGCCTGCGCTTCCAGCGCGAGGTGGAGGACCTCGCCGAGTTCAGGGACTCCGACCTGATCGTGGTCGCCGACGGCATCAACTCGCGCATCCGCGAGAAGCACAAGGACAAGTTCCAGCCGAGCGTCGACCTGCGGCCGAACAAGTTCACCTGGCTCGGCTCGACCAAGCCCCTGGACGCGTTCAAGTACTTCTTCCGGGAAACGAAAGAGGGCCTCATCGTCGCCCACTGCTACCAGTACGAGCCCGACCGCTCGACATGGGTCATCGAAACGGATGAAACCACGTGGCGCAACTTCGGCTTCGACCGGCTCTCCGAGACGGAGATGCTGCCGGTGATCGAGAACGTGTTCGCCGAGGAGCTCGACGGCCACAAGCTCATCAACAACCGCTCCCTGTGGCGCAATTTCCCCACCATCACCAACCAGACCTGGGTGATGGGCAATGCGGTCCTGGTCGGCGACGCCAAGGCGACGGCGCATTTCTCCATCGGCTCGGGCACCAAGCTCGCCATGGAGGACGCCATCGCGCTCTATGAAGCGTTCCGCATGCAGCAGGACGTTGCCAAGGCCCTGAAGGTCTATGACACCGCCCGGCGCGAGGAGGTCGAGAAGACGCAGCACGCCGCCAACGTGTCGCTCGCCTGGTTCGAGCACATGCGCCGCTACTGGGGCATGGAGCCGGAGCAGTTCGCCTTTGGCGTGATGTCGCGCTCGAAGCAGATCACCTGGGAGAACCTGGAGCTGCGCGACGAGGCGTTCGTCCGGCGCGTGCATCGCTGGTTCGCGAAGAAGGTGAAGGCGCAGGGCTTCGATATCGACCTCGACGACCCGCCGGTGCCGATGTTCACGCCGTTCCGCTTGCGCGACATGGTGGTCGAGAACCGCGTGGTGGTCTCGCCCATGGACCAGTACTCGGCGCTCGACGGCGTGCCGGGCGAGTGGCATCTCGTGCATCTCGGCAGCCGCGCCATCGGCGGCGCGGGCATCGTCTACGTGGAGATGACCTGTCCTTCGCCGGAAGCGCGCATCTCGCCGGGGGATACCGGCCTCTGGAACGAGCAGCAGCGCGACGCGTTCAAGCGCATCGTCGACTTCTGCCACGCCAACTCGAAGGCCAAGATGTGCATGCAGCTCGGCCACTCCGGCCGCAAGGGCTCGACGCAGCTCGGCTGGGAGCGCATGGACTATCCGCTCGAGAAGGGCAACTGGCCGGTGGTATCGGCCTCGCCGATCCCGTACTACGAGGGCGTGTCGCCGGTGCCGCGTGAGCTTTCGCGCGCCGAGATGAGCGAGATCGTGCACCAGTTCGAGAAATCCGCGCGCTACGCCGAGCAGGCGGGCTTCGACATGCTCGAGATCCACATGGCGCACGGCTATCTGCTCGCCAGCTTCATCTCGCCGCTCACCAACCGGCGCACGGACGAGTTCGGCGGCTCCATAGAGAACCGCATGCGCTTCCCGCTCGAGGTATTCCGCGCCTGCCGCGCCGCGTGGCCGCAGAAGAAGCCCATGTCGGTGCGCATCTCGGCCACCGACTGGGCACCCGGCGGCCTGACCGGCGAGGACCTGATGGCCGCCGCGCGCATGCTGAAGGAAGCGGGCTGCGATCTCATCGACTGCTCGACGGGCCAGACCGTGCCGCACCAGCGGCCGATCTACGGACGCATGTACCAGGCGCCGTTCGCCGATTGGGTGCGCAATGAAGTCGGCATCGCCACCATGACGGTCGGCGCGGTGACCACGCCCGACCAGGTGAACACGCTGCTCGCCTCCGGCAAGGCAGATCTCGTCGCGCTGGCGCGGCCGCACCTCGCGAACCCGTACTTCACGCTGCAGGCGTCCGCCTGGTACCAGCACATGGGCCAGTTCTGGCCGCCGCAATATCTCCCGGGACGCGACCAGGCCTTCCGCAACGCGCCGCGCGAGCGGCAGGAGCAGAAGGATCTGCGCATCAAGGCGCGGCCGGACAGCCACGAGGTGAAGGAATCCGGCAGCGGCGTGAAAAAAGCCGCGTGATCCAGCTCTGGGAGCTGAAGGGCAGGGACGGGCGGCGCTACAGCGCATATTCGTGGCGCGCGAAGATGGCGCTCAAGCACAAGGGGCTGGAGTGGCAATCGCATCCGGTGCTGATGAGCGACAAGCCGGCCATCGCGTTCTCGGGCGGCAAGACCGTGCCGATCATCAAGGACGGCGAGACCGTGGTCCGCGACTCGTGGAAGATCGCCGAGTACCTGGAAGAGAAACACGCGGACAAACCCAGCCTGTTCGGCGGCCCGATCGGCCGCGGCCTGACGCAGACGTTCAATACCTGGGTCGACCGCGTGCTGATTGCGATGACGATGCCGGTCATCGTTGCCGATCTCTACGAGCGTGTGGATCCCGGCGATCAGCCGTACTTCCGCCAGCAATTCGAGGGTTATCTCAAGTCGACGCTCGAGGAAGCGCGTGGCCGCCGTCAGGAGTTCGCAAGCCGGCTCGCGCGCCAGCTGGAGCCGCTGCAGGCAGCGCTCAAGCGTCAGCCGTTCGTCTGCGGCGACGCACCCGCGTACGGGGACTACATCCTGTTCTCGGTTTTCCAATGGGCGCGCATCGCGAGCCCGCAAGACATCTTTAACAATTCCGACCCGCTCCATCTCTGGCGGGAGCGAATGCTCGACCTGTACGATGGTTTCGCGCGCACAACACCCACCGCTTAATGCTCTCTCGCGTCGGCAAGTACGAGATCCGCTCTTTTCTCGGCAAGGGCGCCACGGGGTCCGTGTACCTCGCCGCGGACCCCTTCGGCCAGCGCGACGTCGCGATCAAGGTTCTCGAGCGCCTCTCGACTGATGCCGAAGAAGCGCGCCGGCAGCTGCGCTTCTTCCAGAACGAAGCGGCGCTCGCCGGCAAGCTGCGCCATCCGCACATCGTCAGCATCCTCGACGCGGGCGTCGATGACGCGACCGGCGACGATCCGGTGCGCTATCTCGTGATGGAGGTCGTGAACGGCCCCGCGCTCAGCAAGTGGTGCGTCAAGGAGGAGCTGCTCCAGCCGGTGCAGGCGATCGAGATCGCCTACAAATGCTGCAAGGCGCTGGAATTCGCCAACACCCTCGGCATCGTGCATCGCGACATCAAGCCGGCGAACATCCTGACCACCGAGCAGGGCGAGATCAAGGTATCGGACTTCGGCGCGGCGCAGCTCGCGCGCAGCGACATCACCCAGGTCTCCGGCGTCGGCTCGCCGGCCTACATGTCGCCGGAGCAGCTGCAGGACCAGCAGATCGATTTCCGCTCGGACATGTTCTCGCTCGGCGGCGTGCTCTATCACCTGCTCACGGGGCATCGGCCGTTCGACGGCGGCAACACCTACCAGCTCGTCGAGAACATCCTGAACGTCACGCCGCCCGCGCCGTCCACGGTGCGCGCGGGCGTCCCCCCGGCGCTCGACGAGGTCGTGCTGCGCGCTCTCGGCAAGGCGCGCGACGAGCGCTTCGCGAGCTGGAGCGACTTCGCCGACGCGCTGGCGAAGATCGCGGGCGAGAGCCGCGGCGAGTCGACGCTGTCGGACGCCGAGCGCTTCGGCGCCTCGCGGCGGCTCGCCTTCTTCAAGCGCTTCAGCGACGTCGAGCTGTGGGAGGCGGTGCGCTCGTCGAGCTGGCACCTGCATCCCGAGGGCGACGTGCTGCTGGGCGAAGGGACGGCCGACGACCATCTCTACGTCGTGGCGAGCGGCCGGCTGAAAGTCACGCAGCGCGGCAAGCTCCTCAACATGGTGAGCCCGGGCGAGTGCTGCGGCGAGATGGCCTACGCGCGGCGCGACGGCAGCCCGCGCAGCGCCACCGTCACGGCGCTCGAGCCGACCTGGGCCATGCGCATGCGCGTGCAGGACATCGACAACCTGTCGGAGAGCTGCCGCGCGCGCTTCAACGAAGCGTTCCTCGCCATCATGGCCGAGCGGCTGGCGATGCTCGGTGGACGGCTGGTGGCGATGTAGGGAAAATAAATGGGGTCTGACCCCATTTATTTCTTCCCTGCTGCTCCTCGTCGCGCTGCCCGCATGGGCGGCCTACGACGTGAACGACCTCAAGCTCGGTGCAAGCGAGAAGGAGGTGCTGAAGCACTTCCCCGGCGCGCACTGCCGCCCGCTCGAATGGCCGACCAATGCCGCCGACCGCCGCTGCGACGATTCGCGCATCAAGGTGGCGAACCTCGAGGGCAGCATCACGTTCTACCTGCGCCAGGACTCGGTCGAGGGCTTCGACCTGCGCTTCGAAAAGGCAGTGCTGCCCGCGATGAGCAAGCACTTCCTCGAGCGCTACGGCAAGCCGGCGATCAAGGACCAGGACGACATCGTCTACGAATGGAAGGCGGGCGACGAGCGCGCCCGCCTCACGTCCGAGAAGGGACGGCGCCGCGCCTCGCTGCTCGTCTGGCGCGGCACCTTCGAGACCGAGATCTACAAGGTCAAATAGGCCGTCGTCCCCGCGAAGGCGGGGACCCAGTTCAGAGCTTTCGCAAAGCCTTGACCGCCTTCGCCGCATCGTCCGCGCTGTCGACGGCGACGAAGCTGAGGAAGCTCTTCCCCATCGCCATGCCGTTCAAGCCGCGGAAGCTGATGCCGGCGTCGGCCAGGCAGCGCGCGATCTTCGCGCCAAGCCCCGGCTTGTCCGGGCCTTCGATGCGCACGCCGTGGATGTTTTCGGCGCGGCGGAATCCCGCCTGCTCGGCGGCGGCGAGCACCTTCTTGCCCTCCACGGGGCTCGCGAACAGCACGCCCTGGTTCGGGTGCTCGGGCGTGCGCCGCGCCAGCACCACCTCGAGGCTCGCTCCGGCGGCCGCGAG
>Ga0070681_10000176_pt1 | contig 48725 bp, 45 predicted proteins | sample KBSC83BmetaG_FD_65650 | JGI IMG/M metagenome (GOLD analysis project Ga0070681, IMG submission 65650) | Corn rhizosphere microbial communities from Kellogg Biological Station, Michigan, USA - KBS C8-3B metaG | ecosystem: Host-associated > Plants > Roots > Rhizosphere | place: USA: Michigan...
GATTGACCGCGTGATGCGGAACGATCACCCCTTTTGGAATCCCGGTGGACCCCGAGGTGTACATCACATACGCGGCGCGCGGCCTCTTGAGGGACAAGGCCAGATTAGCGCGGGGCGCCTGCTCCAGTGCCTCTCTCAGCGAGCCGCAATCGATCCAGCGCACGGATGGCCCGGTCTGCTCGTCCTGCTGCTCCGCGCGACGATCCGTGAGAACGTGACGCGCGGCACAATCACGGAGCAGGAAAGCCTGTCGCTCCCAGGGCAGGTCCGGATCTACCGGCACATACACGCCGCCACATTTCAACACCGCGATCTGTGCGATCAACAGGTGCACACTGCGCGGCATCAGGACCGGAACGTAGTCCCCGGCCTGGACGCCCTCGGAGATGAGATAGCGTGCCAGCCGATTCGCCCGTTCGTTCAGCTGCCCATAGGTCAGCGACCGGCCTTCGTACGCAACCGCCAAGGCATCGGGCGTGCGCTCCACCTGCTGCTCGAACAGCTCATGAATCAATGCATCGGCGGTCGACATCAGGAGTCCTGCTCCAGGGCGGGAGTGCGTCCGAAAGCGATCGCCAGCCGCGTCAAGGCATTGATGAGTGAGATCGCTAGCGTGAGCGTCACGAGTTGTTTGTCGGAAAAGTGCGGCCGCAACGACTGGAAGGCCGCGTCCGAGGGGCCGTGATCGCCCAGTCTGGTCACCTTCTCCGCCCAGGCCAGGGCGGCGCGTTCCGCATCGGAGAAAAACGGAGTGTGGCGCCAAAGCGCGAGAGCATTCAGCCGGCGCGTGCTTTCGCCGGCCTCGAGCGCCTGCGCGGCGTGACTGTCGACACAAAAGGCGCAGCCGTTGATCTGTGAAATGCGCATGAAAAGCAGATCCCACAAGCGCGGGTCCATGCTTTCCCTCATCTGCAGCAGCACCGTACAGGTCGCCCGATACTCCTGCGGAGCGATCGACCAATATTCCAGACGTAACCCCACGAATGTCCCCTTCAGTGAATAGCCATCCACGCGAGAATCCCCCCCGGTAGAGGATGGATCGACACGAACCCCCGCATTTGCGGGCGCGTCGGTAAATGCACTTCGAAGCCCCCGCTCGCGGGAACCAACCGGATTTGCCGTAGCGGCGGCGCGCCCCCGTCGAGCAATGGATCCCAGGCTTTGAATGCCGCCTCTTTGGCCGAAAAAGCTGCGGCGCACGTGAACATGCCCTGGCTCAGCGACTGGCCCTCGCTCAGCCAGTGGATCTCACGGGCACCCAGCACGAGCGGGGCGGCGCTTGCCGGAAGCGGGCGCAACTCCAGATCGATGCCCAGAGAGCGGAAGCGCGCCGCCGACCCGGCGATGGATACGGCAATCTCGCCTGAATGCGATACGGAGCCCACCGTACCTGGCGGAAAAGTCGGCCAGCGTCGGTCAGCCCGCACCGCTCCCGGGGCTACCCCCAGGTCCGCCAGGGCTCGGCGCGCGGCGCTGCGCCCCATCCAGAAATCGCATTGCCGGCGCGGCCACAAGTTGCGCGCGTGTTGGGCTTCCTCCGGATACAGAGGCAGCTGCTGAAAGTCGGCCGCCGTGGCGATGCCGAATCCAACACCGGGCAGCAGCGGCCGGAGAGCTTTGAGGCTGTGCTCAATCATTGCAGGCCCCGAAGCCACCAGACCCGGTCGGCACGCGCGGCTTCGACGTGCGTTCGAGCATGACTCCCGTGAGCCGGCAGGCACGCATAGACGCTCGTGAGACCCAGGTCCGATCTGATGAACTCGCAAAGCCTCATCTGCAGGGTCCGCGACGCCCCCATGGGGTCGGTGGACCCGATCGACATGAAGTCGAGCGGCACGAGCTCGCACAGAGCGGCAGCAAAGGTACGGACACGCCTCGCGACCACGTGCGGCAGCTCTTTTGTGTGCGCCATGTGGAACACGCCCACCGAGATACCGGGCACGGACGCGCGAAGCCTGGTCAAGTGTGCAGCAGTCGTGCCGACGGCTTGCAGTTCGTCTGTGTTGCAGTCGACGACGAGCGCGACGGCCGACCACCGGGACTCCTGCGCCGGGCGCAAGCCGATCTCGTCTATTTCCTGGGGCCGAACGAGTGCGACGTGCGGTGTTTCGCTGGGCGGCTCCGGGCACCGGCTCAGGGGAACCGCGAAGCTCGTGTGCTTAGCGGACCGCGGTGGAGTCGGGCTCGGCAGGCCGGGGTCAATGCGACGCAACAGATCGATATCGGTCCGACCGGTACGGGTCAGAAGCCGCAGCAGGATCTCGTCGACATCCCGGTCGGCTTCATGGTTGAGTTGCTCCCAGAACTGACGACTCGCCCACGCTGCCAGCTGGATATCGCTCACGACCGGGCGGCGTGCTGCCTCGTAGGCGCGGAAAGCCAGCTCAATGTCGGCCCGGTCCGTGTTCGACAGGCCGGACAGGCGGCTTGCGAGCTCCGCCGCGTCCTCCATCGCCATCGAAGTCCCGGAACCCACGGAGAAGTGGGCCGTATGCGCGGCATCGCCGAGCATGACCACCCGTGGAGTCGACCAACGCTCATTACAGACATCCGCAAAGCTCAACAAGTGCGACCCGTTGCCGATCAGGCGGGCACCTTGCAGATCGCTTGCGAACGTCTTCTGGCAAAAGCGCAACAGTCTTTCATCCGTCCACCCCGATGGGCAGGTGTCGTCGGCTCTGAAGCCGGCGGCGCGCCACACCCGCTCCGGCGCCTCTACCAGGAAAGTGCTCAGCGAAGCCGAGTACGGGTATACGTGGGCGCCAAACAGACCGTGCGGGCTATCTGCGAGCAGGAATGTCATGCAGGCGAAGGGGCGGTCGGCTCCGAACCACGCATACCGGCTCGTCCCGTGAGAAATGTCCGGCCGAAAGTGGTTGGCCAGCTGGGTGCGTGTTCCGCTGCCGGCCCCATCGGCCGCTACGACGATGTCGTAGCCATTCAACAACTGCAGCGCGTCCGCTCTGCAAGACGCCGAAATACGCGCACCGGCTCTTGTGGCGTGGGTCCTCAAAACGCGCAGCATGGCCCGGCGCTCCACGGCTGCAAAATCGTGGCCTGAGGATTTCGCTACCGCGCCCCGATAGCGGGCTTCCACCGATTGCCAGCGCACGCCCTGGCTCAGGATGTCATCCATCGCATCCTTGGCTGCCGACCTCAACCTCGCGAGGCTCATCCGCGAGAGAACGACCCCGAAGCCGTAAGTCGCCTCTTCCGGGGCCCGGTCGAAGACATCCACGCTGAATCGGCCCGTCCGGCATAGCAGCAGCGCCAGAAACAAACCGCCCGGTCCACCCCCTACGCATGCGACTCGCATCGGACTTTTCAGCTCGCGACGGCGCCGCGGGAGGGTCGCAGCTCCGTGCGCGCCCCCAGACGCTCCCGCAGGACTCGGCGCAGAATCTTCCCCGCCGCATTCCTTGGAATCTCATCGATCACGTACAGCGCCGCCGGACGCTTGTAACTGGCCAGCTCGGCGCTGCAGGAGGCGATGAGAGCTAACAGATCGAGTGGCGCGCCGTCCGCGGAGACGACGAACGCAACCGGTACCTCGCCCCATTCGTCAGACGGCACTCCCACAGCGGCCGCATCCGCCACTCCCGCCTGTTTTCGCAGCACGCTCTCGATCTCAGCGGGATAGACGTTCTGGCCGCCCCGGATGACGAGATCGTGCTTGCGGTCGAGGAGAAAGAGATATCCGGCGGCATCCATGTAACCAATGTCGCCCGTGTGCAACCAACCGCCGGCGAGCGTCTTCTCGGTCGCCTCCTCATTGCGCCAATACCGCTCCATCACTCCGTCACCGCGCACGCAGACCTCGCCAACTTCACCCGGCGGCACGGAATCGCCTTCGTCATCGACCACGACTATCTGAGCGCCGGGAATCATTCGTCCGGCAGGCAGAGGAGGATTCGACACATGCGCCACGCCGGGCGGTCGAGGCTCGTCCGAACCGCGCAGCGCAATCGGACCGCCTCCCTCGGTGACGCCATAGACGCTGAGAAACCTGCAGGAAAACCGTTGCAGGGCCGCCTGCAGCAGATCCTCTGTCATGGGGCCGCCGCCGTGCATGATCTCGCGCAATGACGACAGGTCAGTCGCGTCGAACGCCTTGGCAGCCAACACGAACCGGATCATCGACGGCACGACGAAGGCCCTTGTCGCCCGCAAGCGCGCCACGTCGGTGAGGAAGCGCTGTGGAGTGAAGTCTCTCTGGATCGCCAGTTGGCCGCCCGCAGCGAGCAACGCCAGCCCGATGACCACGCTGCCGTGGAAAAGGGGGCAGGGATTCAGCATGATGTCCGACGGCGACATCGCAGTCTCGGCCGCCATGCCCACGTAGCAGGCCATGAGAGATCGATGAGACACCACCACCGCTTTGGACCTGCCGGTGGTCGCTGACGTACTGAAGATGAGCGCAGCGTCACCCTGGTGAGGCAGTCGGCACCCTTGCCGCGGCCCGCGCGTCAGGGCTTCGTAGCTTTCCTCTCCTATGGCAATGGCCCACCGGCTCACGCGATCTTCCAGTCCGAGTCTCTCCAGGACGGTCCGCTCCGCAAATGCTCCTATGGGCTCTATGTTGGCGATGTGGTGCTCGACCTCCGGTAACGAACTGTTCGGGTTGAGCGGACACGCAATCCCACCTGCCTTGGAAATGGCGATGTAGAGCTCGATGACCTCCACGCGGTTCGACGACATGACCAGTACACGATCGCCGCTCGCAATACCGAGATCGGTCAGCGCACAGGCGATCGAATCGGTGCGTGCATCGAGCTCACTCCATGTGAGCTGTCGTGCAGCGTCGCTCAACGCGATCGCCAGGGGCCTGACCAGGGCATTGCGTTGGACAAAATGCGGCAGCCACATGGGGAGAACTCGTGTAACTCAGGTCCGGTTCGCGAGCACGCGATCGATTCCATCGACCGTCTGCAGGTCCATCAGGTCGTCGTCGGTGAGCGGCCGATGAGTGCGCTCCTCGATGGAGAGCCCGAGGCGAATCAGATCGCCTGAGTTGATACCGGCGAGGATCAGATCCGCATCCGCGGGGATTCTTGCGGCAACTTCCGGCACGTCCAGCACTTCCATGAGCAGCTGGCGTCCGGGTGACAGGATGTCTTGCATGCTTCAGCCCTTGGTCTGTTGAGAATTCAATGGGGTCACGACTCGTTCCAGCGGCAGCGACCGGCTCTCGGGCCCCACCGAAGCCGCCGCTGCGCAGATGCTCTCCAGAAACGATCGCACGACACCTTCCTCCAACGCGCTGTCGATGAAGACGCCGACGAATGTGAGCGGCTCACCGGGCTCCGGCGCCAGATCGCGCCTCACCAGGATGTTCAGGAAGTCGACGTAGGGAACATCCAGGGGATGCTCGGAGTCCTTGACGGTGTTGAACTGGAAGAAGTCATCGAGCAGCGGGCCTGGCATGACGCGCTCCACCTCGAGCTCCGGGGTGAGCTCGGGGACGGTCCGCTTGATCCGCATCGCATCGACTATCCCGAGGTGCACGCGCGAATCGACCTGCGATCCTGCCGCGTCACATGCGAATGACCCAGCCTGCTCCGAGAGTTGCGCCACCGCACGCTCGTAGGTAAAGGGAAGACGCGAGGCGATCGACGCCCGCATCAACGTCATTTGCAGCATTTTCGCCAGGTCGGTCAGGCAAGTGGCTTTGCGCATCGCAACGCGGACCGGGAAGCCTCGCCCGGCCGATGCGCCCAATGTTCTCAGCCGACTCGAATCTCTTCCGGCGTGAATCGTGAAGGCGCAGACATCCTCGAGAGCAAACTCACGCCATATCGCGAGAAATACGACGGAGCACACGGCTGCCATCAGGCTGACCCTGGAAGCCGAAGCGAAATCCTCCAGCCGGCGGGTCACTTCGGCTGACGTCGAGACTTGAACGATGCGGCCGCAGACCGGCTCGTCCGGAGCACGGGCGGGGCGGCGCGGAACCGGCGGAACGTAACCGCGGATGATGTCTGCCCAATAGTGCAGCTGCGCATCGCTCAGGCGGGTACCCGGCTGCAGCTCGCTTGCGATGTATTCGGAGAAGGTCATGGCCGGTGCCAGGACCGGCACCGTCCCGCGGCTGTACCGATCGTACGCCGTCAGGAGCTCGTTGATGAACAGGTCGTCTGCGTGAGTATCCGTGGCCGTGTGGTTGAGAATGAGAAGCAGAATATGATCTCGTGTCGACAACTGGAGCAGTTCCGCGTGCAAGGGACCGTCGCGCTCGAGATCCAACCGACCCGCCAGGCGTGTGCCAATGTAGGCTTCGGCACACTCCATGCCCGCCACCGGGACCTCGAGGAGTTGAACTGAGTGCTGCGGCTCCGCAAAGTACTGCAGTACCGTGCCGCCGCCGCGCTGTATCCGGGTGCGCAGACCTTCGTGTCGACTCATCACGAATGCCAGGGCGCGCTCGAGCGCGGGCTTCTGCAACGGTCCCCTGAACCTGAGACTCAGGCTGACGTTGATCCCGAAGCCGCTGCTGCCACCGGCGCAAATCCACTCGACGGTCGACTGTTGCACCGTACTGAGAGAGGTGAGCATGATGCCTCCCTACAGAGAGGCCGATCTGGGGCCGGCCGAGTCGAAACTGCCGCGAATGACGCGCTTCAGTTTCTTGCCTGTCAGGCCCTCATTCCACCCCGGCGCAATGATCTCGACACGGGCAGGCTGACGGATGCCCTTGCCGGCGAGCAGTGCTTGAATCCGTTCCTGGAGTGCAGACCGGTCGCATGCTTTATCGACCGGCTCGACGGCCACGGCCAGAGCGGCCTCGTGCCCTGCGTCCTCCACGCCGACAATGGTGCAGTCGAAGACTTCCGGAAAATGCTTCAGCACCCGTTCTTCGAGCTGACAGCTGTACAGCGCACGATTCGCGACCAAGGTCCGGTCGGTCGTGCGGTCCACGTGATAGTAGAGCCCGCCGGCGTCCCGATAAACGAGATCGCCCGTCAACCAGTACCCGTGCAGGAGATTCTGCTGTGTCGCGCTCGCGTCCTGCCAATAGCCGCTCGTGACGGATGGCGACGTGACAGCGAGCCGGCCCACCTCGTTGGCTCCGACCGGGCGGCCGTCCTCACCGAACAGCTGCACATCGACCCACTCGAAAGGTCGGCCGATGCAGCGGTCGTAGCTATCGGTCTCAGGCGAGTGCACGTGGCGCAGGATGCCGAATGCAAACTCAGACGATCCGAGATTGTCGATGTACAGCGAGCCCGCCAGCCGGCCGGCGCCTCGAACGCGCGTGCCGTAGCGGATCAGACGTCTGATGTGCGTTTCATGACTCGCATCGCCCGTGCTCATCCAGCACGACACGCTGGACAGATCCCATTCGTCGAGGTCGACGCGACACAAATCTACGAGCGGCTTGGGGAAGGCCATGACCAGATCCGGCTTCCAGGCGCCGATCGTCCGCAACAGGCCCTCCGGGCTCTTGTCGGCCTGCGCCAACAGTGGGGTACCCCGGATAACGGTGCTCATGAACATCGTGATCGCCGCGCCATGGGAATGCGGCAGCGCCGAGAGGACTTTTCGGCCGATCACGTGGAACATCTGTTGGCGCACACCGAAGAAGAAGCCCGCATGACTGAACTGAACGGGCTTCGGGGCGCCCGTGGTGCCGGAGGTATGAGCGATCAGCACGACGTCATTCGGATGGTAACTGTAAGGTGCGACCGGCTGAGCGCCGCCATCGGGCTGTACGGCTTCGGCCTCCAGGAGCCTTGGAACGCTCCCGTTCTGATCGGCGAGTGCGGACCGGTAGAGCTCGAGCCTCCGCGCCCGCGTCTCGTCAGCTACGACCGCGAAACAGCCAACGCGTCGCAGATAGTCGGCCGCGATGCCCCCCGGCATGTTGCTATTCAGAAGCACGGCAATCGCGCCGATACGACTCAGAGCGACGTAATAGAGATAGTAGAGGGGAGTGTCCGCAACAAACACAGCGACCGGCGTGCGTGGCCGGACTCCTTGTGCGCGAAGCCATCCCGTGAGCTGCTCCACTATGGCGTGGAACGCGGCAACCGTGAGCTCCGTGCCATGGTCGACTGCGCCGACGACGATGTTCACGTCCGATACAAGGATGGTTGCGTCCGTGTCCCTGCAGGTCGCGACGAAGCGATGAAAGAAGTCGCCCGCGCCGATCGTGTTGTCCCGGGTCAATATTCTTCGAAAATCGGCGCTCATCGCGGCTCGCTCGTGCATTGCGGCGACGCGTAGTCCGCACCCGCAAAATTCGGCGTACTCTTCACTCGTGCGTCGCGCTCCGGCGGGAACATGACTCGCGCGCCCTCTGCGGCGGGAAAATCCAACTGCCGCGGCTGCTTGAGGAGTCGCGTCAGCTGCTCGAGTCGCCGTTGTGCTTCATGCAACTCGAGGCTCAGGTCCGCCAATTTCGCATCGCGCTGGAGCACCAGTCGTTTGAGGCTGTCGAGATCGTCCGGCAGTCGATTCGTGTCGGTCATCGGCACTCCGCAGCGAGCGTTATTTATTGAGAGCGTTATTACTGGACAGACGCATTCAAATGGCGGCACCGGACAAATAAGTCATCTGCCGTTCCCGCCCGTGGCGTACCGGGAGACTTCATGTCTAAATCGCGCGAACGGAGACTCGTCCCTCATGATGCGTGCACCGGCGGCTCTTGCAGTCACTGCCGCTGTCGCACTGCTGTCAGCCCCCCCTGCGAAGGCACAGCGTGCACAAGACAATGCGATCACCGCAGCGGGCGACGCCTTTGGGACCGTCGTCGGCAATCAAACTATCGGGCTCTACAGCGCGACGAACGCGCGCGGATTCAATCCTGCCCAGGCCCAGAATGTCCGTATTCAGGGCCTCTACTTCGACCAACAGACCTCGTCGGTCGATCCGTACCTGTTCAGGGGGACCGACATGCGAGTTGGAATTTCCGCCCAGGGATATACCTTCCCCTCGCCCACCGGCATCGCCGATCTGACACTACGCACTCCCGGAGATGTCGCAGCTGCGAGCGTTGTGATCGATCACGGGCCGCTGAACGGATACTCCGTCGAAGCCGATACACAATACCCCGCGATCGGAGATGCGCTGAGCGTCGGGCTCAACTTCGCGGCAGCGCGCAACTTCGATCGCGACTACGCACTCGAGAGCGCCCGCCGCGCTATTTCACTGGTCGCCCGAATTCAGCTGGATGCGCACACCGAGCTCATTCCGTTTTACGGCTACGTCCGCAACTTCGAACGGTCGCAGACGCCGATCGTGTTCTCCGACCGGGTTCATCCACTACCCCTCTTCGAGGAACAGCATCTCCCTACGCAGAGCTGGACGAGCTGGGGCTGGAACCAGGGTACAGGGGGCTTGATCGCAAACGTCGTGACCGGCGGCCCGTGGAGCGTACGTGCCGGGCTATTCCGCTCCGAGCAGCACGAAGCCCGGAACTTCAACGATCTATGGCTGGGATTGACCGACGACGGTCTCGCCGCTCACGTCATGGATGTGACGCCGGCACACACCGCGACTTCTTATTCCGGGGATTTGCGAGCCACGCGAGCGGTATCCGACGACACACACCGGCGTGAGCTGACCTTCGATGTGCGTAGCCGGCACGCGACCCGCAATTACGGCGGCGACTCCATTACCGACCTGGGACCGATCTCGGTCCGTGACTACGCTCGCCTTCCCGAGCCCGCCCTGGTGTTTACCGACCAGAGTCGCGATGTCGTGCAGCAGACTGGCGTAGGCGTCAGTTATGGCGAACACTGGAGCAACCGAGCGGCGCTGAGCCTTGGGATCCTGTGGACTCACTACGAGCGCAGCCTGGACACGCCCAATCTGCCCTCCTCGAGCGAGAGCACCGGCAAGGTGTTGCCGGCGGTGAGTTTCGCCGTCAATGCCTTGCAGGCGATCACGTTGTACGGAAGCTATACGCGAGGCCTGGAGGATTCCCCGAGCGCCCCGGCCGATGCGGTCAATCGCGGTGAACCGCCACCGGCCACACCCACCTGGCAAGTGGACAGCGGTGTCCGCGTCGCGTTTCGACCCGATCTGCAGCTGCTCCTCGGCGCGTTCGAAGTGCACAAGAGCTACTTCAGCTTCGATACGGACGACCGGTACACGCAGGTGGGGGATATCGGTGCACGGGGCATCGAGAGCTCGGTCACGTGGACAGGAATTGAAGGGCTGACAATGGTTGCCGGCGGTGTGTGGCTGAAGCCGGAGGTGGAACGAAAAATCGCCGAGCAAGGCGCTACCGGAGCGATCCCCGTTGGGCCGGTACCGAGAACCCTCGACCTCAATGTCGACTACGCCCCCGTGGGCTGGAGGGGATGGGGAGCGGCAATTCAATGGCAATCGCTCTCGTCCCGCGTTGAAACGGGCGACGATCTCTACAGGATTCCGCCCCTCAATACTTTGAACGTGGGGGTCAGATATACGTTCCAGGCATTCAACCGGGGGTTCTCCACCCGGCTCGACGTCAACAATGTCACCAATGCCACCGGACTGTTGTTGACTTCCGATTACGTTGCCGCCCCGCAGCTGCGGCGCAACTACACGCTCACGTTCGCTGCGGATCTTTGATGCCCGACGGCGGGCCTGTTCCGACGCAAAGTCCCGAACGCCGCAACGAACGGACCCCAGAAGAAACCCTTGAGTGTGCGGTGCGGGTTGTTATCGCCCAACTCTTCCAGCGAGGCGCCCCACACGATCTTCTCTCCTGCCGTGGGCCAGTACAGCGTGCCGAACAGGTAGTCCCAAAGGGTCAGGCCACCGGTGATTCCCAGGTTCACGTTCATGTGTTGCGGGAGAGCGCCGTGGTGAAAGTGATGCATGTAGGGAGCGTAGAAGATCCGGTTGAAGGTCTTACCGAAGGACACGCGCACGTGAGTGTGCTCGAAGATCTCGAGCACACCGAAGATAGCGAGCAGCAGAGCCACCCAGTAAATCGTCGTGACGGTGTAGGTCATTCCCAACGCGTATATCGACGCACCCGCGATCAGCCCACTGCCGGCTCCCGTGTAGGTGTTGCGGATGAACATGTCCACGGGATGAGTGCGTACGCCGAAGGGGTGCAGTACCTCCGCGGAATGGTGCCCCTTGTGAAACTCCCAGAAGAACGGCACCACGTGACCTTGGTAGTGCCACATGAAGCGCCCGAAGTCGCGCGCCAGAAACACGAGAAATACCTGCAATGCGATCGTGAACCCATTGTCGGGCAGGTGCAGCGGCGAGGGGCCCAACCTTTGCAGCAACCAGGACTGCACGATACCGGGACCCAGCGTGACTCCCGCGAGGCCGACGAAGCCCACCATGATCGAGAATGGCAGGAACAGCATGTCGCAACGGAACGAGCGATGTTTGTAGAACGACGCGGGGAGCAGATAGCGGAGCGCGCCCGGCACCGAGTACTTCTCGCCAGGCGGCTCGAGGGGGTGAGGATAGGAGAACCGGCTGGCTCCCGGCCGGCCCCCGCGGCTCAGCGAGACGGCGTACACCACCGCTCCGAAGAGCAGAAACCACACCAAAGTGCGCGCCATGCCCTGCAGGTATCCGAGCTCCGCCATCCAAAGCGTCGACTTGGGCCCGCGTTCTTGCGGGAGCAGGAAGGCGTATACCGAATGAATAATCGCTTGCGCCGCCGATTGGCCGCTCGCTGCGCCGATCCAGCTACTCACGTTGTGCATGGATCCTCACCTACCTGATACTCGCGCTACCCGCTGAGGTTAACTTGATGCGGAACGCCGCGGACAGGTGCAGGAGGCGGCAACCGCGGACTGGACATAAGGCCCCGGCGATGGAGGGCCAGCGTCTGCGAGAGGGCCCTCGGCTGCGAGAGCCCCACCGCCAGCGATAGGGTTGCCTTGCCGGGCCCCGTAACGCGATACTAGGGGTGCCGCACGCGCTCGAGGGCCGTGCCGAAAAACCCTTAGAAACATCGGTGCGCCTGGATTTCAGGCGTGCGTTGCGGGCCCGCGTCCGCAGCGCTCCGGAGCCCTCACGCGTGAATTCGTCTCTGGTCGAACATCTGTTCCCCGCAGTCTCACGGAGAGATGCCCTGCGCGGCCTTGCCGCGACGGCACTTCCCCTGGGCCTGATCGGCTGTTCGAGCCACAAGTCCGACGCACTCGTGATCGGCGGACTGCCCGTGACCTGCAACCTCACCCTGCCGATCGCCTGCGTTGCCAGCAGCCTCGCCAAGCCCCTCCCGGGGACGCCGCGCTTCGAATACGAGTACCAGAAAATCAGCGGTTGGCCGGAAGTGAAGGAATCGCTCATGTCGGGCCGCATCCAGGCGGCTTACATGCTGGCGCCTCTCGTGATGGACCTGGCAGACAAGGGCATCCCGATGAAGATCGTCTCGCTCGGCCACCGCTCCGGCGCTGTGATCATGGTACGCACCGACTCCCCCTACCAGCACTTCCGCCAACTCGCGGGCAAGCGTGTCGCCGTGCCCAGCCGGTTCGCGGTGGACTATCTCTTCCTGCGACGGATGCTCGCGCAGGAGAGCATGCGGATTGAGGACGTCGTAATCGTCGAGATGGCACCGCCGGACATGCCGGCTGCGCTGTACGCAAACGCCCTCGATGCCTACTGCACCGGCGAGCCCTTTGGGGCCGCCGCTCAGAGCGCGGGGTACGCCCGACCCCTGCGGATGACCCGCGATGAGTGGCCCAAATACATGTGCTGCGTGCTGACCGTCCGTGAGGAACTGATCGCTGCGAACGCGCCCATGGTGCAGGATCTCGTCAATCGGATCCTGGGAGCCGGTCAGTGGCTCGATCAGGGGCCGGATCACCGCGAGAAAGCCGTGCAGATTGCAGCCGGTCCGAAATTCTTCAATCAGGATCCGAAGATCATCCGCTTCGTGATGCGCAACCCCAGCGACCGGGTGACCTACGGGGATCTGAGAATGATCCGCTCGGAATTCGATGACCTGATGCAATTGTCTGTCGAGGCGGGAACGCTCAAACACCCCGTCCCTTATGAGAAGTATGTAGACGAGCGGTTCGCGCGCAACGCAAGCCCTGCGGATATCTCACTATGACCGACGCCCACACAACAACGCCTTCGCTGTCACGCCGCGTATTTGGCGCCGCGATCCTTTCGATGCTCCTGGTTGGAGCCTCGAGCGCTGGCGCGACCGCCTTCAAGGCCGGCGTCTTCGATCCGCCGCGCCAGGCTCCCGATTTCTCGCTGCAGGGCTCGGACGGACACGAGCTGCGAATCAGTCTTTTCCGCGGCAAAGTCGTGCTGCTCGCCTTTGGCTACTCCTCGTGCACGGAAGTGTGCCCCGTGACACTGGCGACTTTCGCCCAGGCCCGGCGCAAGCTGGGAGCGGCGGCCGCGAACGTTCAGGTGGTGTACGTGACCGTCGACCCGCAGCGCGATGTGCCCGAGCATCTGAAGAAGTTTCTGGCCGCTTTCGACAGCACATTCATCGGCGGCACCGGAACCGAAGCGCAGCTGGGCACGGTGCGCAAACAGTATGGTGTCACCGCAACCAAGATCCCCTATGAGGATAGTTACACTTACGCCCACTCTTCGTTCACCTACCTCATCGATCGCACGGGCCGAATCCGGGCGCTCATGCCCTACGGACATAGTCCGGGTGACTATGCGAACGATCTGTCGATCCTGTTGAAAGAGTGACCTTTGCGCTTCCGGACAGTAGTGTTGGCGGCACTCGCGGGCAGCGCACTGGGCGCGCTCGCGTGGGGCGCTATGGCGCCAATCCACGCCGACTCGCGGGACCGGATCTTCGAGATCCCCAGAGGGACCTGGGCGCGGCGGATGTCGGGCGACAAGGTGGAAATTCTGCCGGACCACATTCGCCTGACGCTTGGGGTCCGCGACGTGCTGGTCCTGCGCAATCGTGACGCCGTGCCGCAGATTTTCGGCCCCACGCTGATGATGCCTGGGCAGAGTTTCCAACTGCCCTTCGAGCAACCCGCGGTGTACACGTTCACCTGCACCGCGCACGCCAGCGGACAGATGATCGTCAGCGTCGACCCGTATCCCGCCAATCCCTGGGCAAGGATCTCCTGGCGGACACAGGAATTATGGTGGCGCGCCCGTCTGTTCACGACGCATCTCTGGTACCGTTCCCGTCTTTGACGCGCCGAACGATGCAACACCTCAAGGCATCCCTGCCCTCCATCGCCGTCATCGCGGTGTTGATTGCTGCCTGGTGGGCAGCGGTGATTGCCGTTCACAGCTTGATTTTCCCCACACCGTGGGCGGTCATCACCGGAACCTGGGAGCTGATCTACAACGGCACGCTCTGGCAACACATCACCGCATCCCTCACCCGAGTCGCCATCGGCTTCGGGCTCGCTGTCTGCGTTGCCGTTCCCCTGGGATTGTGGATGGGCTGGGTGCGAGGCGCCTATACGACATTGAATCCCATCTTCCAGATCTTGCGACCCATCTCCCCGATCGCCTGGATTCCGATCGCCATTCTCTGGTTCGGCATCGGTAATGTCTCTCCCGTGTACCTGATCTTCATCTCCTCCGTCTTTCCCATGGTCGTGCAGACCACGGTGGGCGTGCACACGATCGAGAAGCGTTATCTGCGGGCAGCCGAGAATTTTGGCGTCTCGCGCCGCATCCTGTTCACCCGCGTCGTCATCCCAGCCGTATTGCCGCAAATCGTGGTAGGCATGCGCATAGGGCTCGGGGTCGCATGGCTGGTCGTCGTGGCGGCCGAAATGATCGCGCTGCACTCCGGACTCGGGTACATGATCATGGATTCCCGCAACGCCGGGAATCGCTACGATCTGGTCGTCGCCGGAATGATCATCATCGGTCTGATCGGCCTGTCGCTGGATGGCCTGATGCGCTTGCTGGAGGGAAACCGCTGGGTCCGGTGGCGCTATGCGCACTAAGATCGAGGCGCGCGAGCTTACCAAGAGCTTCGAGTCCGACAAGGGACGTCTGCAAGTCGTCGAGAAGGTCAGCTTCAGCGTGCGCGAGGGAGAGTTCGTCGCTCTCGTCGGACCTTCAGGTTGCGGCAAAACGACCCTGATGAACCTCATCGCGGGATTCATCCGCTCCGACAGCGGCACCGTGCTCATCGACAGCATGCCGCACTCGAAACCCGACTCCCGTGGGATCCTCATCTCGCAACAAGGCTCGGTGTTCCCGTGGCTGACCGTGCGAGAGAACCTGATGTTCGGCCTCAACGCACATCCGCCGGCGGAGCACGCGGACATCGCGGACCGCTATGCCGATATCGTCGGTCTGAAAGGCTTCGAGGACAGCTTCCCGCATGAGCTGTCCGGCGGCATGCTCAAGCGCGTCGAGCTGGCGCGCGCGCTGGTGGTCAAACCGGACATTCTCTACATGGACGAGCCGTTCTCCGCACTCGATGCGCTCATGAGCTTGCGCATGCGCAACGAGCTGCTGCGGATTCTGGCCAAGGAGCGCCACACGGTATTGCTGATCACCCACGATGTCGAAGAAGCCATTCATCTGGCCGATCGGATTCTGGTGCTGTCCTCACGACCCACGCGTATCCAGGCGACTTTCGAAGTGCCGTTTTCGCACCCGCGCAAGCTCACCAGCGCCGCGCCCCAGGAATTGCGGATGTCGATCCTGCGCGAGCTGGGGGTAGAGCAAGACTAGATCGTCAACGAAAGAAGTTCCTGAAACCCCGGTCCCCCTGGCTCGCCATGCCGAGCGTGGCCCTCGCCACGAGCATGCCCTTCTCTCGCGCGACCGCCATCGGCTGCGAGTGGCTGCTCACGTAAAACAGGTCCTCTGTGTTCCGCATGCGCTCGTAGGAGTGCGTGAGACCTGGCGCCGTGAGCAGCTGATGCGACTTGTACGGCTCCACGCTCGCGTAGAGACCGTCGATGAGCGCGTCGGGAAAATAGAGCTGCGCCGTCAGTACCTCCCGCCCATGAAACACCTTCACGTGAACGTGCGTCGTGCGGCGCGCTGCGACGACCGGAGGCGCAGCCGCCACGATCTCCCATCCCGGCACGATCGTTTCGAACTCGACATACCCAGCCTCGTCGGTGACTTGATGCCCTCGCAAGAAAGTCTGACCCACCGTATCGACGGACTGAAGATCCACGCCCACATTTGAATACAGTCCCGCGGCGTCCGTGTGCCACACATCGACGACCCCGCCGGATAACGGAATGCATTTGCTGCCGCTCGGTATCAGCCCAGCCAGAGTGATGCAGAGGCGCAGCGGCTCCCCTGCATGTTTCTCAGTGATTGAGCGGCGCTCGAGAGAGGACTCGTAGTAGAACGGACCTTCAACGACTTGCGGCGTCTGTACGCATGTCAGCGTGCCCTCGCCTCCGTGCCGGATGATTGCGTCCCACTCCTTTTTGGTGATCGGAGTGCGCCCGCTGCGCGCTTCATCCGCCTCCGCAATACCGAGCCGACCTAACGTGCAACCGACGATAGCCCCTGCGCCATTCAGAAATCGCCTGCGGCCTACGCTCACGCTCCCCCCTTTTCACGCGGAACAAACTCCTCGAGTACCGCCTGTCGCATGAGATCCGGCGGCAGGAGTCCCTGACTCAGAATGAAATCGTGGAATCGCTTGGCGTCGAATCGGGGCCCCAGCGCCTTTTTCGTCTCCTCGCCAAGCGCCAGCAGTCGCGTATAGCCGTAGAAATAGCTGTTGGCCTGGCCCGGGCTGCGATACGTGAAGCGCTCGACCTCCTCCTTCGCAAAGGCATGGCTCAGACAGACGTCCTTCTCGAGGACCTCGTACGCCTGCGCCGGGGTGACCTTGCCGCTCTGCAGCTCTGGATCCAGGAACGCGCGCGCCGCGCGCAGCAAGCGTAGCTGCAGGGTCATCAACTTCCCCTCGGGCGGCTCGTACGGCTCCATGATGTACTCGGAATACAACCCCCACCCTTCCACGTTCGTTGAGTTGAAAGCATACAGGGCGCGCGCAAGGCTCACGCCTTGCTCGACCATGGAGTCGAACTGCAGCTCGTGCCCGGGCCTTGCCTCGTGCGCGATCAGCGTCCAGGACACGGCATCGAAAGTGAAGTCGTCATAGTTGTCTTCCGCGCCACCCGTCGCGGATGGAATGTTCAGCGGCAACACGAACTCGCCACGCTGGCCTGTGTTATGGAGCAACGGAGGCGGCGACATGTGAGGCGCGGGTTGCGCCGCCGTTTCTGCCCCCGTGGCAAGACGAATGATGGCCGGTCTGCTCGGTAGAGAGACGAGTTTCTTTGCGCGGATGATGGCCTCGATCTCGTGCAAGCGACGTTTGTAGAAAGGCAGGATGTCCGTGCCGGTGATCTGTTTCTTCTTGAGCTCCGCGATCACTGCACGATAGTCGCTCGACGGGTATCCGCTCGCGCGCGCGATCGTCGCCGCCAGGCGGTTCATTTCCGCCTGATATTCCTGGAACGCGGCATGCGCCTGCGCGGCAATCTGCTCCGGCGGGATGTCGATGCCGAACTGCTGAAATGCCAGCTCGTACCTTTCCCGCGGCAAACGGAAATCGCTGCGAGCTTTGGGCAGGACGTTCGCCCGGATCCACGCATCGTAATCCGTCAACTCGCTCTTGAGCCGCTCGTAGCCCGCTTCCCAGCCGGTGAGCTTGTATTTGACGAACAGGGAGCGGATTCCGTCCACGTAGGCCTGGTTGCGACCGAGCTCGGTCTCGATCTGATCCCTCGCCGGGTAGATCACCCCCGGCTTCGCCATCTGCTCGATCGCTCGTTGCTTCAACGCTTCCGCGATCGGCTTGTAGGAGGCCTGCAGGCCGGTGTACTTCAGAAGCCTCGTCGTTGCCGCCGGCCGGCGCTGAGCCGCGACCTGGTCGTCCAGCAGCACTCGCAACCCCTGAAAGACCACCTGGCTCGCGTTCGCGAACGGCACCTCGTGCGCCAGCACGTAATCCTGCAAGCGGAAGCGCAGCTCGAAGGTCTTGTGCAGGATGTCCAGATCCTCGCGGACTCGCGCATCGGTCTCCTTGGCTCTGGCCGCGGCAAGCTCAGTCACTGCCGCCTCCAGTTCACGCCGGCGCGCCAGCTCATCCGCCAGTGAGGGATCCGAGACGCGCTCGTCGAACTGTGCCAGCCCTTGGCTGGAGCCCTGCTCCGGCGAGTGCTGCAGATCCACGTCCAGGAGCCTGCGCGTGAACGTATTGCTACGCTCTATCCATTCGTGGCCGGATTCGCGGTGCGCAGGGCCGGCGGCGATGGCGATTCGGGCCCCGACCACCGTAGCGAGACTCGCTACGCACAGGACAATGACGGTCGAAAATCGGCTCATCGGTTCCCCCCCGCAGGACTGTCGCGGCCGAGGTTTTCTACGTCACCCGCCGCCAGTGCGCAAGTCGCTGCGAGGGGCCGCAGCCCGGAGGATCGGCCCTTGCTCCAGTGCGATCGCGCGCCTGAGCGTTCCCGCATCGTTCTCGAATGAGCTCAAGGGCAGCTGCACAGCCGTGACCCTCAGGCCCGCCCGGTCGAGCTCCGGAATGACTTTCGCCCAGCACGAGCCGTCGGCCCAGGCGCCATGGATGAAAGAACGCACCGCAAGTGAGGCGCGTCGCCTCACAAACCAACAGCGTGTTGGTTCCCCTGAAATATAGCGCTTCGCGAGAGAATACGGCCGGCGAAACCGGCGCCCATGCGTTTTCAATGGAGGTCACGTCTCATGCCCCACGCAGCCACGAAGCCGCTGGTGCGATTTCGAGTGGATTTCACCCCGGCCTGCTCGGTCGGGCCCGGTAAGATCGCCCTGTTGGAAACCATCGTACGGACCGGCTCCCTCCAACGAGCCGCCCGGCAATTGGGCATGAGCTATGCCTACGGCTGGTTGCTGTTGAACGATCTGAACCGCTCTTTCGGCGAGCCGGTGACGAAGTCGGCCATGGGTGGCAGCACTCGCGGTGGCATGACGGTGACCGCCTTCGGCGAACGCCTCGTTCGGTGTTATCGCTCGGCCGCCCGAGCGATCGAGGTGGCGTTGCAGTCGGAGCTGAAGCCCATCGCGCGGAAGGCCGTCCCGCGGCGGTCGCGCAAGAGCAGCGCTCCCCGTAAGCGTCTCACCCGCGGGATCAAGTTGCTACGCAGCCGCGTCGTCAAAGCATGAGCCGCGACCCTGTCGATACGCCAGTGCGCGCTTTCCAGCGATGCCTCCTCGCATCGTTGTTTTCGATGCTGGGACTGTCATCGACCGGCGCGGCATCCCTTGCGCCAAAGGAGTTGGTGGCCGCCCTTCGCACAGGCGGGTACGTCATCCTGATGCGTCACGCCAGCTCTCCGCGCACGCCACCCGAGGCAGCCTCTGCCGATCCCGACAACGTAAATCGCGAGCGACAGCTCGATGAGAACGGCCGGGCCTCAGCGCAAGCGATGGGAGCCGCATTGCGACGGCTGAAGATTCCCGTTGGGCAAGTGCTGTCGAGTCCGACCTACCGAGCTCTGCAGACGGTGCGTCTCGTGCAACTCGGTACCCCCAGGACTTATCCCGAGCTTGGCGATTCAGGCCAGAGCATGCAGGCCGATGCGAGCGGAAAAAGAGGAGCTTGGATTCAAACACGAGTGGCAATGCCACCGCCACGCGGGACCAATACCGCGATCGTGACGCACTTTCCTAACATTGCAGAGGCTTTCCCGGTAGACGGCAAAGGACTGGACGATGGAGAAGCTTTAATTCTTCATCCGGACGGTCACGGCGGCGCTGCAGTCGTTGCGCGCGTGAAGATCGATGACTGGCCGCGCTGGGCGGCTTCGCAGTGAGATGCGCGCCAAACTACCGGCGCACCGGCACTCCGCGCAACACTCTCCATGCGACCACGAGCAGCAGCACGGAAGCGGCGACCGCCTCGCCCAGGATAGTGACGTTCATGGCCATTGAGTGAGCGGACATGGGCGCCACGGCATAGTGGTCCAGCCCGCCGAATCCCAGGATCGCGTAGATCGCAATCAACGCCAATCCAGCGGCCGCAGAGAGGTTTCGCAGCATCCAGTAGCCGGCCGCTCCTATGGCCGCGATGACGAGCCAAGCGGCATACACGCCGAAGGGTGTCAGCCACGCGGGAAGGTTCGGATAGGCGTCGAGGTAAACCGCATTGTGTACGAAGTGCACGAGGCTCGCGGCTCCGTACACAATCATGAACGCGAGGAGGATGCGGTCCGCGCGTCCTGTCACGGCGTCGGGATCTTCCACAGATCGTTCATGTCGCCTTGGGCTCCGCTGGAATCGATCCCGTTTCCTCCGAACAACCACACGTTACCACTGCCATCCTGCCAAGTAGCCGGAGTCACTCGTGCTCCCACCTTGTTGGTCATGGCGGGTACGCCTTGGGTGCCATAGATCCCTGACGCACCTCCTGTGTTGGAACCGCCGACCCAGGTCCACTGCCAGGTCGAGGGCGAAAATTCCCAGAGGTCATTCCAGAAAGCAAACGTCGAGCCGTCCGCATTCTGCCAGTATCCTCCCAACAGCCACAGGTTGCCGCCGGAATCCGTCCAGGCAGCTCCGCCGGAAGCCCGTGCCCCAGGCACGTTAGCCGCGGCGGCCATATCCTGAACCCCGTAGACCCCGGTGGCATTCACGGTGCTGGAGCCGCTGACCCAGGTCCACTGGCCGCTCGCAGGCGAATACTTCCACAGATCGTTGAAGTAGAAGTATGAAGTGGTGGTGTAGTCGTAACCGACTCCCCCGAACAGCCACAGGTTGCCGTCGGCATCCATCCAGTAGGCTTCATAGGCTCGAGCGCCCGGGATATTGGTCCCCGCGGCCGTGCCCTGGGTGCCGTAGACCCCCGGCGATTGCGTGGTGTTGGGACCGCCGACCCAGGTCCATTCGCCGCTCGAGGGCGAATATTTCCACAGATCGTTCAGCCATCCGTAGGTGCCCGCTGCATCGAATCCCTCTCCGCCGAACAGCCAGAAGTTGCCGATGGCATCCGTCCAGGTCGCTGCAGCCGTGCGTCCGCCAGGCACGTTCGCGGGCGCCGCCGCGCCCAGCGTGCCGTACACGCCGATTGCATTCGGAGTGTTGGAACCGCCGACCCAGGTCCATTCGCCGCTCGAGGTCGAGTATTTCCACAGGTCGTTCCAGTGCTCGTTGCCGCCCAGGTTGTACCATCCCCCGAACAGCCACAGGTTGCCGGTGGTATCGGTCCAGGTGGCGGGACCGAATCGCCGTCCCGGCACGTTCGCCGGGGCGGCCGTGCCCTGGGTGCCATAGACCCCTGTCGCATTCACGGTGTCGGAACCGCCGACCCAGGTCCACTCACCGCTGGAGGACGAATAGCTCCACAGATCGTTCAGATCTCCGAACGCGCCGTTGGAATCGTACCCTTCTCCTCCGAACATCCATTTCTGTCCGTTCGAATCCGTCCAGGCCGCCGGCTTGTCTCGTGCCCCCGGCAGGTTCGTCGTTGCGGCGACGCCTTCGGTGCCATAGATGCCCTTCGCCAGTGCGGTATTGGGGCCGTTGACCCAAGTGACGGGGAGTCCGAAAGTCGCCGTCACGGTGCAACTGCCGTTGATCTGCCCAGTGGAATAAGTGGTGCCGGACAGGCTGCCGTTACATCCTGTTACGGCATTGAGGAGGAAGGGGGTCGTGGGTGTCACGGTGAGCATCGTCGTGCTGCCGGCGTTCACGGTCGCAGTCGTCGGTGTAATCGTCCCGCCGAGACCCGCGATCCCTGTCACCGTATATTGCAAGACGACGAAGGTCGCCATCACGCTGCAAGGAGTGTTGATCGTCCCGGTGGTGTAGGTATTTCCGGAGAGCGTACCCCCGCAGCCCGAGACACTGTTGACGGCGTAGTTGGTGTTTGGTGTCACGGTCAGCGTCGTCGTGCCGCCGGCATTCACGGTCGCGCTCGCGGGCGTAATCGTTCCGCCTGTACCGGCAGTCGCTGTCACCGCATACTGCGCAATAAAGCTCGCTGTTACGCTGCAACTGGCATTGACCGCCCCGGTGGTGTACGTACTCCCGGAGAGCGTGCCCGCACAGCCCGTCACGGTCGTGACGGCATAGCCGCTGTTTGCTGTCACCGTCAGCGTTGTCGTGCCGCCGGCATTCACCGTCGCGCTCGTCGGTGTAATCGTCCCGCCCGTCCCGGCCGTTGCGCTGACCTGATAGGTCGTCACAGTGGGAGCTGAGCTCCCGGAGCCACCACCCCCACCGCAGCCGCTCAACAGAGCGATGGCGACACAGGGCGCTGCAAATGCTTTTGATGCGATCACTCTGGCTCCCTCCGACGAGGACCCGCTAGCGCGCTCTCGACCACGGGGCCGCTTTTGCCGGCCATCGGATTGCGCTGGAAACCCCTGAATCTGTTCAGCCCATGCGGCTGGGGCGCTCCAATGGGAGCGCTACCATTCTTGTGGGACCAGCGTACCGCGGAGCACCGCGCAATTCAAGGTCAAGACGACGCCCGCGCTGGCGCCCGCAGTTGTAAGAAACTGTTAGACCTGCGTCGGCCAGCCGATCATTGCTGGAAGTTCACGATGATCGGTAGCGCGGGACCTGACGGGACACCATTCACTTTGCAGCTGAACGTCACGGCCAGCGGATCCGACGTATCGGTGGTTGTGAAGCCATTTCCCGCGGGAGGATTGCCGACGCCGTTAGCTACGCCCAACGAGGAGAAGTACGCGCCCGTCATCACACCGTGAGAAGCGCCGCCACCGCACGCAGGAGCCGCGGCGGATCCCTGGTACACGCCCAGACCCGGAACGAAGAGAGGGTTCATGGCTGGAACCGCATAAGTCTGCCCCTCGGGCATGGGAATACTCAATGTGTAGGACGTTCCATCGAAGCACTTGACGTCAGTCTCGACGTACGCGCCGCTGACTCCGACGGTCGCCGCCGGATGACGACCGGCGAGCGCCAACTGGTAGCCCGCCTGGACGGTGTTACCCTCGCCCACCAACAGAGGCCGGAAGCCGAATCTGTCCAAAGACATCACCACGGTGCCGTTGGAATTCCAGTCGTTCGGGAATTTCGGATCGGCGCCGTGCTCCCACCACCACGTCCAGCGCTTGTAGTCGAGCGCCGGATACGGATTGACCGCGACCTCCGAGCTGACCGCCTGGCCGAGCAGGAACCGGTTCACGAACGCCGCTACCGCCGGAGCCTCGGCGGGCAGCGTCGCGCAGTGTTGGTGTCCGCCGTCGATATAGAATCCATAGCGGTCCTCGATTCCCAACGTGTCGTATATCCCCTGCGTCGCCCGTGCCGAGATGTAGTTGGAGCGGTTCGACAGCCAGTAGAAGTCGGTGTTGCCAGTCTCCAGCAGCGCCCGCGGGGCCACCATAGCCATCAACTCGTGATGATCGACGGGCAGCTTGTAGACGTTCTCGCCGGCGAATTGCTTCATCTGCCCGGCAAACCAGTTGTAGTCGGTGTCGTCGACGTCTTCCACCGAACCCTGGGCCTCGATCTCATGCGAGACGCGCCACGCCGGCGCGCCGCCACCGCCGTTCTCCTGGGCGATCGTCAAAGCGACCCGCTCGTCGAACGCTCCGGCAAACAGCGCCATCTTCCCGGCATAGGAGCAGCCGGTGACGGCCAGATGCCTCACATCGATCGGCAGCGGGTTGTCGGCCTGGTGGCTGGCGATCTCGATCCCATCGATGAGGCGGCTCACGCCCCAGGCCCAGGCGGCGTACTGCCCCGAATTGCTGGTGCCGGTGCACACGCCAGCGCACAGTTCGGGATAGAGCTGATAGAACGGGTCCTGGGTGTGGTCGCTCACTCCAAAGAACGAGTACGCCGTGACATCGTTGTGGAAGAAATCGATGGTCGCGACCGGAAGACCCGCAAAAACGCCGGCGGGAAGACTCCCGTAGTTGGGGATCGGGGGAACGAAGAAGGGCGGGAATGCCAGACTCATCGCGATCACCGCCGGAAACGGGCCGGTGCCCACGCCCTGCGGGATATAAACGCGCTCGTTCAACGTCACCGATTTCCCGTTCCGGGTCACCACCACAGTCAGCGCGCCGGTGTTGGATCCGGCCGCCGGCGGTGTGTAGGAAGCTGTGACGGTGCAGTCCGAACAGTCCGGCTTCGGGCCGATCTCGTACTTCTCGATGGCTGCCTTGATCTCGTTGCGCCTGCGCTCCCAGCTGGCGGGCGAAGCGTCGCGCAGACTCCCACCGAAGGATCCGAACGGATCCGGCAGGGGGCGGACGATCGGTAGCTGAGCGAACGGCGGGAAGGCGGGCGTCGGATACTTCGCGCCCGTGTTCTCTTCGCTGTAGACCAGTGGAGGAAGCTGGCGGTGGTGCGAGCCGGAGGCCGACGCACCGCTGAGTGACACTGCGAGCAGCGCGCCAACAATCCAACGAGCGGACGGCGTCATATCCTTACCTCCCTGGCATTGTGAGCGCTAACATAGCGATCGGCAGTAACCGGTGTCAAGCGCACGGTCCGCGGTGCAGTCGCGGCGTTCTAACGTGTTGGATTAGAGAGCGCTCGCGCCAGCTGAGACGCTAGCGTGAGAACACACTCGAGCGGCCGGCTCGCGCTCAGCTCTTCGGAATCACACCGTCCGGTGTCATTCGATCGACGGCTTGCGGGAGCACCTGGGCGAGCTTTTGAGTGAGCTCGGGCACGGACAGGCCCGTTTTCGCGGCGAGTTGCTGGATGAGGTCCAGTCCCAGCGCCTGATGGACCTGATCCGCGGAAATCGGTTGATTGGCGCCCGTGCCGACCCAGGATCTCACCGTGGGACCCAAGCCCTTGCTCTCGAACTGCTGGACCACGCCTTGCACCCCTCCGTGTTTCTGCAACACATCGGTCACGAGTGCACCCACGACGCCGCCCAGTACTCCGTCGAATAGTCCCATCGCCCGTCTCCCGCTTACCGACAGAGTCCGATTACACCGTGTGCGCCTTCCAAATGCACGCGGCAGCGATCAGGGCGCAGCTGGAGGGCGGGTACTGCGCTTGCGATGCCACGGCGCGGAATTTCCTACTACCGCTCGAAGGACTTCGCATGAAATATCGCAAGCTTGGACGTGATGGGCCGAACGTCTCGGCCGTTGGACTCGGATGCATGAGTATCGGCATCGCCCAGACATATACCAGCGGCATTCAAAATGATGACGAGGCCGTCGAGCTGATCCACCGCGCGCTGGATCTGGGCGTGACCTTGCTCGATACGGCTGACATCTATGGAGATTCGGAACGCCAGGTCGGCAAAGCGCTCAAGGGACGGCGCGACAGCGTCGTGCTCGCGACCAAGTTCGGCTTCGCAACGGGTGTGGCTGCGAACGCACGGCGCGATGCCCCCGATCGGATGATCGACGGCAGCGCCCAGTACGTACGGCAAGCCTGCGAGGCGTCCCTCAAACGGCTCGGTGTGGATCGCATCGACCTGTACTACCTGCATCGCGTCGACCCGAACACGCCCATTGAAGAGACCGTCGGGGCAATGGCAGAGCTGGTGCGGGCCGGTAAGGTGCGGCAGATCGGGCTGTCGGAACCGGCGACCGCGACGGTTCGCCGCGCGCAGAAGGTGCACCCGCTCGCTGCGGTGCAGACAGAATTTTCTCTGTTCAGCCGCGACCCGGAAGACGAATTGTTACCGTTGCTGCGGGAAGCCGGAATCGCTTTGGTCGCGTACAGCCCTCTCGGTCGCGGGTTTCTGGGAGCGCGCTTCCGCAAGCCCGAGGACCTCGCCCCCGATGACTGGCGACGCGGCAATCCGCGCTTTCAAGGAGAGAATTTCGCGAAGAATCTGGTTCTAGCCGATCGTCTCACCGAGCTGGCCTCGCAAAAGGGCTGCACCCCTGCCCAGCTCGCCTTGGCGTGGTTGCTCAGCTGCCACGACAACGTGATCCCGATACCGGGCACCAGTAGCACGCAGCGGCTCGCGGAGAACTGTGCTGCGGTCGACGTCGAGCTTACGAAAGAAGAGAGGGATCGACTCGATGAAATCGCACCGCACGGAGCGGTTGCAGGATCACGCTATAACGAGGCGATGCTTCGGTTTGTGAACGGGTAGATCGGCAGGCGCCCGGCGGCCTGTTGGGGGGACGCCGGGGCGCGCACGCAAGCTGCAATCAGAACCGCACGACGGCCGTGACTCCAAAGGTCAGCGGCCTGAAGGTCACGGCCTGGAAGCGCGTATCCCCGGGGTTCGTATGCTGGAGCGACAACTGGGGATGCGAGTTCAGAGCGTTGTCGATGAACAGCGATAGATCGAGGCTTTGCAACCGAACGCCGGTGCGCAGGTTGAGCACGTTGGTCGACGGGTCAGCCACCAGATCCGGGTCGTAGACGATGATGTTGGCCGGGTTGTGGGTGCTGAAGGGACCGTTGTTCTTGCTGTGGTAGGAGTCCTCTGCCCAGAAATACAGCTGCTTTCCAAGGAGGTTGAACGTGTACTCGCCACTCGCGGTCAGCGTCCACGGCGGCACGGCCGAGCCGGTCGAGATCGCCGGGCCGCCGATCACGTCGCCGTCGGTGACGATCTTGCCTTCGGAGCTGTTGTAGTGCGCATCGGTGTACGCAACCTGCAAGCCCAGCTGAAGATTGTCCGTCGCCGCGGCGCGCAGCGACAGGTCGAAGCCGTTGCTCTCCGCGGTTCCGAGGTTGAAAACGGCTGCAAATCCGCAGCCGGTGATCTGTGCGGCCTGCTGGATGTCCTTCCAGCGGATGTGGAATCCGCTCGCCTGAACCTCGAGCCGGTTGTCGAACAGCCGCCCTTTGGCACCGATCTCGTAGCTCCACAGGGAGTCCGGGTTGTAGGTCTGAGACAGCTTGCCGGTGAGATCGTCGGCGGCCAGCGCCGCCTGGCACGCGGGCTGGGTGTTGTTGATCTGGGGATTGACGCCGCCGACCCGATATCCCTTGGACACTGAGGCGTAATAGGTGCTGCTCGAGGTCGGTTGCCAGGTCAGACCCGCCTTCGGTGTCACGGGCTTGTCGGTCTCATCGCCGTTGAAGAATCCCGGGCCGCCGTTGAACGAGCCATCGAAGTGCAGGTCCGTGTGCGACTTGGCATAGGCAACGCGCACGCCCACCGTCGCTTTGAGAGTCGGAGTGATCTTGTAATCCACATTGGCAAACAACGCGGTCTGCTCATCGCGCGTACGCACATCGTCGAACGCCACCCACAGCCCCTGGTACGGTCCGGTGCCCAGGATGCTTTCAATGGACTGGCCGTAGATCGCCTGAACCAGCGCCGGCAGGTCGGGATGGGAGACGAACACCGTATCCTGCTGGCGCGCGTGCTCGTAATAGAGCCCGGCAACCCACACAAACCGGTCGTCCGGATTCACGGAGGAGAAACGCAACTCCTCCGAGGTGACGTTCTGATACGTCTCGTAGTAGCCGGTGCCGTAATCGTCCGGTGCGCCCGTGAGCGGCCACGGATTGCCGAAGAAGGCGTTGTCCTGATACTGCGTGTAGTCGGTTTCCCAGGTGACGCGGCGCTGGTAGTTCGAGGTTACGGAGGTCACGGCGAAGTCGTCGTGATTGGCCTCGATCTTCAGTGTGGAGACGACGTTGGGGTCATCGGCCGGCAGCCGCTGGGAGTGAGCGATGCGGAACTGGCCCTCGTCAGGGTTCGAGTAGGTCAGGTCGTAGTTGCCCGAATCGTGGATGTAGACATCCTGATAAAACACCGAGGGCGTAATTCGCAGCCAGTCGTTCGGAGCCACGGTGAGGGCGACCTTGGCGGCCACCGTTCGGGTCCAGTTGGTGTTCGCATCGATGAGCTGCCCGCCGAGCCGCGCCGGATCCAGTGCCTGCGTGAAGGGCCCCGAGCCGACGCCCGGCTGGACGCGATCGACCCACCCGCCGTCCTGCTTGTACCAGACACTGGCACGGAAGCCGACCTTGTCCTGAATCAGCGGCATGCCGCCGGCGACTCCCGCCTCATAATTCGCTTCGCCATAGCGGGTTGCGCCGATGGAGGCGCGTCCGTAGACACTGCTTTCGGTAAGGCTCGGCTGCTTGGTGATGAAGCGCACCGCGCCACCTTCGGAGCTCGCACCGAACAACGTTCCTTGCGGACCGCGCAGCACCTCAACGCGCTCCAGGTCGAAGACCTGCGGGTAGCCGCCGTCCTGTCCCGTATTGACGTTGTTGGCACGACCGATCATCGGCGTGTCGTCCAGGTAGATGCCCGTCGTGGGGGCGCTGGTTCGAGACTGGATGCCGCGGATCTCGATATTGGTCTGGGGAGTGCCGAAGTTGTTCTGCTGCGAGAACACCAATCCCGGCGTGATCGCCGCCAGATCCGCGATCGTGCGGATCCCGCGCATATCCATCTCCTTATCGCTGTAGGCGCTGATGCTGACCGGCACCTTATTGACGTCGACAGCGGCCTGTTTGGTCGCCGTCACGACGACTTCCTGCAGTCCCTCGGCACTGCCGGGAGCCGAAGTCTGGGTCTGGGCCTGCGCCAAGGCCGATGCCACCGCCAACACGATGGCCGGAGACATCCGGCCAGCCGTTGCCGACAAATGCACTGATCGTTTCATACCGCCCCCTATTGTTCAGGGCCCCGGCGGCGTCTGACGACCGGCCGCGGCCTCCCCTTACTCGAGCACCGCGATTCGTGCCGAGTAACCCACTCGACGTAGGACCGCACAAGGGCCCAAATCGGACCCCCTCGGTGCGAGCGCCACGGCGGGCGACTGCGCCGAGTGGCGGTTTTCGGGAACGGACGCGCACGCCGCCTAGTACACTCCCCCGATGGAGTGTCGCCGCTAGTGACCCAGGTTGCGATCGTCGGTGCCGGCCCCGTCGGCCTGTGCCTCGCCCTCGACCTGGCATGGCGAGGCATCCGCGTCGTGCTGGTGGAACAACGGCCGGCGGGGCAGCCACCGAGCGTCAAATGCAATCACATTGCTTCGCGCACGATGGAGGCCTTCCGGCGACTGGGATTTGTGCATCGCATCCGGTCCGCGGGACTGCCCGACGACTATCCCAATGACGTCACGGTGCGCACCCGAGCGACCGGATACGAGCTCACTCGTATCCACATTCCGTGCCGGCGCACTCGCTATACGGATAAGAGCGGGACCGACGGGTGGTGGCCGACGCCGGAGCCGGCTCATCGGATCAACCAGATCTACTTCGAGCCCATTCTCTTTGCCGAAGCCGCGGCACGTGAACAGATTCTCATCCTCAACGATTGCCGGGTCGAGGAAGTGCATCAGGACGATGCAGGCGCCCGACTCACGGCCGCTCATCTCGTCACCGGAGAGCGGATCGAGATCGCCGCTCAATTCGTAGTGGGTTGTGACGGAGGACGCTCGCTCACGAGACGAGCGATAGGCGCCACGTTGCAAGGCGACGAGAGCATCCAACGTGTCCAGTCGAGCTTCATTCGCGCACCGGGCCTGATCGACGCGCTCACCAAGCCGGATGCGTGGATGAGTTATCTGTATGCGCCCGAGCGGGCCGGCAACCTCGTGGCCATCGACGGCAAGCAGCTCTGGCTGGTGCACAACTACCTGTTGCCGGGAGAGGCCGACTTCGACTCGGTGGATCGGGATGCCTGCATTCGACTGCTGCTGGGTGTGGACGCTTCCTTCTCATATGAGCTACTCGCCAAGGAGGATTGGATCGGACGCCGGCTCGTCGTCGACAAGCTGCGCGACCGGCGAATCTTCATCTGCGGCGATGCCGCACATCTGTGGGTGCCTTACGCCGGATACGGCATGAATGCCGGTATCGCGGACGCCCTGAATCTTTCCTGGCAACTGGCGGCGCACTTGAACGGGTGGGCGCCCTCCTCCGTTCTCGACGGCTATGAAATCGAGCGGTTGCCCATCACCGAACAGGTCTCCCGCTTCGCGATGCGCCACGCGATCGGTGCGATCGCCGAGCGGACTTCGATACCGCAGGACATTGAAGATCCCACACCGGAAGGCGCCGCTGTGCGCCAACGCGTGGGAGCGGCGGCATACGGGCTGCACGTGCAGCAATTCGCTTGCGCCGGCCTCAACTACGGCTATTACTATGTCGACTCTCCGCTCATCCGCTACGACGATGAGCCTGCGCCACCTTATTCCATGGACCGCTACTCCCCCTCCAGCGTCCCGGGGTGTCGCCTCCCACACCTCTGGTTGCGCGATGGGCGGTCCCTGTACGATCTACTGGGTCGTGAATTCACACTGCTGAGATTCGACCCGACCGTCGACGTCGGCCCATGGCTCGACGCCGCTCGCAGGAGGCGCATGCCACTCGAGCTGTTGGATCTCGATTTCGGGGGGATACCGGATCCCTATCGACATGCACTGTGCATTGCGCGGCCTGACGGCCACGTCGCCTGGCGCGGAGCGCGCTCGCCCGAGGATGCAGACCGGCTGCTCGCGACCCTAACGGGCGGCCCGGCCGCTCGCTGATTCAGTCATCCGATCGAAAACAGCGCGTCGATGATGCGCCGCGCGCGCGGGCCGTTGTCGCCGACGGCATGCATCTTGTTGATGGCGTACCCGAAACCGATGCCTGCATCGGGGTCGGCGAATCCGATCGATCCGCCGATGCCGTGATGTCCGAATGCGCGCGGATTGGGGCCCATGTACACCGCCTCCGCAGTGTTCCGGAGGACTCCCAACGCCTGATGATAGGGTCGCTCCTGCATCAGCTCGATCTGATTGTGCTGCTCCGTGATCATCGCCTCGATGCCGGCCTTGGACATCAGACGCACACCATTCAATTCACCGCCGTTCGCCAGCGTGCCGTAGATTCGGGCGACACCGCGCCCGTTGCCGTGACCGTTGCCACTCGCAATTTCGGCGCTCTTCCACACCGCGGAATTCAGCGTCACATACCACGGCTCGATCGGATTCTGGCGGAAAGCCAGAGGGCGCAGAAGCGCGCCGTCCCACACGGCAGTCTCGGGAGCCGCGACGTCCTTGGCGGCGAACAACCGCGCTGACATATTCGGCATCACCTCAACGACGCGCTCGATCTCTTCTGCGGTCAAGTGGCCGATGTTGTATTCGGCGCCGAGAGGACCGGTGATTTCCTGGCGGACGAATCCGCTCACGGACTTGCCGCATACACGCTTCATCACTTCGCCGAGGAGGTACCCCATATTGTGTACGTGGTAAGCGGCCTTGGTGCCCGGTTGCCACAGAGGCACCTGCTGAGCGAGTGCCTCGACGTACGACTCCCGGTCGAACATGGCGCCCGGCCACAGGGGGTTGGTGGTCAGAACGGGAATCGCTGCGGTATGGTCGAGCAGCCAGCGAACCTTGATCCGGTCCTTGCCGTTCTGCGCAAATTCGGGCCAGTAGCGCGCGACCGGCGCGTCGACATCGATCAGGCCGCGGTCGATGAGCATGTTGAAGGCGATCGCGGTGACGCCCTTCGCCACCGACATCATGCAAACCGTCGAGTGCTGCTCCCAGGGTTGGGTGTGCTCGCGATCCCCGAAGCCTCCCCACAGATCGACGACCGCCTTGCCGTTCTTGAACACGCAACAGGCGGAGCCCGTCTCGTCCCCGACCCTGTAGTTCTCCATGAACGCGTCGACGACCGGGCGGTAAGCGTCATCGTAGGTGCCGTGGATCGGGAAGGTGTGGTCGCCCGACTGGACCGTCTCATCGAGAATCGTCACGCTCGTGGCTCAAGTGATGGAGGGTGTTCGCATAGTAAGCGCATCGCTGGACGCGCGCCATTGCTCGGCTAGCTGGACGGGCGCCATTGCTCGGCTAGATCGTGTGCTTCCATGAGCGCGCGGTGCCGCGCTTCGAGCATCTCTCGTGTCCGCGGATGAGTCGCAACATAGAGTCGGTTTTGCCGTATCCCATCGAGCGTGCGTGCCGCCATTTCATCGGGCGACATCCCGTCTTGCGTATCCTGCGGGGCTGACGGAAACAGATTGCGGCCGCCGCGCGCGCCCCGCAGCTGAGCGGAATTTTCATAGATCTCCGTCGCCACACCCGCCGGCAACACCACGGAGACGCCGATTCCCGTCCCCGCCAAGTCAAAGGCGAGTGCCTCAGCGAGTCCTACGAGAGCGAACTTGGACGCCGCGTACACGCCGTTCTGGCGGTTTCCTACGGCAAACCCGGACACGGACGCCATCGTCACGAGGTGACCGCCCTCGCCGTGAGCTTGAATAGGGGGCAGGAAGCTTCGCAAGCAATGGATCGCGCCGTACAGGTTCACACCCAGGACCCAGTCCCACACCTCATCGCTCGTCGAGGCGATCTGTCCGCCTCGAACGAGGACGGCGGCGTTGTTGACCAGCAGATGCACTTTGCCGAATTCGGCTATGACCTGCGTTGCCGCCGCGCTGACCGACTGCTCGCTCGACACGTCGGTCTCTATCGCAATTGCGCGCACCCCTAGTACGCTCACCGCAGTCGCAGCTGCGAGGACGGCGTCGCGACGAACATCCAGCAAAGCGACGTGCATGCCTTCGCGCGCGACCGCTTTGGCCATGGCAAGTCCGATGCCCGATGCCGCACCGGTGATCACCGCGACTCTGTCTCGAAACAGATCCATGCCGCGCTTCACTTCTCGGCCGATACCAAAGCGTAGTATCCGTGCGCCGGCGTGACGTCGACCTTCTTGAAACCGACCTTGCCCAGCATCGCGCTCAGCTCGGGCACCGTGAACTGCTGGCCCTTGGTGCCCACGAGCATATAAAAGGAGAACGCCGCGGCGGTCGTCGGCCCGTCGCGCGAATCGTCCAGGAGCATCTCGTGGATGAGGATTCGTCCACCGGGACTTAGCGCATCGTAAACTTTCCCGACCAGCAGCGATGCGGTCTCGAAGTCCCAGTCGTGAAGGATATTCGACAGGAGAATCGCATCGTAGCCGCTCGGCCAGGCTTGGCGAAACATGTCGCGCGGGCAAGTGTCGATTCTGCGCTCCAATCCGGCGGCGCGAACATACTCCATGCCCACGGCACACATGGCTTCGAGGTCCATCAGCGTGCAGCGCAAGTCAGGATTCGCGTGAGCGAGCGCAATCGAGAAGCACCCGGATCCCGCTCCTACATCCAGTAGACGCTGACGCCCGCTCAGGTCCGCTCGCTGCGCCAGCACAAAGGCCGCGGCAAGAGAGTTGGCATTCATATAGGCGCCCACATCACGCGCTAGCTCGGGTCCGATGCTCCCGCCCGACCAGGCGTCGATAGGCGCATCGCCCTCGACGCGTGTCCAGTGACTCGCTGCCTCCGGCGCACGTACCGTCGCCATGACCGACGCGTGCGTGAACTGAAGATTACGCATCAGAGAGAGTACGGGACCCCAGTAGTATGGGCTGGACCGCAGCAGATAGTTCTGAGCGGTCTCGGTGACGTAGTAGCGGCCGGCGCGTTGAATCAACAGCTCAGTCGATACGAGCAGCGCCAACACGGCTCGAGCGGCCCGCAAGTTGATCTTCAGTGCGCGAGCCACCTCCTCCGGCGTGGAAGGCTGCCGTGCCAGCTCATCGAAGAGACCCAGCTCGTCTGCAACGGTCAGAGCGTGAGTCGCAAAGCTCGAAAGGTGCAGGTCCCACAGCTTGCGGTCGTCTGCCGTCGGCATTCGGGGGTTCATCGAGCGCTCCTACCGTTGTTTTTCAAGTGTACTTGCCGCTCGGCGGGTTGGCGTCCACTATTTGGGATGAATCTTCAGAGCGGTTTGACGAAGAACTCCAAGGCGACCCATGACGAATATCCCCGACGATATCTTTACGGAACCGGAGGACGTCTCGCCGGATACCGCGAGCACATCCGAATGGATCCGATCGATCCCCGTGGCTGTGGAAAGCGGCCACCGGGTTGATCATGCAGACGGTCGCCATTCCTGGAGGTCAGGCGGTCCTGGCGGGCGGCAGGGCCAAGCCGGACGCACGGAGTTGGCCATTCGCGGGCAGACGCCACCGTGCAATCGCAAGGACACCAATACCTTGCGGCGCATCGCGGCGCCGACGCCGAGCCCTCTCGTCGGGTTGCTGAAAGGCGCGTGATCGGGCGTCGATGCCGGCCTTCGAGCGCGTGCAGACCCTGTAGTATTGCGTTATTGTGCTGCGCGACGACGCTAACCCTATGAGCGACAGACGCATACGTCAAATAGCCATCGTCGGGGGCGGCACTGCCGGCTGGATGGCGGCGGCCGGTCTCTCGAAGTCCCTCGATGGGCTGGGCATTCAAATCAGACTGATCGAGGCCCCCCAACTCGGCTCGATCGGCGTCGGCGAGGCCACGATTCCGCCGATCATGGACTTCATCCGCCAGCTCGGCGTTGCCGAGGACGACCTCGTTCGCGAGGTGAAGGCTACCTACAAGCTGGGGATCGGGTATCGCGACTGGACCCGCCCCGGACACTTCTATTTCCATCCCTTCGGACCGACGGGGCCGGGCATCGGGAGCATCCCTTTCCAAGCCTACTGGCTCAAGATGTTCCTGGCTGGGGGTGCAGCCCCGCTCGAGGATTACTCGATCCAGGCCGTGGCGGCCGCCGAGGGGCGCTTTACCCGCCCGGTGCACGCGCCGAACACACCGCTGAACAAAATCACCTATGCCTTGCATTTCGATGCCTCCAGCTTCGCGCGTTACCTGCGCCGATTTGCTGAGGCCCGGGGCGTGCAGCGGACCGAGGGCGAAGTGCGAAGGGTCTCCATCCGCTCCGGGACTGGATTCATCGAGTCGATCACGCTGGATAGCGGCGAGTCGATCGCCGCCGACCTCTTCCTGGACTGCAGCGGCTTCCGCGGTTTGCTCATCCAGGAAGCGCTCGAGTGCGGCTACGAAGACTGGAGCCACTGGCTACCGTGCGACCGGGCGCTCGTCATCCACACCGAGCCCGCCGCAGCGCCGCCCCCCTACACTTTGGTGACCGCGCGCGATGCGGGCTGGCAATGGCGCATTCCGCTGCAACATCGGAACGGCAACGGGTACGTTTACAGCAGCGCTTTCTCTAACAGCGACTCCGCCGAGACGACCCTGCTGTCGAATCTCGACGGACGCACGATCGGCACACCGACGTCGCTGCGCTTCACACCCGGCCGGCGTCGCAAGACGTGGAGCGGGAATGTCGTCGCATTGGGCCTGGCCGCCGGCTTCCTGGAGCCCCTGGAGGCGACCAGCATCTATCTGATCCAACGCGGCATCGCCATGTTGCTGAGATTCTTTCCGGATCGAGACTTTGCGGCGGCCGACATCGACCGCTACAACCGCGTGCTGGAGCTCGAATTCAGCCGTGTGCGCGATTTTCTATTGATGCACTACACGCAGACCGAGCGCACCGGGGCTTTCTGGGACCATTGCAGATCGATTCCGCTGACGGACACGTTGCTCGAGAAGATCGAGCTGTTTCGCAGTCACGGCCGAATCCTGCGCGAGGACGCCGAGCTGTTCCCTGTCATGAGCTGGCTGTCGGTCATGGTGGGACAAAACATCATCCCTCAGCGATACGATCCGTTGGTGGACAGCCTCGAACCCCACAAGATTCACTCCCGGCTGGAGGAGCTGCGCACCGCAATCAGGCGATGTGTCGACTCGATGCCCGCGCACTGGGACTTCATCCAGAGCAAGCGTGAGGCGCTCCCCCCGTAACCGTGTCAGCCAGTCGCAGGAGCGTCGAATGATCGCGCACACCACCTTGCCCGTCAGCGACTATCCGCGCGCCAAGCGCTTCTACTCCGCCGCGCTCAAGCCGCTGGGGTATGCCAACAACATGGAATATGGAGAGAGTGCCGGTTTCAACGACGGCAAGAACACCGACTTCTGGATCGCTCACGAGCGCAATGTCGTACCGCTGCACCTGGCATTCGAGGCACACAGCAGCGACGAAGTGAAAGCCTTCCACAAAGCTGCACTCGCTGCGGGCGGTCAGGACAACGGGAAGCCGGGCTATCGGGATTACTGGCCCGGGTACTACGCCGCATTCGTACACGACCCCGATGGGCACAACATCGAGGCGGTCTGGTACGACTACAGCAAGACAAAGTAACCCGTCACGACCGCCGGAGCGGCAGCACCACGCTCACACGAAGGCCACCGTCGCGGCGATTGCGCGAGCCCTCGATGCGCTAGAAGGGTTCGAATACCTGGGATCGATCTGCAGCCGCGCCGCGCTAATCGAGCGCGGGCACGGAATGGTGTTCGTGGGCGATTCGCCAGTCACCGTCGATCTTGCGAAGACCCACGGTCAGCCGGAACAGGAAGCCGTCCTTGTCCGCCGGGTTGCTGGATGAGTCCCGCCCGCAGTGCATGATGGCAACGGCGAAGGCGACGTCGTGGCCTGCGGTCACCGCGAGCTCGTGGAAGTCAAAGGCCGTGCCGGGCTTGTGATAGCGGAAGAACAGACCCCAGGTTTGCTCGTACGCCTCGATGCCCTTGCATTGCAGTGGCGGCGGTAAGTCGAACATCCGCATGTCCGGCTCGTGATGAGCGAGGATGCCGGCCACATCGTGCCTGCGGACCGCATCCGCCCACGCTTCCAGAAGGCCTTTGATCCGGATTTCGTCGTTATCCATCATTTGCGCTCCTGCGCTGGCGATGCGGTATTGTCCTCCTTTTGCATCGTGTGACGGAAACAACGCAATGACGTTCTTCAAGTGGGTGGCAGCCGCTCTCACGGTCGCCGCAGCGCTCGTGTCTCATTCGCAGCCGGCTGCTGCGCAAACGGTGTTGATCACGGGCGCCAATACAGGCATCGGGTTGGAGTTCGCCAGGGAATACGCAGCCAGATCCTGGACCGTGATCGCCACTCATCACCGGCCCGAAACTCCCGCGGAGCTCGCCCAGCTCGCGAGCCGATACAAGAACGTACGGGTCGAGAAAATGGACGTCTCCCGCCAGGACGAGATCGACGCTCTGGCGGCCAAATTGAAGGCGGTCCCGATCGACGTGTTGATCAACAACGCCGGGGTCTATTTCAAGGCCGGAGCCCCTGCCAGCCAGGACTTCGGCCGATTCGACTATGCCCTCTTCGACACGATCATGGCGGTCAATGTGCGCGGACCGCTCATGGTGATGGAGGCCTTTGCGAGCAACGTGAAAGCGAGCCATCAGAGGAAATTCGTGGCGATCAGCTCCACCGTGGGATCGCTGACGCAACCGTTCCCTGGGACCGGAGCACTTTTCTATCGCACCAGCAAAGCGGCACTCAACAAGGAAATGCAGGTGCTCGCCCAGGTCTTGCAGCCCTCCGGCATCACGGTCGCGATGATTCACCCGGGGCAAGTCAGGACCGAGCGGCTGATTTCGCTGGCGCCGGAGGTGAGCACGTCGAAGGACTACATGGACGCCGCGGAGTCGGTCGGTCGGATGATCCCGACCATCGATAAGCTCACCCTCGCGGATTCAGGCCATTTCATGCGCTACGATGGCGTGCTGCTACCTTTCTAACGCTGAGGATGAACGCTGTGCGAACTGTCACAACGACGAGCGCCTGTGCGACGTTGCTCAGCGCGTCGTTGTTTCTGGGGGGTTGCGGCGGCGGCGCGGGACCGAATTCGCACGCGGCGGATGAGAAGGCGCTGCGCGACTTGGTGGACCGCACTGTCGCGGCCGCGGGGCAGCGGGACGTGGCCACGTATGGCAAGTACTACGCGCCCAAGTGGACCAGTGCTCTGCCGGGGCAGCCGATTGCTGAAGTGGCCTCACCCCTCAAGATGCAATTCCCTACCGGCTACGCGATCAGGATGGTCACGGTCAAGACGGAGATCTCCGACGGCGGCGATCTCGGTTATGCCTTGGGGACCTATGAGCAGACAGCGCCCGACAAGGCCGGACTACTCACCCACACCGTAGGAAAGTGGATGAGTGTGTTCAAAAAGCAGCCGGATGGATCGTGGGGTGCGGTCGCCGACACCTTCAATGTCGATCCGTCGCCGTAAGCGGATTTACTCTCACTTCGGTCGGGGGTCTTCCACGCCGGCGTCGGGTTGCGGCCGGCCTTGCCGCACGAACCCCACGGCTTTGGCGAGAGCTCGCGCGGCAATGCGAGTCTCTTCCTGAAACGCGGTGTCCTCATCCAACGCCTCATGACTGCGTGCGTAGCTGCCGTAGTACCCCACGTAGCGATCCAGAGCAGCTGCGTCACCAGCCTGAACGAGACGCATGTCGGTCAGCCAGTCGACCAGTGAGCGGCGCAATGTCTCGGTGCCGGCGGCATCTCCATGGACAACCACGGCAAAGGCTCGACCGGCGAGGTGTCGCGGATAGCTCCATCCGGCAAGCTCGAGACTCTTCGCGAGCTTGGGGTCCTTACCGTGCGTCGAAGTGGGGTCCGGGTTCCCGCCATCGGCACAGACCAGGCGATCCATGAGCAGTTTGAGCACGGCTGGAGGTTGGTACCAGTAGACGGGCGTGACGATGAGAATGCCGTGCGCGGCTACGAATCGTGGGTAGAGCTCGTTCATCCAGTCCTGGACCTGCCCCAAACTGTGGTTCGGGTAACAGGAGCACGGCCAATGACACAGCGGCATCGCGGTGGAGACGCACGCCTTGCAGGGGAGTATTTGCCGCCCGTACTGAGCTGTCAGATGACTGAGATCGAGGCGATCGACCTCGATGCCCTCGCCTTCCAACACCTCCCGGGCCCTGCCCTGACTGTGCGGGGACTCTTGCGCGAATGCTCGTAGCCGTCCCACGCAGTCGCGGCGAGCCGCTCGATCTCCGGTTGAAGGGCGTCGAACGCCGGATCGGCGAATCGCTCCCGAAACCGCCGGGTGAACTCCTCTTTCGCAAGGTGCACATCGTCTTGCCCCTTGCGAATCTCCGGCGGCGAGCGCCCGCGGTCTCCTGCCATGAGCCACCCGTAGTGTTGCGTTCCCAGGCCTTCAGCAAGATTCGTTCTTTGCCGAGCCTCAGGCTACAGCTCCTCGAGTGCGCCCGCCGCGTCGAAGAAGAAGACGTCCTCATGCTTGAAGCCCCATGCCTCCCCGGCCGCCCGCACGTGCGGCTCAAAAGTGAAGAAGCTCACCTCGCCAAGCGACCGGTAGTTGCCTGCCTCGATGTAGAGACGATCCTCGAGTCGCGTGGCGATGCTGTGGCCGAAATTCCCCCGGAAATCGAGACTCACAAACCCTCGCGATTCGATCTCTCGTGCGGTCCATATCGCGAGCTCGTGGAATGTCGTTTGTGGCCTCGCCCACGAGCGCATCGCCGATTGCAGATGCTGCAAGAACGAAACCCCGGCCGCGAGCTCCGGGTTTTTCGGGAGGGCACTCACGCGACCCTCCTCCACCGGAAACGAGCGCGCACAGTCGCCCCAATGCCCCTCATAACTTGGGCTGAGATCGATCGTCACGAGATTCGTCCGGCCTACCCGCTCCGAGCTCGGCCGGTAGTGGCGACCCGAAACGGACGTGCAGCTTCGGCGACCCAGCAGCACCAGCGCGGGACAATCGTAGTACCAGGCTTCTCGAATACCGTGCGTCCGCAGCGCAGTCGCGGCCCTTCCCGCGATCGAGTGTTCCGTGTCACCCGGCCCGATGTCTGCGGCAAGCTCACGTAGCACCGCCTTTGCTGCGTGCTGAGCCTTTCTGTGGGCGGCGACGAGCTCCGGCGGCGGCATCAGCGGTGTTCGCGCGGCTTCCACGTTGCGTCGAATTTGTCCGGCAAGCCACTGTCGGAACTGATGTAGCGGCGGCTGATCAACCACTTACCGTTCACCTTGCGCAGCTCCGTGTATTCCCGCCCCTGTTCGGTGAGTGTGGGTGCCTTGCCGACTCCCTCGTTCATCACGCCGGTCCAGATGACGTGTGCAGTGGCGATCTTGCCCTCCACGTTGATGATTGGATTGGTGAGCAACATGTTGCCCCGGCGATAGTGACCTTTCTCCCCGGGCGTCGGCGCGCCTTCGGGTCGCTCGTATAACCTGCCGATCTCCTTATGCCCCTTGGCGACCGTCCCGTCGACATCCAGAACAGCATCGTCGGTGAAGTACTCGGCCAGCTCGTGGGCCTTGCCTACGGACAGGTCGTAATAATAACGCGTGAGAAAATCCTCGATCTGGATACGATCGAGCAAGGTCTCCATGGTTACCGGCCGGTCTTTGAGAATCTGCTTCTGAGCCATCGCCGGACCGGCCAGCGCGCAAAGACCGACGGCTGTTGCAGCCGCCACAGCCAGACGAGCGTTCATGCGGATCATGGGCAACTCCTTCGTTGACTTGTTCTTCATTCGGTGCAAAATGACAGCGCTGGACAGAAAACACAAATAGGGAGGGAGACCCGTGCTTCAGCTCACCCGTACGCTTCGTATGACGGCCTTCGGCGGGGCGATGGCCGCCTTGCTAACCCTGTCCATGCCAGCCGCCTCCGGAGAGCGCGACGGCGGCAAGCGCATGGATCTTTACACCCGTTTCTATATTCGACCGCCCGACAGCGCCGCGCTCCAGCAGGTCCTGAGGCTGGCTACGCATCGGGACTTCCTCGATGCGGAGCTACTGGTGAGGCTCCTCACGATACCGCAGGCAGTGTGGCTCACCGGCGGCTCGCCCGCGGACGTCGCCAAGCAAGTCAGAAAGACCTTGCAGGATGCCGAGCGTCAGCGCGCGATCGCGGTGCTTGTCCCCTATAACATTCCCGGCCGTGACTGCGGTGGTTACTCGGCCGGCGGGGCCCAAACGACGCCCGACTACCAGGCCTGGGTCGACTCGATCGCTCGCGCCATCGGCCAACATGAGGCCCTCGTGCTCCTCGAGCCGGACGCCCTCGCCAATTTGCCATCCGACTGCGGATATGACCCGACCGGTTCGCTCACCGCCGACCGGTATACCCAGCTGCGTTATGCAATCGATACTCTGGAGGCGCTTCCGAGGGCGCGGGTATATCTCGATGCGGGGCACAGTCACTGGCAGGCCGTAGGCACGATCGCGAGCCGCCTCGCGCAAGCGGGCGTCTCTACTACGGAAGGGTTCTACCTGAACGTATCCAACTATCAGCCCACGGCCGCGCAGACTCAGTACGGGACGTGGGTCAGCGAGTGCCTCGCCTTTGCCAATGATCCCTCGGACGGCGGGTGGCGTCTCGGTCATTACGATTACTGCGCCAGCCAGTACTACCCGGCGAACGCAGACGACTACAGTACCTGGTCGCTCACCGACGACTGGTATGCGAGCAACCTCTCGTCGGAGCCTGCGAATCCGACCCACTTCGTAATCGATACGAGCCGCAACGGCCGCACGCATGCGACCAACGCTTCGAGCGATCCCACGTACGCCACGGAGCCCCCAGGTCACATGACGGCGTACGCGCAACCGCCCTACAACCAAGCCGCCAGCACCATTGCGACACTGGCTGGCGGGAGCTGGTGCAATCCGCCGAGCTCGGGCGCCGGGCTGCGCCCCACTACTGCCACGGGCAACGCGCTCGTCGATGCGTACCTGTGGGTGAAGACACCAGGTGAGTCGGACGGGCAATGTGACGCTGCCGGCGGCGTTCGCGCCTGGGACTACACTCGCTACACGCAGCCGAGCTGGCCGACAACGTCGGTGGAACAACAGACCTTCGATCCGCTCTGGGGCCGTGTCGATCCGGCCGCGGGCGTCTGGTTTCCCGAACAGGCGGTGGAGCTCGCAAAGCTCGCTGTTCCGGCGTTCTAGCGCGAGCGCGAGGATTCGATCAGTTCTATCAGCTCGACGCCTTGCCGGGGCAGGCGGGTCTCCAGGATCGCACTGCCGTCGTTCATTCGCGGACCCACCGCGATCGGGCGCTCCTCCATGCGCGAAGCGCGCAGGAGTTGCTCGATCTGCGGTTGCGTGGGACGTGCGGGTGAGCCCATCGCTTTCCATGCAGTAAAGGCGTCGCCATTCTCAGAGTCGACTCGCAACGCGGTAGCATGGAGCTCACGGCGCGGTGTCATACCCGTCAGGAAGAGACGGACTTCAGCCGCAGGACCCGGCACATCGTCGTCGTGATAGTGCCAGAGCAGGATATCTACGCGGCCCTCTTCCGAGCGAGTGGCAAGAACGCCCACATCCGGCGCGCCGCGGACGCCGTCTGACACGATCTGGGTCAGAGGTACCTCGGCGCTGCTGGTAGCCTCGACCTCGGTCGATCCCATTCTCTCAAACAGCCTGAAGACATTCAGCACCGGCAGATCGACGCTGTTGGTTGCCAGCTGGCGATAACCCGCGAACCAGGGCTGATCGACGAAGGTGAATGCCCAGGTGAGCGCGCCTGCAAGATTCACGTTCCTGCGGCGAGACAGTTCCCAGAGCCGCGCATAGGTCGCAGCCGTATAGCTCGAATACAGGGTGCCGTTACGATAAGCGTTCTGCGGGCCGGGGCAGGCCGCGCAGCCTTCGGGGTCGTTCTCTCCGATGACGATCGGTTTGTGCGCCAGCTCCGGGACGGCGGCGATCTTGGCAAACGCCTCATCGACGGTCTCGAGTTGGGTTGAGATGCCCATGCGGACATGACCGTCCACCACTGTGGGCTGCCCCTTGGCGTGGAAGGACAGGAAGTCGGTCGGTGTGCCGACCTTGCCGGTCGCATAGTTGGTGCCCGTGACGACGTGACTGAGAAAGCCGTCCATCAGGGCACCCCCGGACCCGGCGACGTCCGGACCGCCGACGCGTGCGTTCGGCAGCGCGCGTCGTACGCCGTCGATCGCGTAGTCGTGCAGGCGATAGAAGTCCTCCAAAGTCCCGCGCCAGTAGAAGTCGAGGTTGGGCTCGTTCCAGACCTCGAAGTACCAGCGCTCCACTTCATCGCGCCCGTAGCGCTCGATATTGTGGCGAGTCCATTGGTAGAGCAACTCGGACCACCGGCTGTAGTCGCGGGGAGGATAGGACCAGCCGGAGGCACCGGTGTTGTCAGCGCCCGCTCTCCACACCTGTCGATAAGGCACGCCGGCGGGCGCGGAAGTCATGGCCTCCGGCATGAAGCCGATCTCCAGATACGGGTGCAGGCCGCGCGCCAGATAGGTGTCGACGATCTGGTCGATGAGGGTGAAGTCGTAGACCGGATTGCCGTCTTTTTCGGTGTAGATGTTGGTGCTGCCCCACTTGAAGTCCGGGGTACCGTCACCGCTGGTCAGGAGATTGTGCGCGCGAAAATAGACCTGGCCGGGGCGGAGACTGCCGAGCTCCGCCAACAGCTTCTGTCCGTCGCGGCGCGTCGCGTAGTTGGGCTCATCGGCGCCGAAGAAGCGCCATATCGGAGTCAACGGACCGACCGGCTTCGCAGCCTGTACTCGGACAGTCACGGGAAAGGCAACGGCGCGAGACACGTGCGCAACGCAAACCGTTACCGCGCACAGGAACGCGACGAGCACCCTCATTGCATGATTATCGCACCTCGACTAGAAGTGCGGCAACGACTCGGATGGGCTCCGAGCCGCTCGGATGGGCGCCGCACGAATAAGACTCTCCGGCGACTCATTGCACGCCAAGGTTGTTTTCGAATCTAATGCTGCGATGAAAAAAGCAACTGCGCCTACTGCGCGGGTATCCCTGGCGATCGGCATGGCGACGGTGTGCTGCCTCGTGGTGGCCGCCACTCCTGCAAAAACCCTGTTCGACAGCGGCCCGGTCGGCTTTACCGAAAAGCAGGCGCAGCGAGGCCAGACCGCCTATGCGAAGAGTTGCGCGTCGTGCCACGGTCGCCATCTGAACGACGGCCAGTTTGGCCCGCCGATGAAGGGCGCCGCATTTCGGACCCACTGGAGCAGCCAGTCGCCCCAGGGACTTCGACAACTGATCGTGCAGCGGATGCCCCCAGCGAGCCCGGGCAGTCTCGACGGCGGCACCTACACGGACATCGTAGCCTATCTGCTGCGGGAAAATGGGGACAAGGCCGGCACCGCCGAGCTCCTAGCCTCCGACGCATCGAGCGCTCCGGCCGGCACCTCCGCAGGCGGCAGGCGTAACCCGGCCGTGCGGACATCCAGTGCCGCACGCATCGATAACCAGGACGCCACCTATCGGGCTGCAATGGCAGCGCAGCAGAGCCTGCTCGCCAGCCTGACGCCGGTCTCGGATGAGTTGCTGCGAAGTCCTCCCGCCGGCGATTGGCTGATGTGGCGCGGCACGTACGCCACCCAGAGCTACAGCTCGCTGAAGCAAATCGACAAGCGCACCGTCGGCAAGCTGACTGTCGCGTGGACACTGGCTCTGCCACCGAGTGCCAATGAAGCCGCGCCCTTGATCCACGATGGCGTGCTGTTCATCGAGAGCGCCAATACGGTCGAGGCCGTCAACGCCGTCGACGGCACTATTCTCTGGCAGTACGTCCGCCCCCTTCCGCAGCCGCTGGACAACGGCCGCGAAGCACGCATGAAGGGGCTCGCGATCTACGGGGACAAGCTCTATGCCCCGACCGCGGACGGACACATCGTAGCGCTGGACGTCAAGAGCGGCGGCTTGCGATGGGATCGTGCCGTCGTTACTCCTGAACAAGGGGTGCGTCCCGGTATGATCGACGGCGCCTACTTCCACATTTCCGGAGGTCCGCTCGTCGCCCACGGGAAAGTGATCGTCGGTGTCAGCCTCGGCATCGATACTGGCGGTGGCGACTGGATAGTCGGCTTGGACGCGCAGACCGGCGAGGAGAAGTGGCGTTTCAACACGATCGCGCGCCCGGGCCAACCCGGCGGGGACAGCTGGAACGACGCCCCCGTCAACGAGCGCTACGGGTCCGGGGTCTGGACCATCGGCAGTTACGATCCGGATTTGAACCTCCTCTATTTCGGGACCGGTAACACCTACGACGTCGGCACTCTGTTGATACCGCGCAAGGGTAAGAGCCTGTCGAACAACGATGCCCTCTACACCGACTCGACGGTCGCGCTGGATCCGGATACCGGCAAACTGTCCTGGTACTACCAGCACATGAACCGCGACGTCTGGGATCTGGACTGGGTGTTCGAACGGACACTGATTACGCTGCAACTCAACGGCAAACCGACGAAGCTGGTGGTTACGGGCGGCAAGAGCGCGATCTTCGACGCGCTGAGGGCCGTCGACGGTCGATATCAGTTCTCCAAGGACCTCGGCGTACAGAACCTGGTGGCGAGCATCGACCCCAGGACCGGCAGAAAGATCATCGAGCCGGAGCTCGAGCCGCAGGCCGGCCGCACGGATCTCATCTGCCCGGTGGCCTCGGGCGCACGCAACTGGCCGACGACGGCGTTCGACCCGGCGACCGGTTATCTTTACGTGCCGCTCGCGGCAAACTACTGCATGGACTACAACTGGGAAGCGCGCGACGCCGCCCAGGTCGCCGCAGGTGGCGACGATCTCCGGCTGCGCGGCCGCCCGAAGCCGGGTAACGACGGCAACTTCGGACGCATCGATGCGATCAACCTCGAGACCCGCCAGGTGGTGTGGTCGCATCCGCAGCGCGCACCCATCGCCTCTTCGCTGCTCACGTCGGCCGGCGGTCTGTTGTTCAGCGGCGCGCGCGATCGTCAGTTCAGAGCCTTCGATTCAGCGAACGGTAAGACGCTGTGGCAGATGCGCCTGAATGCGTCCCCGAGTTCCTCGCCCGCTACTTACAGTGTAGATGGCCGGCAGTACGTCGCAGTCGTGGCGGGCGGCGGTGGCGCCTTCGATTCAGGCACGCGCAGCCTGACGCCCGAAATCGTCGACCCGCCCGCGGGAACGACCTTGTGGGTGTTCACGCTACCTGTGCAGTGAGCGTGCTTCACTGCCGCGTTGCAGTTGGCAACCAACGCGCAACTCCGAAGAGTCCGGCCACCGCGATGAGGCTCGCGGCGCATCCCCAGGCAAGCGCCTGTGCCAGCGATCCCAACACATCGCTCCCCAGGCCGACCACAAATGGCCCCAGCCCGGGCCCCAACAGCGTCGTCACCAGGAAATAGGCCGCTGTCCCCGTGCCGCGATACTCGGGCGGAACGATATCCACGGCGACGGCGGCCGACAGGGCAGTCCAGGCGCCACTTGCAAGGCAGAACGCGGTGAATGCCGCGGTGAAGGCGCCATAGTTCGGCTGCGCGAGTGCCGCCAGAACGGCCAGAGTTTCGAGCACGAGCGCAGCAAGCGCCGTCCAGACGCGCCCCGAGGGGTGCGAGCGCCTCCAGCGGTCGGCCATCCAACCGCCGAGCAACGTGCCGGCGATTCCGCCGACGATCATCAGTCCGCCGAGTTGTGTCCCGGCACTCGCGGGACTCACGCCGAATTGCCGCTGCGCGTACGGGATCATCCAGAAGCTGGCGGCGAAATCGACGAACAGGACTGCCGCGCACGACACCAGCAGCCAACGGAACGCACGCTGCCCGAGTGTTGCCCGATAAGCCTGCGCGTCTGAACGCCGCAGATCTCGAGCCCAACCGGCAGCGATAACCAGGGCGAGCGCAGTGCTCAGGGGTACGCTCTGCGTCGGCGGCAAGTTCATCTGCATGAGAATCGTGCAGGCCGAGGCGCCAAACGCCGCAACGGGAAGCCCGACGCCTATTCGAGAGCCCGGAGGACGCGAGCGCAGGCTCGGTGGGAGACGAAACGTTCCGAGGTAAACCGCCCCAAAGATTCCGGGAGTGCCCGCGGCCAACAAGGCAATGCGCCAGCCCGTCCAGTCGCCGGGATTACGAAAGTGACCCAGAATAGCTCCGCCGAGGATCGCAGCGGCACCCGCCCCTACAAAGGCGCCTGTCACGAACATGCCCGTGGCGCGGGCGCGGTATCGCTCTCCCGCCAGCTGCGCCATGAGCGATATCGCTGCGGCCGTCGCAATGGCCTCGCCCAACGCAACACCGCCTCGCGATGCGATCAACCAGTCATAACCGGGAGCGAACGCCGCAGCCAGACAAGTCAGAGACCAGACCCACGCTCCTGCGCAGACGAGACGAAGGCGGTCGGCAGTGTCGGCGATGCGTCCGAAATACAGGCCCAGCAAGGCGTAGACGATTGAGAAGGCACTTGCAGTGAGCGCTCCAAGTTGCTGATCGCTAAGGCCTAGATCGGACTTAACCGATTGCGCCAGAATCCCCAGGATCTGGCGGTCGAGATGGATGCAGGCATACAGCCAGCACAGGCCGACGAAGATGGCGATCCGCGCCTTGGACGGCGGCCCGAACCCCGGATCCTGCGTTCTCATGTGACTGGGAACCGTCTACACTCCGGGAGGGGGTCTGGGCGTGTTGCCAACCATTCAAACAGCGATCGAGGGATTTCGCGAGGCGGCCATTCTGCCAGAACGCTGGCCGCTGGCGCTGGATGTGTTTGCTTCAGTCTTCGATTCCGAAGGCACCTCCCTCGTCCTCAAGTCCACGACCCTGCGCTCCATCGCCGTCTCGAGCAGCATCCGGCCGTTCGTGCCCCATTATCTGTCCGGCACTATTCGCGATCCGCGCGAGGCGCGCGTCAAGCCCACGTTGCGCGAGAGCTTCATGCCCGATCAGGCGTACTTCTCGAAGCAGGAGATCGCGACGGAGCCCTACTACCAGGAGTTCATGGCGCCGCGCGGCTTCGGTTGGAACGCAGTCGCTGCGCTCCAGGGCGATCTGATCATCAGCGTCAAGCGAGGATTCCGTCGCCCTGCCTACGACCACGCGAACCTGAGCGATCTGAATGCCGCGTTGCCCTGGCTGCGCGCGATGTCGCGCGCAGCATCGATGACGTGGCAGAGCAGCTTCTCGGGTCAACTGAGCGCTTTCGAGCGCGTTGGACGCGGCGCGATCCTCATCGATGCTCGCGCGCGCGTGCTGTCGATCAACGCGTGTGTAAAGTTTGGCGACGGACTCGATGTTGTGGGCGGTGTCCTGCAGGCCCCTCGAGCCGCGGACAACATCAAATTGCAGCGCTTCCTAGCTTCGATCATGGGGCTCGAGGGCTCGGCTTCTTCGACGACTCTCGTGTTGCCGCGTCCATCCGTCAGGCGACCCTGGGTGCTCGATGGCATCGCGTGCACAGATGCGATCCGCAGCCTGCACAGCGAGGCGGCGGCGCTGCTACTGATTACGGATGTCGAACGTTCGAGCCCTCCGGCTCGAGATACGCTGCGCGATCTCTTCGGTCTGACGCCGACGGAGACCGATCTTGCGCGGCGGCTTGCGATCGGCGACTCGCTGCAGGACGCAGCCGGGCAGTTGAGAATCTCAGAAGGCCACGCGCGCCAGCGTTTGCAGGCCCTGTTCAACAAAACCGGCACCTCACGGCAGGGCGAGCTCATCGCTCTGTTGAGCCGACTCGCTTAGCGCCCACTCATGTTTATGAGTGTCGGGCCGCTTGACGCAAACTAACACCCTGCTCGCGAACCGGTAGCGGCTGACGCCCTATCTTGCTGTTAATCCTACCGGGCACAACTCCGAGCGGCCCGAGGCATGCTTTCTGCATGCGTCTTCGCGCTCGTCGCCAGCTCCGCGACCTTCGTATCGGGCTCGCTCTCGGCCACGCTGACCGGAACGGAGAACCTGGTCATCGACAATCCCGGCGGCGGCGGTTTCATCGGCTTCGGTCAGTTTCCGAACGTGGCCGTCGAGGCGATGACGGGAGCGGCTTTCGAGACTTACGATCTCACCACCGCCCTGCCGTTGACGACCGGCGGCCTTTCGGTGGCTGCCGCAACATTCAACACATCCGCGGGCGATCTCAGCTTCGCCAGCATTACGGCGCTCTCGTTCCAGGCGATTACCGGTACGCAGACTTCGGTTCCCGAGCCGGCAACGCTAGGCATGCTTGGGTTGGGATTCGCGGCGCTCGGAGCGCTCGGCCGGCGCAGACGCGCTGCCTCTCGTACCTCATGTTTGTGAGTGGTCCGAAGCGACCACCGCGGTCTAGGTTCTCGGCTGCACCCCCGGAACTTGGATACTCCCACGACAATGAACAATCGTCTCGGCCAGGTGTTGACTCTCGTCAGCCTCGCAGCGCTGCTGAGCCTCTCCGGCACACGGGAGGCGCGCGCTGAAACAGCCCTCTTCT
>Ga0070681_10000177_pt1 | contig 48683 bp, 50 predicted proteins | sample KBSC83BmetaG_FD_65650 | JGI IMG/M metagenome (GOLD analysis project Ga0070681, IMG submission 65650) | Corn rhizosphere microbial communities from Kellogg Biological Station, Michigan, USA - KBS C8-3B metaG | ecosystem: Host-associated > Plants > Roots > Rhizosphere | place: USA: Michigan...
GCCATTCGAGAGCCGCTCGAGCGACCACTGCTCGGCCGAGCCATCGCGTTGCACGCCGAGCACGTCGAACGGCACGCTGACGCGATTGCCGAAACGGTCGCGGTAGTCGGTGGGAAAATCGCGCAGGATGCCGCGACGGATCTCGCGTCCCTCCGCCTCCACCGCGATGCGCTCGGTGACATCGATCATGCCGTCCGCCTGGATGCGGATCGCGCTGTGGAAATCGACGACGCGCTCCAGGGCGAGCGCGGGCTGCGCCGCCAGGCACAGGGCGAGCGCGAGTCCCCTCACAACGCCACTTTGACCGGTGCCCGATCGGCGGTCTCGAAGAACGGCATGGCGCGGAAGCCGAGCGGGCGCGCGATGAGGAGGGCCGGAAACGATTCGATGCGCGTGACGTACTGCTGGACGGCGCCGTTATAGAAGCGGCGCGCGTACTGCAGGCTGTCCTCGATTTCGACCAGCTTTTGCGCGAGCTCGCGAAAATTCGCGTCGGCCTTGAGCGCCGGATAGCTCTCCTGCAGGAGCACCAGCTTTTCCAGGCGTGCGCCGAGCGCGCGCTCGTGGGCGAATCGCTCGGCGATTCTCGGTGTCGCCATGGCGGCCGAGCGCACTTCGGCGATGGAGCTGAGCAGGGCTTTCTCGTGCGCGGCGTATGCGCGCACGGCTTCGACGAGCGACGGCACCAAGTCCGCGCGGCGCTTGAGCTGCACGTCGATATCGGCGAATCCCTGGCGGACCAGATTGCGGTCGGCAACCAGGCGGTTGTAGAGCCACACCGCCGGCGCCAGCACCGCCAGCCCGATCATCGCCGCGAGGATTTCCGGCGTCATCGACAGCTTCCCCCTCGCGGGGAGTTTAAAGCAGCGCCAAGTCGCGGGGCGTGGCGGCGGGAAAGACTTTCTCGAGCGAGGGCCCGCCGAGGCCATAGAGCCGGCCGAAAAGGCCGGCGAGGATCGCGCGATAGTCGTTCAACACGGGATAGTCGCGGTCCTGGAACAGCGTGGCGCGCGCGACGCGCGCCTGCTCGCCGGCCACGCGGGCGCCGCGCAGGCTGCCGCCCAGCACCCAGTACACCGTCCCGTGGCCGTGGTCGGTGCCGCGGTTGCCGTTCTCGCGGAAGGTGCGGCCGAACTCGCTGATCACCACCACCACGGTGTCGCGCCAGGCGCCTTCCATCGCGGCAGCGAAGGCCGCCACGCCGCGGCCGAACTCCTCCAGGCGCAGCGCAAGATAGCCCTGCGCACCGCCTTCGCCGACATGCGTGTCCCAGCCGCCGACGTCCACGAAGCCGAGGCGGTAATCGCCGCGCATGAGGCGCGCGATGCGCGGCGCCTGGCCGACGAAGCCGCGGGCGTTCACGGCGTTGCGGCTCGCCGCCACCATCTCCTCGCCGAGCTCGCGCATCACCGTCTCGCGCGCGGCAAAGCCCTCGCTTATCGTGCCGGCATAGGGGGTGTCCTTGTACATGCCGGCGATGAGCGCGCTCTGCCGTGCGTCGAACGCCGTGTGGCCTGCCCCATTGAGCGCCACGTTCGTGATGCTCGTCTCGCCGCGGAAAGCGACCGGCAGCTGGTTGGTGAACGAGATGGCACGCCCGGCGCCGATCTGCGCCGCGAGGCGATTCATGAATCCCGAGCCATAGGTGCGCACGCCGGCCGGCTGGCCGAGCTCGATGGAATCCTGCGTCTCGAAATGGCTGCGGCTCAGGTCGTCCGTGCCCGCGAAGGCCACGAACGCCGCCTCGCGCTGGAGATACAGCGGATGCAGGCTTTCGCGCAGGACCGGATGCAGTCCCCAGTCCGAGTCGATAGCCAGCGTGGCGTCGCGGGCGACTGCGATGTTCGGTCGCAGCTCATAGTAATCCCGCGAGGCGATCGGCACGAGCACGTTGGCGGCGTCATAGCCGCCGCGCAGGAATACGACCAAGAGCCGCCCGGGCGCGGTCGGCGCCGAGAGGAGCGTCGCCGAGTAGAGCGCCGGCAGGGCAGCGAGGAAGCGGCGGCGATTCATCGCTGCATGAACTCCGGCGCGGAGAGGAGGAGCAGATTGCGCTCGCGCGGCGAGGCGGCTTGTTCCAGCGCCCGACGGGTCGGCTCGCCCAGCTCGCCGAGCGCTTCACCCCACAACGCTTGCGGCGCACGATAGGCGATCGCCCGCGCGATCTCGAAGCGCGCGGTGAGCTGCCCCGCGCTCGCCCAATCGGTCCGGCCGAGCGGGTAGCCGTCCGGCGTCGGGCGCGCGTAAAGCGGCTCTCCCATGCGGGCGAGCGCACCGATCACGGGCTGCGCATCGGGTAGAGGCCGCGAGTCGAGCACGAGACGCAGCGCCGAGAGGGTGTAGTGCATCGGGTCCTTGAACTTGGTGCCGAGCGAGGCACGGAACTCCGGCGACGCGAACAGCGTGCGCAGCACTTGGGCGATGTCGCCGTCGCTTGCGCCGAAGGTCTGCGCCATCCGCTCGACGAGCGCGGGCGCCGGCTCGTCCGCGACGAGGAAGACGGCGAGCTTGCGACAGACAAAGCGCGCCGTCGCGGGATGGCGCGCGAGCAGGTCGAGCGCCTGATCGAGCTCGCCCGCGCCGCCGTTGCGAATGGTCGTGCCGAGAATCGTCTTCGTGCCGGCGTCATGGCGCCGAGGATAGAAGCGGAAGCCCGCGGTCTGCGGGTCGATGCCGAAGCCGGTCAGTACCCGTGCCAGCTCCTGCACGTCGCGCTGGCTGTAGCCGGCGTCGACGCCGAGCGTGTGCAGCTCCATCAGCTCGCGCGCGTAGTTCTCATTGATGCGCCCGGCGCTATTGCGCGCGTTGTCGAGGTAGATGAGCATCGCCGGATGCCGCGCCGTGGCGCCGAGGAGGTCGCGGAAGCGGCCCAGGGCGTGCGGCCGGACGGCATGCTCCTCGTAGTCGCCGATCAGCGCGCGCAGCGGCCCCTTGAACTGGAAGACGTTGAAGTGGTTCATCCAGAACCACGTCATGTGCTCCTCGAGCTGGTTGGGCGAGTAGATCGCCCGCAGCAGCATGCGGGCCTGCGCTTCGCGGCCGAGGCGACCGAGCTCCTGCTGGTACGCCTGGCGCTGTGCCTTCTTCTCCCCCGCCGGCAGCGCCTGGAACGCGCGCCGCTGCTCGTCCAGATCGCCGGCAATCTCCTCCAGCGGGCGGCGCGAGATGGTCATGGCGTCGATCGCGGCTTGTGCTTCGGCGGGCAACGCTGCGGGCCGCGGCTCGAGCTGGCGGGCGAGCCAGCCGGCCGAGCCCAGCGCGGCGATCGCGTCGAACGAGGAGCGGTTGGCGCCCCAGCTCACGCGATTCAGCACCGCGAGCTGCAGCGCCGGCGAATCGTCCGGCCACGCGATCGGCGGCAGCGGTGCGCGCAGCGGCGGAGCGGGCGGCACACTGCCGCACCCGGCGAGGACTAACACTCCGACGAGGAACGGGCGCATCGGCTGGAGCCACTGTAGCGCGCGCGCATGACGCGCGGCGACGCCAATTTGTTGCAACCTGTTACCGGACGAGCAGGAGCGCCTCGGCGAGCTCGAGCACGTCGTCGGGCCAGTACTCGATCGGCCGCGGCCGCAGCGCGCCCGCTTCGGCAAGCGGCCGGCAAGCGAGCAGCGGCAGGATCCAGCGCGCCGGGATGGCGGCGCGGCCATGCAGCGCGCCGAGCAGCGCGCCGGCGATGGCGGCATTCGTATCGGTATCGCCGCCACGGCCGACCGTCTGCACGAGCGCTTCCTCGAGCTCGAGGTGCTGCAGGCACCAGAAGGCGTTTTGCAGCGCCACCAGCACCCAGCCGGGATGCGTGAAGAAGTCGCTCGGCGCCACGCCCTTGGCCGCGCGCTTCACCGCCTCGTGCGCCGGGCCCTTGGCGTGCGCGGCCGCCACCTCGACCATCTCTTCGCGGCTCGCGCCCGCCACGCCCGCGGCGATGGCGGCGCAATAGGCGGCGCAGGATTCGACGCAGGTGGCGCTGGTATGCGTGAGCATCGAGTCGTCGCGCGCGGTCCGCGCGGCGAGGGCCGGATCGCCCGCCGCCCACACGCCGATCGGCGACACGCGCATCAGCGAGCCGTTCGATTCGCTCTCCGTAGTGTTCATGCCGAGCAGGCCGCGCTCGGTGGTCTGGCCGACATCGACCGGACGCGAGGTGAGCCACGCGCGATAGGCGTCGAGCACTTTCTCCGCGTCGTACCGTCCCTCGCGCAGGATCGCGCGAGCGAGCGACAACGCCATCTCGCTGTCGTCGGTGGGCTGGCCCGCCAGGGTGTGATAGACGCCGCCGTCGCCCAGCTCTCGCACGCCGGCCGGAAAATGCACCGCGATCTGCGCCGCGGGCTTGAGCTCCACGCGCGAGCCGAGGCTGTCGCCGATCACCTGGCCGAGCAGCACGCCTTGTGCGCGCTCGACACGCGCGGGATCGTCCTTGCGCGGGAAGCCGAGGGTGACGCGCGGCTCGCGGCGCGGCTCCGTGTCGAGGAGCGACCAGTCGAAGCGGGCGAGCTGCGCCGCCGCCTGCGGCGCGCCGGCGAAGCACCCGGTCACCCGCCGGTCCGAGTTGCCCTGCAGGCGGATCTCGAGGCCCTCCCGGTCGAGTGCCACACCGCCCGCCGCACGGATAAGGGCCATCCCCGCGGCGATGTCATATTCGTTAACGCCGTGGATGGAGACGGTGGCAATGCCGTCGCCGGCAGCGACGCGCGCGAGCCGATAAGCGATGCTCGGCATGGCGACATAGCGTGCCGGCAGCACCGCCCGCGACCACATTTCCGGCCGCCACGCCGACGAAGCCGTGGCCCACACGAACTTGCCCGGTCCCAGCCGCTCTTGCGAAAGATCCGGATGGATGGCGCGGCCGTTGCGCAAGAGCGGGCCGGCGCCTTCCGCCCAGGCGATGGTGTCCGGTCCACGATCCGGCGCATCGGGCGCGTGCACGACGCCGAGCACCGGCACGCCGTCGCGCACCAGCGCGACCGACACCGCGGAGCCGCGCCGGCCGGCGGTGAATTCGAACGTGCCGTCGTGCGGATCGACCAGCCACACCCAGCCGGGCCGGGTGCCCGGCTTGACGGCGCATTCCTCGCCGCAGAACTGCGCCGGTATGAGAGCCTGCAGCGCCACCTGCAGGCGCTCCTCGATCTCCGTATCGGCCGGGCAGCTGCCGCGCCGGCCGCGCGGGCCCTGCGGGGCGTAGAACTCCGCGCGCAGGCGCTTGCCTTCGGCCTCGACCGCGGCGATCACCTGGGACAGGACGGCTGCGGGCGTCACATCGTCTCCGTAGAATTCTTCTTATACGGAAAGGAGCTCATGACTTCCATTAAAACCGCCAGCGGCCTGGTCATCGAGGACCTAGTTGTCGGCAACGGCGCAACAGCGGCCGCCGGCCAGCGCGTGAGCGTGCACTACACCGGCTGGCTGCAGGATGGCAACAAGTTCGACTCGAGCAAGGACCGCGGGCAGGCGTTCATGTTCTCGCTCGGCCGCGGCGAAGTGATCCGCGGCTGGGACGAAGGCGTGAACGGGATGAAGGTCGGCGGCAGAAGGAAGCTCACCATCCCGCCCGACCTGGGCTACGGCGCGCGTGGCGCCGGCGGCGTCATTCCGCCGAACGCGACGCTGCTTTTCGAGGTGGAGCTTCTGGCCGTGCGCTAGAAGTCGACCGCCTTGCGCCGCAGCGCCTTGATCTCGCCACGGCGCTTCTTGCCCTCGACTCTTCTCTTTTGAGACCCGCGGGTAGGCCGCGTCGCACGCCGCTTCTTCGGCATGTGGGCCGCCGCGGCGACGAGCGAATTGAGGCGCGCGAGCGCTTCCGCGCGGTTCATCTCGAGGCTGCGATGCGCCTGTGCCTTGATGACGATCACGCCGGTACGAGTCACGCGCTGGTCGCCCCAGCGCAGCAGCCGCTCTTTCAGGTCTTCGGGCAGCGAGGAGCGGCGGATGTCGAAGCGCAGGTGCACGGCGTTCGAGACCTTGTTGACGTTCTGCCCGCCTGCGCCCTGCGCGCGCACCGCCGTCATCTCGACCTCCGATTCGGGAACCGTGAGCGCCATGCGGCGCGACGATACACGAACTACCGGGGCGGGGCCGCGAGGTCGGAGGGGCTCGGCGCCGGGCGCGTCAGGCCGGCGGCGGCATTGCCCGGCGGCTGCAGCGCGCTCGTCGGCCGGTCGCCGTCGACGCGCGGCACTTCGGTGGCGAGGTCGCTCGGGCTCGGCGTGCGGTCCTCGCGCGCCTGGCCCTGCGGGCGGTCTTCTCCCGTCGCGGCGCGCATGTCGCTCGGCGAGGGCACCGGCTCCTTGTTGGGCTTCATGTCCTGCGCGCCGGCGCCGGAGGCGGCGGCGAGCGCGGCGATGAGGATGATCAGTCGCATAAATGAAAAGAGCGGGCATCGGGCCCGCTCTTCCTTTCCGCTCAGCGCTAGTTAGTCGCTCTTTTGCGACTTCGTCGGCGATTGCGAGCCGCTCGTCGCGTTGCTATCGGTGCTGGCCGAGCCGCCAGCCGCCGCGTTCGAGCTCGGGCGGCCCGAAGTCGTCGCGCCGGCCGCCGTCGTGTCCTTGTTGGACTTCGTCGTGCTCGACTGCTTGTCCATGTCCTTGTGCTTCTTGTTCTTCGACGCGGCCTTGTGCTTGCCCTTGGCGTGCGTCTGGTCCGCCGTCGCACCCTCGGTGCTGCCGCCCGGGCCGGTGCTCGCGCCCGTCGAGGAGCCGCCGCTCGCCGACGTCGCGGCGGAGTCGGTGCTCTTCACGCCGGTGTCAGCCGAACGGGACTTGTTCACGTCGGCGCCGACGTTCGCGTTCGCGCCGCCTTGCGTGGACGTGGTTTGCGCGGCCGCCAGCTGGCTGAAAGAAGCCGCGAGGAGACCGGAAAGCACGAATGGGAAAACTTTACGCATTGCATTCCTCCTGAAAGGGAAGTGGGGTCAACACCCGAAGCCTTGCAATGCGCGTGCCCGCCCGCCTTACTTCGGCGGCTCGACCGGCTCGTCCTTTGGCAGCTTCTGCGGACTCGGCGTCGTCTTGTGCAAGTGCGGCCCGGCGCCCGCGCCGACGGCCTGTCGTTCCTCGGGCGGTACCGGCGCAGTGCCGCCCGCCGAGCCTTGAGCCCGGGCGCGCTCGACGAGCTCCTTGTCGATCGCCGGGGCGGCCGCCTTGCCCGGTGGCTGTTTTGGCGCCGGCTGCGGTTGCTGCGCCGCGACCGCGAAGCTGGCGGCCGCAAGAATGATGAAGAGCGTTGCCTTTTGCATGAGCGTCTCCTTTGTCGCGAGACGCTGCAACTGCCGTACCCTCAGCGGCTCACTCGATTTCGTCCGCTTTGCTTCGCGCGGTAAAGCGCTTCGTCCGCGGCCTTGAGGACCGCACGCGGCGTAGCTTGCAAGTCCGACGGCTCGGCGACGCCGATGGAGACCGTCACGGACAGCACCTTCTCCCCGCTGCCCTCGCCGCGGCGCTTCGCGCCTTCCTGCGGCCGCTTGGGCCGGTCGGCGCCGCGCACCGCCATGCGGTACGCCTCGATCGAGCCGCGGATCGCTTCCAGCGCGCGCTCGGCCTGCGCGAGGGTCGAGCCCGGAAACAGCACGCTGAATTCCTCGCCGCCGTAGCGATACGCGATGCCGCCGCCGTCGACCTGCGCGAGCCGCCCGCCGACGAGCCGCAGCACCTGGTCGCCCACGTCGTGGCCGTGCGCGTCGTTGAATTTCTTGAAGTGGTCGACGTCCACCATGCCGATCGCGTAGCGCTCGCCGAGGCTGCGCATGCGCTCCTCGAGCGCGCGGCGCGCCGGCAGGCCGGTGAGCTGGTCGCGGAAGGCGAGCTGGTGCGATTCCTGGAGGAGCGCCGCGATCAGCAGCACGCCGGTCGCGCACATGAAGACGGCATACGCCTGCGCCGCCTGCGCCCACTCCGCCGCGAGGAAGAACGCCGCGATCGCGGCGGCGTTGCCGACCGGGATCGGCTTGAAGTCCGGCCAGGTGCGCCAGACCGCGCAGGCGAACGCGGCGCCGAACGCGAGGCGCCCGACCACCGGCGTCGGCGGCGAGCGCAGCAGCCACCACTGGTCGACGGCGAAGTCGCCGCCGCGCGTGCCGATCCAGCCCACGAGCGCCGCCTCCGCCGCCAGCAGCGCGAGCCAGCTGTACGCCGCGCGGTAGCGCGCGCCGCGCTCGCGGAACAGCATGGCGAGGCACGCATTCAACGGCACGAGCACGACGAGCGCCGTGTAGACCGGCTTGGTCGGCCACGCATTCCAGGCGGCGAAGGCGCCGAGCAGCGATACCGCGATGACGAACGAGCGGCCGCGGTTGAACCAGTACGCGAACGCTACCGCCGCGATCAGCGCGGCATACGGGCCCGCGGTGCGCAGGCCGGACAGCGACTCCGGCAACGGGCGCCCCATCCAGATCGCCGCGACCGCCACCGCCAGAATGGCCGCCGGCGCCCACACGGGCCGCCAATGGTTCAGCCGCTCATTCACCTAGCCGGTCGGCGCGGAAGCCGACGTCCGCCAGCTTGCCGCGCTGTGCGCGCTTGCCGATGTGCTCGGCGAGCTGCTTGCCTTCGAGCGTCTCCACCGCGCGGTTCTTCCGCTTGATGCCCGAGACGACGAGCGACTTGCCGTCGGTGATGGCAACGTCGGCCAGCGTCACGTCCGGCAGGGCGATGAGCTGCACGCCGACGCCGCCGTTCGGGCGCTCCGGCAGCTCCACGATCTCGAACAGCAGCAGCCGCCCGTCCGACGAAAGCGCCGCCACGTATTTTCCTTCCGGCACCTTCGCCGGCGCGCGTGCCTGCGCCCCTTCGCTCACGGAGAAAAAATCCTTGCCCTGGCGCGTCTTCGACGCGAGGTCGCCGAGCTTGCAGAGGAAGCCGAGGCCCGCGGTGCTGTTCATGAGGAGGCGCTGCGCCGGATCGCCGCTCGCCATCCACACGATCGCATCGGAGCCGGAGTTCACCAGCGTGTTGACCGGCGCGCCGTCGCCGCGTCCGCTCGGGATGTCGGCGGCCGCGATGCTGAAGGTCTTGCCCGAGCCGGCCAGCACCGTGACGGTGTCGGTGGTCTTGCACTCGAGCGTCTGCGCGAGCGCGTCGCCCTCCTTGAAGGTGAGCGTCGTCACGTCGAGACCATGGCCGCTCCGCGCGCGGATCCAGCCCTTGCGCGACAGGATCACGGTGAGCGGCTCTTCCACCACCGTGCGCTCGACCTGCGCGCGCTCGGCGGTCTTGATCAGCGTGCGGCGCTCGTCGCCGTATTTCTTCGCGTCGTCGGCGAGCTCCTTCACGACGAGCTTCTTCAGCTCCTTCTCGTCGTCGAGCAGGCCTTTCAATTCCTTGCGCTCGGCCTCGAGCGCCTTGCGCTCGTCGTTCAGCTTGATGCCGTCGAGCCTGGTGAGCTGGCCGAGGCGCAGATTCACGATGTCCTCCGCCTGGCGCTCGGTGAACTTGTACTTGTCGCGCAGCTTCTGCTTCGCCTCGGGCGGGTCCTCGCTCGCGCGGATCAGCTTGATGATGTCGTCGATCTTGGCGTAGGCGAGGAGCCGCCCGAGCACGATCTCGATGCGCTCCTGCACGCGGTCGAGGCGGAACTGCGTGCGGCGGCGGACGGTGTTGACGCGGAACTCGCCCCACTCGCGCAGGACGTCGACGATGCCTTTGGTTTCCGGCAGGCCGTCGAGGCCGAGCCAGGTCAGGTTCACCGCGTAGCGCGACTCGAGCGACGTGTGCACCAGCAGCGCCGCCATCATCGCTTCCGGATCGATGCGCGAGGAGCGCGGCTCGATGACCAGGCGCAGCTTCGACTTGCGGTCGCTCTCGTCGCGCACGCCCTCGACCTGGTCGAGGATGAACTGCTTCATGCGCTTCTGCTCCTGCGTCACCTCCTTCTTGCCGAAGCCCGGCTTGGGATTCGCGAGCGCCTCGATCTCCTCCATCACCTGCCGCACCGAAACGCCGTGCGGCAGCTCGGTGACGGCCACCCGCCACTGTCCGCGCGCGAGGTTCTCGCGCTCCCACTTGCAGCGCAGGAGCAGCGACCCGCGGCCCGTGTCGTACGCGGCGCGGATCTCTTCCGGCGGCGAGATCAGCTGGCCGCCGCCCGGGAAGTCCGGGCCGGGCAGGATCTCCAGCACGTCCTCGAGCTTCGCGCGCGGATGCTTGATGACGTGCGCGGCGGCCTCGGCCACCTCCTTCAGGTTGTGCGACGGTATGCGGGTGGAAAAGCCGACCGGGATGCCAAAGGAGCCGTTCAGCAGGCCGAACGGCAACCGGGCCGGCAACAGCGCGGGCTCGTCGAATTTGCCGTCGTAGTTCTTGACGAAATCGACGGTGCCCTCGCCGATCTCCGCGAGCATCAGCTCGGCGTAGCGGGACAGCCTCGCCTCCGTGTACCGGTAGGCCGCGGGCGCATCGCCGTCGCGCGAGCCGAAGTTGCCCTGGCCGTCGATCAGCGGGTAGCGCATCGAGAAAGGCTGCGCGAGGTGCACCAGCGCCTCGTACGTCGACGAGTCGCCGTGCGGGTGGTACTTGCCGAGGACGTCGCCGACGTAGCGCGCGCACTTCGAGAAGGTCTGCGCCCCGCCGGGCGTGTCGCCCATCGCGTACAGGATGCGGCGCTGGACAGGCTTCAGGCCGTCGGCGATCTCCGGCAGCGCGCGCGCCTTGACCGTCGAGACGGCGTAGCCGAGGTAGGCGTGCGACGCGTGCTGCTCGATCGGCGCCGTTTCGTCGCCGTTATCGCCGCCGCTGCTGAATAGATCCGGTGTGAGGGTGTCGTCCATAAATCCTTAAATGGTGACAGTCACCATTTTTCTCATTGGAACAAGTCGAGCTGCTTGTCCGCCATCGCGACCGCAAGCTCGACGGCGCGTTTCGCTTTCTCCAGGTCTTCGGTGTCGCCGGCCCGGCCGGCGGCTTCCCACTTGTACTGGTTCTTGCCGAGGAGGGTGACCTTGCCGAGCTTCGTCTTCCCAAGCCAATAGGCGTGGCCTTGATACGCTCGTTCCCAGAAAGGCTTCTGCTTCGTTTTCTTTTTTTGAGCCATGAAAACGGGCTGTCCCTGCTTCGTTAGACGTCGGCCTCCACGGTCTTCCAGTGCTCCCTCATCCAGTTGCGCCGCCCCTCGGCCTCGCCGGAGTCCATCAGCAGCTCGAAGGTGGCGCGCGCCTTCTTCAGCTGCTTCGCGTCGAGCTGCATGCGCACGAGGCGCCGCGTGTCCGGGTTCATCGTCGTTTCCCAGAGCTGCTCGGGGCTCATCTCGCCGAGGCCCTTGAAGCGCGAGATCTCCCAGCTGCCGTCCTTCACCTTTTCCTTCTTCAGCTGCGCCAGCACTTCGGCCAGCTCGTCGTCGTCCAGGCAATACACGCGCCGCGCCGGCTTCCCTTTGCCCTGCGACGGCACTTCCACCTTGTAGAGCGGCGGCTGCGCAACGTAGACGTGGCCCGCGGCGACGAGCTTCGGCGCGTGCATGAAGAAGAACGTGAGGAGCAGCGCCTGGATGTGGCCGCCGTCGACGTCCGCGTCGGTCATCAGGATCACCTTGCCGTAGCGCACGCCGGAGAGGTCGACGGCATCGTCGGGGCCGTGCGGATCGACGCCGATGGCGGTGGCGATCGCCTGCAGCTCCTTGTTGGCGAGCACCGTGCGGCTGTCCTTCGACATGGTGTTCAGGACCTTGCCGCGCAGCGGAAGGAGCGCCTGCGTTTCCTTGTCGCGCGCTTCCTTCGCCGAGCCGCCCGCGGAATCGCCCTCGACGAGGAACAGCTCGTTCCGCTGCACGTCGCCGGAGGCGCAGTCCACCAGCTTGCCGGGCAGCGTGGCGATGCCGCTCGACTTCTTCCGCTCGACCTTCTTGCCCTTCGAGAGGCGCGCCATCGCCTGCTCGACCGTGAGATCGACGATCTTCTTGCCGTCATCCGGATGCGAGTTGAGCCACAGCTCGAACGCATCGCGCACGCACATCTCGAGCAGCCTCGCCGCGTGCCTCGTGGTGAGCTTCTCCTTGGTCTGGCCGTGGAACTGGGTGCGCACGATGCGCGCAGAGAGCGTGAAGCAGGCGCGCTGCCAGAGATCGTCGGCGACGACCTTGACGCCTTTCGGCGCGAGCGCCCGCGTCTCCATGAACGCGGCGAGCGCCTCGAAGATGCCGGCGCGGAAGCCCGCCTCGTGCGTGCCGCCGGAGCGCGTGGGAATCAGGTTGACGTGGCTTTCCGCGAACACGTCGCCCTCCGTCACCCAGCCGATCGCCCAGGCCGCCCCTTCGCCCGGCTCGATCTCGGCAATGTCGGTCTGCTGGAAATATTTTTCGCCCGCGAAAACGGGCGCGACCAGCTCGCGGCCGGCGAGCATCATGTCGAAGTACTGCAGCATGCCGCGCTCGTACTTCCAGGTGCGCGTGTCCTTGCCTTCGATCGCGAGCACCATCGTGAGGCCCGGCAGCAGGTAGGCCTTCGAGCGAATCAGGTGCTCGAGCTCGGCGAGCGGAATGTTCGGCGAGTCGAAATACTTCGGATCCGGCCAAAGGCGCACGATGGTGCCGCTGCGCTTGTCCTTGCTGCGCTCGGACTTCAGCTTCTGCTTGAGCTCGCCTCCCTCGAACGCGATGGTGTGCCTCTGGCCGTCGCGGAAGACCGTCACCTCGCAGCGCTTCGAGAGCGCGTTCGACACCGCTACGCCGACGCCGTGCAAGCCGCCGGAGATGTGATAGGCGCCGTCGCCGGCGCGCGAAAATTTGCCGCCGGCGTGCAGCATGGTGAACGCGACCTCCACCGCCGGCTTCTTTTCCACCGGGTGCATGTCGACCGGCACGCCGCGGCCCTCGTCCTCCACCTCGACGGAGCCGTCCTTGTGGACGGTGATGGTGATCTTCTTGCCGTAGCCGGCGAGCGCCTCGTCGACTGCGTTGTCGATCGCTTCCTGGACGATGTGCAGGGGATGCACGGTGTGCGTGTACATCCCCGGCATGCGGCGCACGGGCTCGAGGCCCTTCAGCGCCTGGATGGCGGATGCGTCGTAGACGGCCTGCTTTGCCATGTATCTAGTGCTCTTTCCGGGCTTTCGCCCTACCTATTGTATACGCCTGCGAGAGGCGCCCGATGCGGGCCGCCACCGAGGCGGCGAGCGGCTGCTCCCCCCAGATCTGCCGGGTCGCCCGCGAGCAGGCTATCGACCACCGGGCTCACCGCGCGATCCAGGTCCTCGGCGACCGGCCGCCCGTCAGCACGAGCCATGCCGCACGCCCGGACCCCATCAGTCGCGGCAGCAGCGCCGCCTCGACCACCGATGGGATGCCGAGCCGTACCTCCGGCATGGCAAATCGCGTGCCGCGCGCGGCCACGCGCAGGTCGCACGCCGCGGCGAGCTCGAGCCCCCACCGCCACAGAACGCCTTGCCGTGGCCGCCCAGAACGACGACGCGGACGGATGCATCGACCTTTTGCAGCGCTCGTTCAGCGAATCGAGCAGCGCCGAATCGAGAGCGTTGACCTTCTGCGCGCGGTTGAGGAAGATGCGCGACCCCGCCATCGCGTTGGAACTCCACCATGCTTTCATCTTATAGCCGCGCCGCGCTCAAGAACGTGTCGACGGCGACACTGACCACCGTGCTCTTCAAGCGCGGGCTGCGCAATGTGTTTCTCCAGGGCGTGTTCCTGTTGACAGCGAACCGTTCGGTGCGCATGGTCGGCGAGGCGTTCACGCTGCGCTACATCCCCGCGCGGGAGGACGTCGACCAGCTCGGCGCGTTCGAGGGCCGCGGCCATCCGCAGCGCGAAGCGATCGAGGCCTGCCCGCCGGGCCACGTGCTGGTGATGGACGCGCGGCGCGACGCCAGCGCGGCGACCGGCGGCGACATCCTCATGACGCGACTCAAGGTGCGCGGCGCCGCCGGCGTCGTCACCGATGGCGGGCTGCGCGATTCGCAGAGCATCGAGCAGCTCGATCTCCCGGTCTACTGCGCCGCGCGCTCCGCGCCGCTCAACCTCGTGCGCCACCACGCCGTCGACACGCAGGTGCCGGTCGGCTGCGGTGGCGTCGCCGTCTATCCGGGCGACGTGGTGGTCGGCGACGCCGAAGGCGTGGTGGTGGTACCCGCCAGGCTGGCCGACGAGGTGGCGAAGGAAGCCGAAGCGCAGACCCAGTTCGAGGACTGGGTGGAGGAGCGCGTGAAGGAAGGGCGCAGCATCTTCGGCCTCTACCCGCCCAGCGCCGAGACCAAAGCCGAGTTCGAGGCCTGGAAAAAGAAGCGCTGATGCGGATTTAGAATTCACTCATGGCAAAGAAAGAGGGCGAATGGGCCTTTCCGGTCGAGATGCGGCCGCGGCCCGAGGAGTGGCGCTTCGATCTCGACTCGGCGCTCGACAGCGTCGTCGGCCTGCGCGCCGAGATTCCCGAGGACGCGTTCACCGCGCAGGTGCTCGGCACCGAGCGCGCGGGCAGCGGCGTGGTGATCCGCGACGACGGCCTCGTGCTCACCATCGGCTACCTCATCACCGAGGCGAGCACCATTTGGCTCACCACCAACAAGGGCAACGTGGTCGGCGGCTTTCCGCTCGCCTACGACCAGGCGACGGGCTTCGGCCTGGTGCATCCGCTCGGCAAGCTCGGCGTGAAGGCGATCGAGCGCGGCAGCGCCGGCGCCTGCCGCGTCGGCGAGAACGTGGTGATGGCCGGCCATGGCGGCCGCGCGCATTCGCTCAAGGCGACCATCTTCGCGAAGCGCGAGTTCGCGGGCTACTGGGAATACGTGCTCGACGAAGCGATGTTCACCGCGCCCGCGCATCCGCAATGGGGCGGCGCGGCGCTGATCGGCGCGGACGGCAAGTTGCTCGGCATCGGCTCGCTCCTCGTGCAGGAGAAGATCGACGCCGGCACCCTGCAGGGCAACATGATCGTGCCGATCGACCTGCTCGCGCCCATCCTCGACGACATGCTGAAGCTCGGCCGGCCCAACCGGCCGCCGCGGCCGTGGCTCGGTCTTTACGCCACCGAGGCCGGCCCGCGCCTCGTCGTCGCCGGACTCGCCTCCGGCGCGCCGGCCGAGAAGGCCGGCCTCAAGGTCGGCGACGCGATCCTCGACGTGGCGGGCGCCAAGCCTTCCAGCCTGGCGGACCTCTTCCGGCGCATCTGGGCCTGCGGCGACGCCGGCGCGGAAGTGCGGCTGAAGATCCTGCGCGAGACCGCCACGCGCGAGGTGGTGATGAAGTCAGTCGACCGCAACGACTTCCTGAAGAAGCCGCACCTGCACTAGATCGCCAGCCGCTTCACCGCCTGCCAGTCGACGAGTCGCGAGAGGTCGCGCTCCTCCGGCAGCCGGTACCTGCCGTCCTTCACCTCTCCCGCCGCCACCTGCTCGGTGAGCAGCAGGAAGAAGGCATGCTCCGCCGGCAGGATGCGGCGGCTCTCCAGCCGCGCCTGGAGCGAGAGCGCGGTGCCGAGGGCGCTCTCGTAGAACATGCCGAGCGACACGCTGGCGCCGCGCGCGGCGCAGCGGCGGTCGATCTCCATCGCCTCGGTGAGGCCGATGCGGCCCGGCTTGATCATCAGCGCGCGTGCGCCGCGGTCGAGGAAAAGCTCGGCATCCAGGCGCGACACGCACGCGAAATCCACCAGTAATGGGATGGAGCACTGCGCCTGCAGGCGCTGGAACGCGCTATCGGGCGCCACGGCGCACGGATCCTCCGCCACGCTCACGCCGGCATCGGCGATCGCCCGCACGTAATCGGCGATGCCTTCCGCCGGGTAGGCGCGATTCGCGTCCATCGACAGCTCGATGCCGTCGCCGAGGGCCTTGCGCACCTCGGCGATAACGCTGAGATCGGTGGCGCGTCCCTGCCCGCCCTTCAGCTTCAAAGACCGGAAGCCGTATCGCTTGCACATGTCGGCCGCCTCGGCGGCCATCTCGGCCGGCGGCCGCCGCGTGACGATCCAGGTCACCGGCACCTCGACAGCCTTACCCTCGAAGCCGCGCATCGCCCAGCAGGCGTTGTCGATCAGCGCGCGCCCGGCGAGATTGCCGTCGAGCCAGGCAAATGCCTTGGCAACGGCCGCGGCATCGGCGAGGTCGACGCCCTCGAGGAGCGGCAGCAGCACGTCCTCCATCGTCGCGGCGAGCGAGCGCGGCGAGTAGCCGGTGCGCGTCGCCTTGATCACGCCTTCCGCGATGCCGACGGCGCCGTTATCCGCTACCAGCCTGAGCAACGCATAGTCGCTCGAGCTTTCCGCCGCATAGGCCCACGTCACCGGCCGCCGGTAAGGCAGCCGGTAGAAATGCAATGACCAGTCGGCGAGCTTCAGAATCCCGCTTCGGCGAGATAGCGCCGCACGCCCGGATGGATGAGGTCGCGCCGCGGCGCGGCGGCGATGGTATTGGCGGCGGTCGTCTCGCGCGCCTGCTCGAGGCGCGCGGCGAACGCGCTTTCCGCGCGATGCACCGCCCGGGCGAGGAGATACGCCGCCTCTTCCGGCAGCGCCGGCTTCGCCAGCACGTAGCTCCACGAGCCCACCGATGGAATCGGCGCGTCCTGTCCCGGATAGCTCTTCGCCGGCAACGTCACCGCCTGCAGCGCCGGGTTCTTGTCGAGAATGGTTTTGATCTCGGCCGGGCTCGGGCCAATCAACCTTGCGCCCGATTTCGCCAGCGCCGCGAATGCCGGCCAGCCCACGCCCGCGCCCCACAGTGCCTCGGCGCGCCGGTCGTTGAGCATCGGCGGTCCGTCCGCCGCCTTGTCGAGCACGATCGGCTCGATATCGACGCCCAGGGAGTTGAATACAGTGCGGCCGAGCGCGGTGATGCCCGATGCCTGCGTGCCGAGCACCACGGGCTTCCCGCGCAGGTCGGCGATCGAGCGGTAGGGACTGTCGCCCCGCACCATGACGAGCCCCGGCGACGAATACATGGCGGCGATGATGCGAAGCGGCGTGCCGGGCTCGGCGAGCGCGGCGGTCGCAATCTCGCCGGCGACCAGGGCAAGGTCGACCTCGTTGTCCTTCAGGAGCGGCACGTTCTCCGTGCTGCCCTTCGTGTTCTTCGGCCGGACGCGAAGGCGCGGCTCCTGCGCGTTCACCATGTCGGCGAAGGCATCGCCATACACCGGAAAGCCGCCGCCCGGGGTGGCGGTGGCAAGGACAAGGGCGAAGATCACGTCCATCTACTGCTGCGGGATGTTGGCAGCCTGCACAATGCGCCTGTAGACCTCCATCTCGCTGCGCACGAACTTCGCGAACTCGTCCGGCTTCATCGGCGCGGGCTCGATGCCGAGCTTGGTGAACTGCTCCTTCACCGCCGGCTCGAAGACGATCGCGTTCACCGCGGCGTTCAGCTTCTGCACCACCGGGATCGGCGTGCCGGCGGGCGCCCACATGCCGAACCAGAGCGTGACGTCGTAGTCGGGCAACCCCTGCGAGGCGAGGGTCGGCACGTCGGGCAGGCTCGACGCCGGACGCTTCGTCGAGACGCCGAGGGGATTGAGCTTGCCTTCCTTCACCTGGCCGACCGCCACGTTGACGGGCGCCATGTAGAACTGCACGCGGCCGGCGAGCACGTCCTGGATCGCTTCGGCCGAGCCCTTGTATGGCACGTGGATCATCTTCACGCCGGCGAGGCCGACGAGGTATTCGGCCGCGAGGTGCGTTGAGGTGCCGACGCCGGCGGAAGCGAAGGCGAGCTGGCCCGGCTTCTTCTTCGCGTCGTCGAGCAGCGCCTTCAGCGACTTGTACTCGCGGCTCACCATGACGTACGGCGTCTTGCCGAGGATCGCCACGTCGGCCAGGTCCCTCTGCGGGTCGTACGGCAGGCTCTTGTAGATCGCCGGGTTCGCCGCGTGCGACGACGACTGCACGAGCAGCGTGTGCCCGTCCGGCTCCGACTTCACCACCGCGGAGGTGCCGATCTGCCCGCCCGCGCCGGCGCGGTTCTCGACCAGCACCGGCTGCTTCCAGTGCTCGCTCATCCGCGCCGCGATGATGCGCCCGGCGATGTCCGCCCCCGAGCCGGGCGTGAGCGGCACGATGATGCGAATGGGCCTGGTCGGATACTCCTGCGCCTGCGCGATGCCGATGGCCAGCGCAGCGACCGCGACAGCGCAAAGGGTTTTCATCCGAGCGTCGGCATATGGAAGCCACCGGCGGCCGGCGTGTCCTGGTGCGGCCAGCGCGACGTGACGACCTTGGTGCGCGTATAGAACTTCACCGCCTCCACGCCGTGCACGTGCAGGTCGCCGAAGAGCGAGTTCTTCCAGCCGCCGAACGAGAAGTACGCGACCGGCACCGGGATCGGCACGTTCACGCCGACCATGCCGACCTGGATCTCCGAGACGAAGCGTCGCGCCGCGCCGCCCGACTCCGTGAAGATCGCCGTGCCGTTGGCATACGGGTTGCGATTCACCAGTGCGATAGCCTCATCGATCGTGTTGGCGCGCAGCACGACGAGCACCGGGCCGAAGATTTCATCCCGATAGATGCTCATTTCCGGCTTCACGTTGTCGAACAGCGTCGTGCCGAGGAAGAAACCCTCCCGCTTCGCGCCCGGACGGCCGTCGAGCACGAGCTTCGCGCCTTCCTTGATCCCGGCGTCGATGTACCCGGCGACCTTGTCGCGATGCTGGCAGGTGACGAGCGGCCCCATGTCCACGCCTTCCTGCTCTCCCGGGCCGACCTTGATCGCGCTCGCCTTCTTCTCCAGCAGCTTGACGAGCGGATCGCCCGCCGCGCCAACGGCGACGACCGCGCTGATCGCCATGCAGCGCTCGCCGGCCGAGCCGTACGCCGCGCCGATCAGCGCGTCGGTGGCGAACTCGAGGTCGGCGTCGGGCAGCACGATGGCATGGTTCTTCGCACCGCCGAGCGCCTGCACGCGCTTGCCGCTCCTCGCGCACTGCTCGTAGATGTACTTGGCGATCGGCGTCGAGCCGACGAACGAGACCGCGTGGACGCCGGCGTGGGCGAGGATCGCGTCCACCGCGGCCTTGTCGCCGTGCACCACGTTCAGCACGCCGTCCGGCAGCCCGGCTTCCTTCAGCAGCTCGGCCATGCGGACGGAAGCGGACGGCACTTTCTCGGACGGCTTGAGGATGAAGGTGTTGCCGCAGGCGATGGCCATCGGGAACATCCACATCGGCACCATCACCGGAAAGTTGAACGGCGTGATGCCGGCGCAGACGCCGACCGGCTGGCGCAGCGTGTACGTGTCGACCTGCGTGCCCGCGTTCTCGGCGTACTCGCCTTTCAGAAGGTGCGGGATGCCGCAGGCGAACTCGACCACTTCGAGACCGCGCTGCACGGAGCCCATGGCGTCGGGCAGCGTCTTGCCGTGCTCCTCGGTGACGATCTTGGCCAGTTTCTTCTGGTCGCGCTGCACGAGCTGGAGGAACTTCTGCATCACGCGCGCGCGGCGCAGGGGCGGCGTGTCGCGCCATTCCGGCAGCGCCGCGGTCGCCGCCTTGACGGCGGAATCGACGATCGCGGCGTCGGCGAACGGAACGCGTTTCGTCACCTGGCCGGTCGCCGGGTTGAATACTTCGCCATAGCGGCCGGCCGAAGCGAGCGGCTTGCCGGCGATCCAAGAGGGAACGGTATCGAGCTTCACGCTCGAGGACGGAAATTCGGCGGGCTTGTTCATGGGCGGACTCGTTGCGGGAGCCCGCCATGATAATAGATCGCCATGCCCGCCAGCGTTGAGCCGGCCCGCTTCGAGCTGCGCCATGCGACGCCGTATTCGCCGGCGTTCGACGACGTCTATCACAGCGCGGCCGGCGGCCTTGCGCAGGTGCAGCATGTGTTCCTCGCCGGCAACGGCCTGCCCGGGCGCTGGAGCCGGCGTGATCGCTTCGTCATCCTCGAAACCGGGTTCGGCCTGGGCCTCAATTTCCTCGCCACGTGGCGCTCATGGAAGGACGATCCGGCCCGGCCGCGACGGCTCCATTACGTGGCGGTCGAGAAGCACCCCTTCACGCTCTCCGACCTGCGGGCGCTGCACGAGGCGTATCCGGATCTGCGCGACGAGGCTGCCGCCTTGCACGCGGCGTGGCCGACGCTCGTCTCCGGCGGACACCGGCTGGAATTCAGGGATGGGATGCGCGGCGACGTCGTGCTCACGCTCTTCTTCGCCGACATCGCGATCCTGCGCGACCTGCGCCTCGCCGCCGATGCGGTGTACCTCGACGGCTTCGCGCCCGCGAAGAACCCGGAGATGTGGACGCACCAGGTGATGCGCGCGATCTCGCGCCTCGCCGCCGAAGAGGCCACCGTGGCGACGTGGAGCGTCGCTGGCGCGGTGCGCGATGCGCTGCAGGCCACCGGCTTTGCCGTGGAGAAGCGCGCCGGCTTCGGCGGGAAGCGGGAAATGCTGGTCGCGCGCAACACGCGAGGGGGCACCCGTCACGCGCCCACGGAGCGGAAAGCGGTCGTTGTCGGCGCGGGGCTCGCCGGCGCCGCGGTGTGCGAGCGCCTTTGCACGCGCGGCTGGGAAGTCGAGCTCCACGAGCGCCACGCCGAACCGGCGCAGGAGGCTTCCGGCAATCATGCCGGCACCTTCCATCCGATCGTCACGCCCGACGACAGCATGTTCGCGCGGCTGACCCGGGCGGGGTTCCTCTACGCCCTTCAGCGCTGGACCTCGCTAAGTGCGGTTCGCTACGACCGCTGCGGCGTGCTGCAGCTCGCGCGCAACGACAAGGAGCTCGCCTCGCAGCGCGAGTCGACCGCCGGCCTGCCGGCCGACTACGCGCAGTATGTGAGCGCGGAAGAAGCGTCGGCTCACGCCGGCGTTTCGCTCGGCGCTCCGGGCGTCTGGTTCCCGGAAGGCGGCTGGATCCAGCCGGCGTCGCTCGTGCGCGCGCAGCTCGATGCTTGCGGCGAGCGGCTGCGGCGCCGCTTTTCGTCTTCGCTCGAATCGGTGCCGGAGGGACGCACCGTCGTGCTGGCTAACTCGGCGGACGCGCCGATGCTCTGCAACGTGCCGCACCTGCGGCTGCGGCGCGTGCGCGGCCAGCTGACGTACCTTGCAGAGGACGCGATCGAGGCGCCGCATGTCGTCGTGCTGCGCGGTGGCCTGCTGCTGCCGCCGGTGGACGGCGTCTGCGTGGTCGGGGCGACCTACGATCTCGAGGATGCGGATGCGGCGGTGCGCGAGGACAGCCACGAAGGAAATCTGGCGCGGCTGGGCGCGATCGTCGGCAGGTCGGATGCAAAGCCGATCGGCGGCCGCGTTGCGTTTCGAGCCGTCACGCCGGATCGGTTGCCCGTCGTCGGCAAAATCAGCGACGGCGTCTACGGCGCATTCGCCTACGGCTCGCGTGGACTGGTGTGGGCCGCGCTCGCGGCCGAGATCATCGCCTGCGAGCTGGAAGGCGAGCCGCTGCCGGTGGAAGGGAAGCTCGCGGACGCGCTCGCGCCCTCGCGCTTCAGACGCCGCGCAGAATCGAGGGGTTCGCGTCCTTGACGCTGCGGATACCGGTCAGCGCCATGGTGACGTCGAGCTCCTTCTGCATCACTTCGAGCGCGCGTGTCACGCCGGCCTCGCCCATCGCGCCAAGCCCGTAGACGAAGGAGCGTCCCACCAGGGCGGCTTTCGCGCCGAGCGCGAGCGCCTTGAGGAGGCTCTGGCCGCTGCGGATGCCGCCGTCGAACCAGACGTCGATCCGGTCGCCGACCGCGCCGGCGATCTCCGGCAGCGCGCGGATGGACGACATCGCGCCGTCGAGCTGGCGGCCGCCGTGGTTCGAGACGACGATCGCGTCGGCGCCGGACTGCGCGGCGATCTTCGCGTCCTCGACGTCGAGGATGCCCTTGAGGACGAGCGGGCCGCCCCAGATGTCCTTCACCCACTCGACGTCCTTCCACGAGAGCGTCGGGTCGAACTGGCCCGCGATCCACTGCGACAGCGTGGAGAGGCTGTCGGCGTTCTGGATGCGCCCTTCGAGGTTGCCGAAGCTCTTGCGCTTGCTGGTCATGACGTTGAGCGCCCAGCCGGGCTTGCGCAGCACGTCGAACGCGGTGCCCCAGGTGAGCTTTGGCGGAACGGCGAGGCCGTTCTTGAGATCGCGGTGGCGCTGGCCCTGGATCTGCAGGTCGAGCGTGAGGACCAGCGCCGAGCACTTCGCGGCCTTTGCGCGCTCGATCAGCGAGGCGGCGAAGCCGCGGTCGCGCATGACGTAGAGCTGGAACCAGAACGGCTGGCCGGTGCCTTCGGCGACGTCCTCGATGGAGCAGATGGACATCGTCGACAGCGTGAACGGCACGCCGAAGCGATTGGCGGCGCGCGCGGCGAGGATCTCGCCGTTCGCCCAGTTGAGGCCGAGGAGGCCGATCGGCGCGAGCGCCACCGGCATCGTCGCCTCGCGTCCGAGCAGCGTGGTCTTCGTCGAGCGCCGGTCGACGTCGATGCCCACTCGCTGCCGCAGGCCGATCGCCTCGATATCCGCGCGATTCGCGCGAAGCGTGCCCTCCGAATAGGCGCCGCGGTCGACGTACTCGAAGATGGCGCGCGCGACGCGCTTCTGCGCCATCTCGCGCAGATCGTCGATGCAGGTGACCACGGGCATGGCGGCGCATTTTACAATGTGGAATGCCCTTCGGTCCGCGTACTCCGCGCGAGGAGACCAAGAACCCGATCCAGGTGATCGAGCGCATGATGAAGCTGCTCGACGTCCTGTCGCAGCATCCGGAGCCGCTCGGCCTGAAGCAGATCTCGCAGTACACGGGCCTTCATCCGTCGACGGCGCATCGCATCCTGGCCTCGATGTCGGCCGACCGCATCGTCGATCGCGTCGAGCCGGGCAGCTACCGGCTCGGCATGCGGCTCCTCGAGCTCGGCAACCTCGTGAAGTCGCGCATCAGCGTGCGCGAGCTCGCGCTGCCGCTGATGCGCGAGCTGCATTCGCAGACCGGCGAGACCGCCAACCTTTCCGTGCGGCACGACGACGAGATCGTCTACGTCGAGCGAACGTCCTCGGGCCGCTCGGCCATGCGCGTGGTCCATGTCATCGGCGCCCGGGCCTCGCTCCACGTCACGGCGGCGGGCAAGCTTTTCCTCCTCGAGGATGGCTTCGCCAGGCTGCGCGACTACGCCAAGCGCACCGGGCTCGCCGTCCACACCAAGAACACGATCACCAGCCTGCAGCAGCTCGAGCGCGAGCTCGAGCGCATCCAGCAGCAGGGCTGGGCGACCGACCATGAAGAAGCCGAGCTCGGCGTGCGCTGCGTCGCCGCCGGCATTCGCGACGACGCCGGCCGGCTGGTCGCAGCGCTCTCGCTCTCCACGCCCGCCGACCGCATGAAGCCGCACTGGGGACCGCTGGTAAAGGAAACGGCGGACCGCATCGCGGCGGCGATCGGCCACCGGCCGACGGACCGCATCGGCGCCGTCTAGGCTAGGCGGCCACCAGGCCGTGCACCGAGAACAGCGCGCGCGGGTCCTGCCATAGCTTGACCGCACGAAAACCGGCACGCTCGGCGAGCGCGGCGAATTCGCGCACGGTGTACTTGTAGGAATTCTCAGTGTGGATCGACTCGCCGCGCTCGAAGAAGAAGCGGAATTCGCCGATGTTCACCGTCTGCGCCTCGCGCGCGACCAGATGCATCTCGATGCGGCCGGCGAGCGGGTTGTAGAACGCGTAGTGCGCGAACTGGCGCAGGTCGAAGTCGCCGCCGAGCTCGCGATTGATGCGCTCCAGCAGGTTCAGGTTGAACGCGGCCGTCACGCCTTTCGCGTCGTTGTAGGCCGCGTGCAGCACGTTGGCGTCTTTCTTCAGGTCCACGCCGATGATCATCGCGCCTTGCCGGCCGACCTGTGCGCGCGTCATCTTCAGGAATGCGTGCGCCTCGTCGGGCGTGAGGTTGCCGATGGTCGAGCCGGGGAAATAGACCACCCGGCGCGCGCGGCCGGGAAAAGCCGGCAGCTCGATCGGCCGCGAGAAGTCGCCGGTGACCGGCCGCACGTCGAGCCAGGGGAATTCACGCCCGAGGCGCGCGACCGCGGCCTGCAAGGCGTCGGCGGAGATGTCGACCGGTATGTAGGCGCCGGGTCGCAGCGCGCGGATGAGAAGCCGCGTCTTCAGGCTTTCGCCGCTGCCGTACTCGAGGAGCGCGCAGCCCTTGCCCGCGAAGCGCGCCATGTCGGCGAGGTGGCGCCGGGTGATGGCCAGCTCGACGCGGGTGGGGTAGTACTCGGCGAGCCGGCAGATGCGCTCGAAGAGCTTGCTACCGGCTGCGTCGTAGAAATACTTCGGCGGCAGGGCCTTCTGCGGACGCGCGAGACCTTCGAGGACGTCCTGGCGGAAGCGCGAGCCTTGCTTTGGGCCTAGCTCTGGCGATCGCTCGCCGCGGCGTGGTGCTCCACCCACTTCTTGATGCGGTTGGCGTCGCCGATCCGGGATTGCTTGCCCCACGAATCGAGGAGTACCACGATCAAGTCCTTCGACGCCAGCTTGACTCGCATGACGAGACAGCGGCCGGCTTCGCTGATGTAGCCGGTCTTCGAGAGGCCGACGTCCCAGTGGTGGGCGCGGACGAGGCCGTTCGTGTTCTGGAAGGTGAGCGGACGGCCACGGTCGGCGACCTTGACGGTAGCGCGGTCGCGGGTCGAGAACTCGCGGATCAGCGGGTATTCATGCGCCGCGCGCACCAGCTTCACGAGGTCGCGCGCGCTGGAGACGTTGTACGGCGAGAGACCGGTCGAATCGACGAAGCGGCTGTCCTTCATGTCGAGCGCGGCGGCTTTGGCGTTCATCGCGGCGACGAAGGGCCCGATGCCGCCGGGATAAGTGCGGCCGAGCGCGGCGGCGGCGCGGTTTTCCGAAGCCATCAGCGCGAGCAGCAGCAGTTCCCGGCGCGTCAGCACGTTGCCCGGACGCAGGCGCGAGCGCGTGCCCTTGAGCGAGTCGATGTCGTCGCGCGAGAGCACGATGCGCTGGTCGAGGTCGAGGTTGCGATCGAGCACCACCATCGCGGTCATCAGCTTGGTGATGGAGGCAATCGGCGTCACCGTATCGGCGTTCTTGTCGATCACCACCTCGCCGGTGTCGGCGTCCAGCACCAGGGCGGAGGAGGAGCGGAGATAGACGGCTTTCTGCGGCTTGGCTTCCTGCGCCTGCGCAAAACCGATCGTGATCGCCAGAACGAAGAAGAGGGCAAACACGGCGACGATGCCCTCGAGGGGGTGGAGTTTTCTCTGCATTGCGGAATGAATCTTTGTCTAGCGAGCGCTTTTTTCGTTATCAGCCGACATGCCCTGACTGGAGCATGGGAGGGTCGCAGTGTGCCCTACGCCCAAATAAAACGCAAACAAAATCAGTCGCTAGGGACTAATTCTTACGACTTTGCGTGAAATCGTTAACTGTCGGGCGGCGACTACAGAAGCCGCTACACGGCGGCAGTCTGCTCAAGGACGGCCTCGGCCTCCGCCTGCTGTTGCTGCAGTGCCCACATGCGCGCGTATTCGCCTTGCGCGTCAAGAAGTTGGCCATGCGTTCCGCGCTCCACGACGCGGCCCTGCTGCAGCACCAGGATCTGGTCGGCGTCCATCACCGTGGAGAGGCGGTGAGCGATCACCAGCGTCGTGCGGCCCTCGGCGATTCGCTCGAGCTCCTGCTGGATGGCCTTTTCCGCGCGTGAGTCGAGCGCGGAAGTGGCTTCGTCAAATATGAGGATGCGCGGGTTCTTGAGCAGCGCCCGGGCGATCGCGACGCGCTGCTTCTCGCCGCCCGAGAGCTTGAGGCCGCGCTCACCGACCATCGTCTCGTAGCCGGCCGGCAGCGAGACGATGAAGTCGTGGATGTGCGCCGCACGGGCCGCCTCGTACACCTCGTCATCGGTGGCCTGCGGGCGGCCATAGCGGATGTTGTAGAGGATCGTATCGTTGAAGAGCACCGTGTCCTGCGGAACGATGCCGATCGCCGCGCGCAGGCTCGCCTGCCGCACCCCGCGGATATCCGCGGCATTGATGGTGATCGAGCCGGCGGACACGTCGTAGAAGCGGTAGAGCAGCCGCGCGAGCGTCGACTTGCCGGAGCCGGAATGTCCCACGACCGCGACCCGGTGGCCCGCCGGGATGGCGAAGCTCACGTCGAAGAGGATCTGTCGCGCGCGCTCGTAGTGGAAGTCGACGTGGTGGAACTCGACGTTCGCCGGACCCGGCGGCACGTCGGGCGCGCCGGGCTTGTCCTCGATCTCGCGGTGCTCGGTGAGCAGGCGGAACATGCGGTCCATATCGAGCAGCGCCTGCTTGATCTCGCGATACACCATGCCGAGGAAGTTGAGCGGGATGTAGAGCTGGATGAGGAGCCCGTTCACGAGCACCAGGTCGCCGAGCGTGAAGGACTTCTGCGCCACCCCCCGCGCCACCAGCAGCATGAGCAGCGTCACGGCCACCGCGATGACGAAGCTCTGGCCGATGTTGAGCACGCCGAGCGACGCCTCGTTCTTCACCGCGGCGGACTCGTACTTCCGCAGGTTCTCGTCGTAGCGCCGCGCCTCGAACTCCTCGTTGCCGAAGTACTTGACCGTCTCGTAGTTCAGCAGGCTGTCGATGGCGCGCGTATTGGCCTTCGAGTCGAGCTCGTTCGCCTGCCGCCGGATCGCCATGCGCCATTCCGTTACGGTGATGGTGAAGGCGATATAGACGATCACCGCGCCGAAGGTCACCGCGGCGAAGCGCCAGTCGAACTTCGCGAGCAACACCGCCGCCACCAGCCCGAACTCGAGGATGACCGGCAGGATGGAGAACACGAGGTAGGAAAGCAGCGTCGAGATGCCGCGCGTGCCGCGCTCGATGTCGCGCGTCATGCCGCCGGTCTGGCGCTCCAGGTGGAAGCGCAGGCTCAGGCTGTGCAGGTGGCGGAACACGCCGAGCGCGAGGCGCCGGATCGCGCGCTGGGTGACCGGCACGAACAGCACGTCGCGCAGCTCGCCGAACATCGTGGTGGAGAAGCGCAGGATGCCGTAGGTGGCGAGCAGGGCCACCGGCACCGCCACGATGGCGACCGCGCCTTCCAGGCGGTCGACGACCTGCTTCATGACGAGCGGCACGCCGACGTTGGCCAGCTTCGCCGTGATCAGGCAGGCGAGCGCCAGCGCCACTCGCCACTTGTATTCGAGGAGGTAGGGAACCAGCGTGCCGACGACACGCCACTCGTTGCCTTTTAGCTTCATAGGGAGCCGCGCATTCTATTGGCGCAGCCGCCGCAATAACCCTGGCACGCAGCCGGGATCGAGGAGGAGCGGCAGCAGGATCCACAGCCACGGCCACGGCACGTCGACGCCGCGCTGGATGAGCGGCGGCAGGCTGAAGAACACGGTGACCGAGCCCACCAGGCCCGGGAGCAGCGGGATGCCGGTTCGGGACCGCCAGTTGATGGCGAGGCCGGCCAGGAAGAAGAGCCAGCCCATGGAAATGAGGACGAGCGCCAGTAGGCCGGTGCCGGACATGCCGCCGAGCTTGACGCGTCACAGAACGCCCGGCTAGCATTCAAACGTTCGTTTGACCTTTAATTCGGATGTACCCATGACCCTCCGCGCCGTCAAACCGCAGCATGAAACCCGCACCCGCATCCTCGACGTGGCCGAAGAGCTCTTCATGCAGCACGGCTTCGAAGGCACTTCCATGCGCGTTCTCACCGCCAAGGCGGGCGTGAACCTCGCGGCCGTGAACTATCACTTTGGCTCGAAGGATGCGCTCGTCGAAGCGGTCTTTCGCCGGCGACTGGATCCGATGAACGCCGCGCGCGTCGCGGAGCTCGACAAGCTCGAGGCCGAGCACCGCTCGCCCTCGCCCGAAGCCATCATCCGCGCGTTCATCACGCCGGGCCTGAAGCTGATGGAGGACGGCAAGAACGGCGGGCGCAATTTCACCCGCCTCCTCGGCCGCACCTATTCGGAACCGAACAAGCTGGTGCGCCAGCTGATCGGCCAGATGTATGCGCCCGCCATGCAGCGCTACAAGGCCGCGCTCGAGCGCGCGCTGCCGCAGATGCCGCGCGAGGAGCTCGTCTGGCGCATGCACTTCATGTTCGGCACGGTGGCGTACACGCTGGCCGCCACCGACACCGTGCAGCTCATCGCCGGCTGCAAGCCGGAAGACCGCTATGACGCGCAGCTGCTGGAAGAGCGCCTCACCGCTTTTCTCGAAGCGGGACTGAACGCACCCGAGAAGTCCTCCATCAAGAAGGCCGCCTAGCCATGACCCTGCTCATCGTCGCCGCGATTGCCGCTTTCCTCGTCCTGGCCTACTTCGGCGCGCCGATCCTCTGGTGGACGGTCGCCGCGGCGGCGTTGCTCTCCTGGCTGAGCGCGCTGGCCGCGTTCGGCTTCACGACGAAGGTGGTGCTGGCCGTCGTCTTCGTCGCCGCCGCGGCCTTGCTCAATATCCCGCTGATCCGGCGCAAGCTGGTCACCGACCGCGTGCTCGCCATCTACCGCCGGATCCTGCCGGACATGTCGCAGACGGAAAAAGAGGCGATCGACGCCGGCACGGTGTGGTGGGACGCGGATCTCTTCTCGGGCAAGCCCGACTGGGACAAGCTCCTCACGGTGCGCGCGCCGCGCCTGTCGACCGAAGAGCAGGCGTTCCTCGACGGGCCGGTCGAGGAGCTGTGCGAAATGTGCAACGACTGGGAGATCTCGCACGAGCTGCAGGACCTGCCGCCGCACGTCTGGCAGTACATCAAGGACAACGGCTTCCTCGGCATGATCATCCCGAAGAAGTACGGCGGCCTCGGCTTCAGCGCGCTCGCGCACTCGGCGGTGGTGATGAAGCTCGCCAGCCGCTCGAGCACGGCGGCGATCTCGGTGATGGTGCCGAACTCGCTCGGACCGGCCGAGCTCCTCCTGCACTACGGCACCGACGAGCAGAAGGACCACTACCTGCCGCGCCTCGCGAAGGGGCAGGAAATCCCCTGCTTTGCGCTCACCAGTCCGGAGGCCGGCTCCGATGCCGCCTCGATCCCGGACTTCGGCATCGTCTGCAAAGGCACCTGGCAAGGCAAAGAAGTCCTCGGCATGCGCGTCACCTGGGACAAGCGCTACATCACGCTCGGCCCGGTGGCGACGCTGCTCGGTCTCGCCTTCCGCCTCTATGACCCGGAGCACCTCATGGGGGACAAAGTGGATCTCGGCATCACCTGCGCGCTCGTGCCAACGAACACGCCCGGCGTGAACATCGGTCGGCGCCACCTGCCCCTCAATGCCGTGTTCCAGAACGGTCCGAACCACGGCAAGGACGTGTTCATGCCGCTCGAGTGGATCATCGGCGGCAAGGACTACGCCGGCAAAGGCTGGATGATGCTGATGGGCTGCCTCGCCGCCGGTCGCGCGATTTCGCTGCCCACGTCGTCCGTGGGTGGCGTGAAGGCGCTCACGCGCTTCACCGGCGCCTACGCGCGGGTGCGCTCCCAGTTCAAGACGCCGATCGGCAAGCTGGAAGGCGTCGAGGAAGCGCTCGGCCGCATCGCGGCGCACTGCTACATGATGGACGCAACGCGCATCATGACCGCCGGCGCGGTGGATCTCGGCGAGAAGCCGGCCGTGCTGTCGGCGATCGCGAAATACCACATGACCGAGCGGGCACGCAGCTGCGTGAACGACGCGATGGACATCCATGGCGGCAAGGGCATCTGCCTCGGGCCGAGCAACTGGGTCGGCCGCGGCTACCAGATGACGCCGATCGCCATCACCGTGGAGGGCGCGAACATCCTGACGCGCACGCTGATCATCTTCGGCCAGGGCGCGATCCGCGCGCATCCCTACGTGCTGCGCGAGATGCGCGCCGCGAAGGAGATGGCCGGCGCGGAGGCGTCGCGCGAGTTCGACGATGCCTTCACCTCGCACATCGGTCACGTCATCCGGAACGGCGTGCGCACGCTCGTCTACGGCCTCACCCACGCCGCGTTCGCGCCGGTGCCGCGGGGCGGCTCGCCGGAAGTGGCGCATTACTACCGCAACGTTTCACGGCTCTCGGCCGCGTTCGCCTTCCTCGCCGACATCTCCATGCTCGCCATGGGCGGCGCGCTGAAGCGCAAGGAAAAGATTTCCGGCCGGCTGGGCGACGTGCTGTCGATGATGTACCTCGTCTCGGCGACGCTGAAGCGCTATGAGGATGCGCGCGTGAGAGAAGATTTGCCGCTGGTGCGCTGGTCGGTGCGCGACGCGCTCTATCACGCGCAGCAGGCGATCGACCAGGTGCTGTCCAACTTCCCCATGAAGTGGATGGCCACCATGCTGCGCTGGACCATCTTCCCGCTCGGCACGCCGTGGCGCCCGCCGCTCGACTCGCGCAACCGCGAATGCGCGGCGATCGCGCTGCAGCCGGGCAACGCGCGCGACCGCCTGACGGCGGGCATGTACGTGCCGAAGGGCGACGACGTCACCGGCCGCCTCGAGCAGGCGTTCGTCGCCGCCATCGCCTGCGAGGCGATCGACGAAAAACTGCGCAAGGCGGTGAAGAAGGGGAAGGTCGTCGCGGCGCCGGGCGCGGACGTCGGGCTTTTGGCTAAGGAGGCCGGCCTGATCAGCGCCGACGAATACAGCCAGTGGCAGCAGAAGGAGGCGCTGCGCAAGAGCGTCATCAAGGTCGACGACTTCCCGCAGGACTTCGGGCGCGCCGAGCTGGCCCAGCCGAAGCCCATGGTGCGGGCGGCATGAAGCCCGTCTACATCGTCGACGGCGCGCGCACGCCGTTCTTGAAATCGCGCAACCGCCCGGGGCCGTTCTCCGCCGCCGACCTCGCCACGCAGGCGGGGCGCACGCTGCTCGTGCGCCAGCCGTTCGCGCCGAGCGAGCTCTCGGAAGTCATCCTCGGCTGCGCCGCGCCGTCGGTCGACGAAGTGAACATCGGCCGCGTCGCCGCGCTGCGCATGGGCTGCGGCCAGAAGGTCCCGGGCTGGACGGTGATGCGCAATTGCGCCTCCGGCATGCAGGCGGTCGACTCGGGCATCAACAACATCCTCGCCGGGCGCTCGAGCGTCGTGCTCGCCGGCGGCGTCGATGCGCTCTCGCGCGCGCCGCTCCTCTATGGCGACAAGATGGTGCTGTGGTTCTCCGACATGGCGGCCGCCAAGACCGGCGGCCAGCGCGCGGCGCTTTTCGCCCGCTTCCCGTTTGCCAGCGTCCTGAAGCCGGTGATCGGCATCATGAAGGGCCTGACCGACCCGATGGTCGGCCTGCTCATGGGCCAGACCGCCGAGAACCTCGCCCACCGCTTCGGCATCACGCGCGAGCAGATGGACGCTTTCGCGGTTCGCTCGCACCAGCGAGTCGCCGCGGCGCAAGCCGCCGGCTACCTCGCCCCCGGCGGCGGTGAAGTGGAGGCGCTCTACGACCCGGGCGGCAAGGCCTATTCGCTCGACGACGGCGTCCGCACCGACGCCTCACCCGAGTCGCTCGCCAAGCTGCGGCCGTTCTTCGACCGCAAGTACGGCAACGTCACGGCCGGCAACAGCTCGCAGATCACCGACGGCGCGGCCTGGCTGATCCTCGCCTCCGAGGAAGCGCTGAACGAATACGGCCTCGAGCCGATCGGCCGCATCCTCGATTCGGAATGGGCCGGCCTCGATCCGGCGCAGATGGGCCTCGGCCCCGTGCACGCCGCGACGCCGATCCTCGAGCGCCACGGCCTCGGCCTCGACGATCTCGACTACTGGGAGATCAACGAGGCGTTCGCGGCGCAGGTGCTCGGCTGCCTCGCCGCCTGGAAGGACGAGAAGTACTGCCGCGAACAGCTCGGGCTCGACGGCGCTATGGGCGAGCTCGACGAGTCGAAGCTCAACGTGGACGGCGGCGCCATCGCGCTCGGCCATCCGGTGGGGGCGTCAGGGACGCGCATCGTGCTCCATCTATTGAAACTTCTAAAAAGAACGGGCAAGAAGCGCGGCATGGCGTCGATCTGCATCGGCGGCGGCCTCGGCGGCGCCATGCTCGTGGAGGCTCTCTGATGGAACGCGTCGACCCGCAGGTGCTCGCCAAGCACTGGCGCTGGCATATTGAAAAAGGCGGGACCTCCGAAGGCCTGTGTTGGCTCACCTTCGACAAGCAGGGCGAATCGACCAACACGTTCTCGCGCCAGGCGCTGGAAGAGCTGCGCGGCGCCATCCGCGCCATCGGCGCCGAGCGTCCGCGCGGCCTGATCATCCGCTCGGCGAAGGACAACTTCATCGCCGGCGCCGACGTCGAGCAGTTCACCCGCTTCCAGTCGCCGCAGGAAGCGATGGCCTTCGTGAAGCTCGGCTGGGAGGTGTTCCAGGAGGTGCACGAGCTGCCCTTCCCGACCACCGCGATGGTGAACGGGTTCTGCATGGGCGGCGGCGTCGAGCTCGCCCTGGCCTGCCGTTACCGGGTGGCGCTCGACGACCCGAAGACGCGCTTCGCCCTGCCGGAGGTCATGCTCGGCATCATGCCGGCGTGGCACGGCGTGCAGTGGCTGCCGAAGCTCGTCGGCCCGGCCGCCGCCTTCGACATGATCCTCACCGGCAAGTCGGTGGACGCTCGCCGCGCGAAGCGCATCGGGCTCGTCGACCAGGCGGTGCCGCTGCGCATCCTGGAAAACACGGCGCGCATAGTCACGCTGGAGGCGAAGCCTCGCAAACCATTGAGCTTGATGAACCGGCTGATGGCCGGCCCGCTCAAAGGCCTTGTCGTCAGCCAGGCGCGCAAGCAGGTGGCGAAGCGCGCGCGCCGCGAGCACTATCCGGCGCCCTACGCCATCCTCGAGCTCTGGCGCAAGTACGACGGCGATCCGTTCGCCGCGTCGAACGATCCGTCGTGCTCGGTGGAAGCGCTGTTCGCGCATCCGACCACCGGCAACCTGATCCGCATCTTCTTCCTCCAGGAACGCCTCAAGGCGCAGGGCAAGGTGGCCGAGGTCGACGTGCGCCACGTGCACGTGGTCGGCGCCGGCGTGATGGGCGGCGACATTGCCGCGATCTGCGCGATGCGCGGGCTGACCGTCACGCTGCAGGACACCGCGCCCGATCGCCTGGCGCCCGCGGTCAAGCGCGCGGCGCAGCTCTTCACGCGCCGCCTGCGCGACGAGCGCCGCGTGCGCGATGCGCTCGACCGCCTGATCCCCGACGTCTCCGGCAGCGGCGCGCGCCAGGCCGACGTGATCATCGAGGCGATCTTCGAGAACCTGCAGGCGAAGCGCGACCTCTTCGCCAGGCTGGAAGCGGCCGCGAAGCCCACCGCCATCCTGGCTACGAACACCTCGAGCCTGAGGCTCGTCGATATCGCCACCGCGCTCAAAGACCCGTCACGCCTCGTCGGCATCCATTTCTTCAACCCGGTGCCGCTGCTCCAGCTCGTCGAGGTGGTGCAATCGGCGCAGACGCGTCCCGAGCTCGCGCGCAAGGCGGCGGCGTTCGTGCGCGCCATCGACAAGCTGCCGCTGCCGGTGAAGGACTCGCCCGGCTTCCTGGTGAACCGCGTGCTCGGGCCTTACATGCAGAACGCGTTCCGCCTGATCGACGAGGGCATGAAGCCGGAGACGATCGACGCGGCGATGGAATCGTTCGGCATGCCGATGGGCCCGGCGGAGCTCGCCGATACGGTCGGCCTAGACATCTGCCTGCACGCCGGCGAGTCGCTCGCCAGGGCCGCGGGCAGCGTGCAGGTGCCGAAGATCCTGAAGAGCAAGGTCGACGCTGGCCAGCTCGGCAAGAAGTCCGGGCAAGGCATCTACCGCTGGGAAAATGGCAAGGCGGTGAAGGGCCAGCCGGATGCGTATGGCGCGCAGCTCGTCGACCAGCTCATCCAGCCGTACCTGCAGGAAGCGCAGCGCGTGCTGCAGGAAGGCCTCGTCGCGGACGCCGACCTCGTCGACGCGGGACTCATCTTCGGCACCGGCTTCGCGCCCTTCCGCGGCGGGCCCCTTCACTACCTGCAGAATGGAAGCGCTGCCGGAAGGTAAACAACCCGCCCTTCGCGTCATGCCGATGCCGGCGGACGCGAACCAGAACGGCGACATCTTCGGCGGCTGGATCATGTCGCAGGTCGACATCGCCGGCGGCACGGTCGCCGGCCGCGTCGCGCGCGGCCGCATCGCCACCGTGGCGGTTAAGGAATTCGTCTTCAAGCAGCCGGTGCACATCGGCGACCTTCTCTCTTTCTACGTGGACCTGGTGCGCGTCGGCACGACGTCGGTCACGGTGAAGGTCGAGGTGTTCGCCGAGCGGCGGCCGTCGGAGCCGACCGTCGTGAAGGTGACGGAGGCGACGCTGACCTACGTCGCCATCGACGGCGCCGGGCGCCCGCGTACCGTGCCGCGCGACCAAAATAAATGACGTCCTTCCCGCGAAAGCGGGAATCCCGTTTGGTTCAAGAAAAATCTAAACTGGGTCCCCGCTTTCGCGGGGACGACGACATCCGCCGCCTTCAAGAACTTGCTGCTCGATAGCTCTTCGCTGCTCATCGTCGCCGCGCTCGGCATCGTCGGCGCGCTGGTCGGCGGCATCGGCGGCTTCGGCACCGGCATCATCCTCACGGCCGGCCTTGCGCCGCTCATCGGCGTGAAGAACGTGATCCCGGTGATGGCGGTGGCGAGCGCGATCATCAACTGCGGGCGCTTCTGGTTCTACCGTTCGAGCCTCGAGACGGGGAGGCTCGCCCTTGTGCTCGCCTGCGCCCTTCCCTTCGTGGTGCTGGGCGTCTGGATCTACAGCGAGCTCGACGCGCGCGCCATCGGCACGGTGCTCGGCGTGGTGGTGATCCTCTCCGTGCCGCTGCGCCGCACGCTCAAGCGCCACGCGATCTCGCTCGGCAACCCCGGGCTCGCGATCGGCTCGAGCGTGTTCGGCCTCGCGCATGGCGTGGCGAGCGGCGTTGGAGTCATCATGGTCTCGCTGCTGCTCGGCACCGGCATGTCTGGCCAGGCGGTGCTCGCCACCGACGCGCTGATCAGCATCGTGCTCGACACCTCCAAGGCGGTGCTCTTCCAGCGCTTCTCGCTGCTCTCGGAGGAGACGGTGGTGGCCGGCGTGATCGTCGGCGTGGCGACGATCCCCGGCAGCGCGCTCGCCGCGTGGCTCGTGAGCCGCATGCACGCTCACCTGCACGTCCTCTTTCTCGAAGGCCTGATCATCCTCGGCGGGTTGTCGCTCCTCTGGAATTCGTGGAGATAACGCTCACCGCCGCGGACGGCTACCGCCTCGGCGCGACGACGTTTGGAACCGGCGAGCGCGCCGTGCTCGTCATGCCGGCGACGGGCGTGCCGCAGTCTTATTACGCCAAGTTCGCCGCCTATCTCGCCCAGCGCGGCTTCAGCGTGCTGACCTTCGACTACCGCGGCATCGGCCGCTCGCTCGACGGTCACGTGCGAAACGTGCGCGCGCGGATGCAGGATTGGGCGCTGCTGGATGCGGCGGCTGCGTTTTCTTTCTTGACCGGGAAGGTGCGTGTGTCGGCCATAGCTTCGGCGGCCAGGCGCTGGGTCTGCTGCCCGACCTCGCGCGCGTCAGCGCCGCGCTCTTCGTCGGCTCGCAAAGCGGCTACTGGAAGAACTGGCCGTGGCTCGGCCGCGCGTGGATGTGGCCCGCCACGCACGTGGGCCTGCCGCTCGTATCGACGCTGCACGGCTACTTTCCCGGCTCGCGGCTCGGCTTCGGCGAGGACCTGCCGGCCGGGGTGGCGTTGCAATGGGCGAGCTGGTGCCGCCATCCGCGCTACCTCGTCGGCGCGCTCGGCGTGGAAGACATCTACTCGACGGTAAGGCTTCCGATACGAGCCTATGCCATCACGGACGACGCGTTCGCGCCGCCGTCCGCGGTCGAGGCGCTGCGGCGCCTGTACCCCAACGCGCGGTGGGAGACGCGGCGCGTGTCACCCGCCGGCGTCGGCGCGAAGTCGCTCGGCCACTTCGGCTTCTTCCGCGAGCGCTTTCGCGATAGCCTGTGGCGAGAGGCGGCCGACTGGCTGGAGACCCAATGACAGAGCTGAAAGGCAAAGTTGCCGTCGTCACCGGCGCCGCGAGCGGGCTCGGGCGCGCGATGGCCCTCGCCTTCGCCGACGAGGGCATGAACGTCGCGCTCGGCGACGTCGCGGACGTGAGCGACACGTTCGCCCGGGTCGAGGCCAAGGGTGTGAGCGCGATCGCGCTGCGGGTGGACGTGTCCCGGCAGGAAGACGTCGAGCGCTTTGCGCAGCTCGTCGACCGCGATCTCGGCGGCGCGGACGTGGTCTGCAACAACGCCGGCGTTTCTCCGCTCGCGGCGGCGTGGGAAGGCAGCCTCGGCGACTGGCAGTGGATCGTCGGCGTGAACCTCTGGGGCGTGATCCATGGCGTGCGCAGCTTCGTGCCGCGGCTGATGGCGCGCGGCGGCGGCCACGTCGTCAATACCGCGTCCGTCGCCGGCCTCATCAGCCCGCCCGGGTCGGCGGCTTACAACGTCACCAAGCACGCGGTCGTCGCCTACAGCGAGACCCTGTACCACGACCTGCGCGAGCGCGGCTCGGCCGTCGGCGTGTCGGTCCTCTGCCCGGCCTACGTGCGCACCGGCATCGCCGACTCGGAGCGCAACCGGCCGGCCGGCGTCGAACCGAGCGTCAAGACGAAGGAAACGCTCGCGCGAGAGCAGATGCTCAAAAAGGCCGTGTCTTCGGGCCGGTTGTCGGCGGACGACGTGGCTCGCGCGGTCGTGCAGGCGGTAAAGGAGGATCGCTTCTACGTCCTCACGCACCCGCGCATCAAGGGCGCCATCCGGGCGCGCATGGAAGACATCCTCGAAGAACGCGCTCCGCGAAATCCCATGACGCTCTGACTGATTGGGGTCAGATCAACAATTCAGGACGCTGGGCATACTTGCTCCCAACATCCGCAAATGTTGATCTGACCCCAATTGGGACCTCGCACGACGCTTGCTAGCGACGTCGGTCATGACGACGACGATTGCAGGCGTAGTGGAGAAACCGGTCGATGCGCAGCGGCTCGTGGACGAGCTGGTCGGCGGCTGCCTGTGCGACCGCTCGGACATCAGCGTGATGGCGCGCGACTCGGCGGGCGACAACCGCCGGCAGGGCGCCGAGACGGTGAAGAAGGCGCTCGACACCAATGCCGACGCGGCGAAGGTGCTCATCAACTGGATGTCGCAGGGCCTCGAGGCCGTGACGAAGTCCATCCCGGGCGGCGGCATGATCCGCGGCTTCGGCTCGCTCGCCGCGCGCCTCGCGGACGCCGGCGTCACCACCGCGGCGGAGCTCGCCAAGGCGCTCGTCAACCTCGGCGTGCCGCGCGGCGAGGCCCGCCACTACGGCGAGGCGTTCGAGCGCGGCGGCATCGTGGTCACCGTGCGGGCGCGCACCGAGAACATCGCGAAGTGCGCGCGCGGCGTGATGATGAAGTACGGCGCGGTGGCCGAGGAAGCGGCCGCGGCCCGCTAGCGCGCCAGCGCCGGGAACAGGCTCTTCAGTCCATCCGCCATCGTCTCGATGGCAATCGCGGCGAGGATCAGGCCGAGGATCCGCGTCGCGATGTTCAGTCCCGTCATGCCGAGCCGTCCGCCGACGATGTGCGCCACGCGCAGCATGACGAGCACGAGCGCCGAGACCAGCGCGATGCAGGCGATGAGCGCGATCTTGTGCGCGACGCCGCCCGCCTGCGCGGCGATGATGGTGGTGCTGATGGCGCCGGGGCCGGCGAGCAGGGGCACGGCGAGCGGCACCACGCCCGACACCTCGCCCGACTCGAGCTCTTCCGCTTCCGCGCGCGTCTGGCGCATCTCGCCCACCTTGGCGTTCAGCATGGCGAGCGCCATGAGGAGCAGCACCAGTCCGCCGCCCACCTGGAAGGCGGGCAGGCTCGCGCCGAGCGCATCCAGCAGGCGCTCGCCGAAGATCGCCGCGCCGGTGAGGACGAGGAACACGGTCAGCGTCACGACCTGGATGAGCCGCAGCCGCCCGGCCTCGTCGCGGGAGGCCGTGACGCTGATGAAGATCGGGATGGCGAGGAAAGGATCCAGCACCGCCGTCAGCGTGACGACGTAGCGCAAATACTCCTGGTAGTCGGCCACTGCTACTTCTTTTGCATCGCCGCCGTCGCCGCCTTGCGGTCGTCGTTGACGGTGCGGAAGGCGGGCCGCTCGCCGACCATCGTGAGATAGGCCTTGATCTGCGGCATCGATTCGAGGATGTCCTGGCCGTAGACCACCTTGGTGGTCAGCGAGACGAGCGGCAGGTGCACGAAGGCCGCGCAATCGGCGAGCGTCAGGTCGGCGCCCGCGACGTACGGATCGAACTTCGCGCGCATGCGGAAGGCGCGCACCCCCTTCGCGAGCTCCTTCTCCACCGCCTGCTTGAGCTCGTCGGACGCCGGCCCGCGGCCGAAGAAGGCGTGCGGATACAGGCGCCGCGCGACGAGCTCCAGGTGCAGCTCCATGGTCGTGATCAGCTCGCGCACGCGCGCCCGCTCGAGCGGATCGCGCGGGTAAAGCGGCTTCTGCGGATAGACGTCCTCCAGGTATTCGCAGATCACCTGCGACTCCGAGAGCTGCGCTCCGCCGTCCATCTCGAGGAACGGCACCTTGCCCATCGGCGAGCGCGCGAGGAACGAATCCTCCTGCGACGGCCGGCACGCCGGGTCGAGCTCGAACGGCAGCCCCTTCTCGAGCATGGCGATGCGCGCCTTGTTGAAGTAGTTGCTGATCGGGAAACCGCAGAGTCTTAGCATGGCAATGGCATTATAGGGAGCATGTCTCGGGACAAGGACGACGCTGGCATCATCACCGACCTGGCCGCCGACAGCTCCTACGGCGGCTACCTCGGCCTCGAGCAGCTTCTCTCCGCGCAGCGGCCGCGCTCGTCGCACCACGACGAGATGCTGTTCATCGTCCAGCACCAGGTGTCGGAGCTTTGGATGAAGCTGATGATCCACGAGCTCGCCGCAGCCATCGCGCACGTGCGCGACGACCGCCTGGAGCCGTGCTTCAAGATACTCGCGCGCGTGAAGCAGGTGCAGCGCCAGCTCTTCGAGCAATGGGCGGTGCTGGAGACGCTCACACCGTCGGAATACGCGCAGTTCCGCGACGTGCTCGGACCGGCGTCGGGCCTGCAGTCGTTCCAGTTCCGCGCCATCGAGTTCCTGCTCGGCCACAAGGTGGCGCAGCGCGTGGAGCTGCACCGCTTCGACGCCGGCAAGGCCGCCTATCTCGAGCAGCTGCTCAACGCGCCGAGCCTGTACGACGAATTCCTGCGCTGCCTCGCGCGCCGCGGCTTGCCGGTGCCGCCGGAGCGCGTCGAGCGCGACTGGTCGCAGCCCGTCGCGATGAACTCCGGCGTCGTCGACGTATTCAAGACGGTGTACGAGAACCCGCAGTCCTACTGGGCCGAGTACGACATGTGCGAGAAGCTGGTCGACGTCGAGGAGAACTTCCAGCTCTGGCGCTTCCGCCACGTGAAGACGGTGGAGCGCATCATCGGCTTCAAGCGCGGCACCGGCGGCACGGCCGGCGTCGCGTTCCTGCGCCGCACGCTCGAGATCGCGCTCTTCCCCGAGCTGATTGAAGTCCGCACCCGCATTGGATGAAGGCTGGCTGAAGGCGAGCGTCTGGCCGCGCTTCTCGCGCGTGCTCGGGCGCGGGGAGATCTACCTCGCCAACCATTCGCTCGGCCGGCCGCCCGACCGGATGTCTGCCGACATTCAATCCGCCGTGGACGCGTGGTACCGGCACCTGGGCGAGGCTTGGGACCTGTGGATCGCGAAGCGCGACGAGTGGCGCGCGCTCACCGCGAAGCTGGTCAACGCTCCGTCGCCGGACTGCATCGTGCCGAAGACGAGCGCCGGGCAAGGCCTGCGCGCGGTGCTGAACTCCTTCCCCGGCAAGCCGCGTGTCCTCGCGAGCAACGCCGAGTTCGACTCGCTCGACTTCATCCTGCGCGTCTATCGCGACAAGGGGCGCATCGACCTGAAGACGCAGCCCTTCGACGGATTCCGCGCCGAGCCGTGCGAGCTGGTCGTCCTCTCCACCGTCGCCTTCCGCACCGGCGGCGTCTTCGATGGCTTGGCCGACTGTGTGCGCAAGCTCCGCTCGATGGGCGCGCTGGTCCTGCTCGACGTCTATCACCACGCCGGCGTGCTGCCGCTCGACCTCGCCGCGCTCGACGTCGACTTCGCCGTCGGCGGCTCGTACAAGTACCTGCGCGGCGGACCGGGCGTGTGCTGGCTCTACGTCCACCCGCGCCACCACGAGCGCCGCACGCTCGACACCGGCTGGTTCGCGAAGAAGGACCTGTTCAAGTACGAGCGCCCCAACCCGCCCCAATTCGCTTCGGGCGGCGACGGCTGGCTCGAATCCACGCCGCCCGTGCTCGGTCCGTGCCAGGCGCTCGCCGGACTGGAGATCACGCTCGAGCTCGGCGTCGAGCGCATGCGCGCCCACAACCTCGAGCAGAAACGATTTCTCGCGTCGCTACTGCCGGATGCCGATGGCTCGGACGAGTCGCATGGCGCGTTCATCACGCTCGTGCGGCCCGATGCCGCCGAGGTGGCACAGCGTCTTTCAGAGGAAGGCGTGAAGGTGGACGCGCGCGGCTCCTACCTCCGCATCTGCCCGGATTACCTCAACTCGCGCGCCGAGCTCGAGCGCGCCGCCTCGCTGATTCAGAACCTGTCGGCGCGGTAGGGCAGCGGGTCGACGAAGGGCTTCTCGCCGCACACCAGCTCGGCGACGAGCCGCCCGGTGACGGGGCCTAGCGTGAGGCCGTGGTGCGCGTGGCCGAAGGCGAACCACAGGTTCGGGTGCCGCGGCGCCGGGCCGATCACGGGCATCATGTCCGGCGTGCAGGGGCGCGAGCCCATCCACGGCTCGTTATCCAGCCGCTCCGCCAGCGGAAAGAGCTCGCGCGCAATCGGCTCGGCGCGCCCGAGCTGCACCGGGGTACGGATCGCATCGCGCAGCGCGAACTCGGCGCCGGTGGTGAGGCGGATGCCGCGGCGCATCGGCGCAAGGAAGTAGCCGCGCTCGTGGTCGAGCACGGGATGATTGAGCGTCGCGCTGCCGGCCGCGCGGTAGTGCATGTGGTAGCCGCGCTTCACCGCGAGCGGCAGGTCATAGCCGAGGCGCCGGGTGACGACATCCGACCACGGTCCCAGCGCGACGACCACATCCTTCGCGTCGACGGTTCCCTCCACTGTGCGCAAGCGCCAGCCCGGCTCCAGGCTGGCGGCGTTGCCCTGGACGAATCGGCCGCCCAGCTTCTCGAACAGTTGCAGGTAGGAGAGCGCCAGCCCCTGCGGGTCCGTGATCGCCAGCGGGTCGGTCCAGTGCAGCGCGCCGCACAGGACGGGCGCGAGGTGCGGCTCTTCGTCCTGCAGCGCCCGCGCGTCGAGCGTGCGGTAGTTCAGGCCGAATTCCCGGCGCCAGCGCTCGGCTTCGGCGAAGCGCTTGTCGCGCTCGCGCTCGGTGCGGAACACCTTCATCCAGCCAGTGGGCCGCGCGAGTCCTTCGGCGCGCGATTCGCGGATCAGCGCCTCGTGCTCCTCGACGCAGTGGTTGATGAGCTGCGAGTAGGCGCGCGCGATCTCGGCGTGGCGCGCCGGCCTGGAATGGTTCCAGTACTTCCACAGGAAGCCGGCCAGCATCGGGATCGCCGACGGGTGGTAGTGCGCGTCGATCGTGCGGTTCACGCCGTAGCGGAAGAGCGCGCCGAAGTCGTGCGGGAAGCCGTACGGGTACACGCCCTCGCGCTGCACGAGGCCGGCGTTGCCGTACGAGGTTTCCTCCGCCGCGCCCCGGCGGTCGACGAGCACCGTCGAGCGGCCGCGCTTCTGCAGGTGCACGGCGACCGAGATGCCGACGATTCCGGCGCCGAGGACTAGCGCATCAGCCGTGCTTGCGATGGCTCAGCGCCTCGGCGATGGAGGTCTGCTCGCCCAGCTCGAGCTTGGCGATCTGGTTGCGGTGCACCTCGTCCGGGCCGTCGGCGAAGCGGAGCGTGCGCGCGTGCGCGTAGGCGTAGGCGAGGCCGAAGTCGTCCGACACGCCGCCGCCGCCGTGCACCTGCATCGCCCAGTCGATCACCTGCAGCGCGACGTTCGGCGCCAGCACCTTGATCATCGCGATCTCCTTCTTCGCCACCTTGTTGCCGACGGTGTCCATCTTGTGCGCGGCATTCAGCACCATGAAGCGCGCGCTGTCGATCATGATGCGCGCCTGCGCGATGCGCTCGCGCGTCACGCCCTGGTCCGCGACCGGGCGGCCGAAGGCGACGCGCTCGGTGGCGCGCCTGCACATCTTCTCGAGCGCGCGCTCGGACTGGCCGATGAGGCGCATGCAATGGTGGATGCGGCCGGGCCCGAGGCGGCCCTGCGCGATCTCGAAGCCGCGGCCTTCGCCGAGCAGGATGTTGGACGCCGGCACGCGCACGTTCTTCAGCTCGATTTCCATGTGGCCGTGCGGCGCGTCGTCATAGCCGAACACGTTGAGCGCCCGCAGCACCTTGATCCCGGGCGTGCCGGCCGGCACGAGGACCATCGACTGCTGGCTATGCCGCGACGGGTTGTCCGGGTCGGTCTTGCCCATCACGATGTAGATCTTGCAGCGCGGATCGCCGGCGCCGCTCGACCACCACTTCTTGCCGTTAATCACATATTCATTTCCCTCGCGCTTCATGCGCAGCTGGATGTTGGTCGCGTCGGAAGACGCGACATCCGGCTCGGTCATGAGGAAAGCGGAGCGGATCTTTCCTTCGAGGAGCGGCTCGGCCCACTGCTTCTGCTGCTCGGGCGTGCCGTACTTGAGGATCGTCTCCATGTTGCCGGTGTCGGGCGCGGAGCAGTTGAAGACTTCCGGCGCCCACTCGACGCGCCCCATGATCTCGCAGAGCGGCGCGTACTCGAGGTTGGTGAGCTCGCCGCCGTGCGACTTCGGCCGCCACAGGTTCCACAGGCCGGCCGCGCGCGCCTTGGGCTTCAGCTCGTCGATGATCGGCACCGGCGTCCAGCGCTTGTCGCTGCGCGTGTGCTCGTGGAACTTGTGCTCGTTCGGATAGACGTGCTGCGTCATGAAGTCGCTGACGCGCTTCCTCAGCTCCTGCACCTTGGGCGTGTAATCGAAGTTCACGCTGCTCTCCTCAGAATTTTTTCCACTTGCTTCCAGCCGAGCTCGGCCATCGGTTTGGCACGCCCTCCGGCATCGCGCGCATGGGCCGACGCCGCGGTTCCGTCGACCACCCGCTTCATGATGCCCTGCAGGATGGCGGCGATGCGGAACAGGTTATAGGCCAGGTAGAAATCCCAGTGGGATGGATCGATGCCCTCGCGGCCGGTGCGGCGGCAGTACGCCCGGACATATTCGGCTTCCGTCGGAATGCCGAGTTGCGCGAGGTCAAGCCCGGCGATGCCGCGGAACTGTCCCGGCGGGATGTGCCAGCTCATGCAGTGATAGGCGAAGTCGGCGAGCGGGTCGCCGAGCGTCGACAGCTCCCAGTCGAGCACGGCGAGGATGCGCGGTTCCGTCGGGTGGAAGATCACGTTGTCGAGGCGATAGTCGCCGTGCACGACGGTGGTCCCCGTTTCCGGCGGAATGTTCTTCGGCAGCCACGCGATGAGGTTGTTCATCGCCTCCATCGGCTCGGTCTCGGAGGCCTGGTACTGCTTCGACCAGCGCGCGACCTGGCGCTCGATGTAGTTGCCGGGTTTCCCAAATAACTCCAACCCAAGTTGGCGGTAGTCCAGGGTGTGGAGGAGCGCGATGACGCGGTTCAGCTCGTCCCAGATCTCGAAGCGCTGCGCCTTCGTCATCCCGGGCAGGCTCTGGTCCCACAGCACGCGGCCGTCGACGAAGTCCATCACGTAGAACGCCGTGCCGATGACGCCGTCGTCCTCGCACAGCAGCACGGATCTGGCCACGGGGAAGCCGGCGCCGTGCAGCGCCGAGATGACCCGGTATTCCCGATCCACCGCGTGCGCGGAGGGCAGCAGCTTGCCGGGAGGTTTTCTTCTCAACACGAACCGCCGTCCATCGGCGGCGGTGAGCCGGTACGTCGGATTCGACTGTCCGCCCTTGAACTGCTCGATCACCGGAATCCGGAAGCCGAGGAATTTCTCGAGCGACGCGACGTCGATGCGGTGCCGCTCCTCGACCGGCTTCGTGCCGATGAATTGCTCGAACATTGGAGCCAGAGCTTACCCCACGGAATTCGGGGACAGAGCCCTAATTAGTTCGGGCTCTGTCCCGGAATTCGAAGCCAGAAGGTGACAGGGCCGTCGTTCACCAGGCTGACCTTCATGTCGGCGCCAAAGCGGCCCGCCTTGACCGGCACCGCCTGCGCAGCCGCCCGCACGAAAAAATCGAACAGGCGCCGTCCCTCGTCGGGGGGCGCGGCGCTCGAGAAGCTGGGCCGCAGGCCGCTCGAGGTGTCGGCGGCGAGCGTGAACTGCGAGACCGCGAGCAGCTCGCCCTTCACGTCCTTGAGCGAGAGATTCATCTTGCCGCGGGCGTCGGAAAAGATGCGGTAAGCGGCCACGCGTTCAGCCAGCCGCTGCGCGACGTCGTCGGTGTCGCCCCGCTCCACCGCGACGAGCGCGAGGACGCCATTTCCGATGGCCGCGATTTCCGCGTCGTCCACGCGCACGCTGGCGCGCGCGACGCGCTGCATCAGGACGATCAAGCGATGATGTCGGGGATCAGCCGCGCCCGCAGCTTCTGGATCTGATCCTTGAGGATGAGCTTGCGCTTCTTCAGCCGCTGCAGCTGAAGCTGGTCCTGCTTGGGGTCGACGCAGAGGCGGTTGATCACGTCATCGAGATCGTGGTGCTCGATCTCGAGGGCGTGGAGGCGCTCCTGGATCTGCGCCTTTTCCTCTTCGGTGAGAGGGAGGTCGGTCACCTGTGACAAACGTCATGCCGGGTGGGGAATCGTATCCCTATACTCGCAGCGCGGAAACCCCCTTGCTCCATGCCGCGCAACGACTACGACATCACCGGGTCGATCCCGACCACGCAGGCGCCCGCCGTCGGGCGTGAGGTCGTTCGGCTTTACCACCAGTCGTACCCGCATGCGTCGAGCGCCCCGCTCGAGCGCGCCTTCGCCGAAGTCGAGCTCATGTACACGGGCCGCTATCCCGGCTACGAGCCGTGCGACACGGAGTACCACGACATCCAGCACGTGCTCGACGTGACGCTTGCGATGGCGCGCCTCATGCACGGCTACGAGAAGAGCCGCGAGCGCGACGCCGAAGCCCTCGGCCCGTCGCTCTTCGTCGCCGGCGCGCTCGGCGCGCTGTTCCACGATTTCGGCTACCTGCGCCGCCACAACGACCATCGCCACAAGTACGGCGCCGAATACACGATCACGCACGTGTCGCGCGGCGCCGCGTTCCTGCGGCGGTACATGCGCAAGCTCGGCTTCCGCGACGAGCTCGCCAACCTCGCCGCCACGCTGCAGCACTTCACCGGCTACGAGCGCAAGGCGCACGCGATCCGCGTCGGCCGCGGCGTGCCGCGCCTCGTCGGGCAGATGCTCGGCACCGCGGACATCATCGCGCAGATGTCGGACCGCTGTTACCTCGAGAAGTGCCGCGACCGCCTGTATCCCGAGTTCGTGCTCGGCGCGCTCGGCGCGCCGAAGAAGGCGCCGAAGCTGCCGGTCCTCGCCTCCGGCGACGAACTCGTCGCCCGCACGCCGGGCTTCTACGAGGGCGCGACGCGCCGGCTGAACGACGATCTCGGCCGGGCGTACGTCTACGCCGAGCGCTATTTCGACGGCGAGAACCCTTACCTCGACGGCATGAGGAAGAACGTCAGCCACGCCGCCCAGCCGGCGCCGGTGCTGCGCCGCCGGCCGCCCTCCACGCTGCTGCCCCACGTCCAGCCCTATCCCCGGGACCTGATCGGCCTGGGGCATTAGTTCATGTAACATTGCGCCCCTTCGGAGTCGATCCGGGTGCAAACACCATGAAACGCAAATACGGCGCGGCCAAAAGCCGCGAGACGATCGCCGAGCAGCGCATGCGCGAGGCGGCGCAGCAGATGAAGGACAACCGTCACAACTACGGCTCGACCTCCCGCATGGGCGCGGTTTCCCGCGGCAAAGTACGCAGCCGTGCCGCCCGCGCCGGCGGACAGAAATAATTCACTGGTCCGAACGGGCTTTACCGCCGCGGCTTACCCATAAAGCGCGGCCCGCCATGATGTGGCGTGGCCAGCGCTTTCCAGGTTCGCGCCCTTAAAAAAGCTTCCCGCATCCTCGGCAGCCCCGAGCGGCTGTGCGAGCTGCTCGACGCGCCGCGCGCCGCCTTCCACCGCTGGATGGAAGGCGAGGAGTCGATGCCCGTCGCCTACTTCGGCCTGGTGCTCGACTTCCTGGCCGACCTGGAGAAGGGCGCCACGCTCGTCGGCTCCGGCGAATCGACCGGCGTCCACCTTCCCTAGTTAAGCTAGCCGGGTGAGGCTCCTCACCTGGAACGTGCAGTGGTGCCGCGGCGTCGACGGCAAAGTCGACCCGGCCCGCATCGCGCGCGAAGCTAAACGTATCGCTGCCGATCCCGACGTCATCTGCCTGCAGGAGATCAGCGTCGGCTTCACCGATCTCGAGGGGGCGACCGGCGAAGACCAGGTCGCGGCGCTCGAGCGCGAGCTCGCCGGCTACTCGGTCTTCTTCGTCGCCGCGGTCGACATTCCCGGCCCCGGCGGCCGCAACCGCTTCGGCAACCTCATCGCCTCGCGCCTCCCGGTCGGGCGCGTGATGCGCCATTCGCTGCCGTGGCCGCCGACCGGCGCGCCGAGCATGCCGCGCGCCGCGCTGGAGGTCGTCGTGCAGGCGAGCTTCGGTCCGGTGCGCGTCACCACCACGCATCTCGAGTACTACTCGAACCGCCACCGCAGCGCGCAGATCGAGCGGCTGCTGGAAGTACACGGCGACACCAACCGGGAAGACGGCGGCGGCGAGAACGAAGGCCCCTACCGCCGCCAGCCCCGGCCGGCGAGCGCCATCGTGTGCGGCGACTTCAATCTGCCGCCAGACGATCCGCTTCACGCGCGCTTCAGCCAGACCTTCGCCGACGCGTGGCAGGCGCTCAACCCGGGCAGGCCGCACCCGCACACCTTCCGCGTGCACAAGCGCGACGAAGGCCAGTCGCCTTACTGCTGCGACTACATCTTCCTCTCGAGGGACCTCGCGCCTCGCCTGCGCGCCATCTCGATCGACGGCGCAAACCAGGCTTCGGATCACCAGCCGGTTTTCATAGAACTCGACTAGGTCTTCTGCAGGATGGACCGAAGCGCCTCGACGCGCTTCCGGTTGAAGCCGAAGTCCTTGCGCCCAAGGCGCGACGCCGAGCGCACGTGCACGAGGCCGGCGCGTTCGTCGTGGAAAAGCTCGAGGTCGTCCACATAGCGGATGAATCGCGTGCGGTATTCCGCGTAGAGGTAGCGGGCTTCTACCGCGATGACGGTGGCACGCGGCATCGACTCCACGGCCGCGCGGAGCTCGTTCATCGTGCCGCGAAACGCGATCGGCGGGATGTAATGCTCGCGATCGGCGGGATCGGCCTGCGACGAGACGCAGTTTGGCGTGCGCCTGCAGGGCGCGAGGCGGCCGTCCTTCACCCCGAGGTTGGTCGGCCGCCGCCAATTGAACATCGCGGCGATGCTACCATCGGCCGAAATAGGAGGGGTTGCCATGGAAATCTCGGCACAACAGCTCGCTGAACTCCTGCTCGGCATCGCGCGCGCGCAGGCGGCGATCATCCAGGGGCTCGAGAACGAGATGGCCGGCGTACGCAGCGGCCGCATCATGCCGGCGCTGCAGAACGTCGCGCACCTGCGCGACCACCCGCAACCCACCCTCACCGACCTGCCGGTGCGAGTGCTGCTCGGCACGCTCGGCCGCCTGGTGCCGGATGCGGCTTCCGTGGTGCGCGACCTCGAGCGGCTGATCGGCGGCGGTGGCGCCGCGGCTCCTGCCGCGCCGGCGGCGGCCCCCGAGCCGGCTCCCGAGCCCTCGGGCGAGACGCTCGACTTCAGCAAGCCCTCGTAAGGCATGCTCGGCCGCCTCCTGGGCGACCTGCTCGGCGGCGGCAGGCCCGAGCGGCTCATCGCGCAAGGCGAGCGGGCCTTCGACGCGGGCGACTATCCGGCCGCCGCGGATCACCTCTCGCGCGCGCTCGCGCGCATCCCGGACGATGACCCGCGCCGCACGGCGCTCGAGCTCCGCTTCGCGATTTCGCTCCAGGAGTGCAGGCGGGTCCCGGAGGCCGAGGAGCTGCTGCGCGGCCTGCTCGCGCGCAATCCGAATCTCGCCGGCGCGCTGGTCCAGCTCGCCATGCTGCGCTTCATGGACAGCGATGCCGACGAGGCGCGCCGGCTGATGGATCGCTACGTGGCACGGCACGCCGATGCCGGCTCGCGCTTCAAGCGCGCGCTGATGCTGCCGGTCATCCTGCAGTCGAACGAGCAGATCGACCGGTTGCGCAAGCAGCTGGAGCGCGACCTCGACCAGCTCGCGGCCGAGCGCGTGAAGCCGCTCGCGCATCCCGAGGGCGAAGTGCTGCTCACGCAGTTCTACCTCGCCTACCACGCGCGCAACAACCGCAACCTCTTCCGCAAGCTTTGCCGCACTTATCGCATGCACTACAAGGCGCGCACCGATATCGACCGGCGTGCCTTCGCCCACGGCTCGAAGCTGCGCATCGGCTTCGTCTCGAGCTACTTCCATTCGCATTCGGTCGGCCGCACGACCTACGGCCTGATCCGCGACCTGCCGCGCGATCGGTTCGACGTGCGCGTCTTCGCCAT
>Ga0070681_10000178_pt1 | contig 48633 bp, 58 predicted proteins | sample KBSC83BmetaG_FD_65650 | JGI IMG/M metagenome (GOLD analysis project Ga0070681, IMG submission 65650) | Corn rhizosphere microbial communities from Kellogg Biological Station, Michigan, USA - KBS C8-3B metaG | ecosystem: Host-associated > Plants > Roots > Rhizosphere | place: USA: Michigan...
ACAAGTCGGGAAGCTTCTGCGGAAATGTGGTGTGGGCAATCGGTTAGCCTGCGCTGCAGCCAAGCTTTATGTAATCGAAGCTGGTTCGGTAGTTACGTTCAGGAGTGTGGCTGCGAACGACAACGAGCATCCGAACAAGATGCCGTTCAGTGGTGTACTGTTAATTCTGAATAGTCCTTCGACGAAGCCACCGCATGGTTCACAGGGACACAGAATTCAGATGTCCACGGAAGTGGCCAAAAAGAAATTACGCGGTTTGGTTGGAATGGCGGTCAACTATGACGCCGGCGATCTTGACGGTCATGCTACCAGACACAAGGTAGGCGTGATCACGAAGGCATGGATAGATGGTGACAAAGTTTGTGTGGAAGGCATCATCTATAAGAAAGATTTTCCAGAAGCCGTGGACGATCTAAAGGGTCGCAAGGATCTGGGAATGTCCATGGAACTGGCAGACGTATATGTAAGGGATGAGCACGAAAGCGTTTGGCATCTTCTGGATTTTGAGTTTACGGGAGCCACGATCTTGAAGAAGAGCGCGGCTGCGTACTACCAGACGGCCTTAGCTGCGGAAGCGGCGGCCGACAGAAAGAGGAGCGCAATGGAAAAGGAAAAGAAAGTAAAGTCGGTTGCCGCTGGTGCGGAGGGTGGTGGGACGAACGCTGCTCTGCTGCGAGAGGCAATCGGTGGTGCCGTTAAGTCGGCAGTGCAGGAAGCCCTTGGGGAATTTCGTGGAGAACTCAAGGCGATGGGTGAGCAAGTGGCTGAGGTGTCGGAGAGAACGGAAGAGCTGCATGGGCTCTACGTGATTAACGCTGCCGGTCAGACCACAGAGGAAGACGAGGAAGAGGGAATCGAAGCCGGTGCGGACGAAGACGAGATCGAAGCCGGTGCCGATGACAAGGAAAAGGAAGAGGAAGAGGAGTACGAAGACGACGTCGACGCGGAAATCGAAGACCTCGAAGAGGAGCCGGCTGAGGAAGAGCCTGGTGAAGTCAACGAGGAGGAAGGCGACAAGAACAAAGGCAAGAAGACAACGGTGACCAAACCACCGAAACAGGGGGCGAAAGTGCCTGGAAACATTGCCAAGGGAAGGTTGAAGTCGTCTGGGAAGAAACCTTTCCCGGGTATCCATTCGTCCTCACTGGAAGCTGCCGCGGTTCGCATCAACACGTTGGCTGCTTCAGTGGTCAAGTCTCGCAAGATTGCGGCTCAAGCACTGAGGGCAGCCGCCGAGACCGCAGCCGAGAACAAGAAGATGAGGCTGTTGGTGCGGAAGATGGAAGCACAGGTGGAGCGCGCGGCCAACGATGTCAATCGTCGGTCGGCCATTCCCGTCGAGGTCAGGAATCTTCTGGCCAAAGGTGGAGTGGATCCCTTCCAGTTGCAAGCCAGCGGACAGAAGCTCAGCATCGAAGCAATGGATGCTGTGTTCAAAGCTTGCGAAGGACAGGGACTCATTCTGGAACCGGATCAACGGGCTGGAATGAAAAACGTGTTGACTCAGAAGGGTCTGCTGGAATCGGGGGAAATTGATCGCGGCTACATCAGCTGAGAAGGACGACGGTGATAGCGTCGAATCAAAAGAATAGGAGACAAGGCAATGGGACAAGTTAGACCTGGATTTTTTGTCGGCACCGTCGCGGCGGCTGCTGACTTCATGGGGCCAGGCGCTATCGAGATCAACCGGTACCAAGCCGAAATTCTTGACTTGGTGCGGCGTCGGTTCATTCTCGGTCAGCGCATCAATCAGACTCCGGCCACCGGACAACCTTCACGCTACTTTGAACAGCTGTCGATTCCGACTGCGGGATTCACTGATCCTCGGGTGATTTCGCCGACGGCTTCACAGCCCAACAGGGTGGAGCAAGTAGTTACGCTGAAAGCAATTGTTGGTCAGCTGAACTACTCGATCTTCGATGTGGAAGTGACTCAGCAGCAGGGTCAGTTCGCATATCTGGAAGCCAAGGATCTTACCGACACGGTTGATTCAGTGCTGAAGACGCACGATCTGGCACTGTGGGTCGGGACGGATACGAATCTGGTGGTGCCGACGACCAATCAGTACTTCGGCATCTCGGGTCAGATCGTTCGGGCAACCTTCATCGGTACGGCGCCGATCGCTGGTTTCACCCAGAACGCAGTATTGACCTCAACGCACTTGGTGGACGGAATCAAGACGCAGGTGGCTGGCATGGTTTCGAGAACGGATTTCGAAGTCAAGCCTTCGGCGTTGTATGGGAATCCGTTGGGCCTGGATCAGATCGATCAGGAAGCCAAGTCGCTGCAGTTGTACTACAACGAAACAGAAATCCTGCCCGGAGTGATCGTGAAAGCGATTCCGACGCAAGCAGGACTTCTGCCGCTGGTTCCGGATGCTTCGCTTCCGAATCTGGTAGCTCCGGCAGGAAAGACTCAGTATGAGTACTTCATCCTGTCTGAGGAATTCGTTGAGTACCACTGGCTGACGTCACCGGTACCTCGAGTATTCCAGCTCGGGTTGCTGGCCAACCTTGCAAGTCAGTTTGTGGTTTGCAAGTTTGGTGCGGTGGTGGTGAAGGGGGCCTCATACGCGCATTCCCATTTGCTCTACGTAGCTTAATAGCCACGTAGTGTATGTGACATGAGTGTAGTAAGTAAAGGAGCAGATGTCCACTAGCACGCTAACGCCTCCCAAGCGAGGGTACTTCCGGCCCCGATTTATTTCGGCGCAGGAATTACCCTTGTTTGGGCTACCGGAAGCGGATGACCAGCCCAATATACTGGCGCTAGTGGACGCTGCTTCAAGTCTTGTAGATCAGCACTGCGGAAGAACGGATGGAAACGGAATGGGGTCGTTGGTGTACACGACCTATGCCGAGAGATTGTTGATGCAGGCTCCGGGAAGGAACCTTACCAAAGTTTCGTTCAAGCCCATGGTGGCGTTGCCAGCTTCCGTGGTGAATAACCTGATGGCTTCGGCGAACGCTCCATTAAGAAATCCACAAGGCCAACCGCTTCAGAATACAAACTGGTTCTATACTGGAGTGCAACCGAACACGGTGGTACAATCCAACGGGGCACTTTCCAGCATCATCGGAGCATCGGGAAGATATTCGTACACGCGCAGATCAGGGTTTATGACGTTGCCAGATCTGGCGTACGGAATCAATCCTCTGATGATAGCTGCGTTTTTTGGTGGGCCTCCGGGGTTCATTCCTATTGACGCATCGGCTATAGACTGGGATATGGAGTCGCAGTCGGGTGAGATCTGGATTCCGGCCGGACTTTATCTTAGTGCGTACAACGAAATTACGGTGTACTACAACAGTGGTTACAATCCACTGAATATGCCGCCAGCTATCAAGGATGCTACGGCAGCGATCTGTAGAAATTTTCTGGCACGTGGGGGAGGAACGACAGCGTTGCGGTCGATTCAGGGGCAGGGGATGGTGAATTTCTCTCTTGGACCGAAAGATATCGACGAGACAGTGGAGCGCTGGTTGTCAGCTTTCTGTACCGTGATTGCGTATTGATATGGGATCAGGATCACCACCGTTTGGTGCGGGAGTACAGTTTCTCTTTGACAACCATCAGAGGTTCGTTCGGTCCGGACTGAAAGTTTACTTGCGAGTGAAAAATTTTCCGGACTCAGGGGATGCTTTAGAAGTGGGAGTACCGGGTTACGCTCCAGCAGATACCGCAGATGCACAGGTTGGGTACACAGATTATCTGATACAGCCTCCGCCGAACGTGCAGGATATTTCGATGCACAATCTGGCTATGGCCGCACAGGCGGGAGTACAGTTGAACTTTGGATCGAGAGTGTTCACGATTTCGAGATCGTGGGTGGACGAGCAGCTTCAGTTGATGCTGAAGAAATCCGGTGTAGAAGTAACTGATCCTTATGCGGTATTCAGGAATAGGGATGGAAAAGGTACTGCGTTGGGTTTAATCTACAACGGAAGGTTATTCAATATCGGACCGATTACCCATCGTGAAGTTTCGGGTAGAACAGTGAGTTATAAAGTAATCGGTAACGCGTTCGAACAGAAGTTGGCGGACATGCCAGACGATGAACCGGTAGCTACTTAGGAGATAACAATGTTCAGAATTCAGGATCAGGTTATGGTGAAAACTAAGACCAATCGTACAGGGCCGTTGACCAAAGAGGTGCGAGTTGGTCAGATTACTGCGTTTGCGGACGAGCATACAGCGGTGGTGAGTATGCCGGAGCGGGACGGTCGTATGGTCAAGAAAACAATTCCACTTGACCAGTTGGAGCCGGTACAGCATGTTACGCATCGGCAACCACACGTTGGGTTTTAGGGGCGGACGAAAGTAATTAAAATTCAGAGGAGAAAAACACATGCGTAATTTCTCGAAAGCAATGTTGTTCAACGATGGAATGCAGATGCTCGAAATTCAGGAGCAGATGCGTTACTGCATGGTAGCCAACAGCTCAGCCCTCATTACGGATGCTCAGGCTGCGGCTTCGGCTACTTACAGTGCAACCGCAAAAGCTGCTGCCATTGCCGCGGCTGGGCCGATTATGGACCTTGGTGGATCGTTGGCTCTGTGCGTGACCAAGTTGCAGGAGATCAAGGAAATTCTTGCTTACGTGTTGGAAGGAACGCAGGTTCCAAGCAATCTGTCAGCTCCTTCTGGTGGACCAATCACGACGGGTGCGGATTCCACGACCTACAACAAGTTGGTCGGTATTTACCAGATTCTGGCCTAGATGTTACCTGATCTGGTACCGGTAGCTCTCTTCGACAAGCTGGATGAGTTCATGCTTGAGTTTGAAGAGCATGATATGGAAATCTTCTCTGGTGTGATGGTAGTCGGAGAGGCGGCTGCATACGCGGAAGTTTGGGAATGGGGGAACCTGAGGCAGACTAAACCCGGGCCTAGAACGGTCATAGGAACGAATCCCAAAGGGGAACAGGTTTGGTTATCCAGTCAGGCTCCGTTTGGTTGGATAAGGGTGAACGAGGATGAAATGTGGTCGGCGTTACAGTACGAGTTGAGTAAGATGAGCTTCGATCAACCGAATGCAAGAGCAATGACGGTTGAGTTGGAGAAGCGAGCATATAACGCGGCCAAGCTTATAGCTCAAATTCTTTCAGAGCACGCACCAAAGGATCGGGGAATTCTAGCGGCGGAAGTAGTAGCGGTGAAGCCGTCGGATGGAATTCTGGATACGGAAGGAAGTGGGTTTGGGGCTTTGGCTTTAACAGGGGATGAAGAATGAATACAAGGACTGCGGAAGAAATATCGAAGGTGATAGAGAAGGGGAACGGTTCCGGTCGGTTGTCGTTTAGAGGGATGACACTTCCGGATGCGGACTTTTCTGGAATGGAACTCAGATCGGCAGACTTCAGAGGGGCGCGACTTCCATTTGCAAACTTCCGCAGTGCCAACTTGAAATATGCTACGTTCGAGTCGGCTAGTCTGCATGGTGCGGACTTTACCGATGCGAATCTACATCGAGCGAGTTTCAAGGATGCGGATTTGTCCGGAACGAAGATGTTTGCCAAGGATTTGTATGGAGTTACGATTACGTTACAGTGTACTTCGTTTCTGGGAATGGAGATGGATGAAGGTTGGTGGTACGGTTGGTTGTACTATGGACTGTTGATGAAGCCTCCATCTGTGGAAGCGGAGGAGAAGTTGATTCTGGCGTTAGGTCCAGAACGGTACATGGTACTTAGGAAACAGTACGCGGGGAGAGAAGTCTAGTGCCGGTAGAAGTTGTTCCAGATGCGAGTTTGATCGATTCGATTGATTCGTATTACTGGTACGTGCGAAGTAGGTTGCAGAGCGCGGTTACGAAGTTGCCGGACGGTTCCACGGCGATCGGAACTTATAAGGCCAAAGGTTTAGTAATGGCGTTGGATTGGCCGCCTAACAATGTAGTTGAGAACGTATTCTATCTGTTGACGATGCAGGATAATCCAATCGGTCGGCAGGGGTATTCGGCGGCGATGCCGATGATATTTCACAACGTAATGTGGAAGGCAATAGTAATCGGGGATGAGCTAACTCAAGGGGAACGCGCTGAAAATAGAGGGACCAGATTTAGAACATTGTGGGGGATGAAAGAGGCACTCCGGCAGGCAGTGTTTCCAAACTTTACCGAGAAGTTATCGTTCTCGTTGGTGAATGGAGTTTGGACAGGGGTGTCGAAGAATCCTATCGAGTACATAACTTGGACGCCACCGGTGGCAAAAGAAATGCAGGCGGAGGACGCTGGTGCGGTTGAGTTATCTGCAATGGTGAGGATCTGGGATATGTCGGACGAAATTCTGGCATAGCGCCGGAATCAACCGAACCCACTGTTCGTAGGGAACAGTCAGCGTGTTCCACAAGCGTAGAGCTTGGTGGAGCGGGAGAGGAAAAAGAAATCTATGGCACTTCCACGTTCACTAGTCCAGCCATTTAGAAAAGGTAAATTAGTTGTAGGCGCGGGCTGGCGCGCATTTGCGGCTCCGTACAATGCAGCTTTGGGATCGGCAGTGGCTTCTACGGTACAGGGGCCCACGATTCTGAATTTGCAGGCTGGTCCATTCGCGGATCAGTTTCCCTGGAACTTTCTGTCGCCGTCAACGTCCACAGATCCTGAAACCGGGTTTTCAGATCTCGGATGGATCAAAGATTTCAAAATGACGTCGGAATCAAAAATCGGAATGGTCCGTTCCGGTTATCGCGGTGCAGTACGGGCGCAGTACAGAGGGCAGGTGGGTGAGTCGATTGAGTTCAAGTTCCGCGAGTACGGGCGCCTCCAGTACAAGTTTGCGGCCGGGTCGAACGTAATCAATTTGTTGGGTGCTTCTGGAATGTCTGGTGGAACTGCCGGGCCGTTGTCGGCGTCTGGAGCTCCAACGGTTGGAATCACTTCGTATAATCCGGGAGTGGCTCCGTATGGAGTTGGTGGGCAGGGAACAGCGGCAACGCTTACTCTGTCGGCGGCTCCTTCCACGGCGCAGATCGGAGTAAACAACTGGATTGTTGCGGACATCGACTTCGATATCAATTCACCAGCCGGCTTGGTGGGGGATTCCGGAGTGCCGGTGTTCTTGAATGCGGTCACGGACGTGGACTACATCCGGAAGAACTCGGATTACGTTGCGTTGGTGACGGGAATCAATGGTAACGTTTGTACTCTGAGTTATCCATTCGTTGGAGGTGGATCGGGGAATCCGACACCATACGGACCGGGGACGACAGCTTCCAAGGTGCAAAAGATAAGTGGATGGACTTCCAGAGAAGGTGGAACTTACATTTCGGAATGGACGGCACTGTTCCTGATGAGTTCCATCGACGGCGCGGTTCTTGGTGCTTACTATCCGCACTTGTCCATCGGGCAGCCGAGGGATGTGGCCGGATCGTGGGCGATTGAGAATATCGGAACCACGGACCTTGGTGGTTACGAGTTGGACGCTCAGTATAACGCACTGGCGTTTGACGATCCGTTGGACGGTGAGACGGTGGTTAGCTACAGAATGTACTATCCGCGGTATCAGGAGACGCCTCAGATCTAGTTTTCTGGGGAAGTAGGACTGAAGGGGAGGGGTAGATTTAGCGGACGAGAGTTCGTCTAGATCTACCCTTTTTTGCTTTATCGGAACGCAGACTTATAGAGGATAGGAGAAAAGGAATGAGTACAACTGAGGTTACGCCTGCAGTTACGGGAGCGACTACGGAAGATGTACAAGAAACATTAGCCGAGTACAAAGCACGGATCAGAAAAGAAATCCGAGAGGAGACGGAACTCCATTTTAAAGAACTGCATCTGGTTTGGAAAGCCAAAGACCTGGCTGATCTGGAACAGAAGATGGATCAACAGGTCCAAGAAGGGGTACAGAAACTCTTCGATAAGTGGCAAGAAGAGCAGAAGCCACCGACCCCGGAACAAATTGAGCAGTTGGTCAAGCAGAAGTACGCCACTTTCAGTGTTGAACTCGAGATAGAAGATCCAGAAAAAGACGACGTGTTCGTCACACGTTCGTTTACCATCCGGGAACTCCCACAGACAGTCGAAGAGGAGTTCTATGAAATCTTCAAGCACCAATTACAGGAGCACATGGGAGAGATCAATGCCCTTGCCCAGAAGACGATGGGGAACACGGTGGAAGAAAAAGTAAAAGCCGTGCTCGAGTTGGGGACGGGAGGGTTTAAGGTGATGGCTGAGTTGGTCAAGATCATCTTGAATCCACGCGGAAAGAAAACGGATATCACTACCGAGTGGGTACAGAACAACGTGAGTTCCATGAGAATGTGGAACATCATTCAGGCACAGGTGGAGGCGAACAAGCTACGGGATTTTTTCTCCAAGCTCTCCCAAAGTGGCCAAACGATCCAGACGATGACTCAGCCTCCGAGCTACCAGGCATTGCTTCAGCAGCTTCGGTAATCGAAGCATTGAAGATGCCGCTGGCAGAGGTAAGAGATAAGTTCACTCTGTCAGAGATGGTGATAATGAGTTGGCGGGGGCAGGAGCAGTACTGGCAGATGAAGGCGAAGACGGGAGAGCGGCCAAGAAGGAAGAAAGAGGAAGAGGAAACAGATTCACCTTTCGTTTCAAAGCGGACAAAGAAAACGATAGAGAAAGAAAAAGGGGATCGGGTCATGTACGATGATCCGAGTATAGATAATTTACCGGATAGGTTTTTCAACGAAGAGGGAGAGTTCGATCTGAGCAAAGTAACGGGACCAGAGGCAGTAAAGTATATGAACATGCAATCGCGTCAGCACAACTTGCCTCTGTTTCCGATGGTAGGAGGGCCCGGTCATGGCAGATGATTCGCTTAAGAAACTTCTTGTAAAGCTTGGAATATCTACAGCTGATTGGAAGAAGTCTGTCCAGGAAATCAAGACTCAGCTGAAAGAGATGCAGAGCCAGGCTTTGAAAGACGTTCAGGCGCGGATGTCTGCTCAGGCGAAGGAGCTGGATCAGACCAAGCAACAGATCGCGGATCAGAGAAAGTTACGGGCAGAAGCCGAAGCGATGGCTTCGGTAGATAAAGCGAAGGCAGCATGGCAGGCACAACAAGCAGCGGCGATCAAGACGAAGGTCGCACAGTCCCAGTTAGAAACGGTTGAACTGAAGAAGCAGGGTGTGGAGCAATTTAACCTGCTGAAAGAGGAGCAGGCAAGGGTTGCGCTTCAGCAACAGCAGGTTAGACTACAGCAAAGTCAACTAGCGTTAATAAAAGCCCAATCGAGGCAACATGCTCCAGCTGGAGGCGGAGGAGGAGCGCACGGTGAGCATGGTGGAGTTTTAGGTACGGCTCTGCAAGGATTAGCGGGTGGGCTATTCGGTGGCGGGTTGTTGGGAGCGGTGGCGGCTGGGACGGCGGCAGGTGAGCTGTTTGAGAAGGTGCTGGAGAAGATTGGGGAAAGTGTCCGGGATCTTGGAAAAGAAATGCTGGAGGCTGCCGGGCCAGCAGGACAGTTGCAGGAACAGTTTGAAAAATTGGCCGGACGGGAAGGAGTCAATCCTGAGGAATTCCTGAACAAGTTGCGCGTTGCCACCAGAGGATTGGTGGAAGATAATACGATGCTGATCAAAGTGGCCAACAATTTTATGCAAGGGCCGCTGAGATTACAAGCGCCAGAAATCGAGAAGTTGGTTGGATTGACAGTAGCTTTGGCTCGAGCACAAGGTAAGGATGCGACAGAGGCAATGAACGCTCTGTCGCGTGCGGCACTTACCGGTCGAACTCAGATGCTGAGTTGGGAACTCGGGCTTACGCGATCAGAGGTAACGGTGCAGGGATTGGGTAAGGGTGCGAGTAACGCGACCCGAGATATTCTTCAGTTGGATATGATTATAGATGCAATGACTCGAAAGCTGGCCGAAGTTGGCCAGCCGATGACTACGTTGAAAGATTTGTTTGGGCAAGTGCACATGGTGCAGGCTGCGTTTATAGAGGACTTGGCGTATGGGTTGACTCATTCAACTGCGTTTGCGAATGGAATAGAGAGTATTAGTAAATGGTTGATGAAGGTTACGCCTCAGGTTTTGGATTTCGCTCGGAATTTAGGGGATAAGCTTGGTGAAGCTTATTACGCTGTGTCAACCGCGGTAAAGGCGGTGATGGTTCCGCTCAGCGATTTTAACAATGCTTTGATACAGATCACGAAGTCAATGTTAGGGCTGGTTGGAATAAAGCCAGATGCTTTCAGTTTTACGTGGAAGGAGTCGATGGCGGCTCTGGCTTTGGAATTCATTACGCTTGGTTACTGGATAGAGAAGGCCGGAACCAAGATGAAGATGTATGGGCAGATTGCGTACAACGTGGCGGGAGGAGATGTAAAGGCTGCGATCGCAGCCTATGATGAGGGACAGGCAGCGTTAAAGAAGTTGGACGCTAACCTTTCCGCGGACCTTCTAGCGAACGCTAAGTTCATGACACAGTCTGGAAAAGTTGAGCCGCCAGAGGCTGGTGAGCATAAGGCTAAGCCGGAAGTGAATCAGGAGGTATTGAACGAGCGTCGTCAATTGGCATTGCAGTTGGCTACAACTGAGGCGAAGATAAGACTGGAACGTGCGTTGCAGTACCTTCAGGATCGTGAGGCGGCAGAGAAACAAAGCTACGAACGTGGATTGACTACGTTGGCTGAGTATCTATCAAAAGAAAAGGCACTGAAGCAGGCGGAGTTACAGGATCGGTTGGCGGAGATCAATCAGGAGAAGGAAGCTAAACTTGCGGCACTGAAGCTTGAGGGCTTGGGTGTAAAGGATCCGGTTACCGGTAAGTATACGGGAGGAATGGATCCGCAAGTTCGGGCAATGAAAGCGAAGTTGATAAATGAACAGGCGGAAGCCGAAGCTCAGAAGGCAAAGGCGGCAGCCGCCAAAGAAGACTTAGCGAGAGAAGACCAGTTACTACAAGACCAATTGGCGGCTCGTAGAGCTTATGTTGCGGGAGTCAACAAGATAGAGCAGGAAGGAGTCAAGGAGCGCATCAGGCTCCTCGATGAGGAGTTTAAGCAAGGGGTTGGAACGGCAGATGAGTATCTGGCACAAAAGAAATCTCTGATTCAGCAAGAGTACGATCTTCAGGTTGCATCGCTAGCACAGCAGGCGGAGGTCAGCAAGAAGAACGCGGCTGAGTTGGCTAAGATTCGTATCCAGTTTGTTCAGGCTTCGATAGATAAAGAAAAACAGCTGCAGGATCTGGAAGAGCGCGAAGGACAGATACGACTGGATTCAATCAAGACTCGTTACCAGCAAGCGAGAGAAATACTCGAGTCCGAAGCTATACAGGCTACCGCGGAAGGACCAATAGGAGAAGGCAAGAGTCAGACGGCGGCTCTTCAAGCTGAACAGTTGCTGACGACGGCTTATCTGCAGAGGTTGCAGACGGAGCAGAACAACCTAGAACAGTCCGGAAAGATGTACACGTCTGAGTGGGCGAACATCAATAAAGAAATCTACTCAGCGGTACAGGAACAGATCAAGCTGAATACGGAGCTGGCCAAGGCCAGAGATATAGCCGGGCCGCTTGGTCAGGTATTTGGAACGATCGCTTCAGAATTTTCACAAATTCTGGGTGAGGGTCGAACCAACACGCTGAACCAGTTGGCAAAGTCTCTAGAGACTCTGTCCAAAGTTCAGACTGGCATAGCGTCACAGACGGGTGGGTTGGGCGGATTATTCAAAAGTACGGGGAAAAGTTTTCTTGACTTATTCCACAAAGGCGGCGGGACACCGGAAAAGGCAATCCAGTCGGCGCAGGAGATTTTTGAGAATGGATTGAAATCTGCGGCTGGAAAGGTAGATGATTTTGCTACTAAGGTGGGCGCGGGGTTTGATGCGACTACGGCTAAGTTTGGTTCCGCGATAGACAACGCGATAGCTCAGCTAAACAGTTTTGCTGCGGCGTTGAACGCGGCTCAACCAGGTGCGGCCCCTGCGTCAGCGGAATCTCCAGAACAAGCTCCGTCGGGTGCATCGGGGATACCCGGAACAATTCCGGGAACGTCGGGGCAGTTGAGTGCCGCTCCTCCGGAAGTGACCGCGGCCACGACTGGGCTGGGAACGTTTGCTGCGGCTTTGGCTAAGGCGTCGAATAGTGGTAGCAACTTTGCCGAGAAATTAAAAGGTTTCTCGGAGAAGGCTGGAGAACTTATCAAAGGGATTGGTGCGGTTGTAGGGAGTATAGCTGGAGCGAAATCAACTGGTGGTGGAATATTGGGAGGTGGTTTGTCTGGAGCGTCTTTTGGGTTGCAGGTGGGAGGGCCAATAGGTGCGGCTATCGGAGGTGCAGTTGGAGCTACACTTGGTGGCATAGTTGGCCATAAACGGCAGGAGATACAGAAACAAATTGAAACAATAAATACTCATCTGGAAGAGATCAAGGACAACCTTCAGAATGGTACGACTTCGCTTGGACAAAGTATAGCGCAGTTGCAGGGGTTGAGAAGTAGTGCGGTTGCAACTTTGGGTGGAACGAAGAAAGGTAGCAAGCAATTACCTGCGATACTGGAGGCTATCAATACTCAACTGGATCAGTTGCTGGCTCAGCAGAAACAGATTCTGGATGATCTACATAATCAGTTGAGTATCATGTTGGAGCCGACAGCGTATCAGCCGATCTTGAATCAGTTGGATGACATAATTAAGAAGTACCAACAGTATGCAAGTGCCGCGGCCGGGAACACGACAGAAGTAGCCAACGCGAATGCGTTCTTGGTTCAGAGTCTGAAACAGTACGCACAGACGTTGACTACGGATGTGAATGATGCGGAACAGCAGGCGATTCAGAACAAGCTACATCTGATTGATCTGCAACAGCAAGAGTTCCAACTAACAGCTCAGTACAACCAGCAGGTCTATGATATTCAAACGCGAGGAGTAACTACCAGACAACGTACGACAGCGATGGGTAAGGGAGCGGAGCTGGCTCAGGCAAAGTATCAGTACGATCAACAGAAGCAACAGTTAGATGCCGAAATCAACGTTACGCAGATGAAGGTGGATGCGGAGCAGAAGATATTCAGTTTGGCTTCTACGCGAATGGGGCTCGAGCGCCAGTTGCTACAGTTGCAGACGGCACAAGAAACTTTGACAGTAGCTAATATTCAGGCTTTACAAAAGACGTTGGCACAGCTGAGCGCGGCACTGGCACCGGGAGGAGTGATTCCGGCAGGGTTATTGAATGCGACGGGGGGAGTGGACATTCAGGCGCTCGAGCAATTGCTTGGGCTACAGCTTACGAACGTGGCATCGGGAGGATTGCCTGGATCAAAACCGGGGCAACCTACGATTACGAATATGCCTCCGGTCTATCAGGAATTTCTGGCAGTGTTCGATAAGAATTCAGCTACAGCTGGTTTCACTTCACAATTGCTGGCTGCAGCACAGACGCCATTTGGATCAGCTCAGCGACAGGCATTGGACAACCTGTTAAGAAGTAATCCGGCATACGGCCAGGAACTGGTGCAGGCCGGGGTGGTTCAAAAACCAGTTGGTGGGGTGTCAATGGATCCAAACTGGTTGAGTTTCTTCGGATGGATCCTGAATAAAGCTCAGGCAACTCAACCGGCCGGGAGTGGAGGAGGTGGAGAAGGAACAGTTCCTACTCCTAGCGGAACTCCGGGAGCAGCAGAGGGTGGTGGAGTCAGAAGAAGCGGAGTAGCGATCGTACATGAAGGTGAAGGAATATTCTCCATGAGAGCGGTTCCTATCTTCCAGAAGATGGTCGATGGGATGGATACGTTTAGTAATATTTTGATGAAGGGGTTGCAGAACCTGTGGAACAATCCGGCGAGGCCTACGGCTCCTGTGCAGACAGGGTTTGATTTTTCCAAGGGAACAAACTTGGGAGCGCCGTTGGACATGCACAGATCTATTTTCGATTTAAGTAAAGCGCGGGTTAGTATGGAGTCAGCATTGTTGGATAAACACAAGCAAGTGATTGCTCTGGACATGCAGCGTATTCAGGCGTTGAGGAATTTACCTTCTGGATACGGAGGTGGTTTGGAGGATGCGCTCGCTCAGGTTTATATGTTGCGGGGCCGTATGGGAGCAGGGGGATTCACGAAAGAGAACCTCTGATCCACCTGGAACGAGAAACTGCGTCAAATCGCGTTGTGGCTGGTTTATGATGGGGTGTACGGGCCTTGAAGATCTTCATAGATACGTCCTCCGGTAGACCAGGAGGAATCGGGTACGTAGACTACACTCAGTCTATAGCCGATGGTAGTCTTTCAATCGCGGACTCGATCAATGTCCCCACGACAATAAACTTCACGTTGTTAGCGTCGGGAGATTCCTTCGACGTTCCACCGATCAGTTCTTACATCAAAATAGTTAGTGAGATTTACGCTGCATCCGGTGGTTACCTGCAGCACGGGCAGGCTCCGTTAACTGCTGGAAAAGTTCTTGCGACTGGATTCTTGACCAATGAACCGGAGAGACAGTTTCTCGGGTTGAATAAAAATCTCAGTAAGTACGGTTTCCAGCAGTTGGCTTATCTGTGTAACGCAACCAGTGATGAATGGTTGCTGAATACGAGAATTGTTCCGTTCGTTCCTGCGTTTGTGAATCAGACACAGGGACAGATTCTAGCTTCTTTGGCAGAAGCTCTGGCTCCTCCGGGTTTCTTCAACGTTAGTTCGTTCGTAGCTTCGGGGGACATAGTTCCCTACTTCCAGTACGATCCTCAGTTGACGTGGGCAGACATCGCGAAGACATTCGCAGACGCGTCCAGGTATCGCTATCAGGTAATTGATCGAACGATATACTTTCAACCGTTCGGGGATCGACCTCTTGGGGTAGAGTACGATGAAACAGCGGGGGAGAAGAAATTCTTTCCTCTGGATATGCAGACGTCTGTACTTACGACTCCCCCTGTGAATGATGCTTTGGTGTTGGGTGCGGACGAGCCTCAGGGAAAGTGGGATAACTACTTCGTAGGAGATGGGTTTACTAGTAATTTCAAGTTAAGAAATAAGATGTTCAGAGGTTCGTCCTCGCTTCTGTTGCAGGATGATTGGACAGAGAACTCGTTTGAGAACAATTTGTGGACCGTGCGAGATCCGTTTGGAGTGTTTGATCTTCCCGGTGCATTAAATGTAATCCAGTTGGGTGCGTCGGGAACGTTGAACGAAACCTATATTGTAGGAAATAACGGTCTTGAGCTTGGTGGGCGGGTTGACGTACAGACCGGAGAGTTTCAATTTGTCGATGTTTGCGAAGGAATTGTTGGTGGAATTTATGTCAACGCGACGCTGACACAGGAAAATTGTATAGCCGGGTTCAGGCTAACGACGCCTGGAATTCCTATTACTGTCTCAGGGTTTGCTGCGGGAGTAGTAATCCAGCCGCTATTGAATGGTCAGCTGGTGGGACCACAAGTGGTTTCACAATTGAACCACCACTATCAGTTAGAAATCTGGTTTGGTGGACAGAATTGGAATAGGTACGAAGCGGCGTATAGAACCCTGACTGGATCAGCGCAGTATGGTGGACTAACTCTTGAGTCCACGGCTGACATTACGTATGTGATCCGTGATCTGGATCTGGCGGCAATCAACGCGGCTCAGTACAATCTGTTCATACAGACGGGAGGAGTAGGTCCGCCGCAGTCGATCATTCCGGTAGAAACGAAGTACACAGTTTCACAGACACCGATACCAAGTTTTGGAATCTACGCACCGATCAATAGTGAGAATTTGAATCTCACTTTGAACTTTACGTTGATTCAGCAGCCACCACAGGGTTCGCTGGAAGTAAAAGCGTTGACGGGTGCAAGTGGAGGACTACTTCCGGTAGCAACCGCGAATCTCGGAGAGTTCATTCAGTATACGATGGGATTCGGTTTGGCGAATCCTACAGCTACGATTACACAAACAGGGGATAGTACGTTCCTGTCGTTCTTTGATGACACGATACCCGGAGTGGGTTCACGAATAAGGTTTGTGGAATGGGCTAACGGGCAATCTATGTCCAGAGTTCAGAACTCTGTTGCCATTGCTCAGGAAGCGGTGATCTCCGGAGATAGTGGTGCGCGCTCGGCAATTATTACCAGCATGGAGCCCAAGCCGAGAACATCAGATGAGTGTGAACTGGCAGCGGCAGCTGCGATTCTGGATAGGTCTTATCCTCAGTTCCAAGGGACGTATTTAGTTTATACGATTCCTTGGAGGTTTGAGGATGCGTTGAATCCATCGCAGACAGATTATCCGAGATCGGGTAGGTACTTGTATGTAAATGCTCCGATGAGAGCGATTACGGGGCAGAACTTTTTCGCTAGTTCGATCAAGACTCAAATAGTTGAACTAAGAGAAGAAATCCTTCAGGTACAGGTTACGTATGGACCGGATTTGTATCTGGAGAAGTTGCTGACGAAGTTCATTCAACGCCCTGAGCCTAACATTCTGGGACCGACGGAACAAACAGTACCTCCGTTACCGATTCAGTTGGAGGAAGCAGGGTCGTTTTATGTCCCAATGTTTGCTTCCGGACAAGTAACGAGTGTGATTAATTCTTTGGATGGTAACTTCATCACGATAGATTTGCATCAGTTACCGGTGACGGCCGCTGAAGTAAGAAGAGTGGATTCGGGTTGGGGACAGAACGATCAGAACCTAATTGGATTGTTTACAGCGCAAACGTTCTTGTTACCGAGGACGGCGAGAGATCAGACTTACTACATACGACCGAGAAATGGAAATCAGACCAGTCGGTTTAGTTATATAGCTCGCGTAAACATGCCGTTGATTCCGTCTCCGCCATTGTTATCCGCGGTTACGAATAGTGGCTTCGTTTTGAACTACAATGGAGATGTGAGGGATATCTATGGTGTAGAAATCAGGATTCCTGCGATCACGGGATCGACTGGTGTGGTCTTACCTATCTCGCACACATTACCGCCCAATACAAATAGTAATTTGATCACTAAACTTGTTCGTTCGGCTTTGACTCGGCCTGATCTGGGTGGGCAGTTGTACAATGTGTTAGCTACGTACAATACGGAATTTGTTGATTTGAACGTGGGGGACGTAATACTTGTAACATGCCCGGCAGATGCGTCATTTAATGGGCTGAAAGTTGTCAGTTACGTTTTGGCGAATGTAGTTGGATGGTTTGATTTAGGACAGCCATTTCCAGATCAGATAGGGGATAACAGTGGATTGGTGGCTGGATCACAGCTGTATAGTACGGGGTTAGCCGCACAGCTTTCTAGCGCTTCTATATCAGGTGGGATGGCTAACCTAACGACTACGTTTCCTCATGGGATGAGCGTAGGGGATCAGGTTGTGGTTGGAGCTAATTGGGCTTCTAGTATCCAGAGCCCGCCGGTTCCTTATAATCAGAGTCAGGATAGTGGTCCGTGGACTGGAGTTTGGATTGTTACGGAAGTTCCGGATACTGTGACTTTACGATTTCCTACTAGTTCGCTGGATGTGGTTGATACGACCGTAGTGGGTTTGGTGGCGAAGATACCGTCAAACTCAATTCCAGCTAATCCGACGTCGGATCAGTTAGCGACCACGAATACGACAACGTTATTCAGACGCCCAGTATTTGCTCCAAGTGATTTGAGCTTCGATTTGACTGATTCCAGAGTTCAGCAAGTTCTAGCTTTGGTTACGTCGTTTGCTCAAGGTGGTGGGATTCCGTTCTATGCGTACTTTTTCAATTTGACGTGGGATTATTCTTTACCGTTGAACCTGATAGATGTGGTTTCCATTACAGCTTCGGGAGGAAACAGCTTAGGGATTGCCAACTTAGCCGTGGATGATAGTACAAAGATTGCAAGTTGGACGTTGACGGGAAGTAAACCGGATGGATACAGGGTGACAGTTTCGGATCAGGTTACGATGCAGGTTTACGACCAGTTCACTTTAGATAATCCGTCCAACCCACAACCGTTGACTCAGTTTACGTTGACGGATGCGGATTTCTACGCGCCTAGGAATATCAATGTAACTCCGTTTAATTCGTTGGGTGACGGAACCGGACAAACAATCGGTCATGTGTTCAGTGGGACTTCGTCGGGTGGAAATAATACAGGAACTTATACGATAGGTTGTACGTTCAATGGTTTGGTTCCATCCCAGTATATTCTAGTGAGAGTACCGTTTGATTTACCAGTTACGTTTTATCAGAACATGGTACCGAGTCAAGCGTGGATAGATATTCCACCTTCGACTGCGGATATGGTTTTGTCCATTCAGAAGATTAGTGTAGCTAGTCAAGGAACGGTGGCTCCGCCGTATATAGTTGCGACAGAGTTTGGAACATTAACGTACAGTCCGGGGTCGAGTAAGGGAGTTTTCTGTTCTACGCTTGCGTCTTTCAATCCGGGAGATGTATTAAAAGTGATAGCCCCAATTGGAACCAGTGACGGTGTTGGAATTGGATTTACGCTGTCAGGCACAAAGGTTTTTGGAACGGTGGATGCGAATGGAAATGTTGTTCCACCAGCACAGCCCGGGGATATTCAGTTGTTGTTGTCGGATGATTTGAACGCTTGGGATGACTTTATTCCTTCGTACACGATTGATTTGAGTATTATAGGTTTGAGTATAGATGGAGCAATGACGATGACAGATGCGTTTAGTAAGGATATGATGACTCCGCAGGCTGGGTTTGGGGATGGAATGACGATGGGGGATGGTGTGGTAGTGGTAATGTCTTAAAGGAGAACGAAATGGATTGGGAATGGCATATATGTGATGTACATAAGTTGATTGATAAAGACGAAACGTTAAGGGAGTGTAAGTACTGTGGCCGGTGTAAAGCTTGGATATGTAAAGAGTGCCACGGGAACTGGCCGAAACGTGCGTACGCAATGATGTTGGCTAGAAAAGAACAGGTGGTTAAGTGATGGCTTGTGCGAATGTTGACAATCCGTATCTTGATAATGATTGTACTACTCAAAGTTTTATCTGTAGTCCATCTTGTTCGCTGGATGCGGTAACGTGTGAACCGGTGAACTATCCTTCGTCCATTATGGTGGTGAGTACGTTGGCGGCTTCTGGTGCGGATATTGGGAATCTGCCGGGTACAGTCTTTACAGGCGTACATGCGTGGAACAACCCACAGGATGCGATAGCAGAAAACGGAACGTTTGCTACAGTAGCTCCCGGAACGAATGAAACAAGTAATTGGTTGGTGGCGGTTGGATTTGGATTAAACATTCCATTGACTTCGACCATTCTTGGTGTACGCCCAGTCTTCAAAGGTAAAACAGAAATTGGAACAGATGGAACTAGTTTCTTTTCTACGTATTTGGCAGATACATTGTTGACTGTTGGAGGTAATTATTTTGTATCGGCAGGTGACCTGACCATCCCATTTCCGGGTAGAGCAAGTTTGGCAGATGATGGATTGACGATAAATTTCATCGGAGCAAACGTTCATTTTGGTTGTAATAGCAGCACACCGGGGTTTGCAAATCCCTATGGTTGTGCGAATACCAGTGATAACGGTTGGATAGATGGATTGAATTGGTGGAACTATACGTGCGCGAATATATACAACAATTTTCCCGATCCGATTCCTGTAAATAAGTCATTCAATCCAACCACTCAGTTGTGGTTGAGGTCATGGACTCCAGCGGAAATCAACGACCCAAGTTTTGGAGTCGGGCTACAGGTACAGAACAATTTGGTGGGCGTCGGCCCGCCGACTTTGACTGCTTACGTGGATTGTATGGGTGTGGCAGTGTATTATGTAGATTCAACTCCACCTGTAGGTCCGCCGACAGGCAATCCGTACGAAACGTTTTGTTAGGAGAGGATAGGGTTATGATTCTGGTGCAATCTATAGTGAACGTGTTTTTTAATAACCCTGTTGTTACACAAGGCGACGGCATGGTATTAGTATTGATAGAGGAAGGGACAGTCGGAGCGCAAGTTACATCGGTTTTTGATAATCAGGGAAACGAATGGTTACATGTCTCAGACGCTTTTAGTGCAAGTGACGTGCCTACGAGTAAAATGTCAGATATATGGTATTGTAAATCAGCCAAAGCGTCAGGGGTTCTTACGATTGCGATAACATCAGTTCCTGTTAATATAACAGCAAACACTTTATCGTTTTACTATCAGTTGCAAGGATCAATTGACTTGGACATAGCGGGAAATAGAACTGGTGCTGGAATTGTTGGTGCGGCTGCTGTAATTGAAAGTGCGACGATTACTCCGTCCGATAGCAATACTTCTAGGTTTTTTGCAGCAGTGGTTGGGCAAACCAATTTGAATTTTCTTTCGGCTTATACTGTTAATGCTCCTTGGGTTCCTTTAGACAATTACGTACATTCTAACGATGAAGGTCCAGGAGCATACGCGATAACTACAGGTGAGATGTCACTTTCGGTTTTCTACACTTTACAGAGTTGGCATAGTACATCGAATACGTTTTGGGTTAGTAGTATTGTCGCATTTGTTAGTATAACTACTGGACCTTGTCCCGGCCCACCACCGCCGGTAGGGAATCCGTCAGTAAGAGGTTGTGAGGGAAACTAATGGCTTATCAATTTTCAGCGTCGTTTGATTATTTGACTACAGCTAGCCAACTGTTTGATACGGTAAGCGGAGCAGTGGCATTCAACAGTGCTTCGGCTAGATTCACGAGTACTCATGGACAGGGTGTAAGCTTTCCTCAGAACTCTTTTCTGAAAAAGATTCTGCCCAGTAGTCAACCGACGCTAATCATGGGAGCCGCGGTAAAGTTTGGATCGTTGAACAACAATACTACGTTTGTGTTTGGGTTGTTTGATACGAATGGTTCGTTGACAGTGCCTCAGACTTGTTTGGTAGTGAACTCGGCCGGGGCTTTACAGTTCTATCGCGGAACTCCAACGACGAACGCAATCGGTGCAGCTTCAGCAAGTGTGATTAGCGCGGGAGCTTGGCATTTTATTGAGATACAGGTAACGATTAACAACTCAACCGGATCAGTGCAGGCATGGGTAGATGGGAACTCGGTGATCGGACCGACAGGTAGTTTGAACACTAGGTCTCAGACTCTCAACAGTGCGAATATGTTGAGTATCGGAGACATTGGGGGTGGGTTCTCCATCGGAACAAACATGGTCATGGACGATCTTTATTGTTTCGATACGACAGGATCAGTATTGAACTCGGTAGCAGGGGACAGTCGTTTTGTAGTGGCGATGCCTTCTGGGCCAGGAGCATACACACAGTTTACTCCAGCCGGTGCGGCGCAGAATTGGCAATGCGTGGATGAAATTCCACCGAACGATGATACGGATTACGTAGCGGATGGAACGACCGGAGATCGTGATAGCTACGATTACGAGTCACAGTCTTTCTCGGGAAACGCGATTATGGTTGTGCCGTGGGCTAGGGTAAGGAAGGACGATGCGGCCTCACGTTCCATTGAGCTATCGGTTTTGAATGGAGGTAACGATGCGTTCTCGTCTTCGATACCGGTTTTGTCGACTTATTCGTACGTGAACGGAGGAGCGTTTACAACTAATCCCAATGGTGGTGGAGCAATAGACCAAACAGCCTTCAACGCTACGGAGTTTGGAGCGAAGATAGTATCTCCGGGTGAGATTCCGTTAACGTTCGGGAATGCAATGAGTGAATCGGACAGTGTGGCAAAGACTTTGGCTTAGGCGATGAATGCCCGATCCTACCTTAAATTTATCTGATAGTCTAAATAACTGGGCAGACTCTGTATCTGAAGTCAAAGAATTAAGAAAAGTCCTTACTGACAATTTGAACAACTGGGCGGATGCTGGAGGGCCAGTATTCGGTACGCGTGTGACTCAACTTCCCGTTGAGCTCATGACGCAGCCTACAGGGACGCAGGTAAGGGTTACTCAACTCCCGATTGAGTTGATGCTTCCAACTGCCGGTTTACTTCAGTTGGTGTTGTCTGATTCGTTAACCATTACAGATTCAGTTTCTAAAATTCTAGAAAAACAGAAAACGCTATCCGATACGTTGACGATGACGGATTCGGGAATAGCCACGCCTTCAGCTCCGCTTTTACTTACGTTGTCGGACAGTTGGAATAATTGGTCAGATTTGGTTTCGACTAGAACGTTTGTTCAGATTCAGTTAACGGTATCCGATAGTTGGAACAGTTGGTTGGATGCGGTTTCAACGTTTGTATCAATTCCGATGAGACGTGTGACTCAACTCCCCGTTGAGTTGATGATCCAGCCACCCAGTCAAGTTAGAGTCACACAGCTTCCAGTAGAAGTAATGTTTCCAACTGGCGGTTTGATGCAGTTGGTGTTGTCAGACAATCTGAACAACTGGTTGTCGGTAGTTAGTCAAGCAATAGTCAGAACTAGTAGTTTTTCAGATTCGTTGTCGATGACAGATTCCGAGAGAACAGTTCTCGGAATGAATCTGGTTTTGTCAGACCAGATGACGCTGACGGATGATTTGGTTACGGTTGAGCATAATGTTCTTCAGTTGAACCTGACGGTTTCGGATAGTTGGAACACTTGGTCAGATTCAGTAACGACACAGACGACGGTTCTGGTTAATTTGAATCTTACATTGTCGGATACGTTGAATTTCTGGCAGGATAGTTTTGCTTATAACATGCCGGTAGCCCCAAGAACGCCTCCAGTGGGAGAGCCGACAGACAACTGCTGCCCGCCGAATATTTGGATATCCGATTAAGCTCCCGACTTCCCGTATAATAGGGATATGGCGATTCCGATAAAGGTCTTGGTTAGTAATCGTACGGCTACGTTAGTAAAGCCCTATCCCTACGAAGACCTTCTGCCTTATTGGTCGTACACTGTTCCCGGTGCACAATACATGATGCGTTACCGTCCGGGATGGGACGGTAAGATCAAAATGCTCAAGTGGGATAAACTTCCCAGTGGTCTGTTTTGGGCAACCAGAAAACAAATCGAAGAAGAGTTGCCAATCAAGTTTGATGTTGTCGCGGATATCGAAGCGCCGGAATTACGAAAAGAAAACCACGTACGGAGTGATCGAGAGTACCAAAACGCCTGTGTGAAACAAATGTTAGTAGCAGGTTCCTATGGTGGGGGTCTAGTTCTTTCAGCTACGGGTTCGGGAAAGACTTATACCGCGGCTATGTACTTTTCAGAGACAGTAGGCCCTCACTTATTTGTAGTAGACCAGTTGGATCTGTTGTGGCAGGCGAAGAAAGAAATGGAATCTGTGCTCGGAGAAAAGATAGGTTATGCGGGTGAGTCGAAGTTCAAACCCAGACGGGTGACAGTCGGTACAATCCAAACGATGCACCGACACAGGGGTGAAAGAGAGTTTGAAGTTTGGACGGAAGACATTCAGGTAGTGATGATAGATGAGATCCACGTTATGTTAAATAGAAGAAATTTCGATGTAGTAACAAACATTCAACCTAGAGCGTGTTTTGGGTTGACCGCTACGTTACAACTACGGAAGAAAGACATACGGATGAGGGCTTGGGCGCTTACAGGTCCTGTTTGTTACTCGTTTCCCGTAAAACAGGGGATGCAGGAAAACGTACTAAGTCAAGGGGTAGTGATGCGAGTGAAATTCAAAAATGAGATCAAAATTTGATTTGACGGGAAAGCGTTCAGAGTACAAACGGTGGTCGGCCGCCTTATGAATATGGCGCGGAGAATAAAATGATCTGTGAAGAAAAAGAAAGAAGGAAGCAACTAGCTGAGGCCTATTTGGCATTCGAGATTCCGTGGCAAAAGTACAGGAAGAAGCATCCAGAAGATACAAGGAACGCTAGTAAGTGTGGGGATCCTAAAGTCGCAGAGGCAGCTAAGAAGTTTTTGGTTCTTATGGAAGAGTGGGAGAAGGACAATCCTCTTCCGAAGGGTAAGTGGTGGGGAATGTCTCCAAGTGGTCCGGTGGCTTTTAGAGGAGCGTAGATGAATGATCAACCGTTCAGCATACATGGAAGCCTATCAGGAAAGAATTGTAGAGAACCCAGAAAGAAATCAGCTGATAGCAAGTCTGGTCAGGGAAGGACGTTCAAGAGGATACCATGTGATAGTCCTGCTAGAGCGCTTACGCCATCTGAAGCTGGTTTCACTCAGACTGGAAGGGATACCCTTCCGGATAGTAGCGGGAGTGGACTACAAGGGGGAGCACCAGAAGTGGGACGAGAAGAAGGGGAAACTGGTAAGGGTGGTGGAGGGGGAAAAGATTGACGTAGAGAAGCGACAGAAGATCACCGGTAAGTTTGAGGATAGTAAAGTAAGAGTCATCCTCGCGAACAAGGTGTTTAAGAAGGGAGTGAACATCAAGAGAGTAGACGTTATCATTAACGGTGGTGGAATGAAATCCAAGGATGACGCGTTGCAAGCGTTTGGGCGTGGTGTAAGGCTACATCCAGACAAAGGTGGGTTACTTTACTTCGACATAGCAGACACAGACGAGAAGAACAAAAGTAACTGGTTTGCTAAGGCTGCCAGATCGAGGAAAAGAGCTTTCAGGTTAGCGGAGATCGTGACCAAAGACTTTGTCTGGGAGAAGGACGGGGAAGCCAAAGAGTTGTACGACAGAGCAGAAAAGGTTTTAAGAAAGGAACTAAAGAAATGAAAGTAACAGCTGAAGTGATAGAGGATATTACCGCGGTAATAGATCAGTGTTTCCATCCAGACTACATCTTTTACGTAAAGGTGGATGGTCGGGGAGAGATGTATCTTCAGGGTGAGTACGAAGAAAAGGACACGGTTACTTTAGGAATAGAAAAACAGTTCACCAGACGCTGGTTGTTAAGTCCAGAGATGAATGAGAGTGAGATCGTGCAAACAGTTTTCAAACTGGTGATGACAAGTATGGAACACAGAGCAAGAGAATGGTTTAAGTACCAGAACCAACCTGTGTTCTGTCCTCACTTTGACGTAGAATGGTTGGTTAAACTTTGTGAGTCAGGAAAGTTCGCAAACCGAAAGAAAGCTGGAGTCAAGGACGTGTTTTTCAAGGAGGAGAAATGACTACAGCATCATACATTGGAAGATGCATTGGAACTTTTATAGAAGCTATAGCTGTAGGTGTTCTGGTTCACATGAAGTCGTGGGATTGGGCTGCGTTTTGCTTTGCGCTTTCGGTTTTAGGTGAGTTATCACTTATTCGACTCTGGGTGAGTGGAAAATGGCGAAACAGTTGATCGTTGCTATCTTCTACGTAAAGGAATGAAATGTGTGAGCATAGTGGTACGCAGTTTAACTGTCACGACTGTGGAACATTGGAAATCTACGGTGAGTCTTACACCAGCCTAGTAACGAGGTTCGGAGAAAAATGTTGTATTTGTGGGAAAACGGTTGAAGAGAATGGTCGTAGACTTTCAGTCGATCACGATCACGTTAGTCTGGTGGTGAGAGGATTGTTGTGTAATAGCTGCAATCTTGCGGTTGGCTGGGTAGAAAAAACCATCAGGAACCGTTTTAGTCACGATGAACGTTGTAAATACGAAAAAGTTGTAGAACATTTGATGCGTGGGGTTTTGTTGCTATCTTCCCTTTAGGGAAGATCAACTCTTAACTCTTACTTCTAGTTGGACTCTAACTATCTAGTTGGGAGGTCAGGTGTTGAATAGTTTAAGGTCGGAACTTAGGCAACTAGGTAATACAGAACTGAGGAAACTGAGTGGAGTGTTGTTAAGAAACAGATCAGAGGTAGAGAATCAGTTAGAGTTGCAGTTCAAGCGCAGGTTGTTCTATCTCAGTAAGGACGACGAGAAGCGATTGCTCACGTTGAGAGTATGGTCGGAGAAGTACCACGTTTCGGTTGGATACATTCTGTCTGTTCTAGTTCCCTTCTACGCTCAAAGGTTTCGCAAAACACGAAAGAAACAGCAAAGAGGTTTGCCCTGCGGTGTAGCCACACTTTGTGGGAAGGCTGCCGAGTATTGGTTAAGGCAGCAGTTGGCGAAAGACTTCCAGGATCAGGAAAACGTTGAGTTGTGGAAACAGGAGAAGCGAAAAGAAATCCTGCTCCAGAGGGACGCCAGAGAAAACGGAGTAGATGAGTTCGAGCCCAGAAGGAAAACCATTCTCGATTACGAGTGGCCTTCGTACTACGTGAGAGCCTACAAGAAAAGAATTCGAGCGGAGAGAAAACTCAACCAGCAGCAACTCAACTCAGAGGAAAACAAACGACGCAACTACCGCGGTAACCCTTTCCTATAGACGGGGTGCCGTTATGGGCTTAAAAACGGTTGTGGAGGCAATACGATGGGGTATAAACCTACGTTGGGGAGCGTAAACGATGTCGTACTGGAGTGAGAGGAAACCTAAAGAGGTCTGGAAGCCAATCTACGAAGGTTGGTATGAGATTTCTAATCACGGGAGAGTTCGTGTTGCGAAGACTAGGCGAGGAGGGGGAAAGATTGGTCACATCATGGCCGAGCAAACAAACCGAGATGGATACGTTTATGTTGTGCTTCGCTATAATGGTAAGTACATTTATTCTGCTCCCCACAGATTGGTGGCTAGAGAATTTATCGGTCCGGTTCCCGAAGGCCATGAAGTTAACCACAAGAACCGGAAGGCTAAAAGGGACAATGGCGTTTGGAACCTTGAATACCTGACCCACGCTGAAAACATTCGACACGGTTTAAGGAACGGCGTTGTTCATGGACGGCCAGGGGAACAGAATGGAAGAGCCAAATTAACTGAAGACAAAGTTAGAAGTATGCGTAGGCTTTATGGTCACGGAATTTGGACTTATACGGAATTAGCTGCGTTATTTAACGTGTCTATAGTTTTGACAAGGCATATAGTTCTTCGAGAAACTTGGAGGCATGTTAGATGAGTTATTTTCACGACGTAGAATTCAAGGAAAAGATGCTGGCGTTCCTGTGTAGAGACAGGAACTTTCTCAAGCGTACATCGAGTCTGTTAGAAGTCAAGGATTTCCATCCCAGAAAAGGTGAAGGCCAGGAGCAGGAGTGGGTAGCAGAAGCGGCGTTGAATTACTGGAAGAACTACGGAGAGCCCATCGGTGGAATGTTAAGACCGATGATGCAGGACTTCGCCAGAGAAAGAAAAATCAACCAGAGATTAAAAGACCGGTTGATGGATCTGACAGACCGAATAAGAAAAGGTGACGGTCTGGTGGCGGTAGAAGCAGTCGAGAAGTTAATCCTCGAGTACAAGAACAGACAGGCTAGAAGAGACTACGTCGAGAAGTTAATCACCATGCAGGAGGAAGGGAAGCTGACGGATGAGAGAATCATCCGGGAGACGTACGAACTGACTAGAAGGTTGGGTAAAACCCAAAAGGTCACAGACTACGGTTGGACGCTGAAGAAGAGAATCCTGAGACGAGAGAAAGAAAAGCTCAGGAAGTTTCCCTTTCTGCTGATAGAACCATTGGACGTTCACATCCGGACCATCCCCAGAGGGGCACTGGCTCTCATCATAGCCAAATATGCCAGAGGGAAATCAATGGCGCTGGCTCACATTGCACGGGCAATGGCGTTGCAGGGATATAACGTTTTGTTTTTCACGTTGGAAGATCCTCAGGAAACAGTAGAAGATCGGTTGGATGCTATGATGACCGGAATCCCTACCAGACTCCTCGGAGAGAAACCGGTTACGTTGAGAAAGAAATTCCTGAGAGTACAGAACTATCTCAGAGGTCGAATCAAGATCTACGATGGAACAGACGGTGGGATGTCGGTCGATAAAATGGAAGAGATATGGGAGAGATTAAGAAACCAAGGGTTCATCGCAGACGTGGTCATTATAGATTACGACGATGAAATAGTTCCGCCCAGGAAGCATGGAGACGAGAGGCGGTTGGAGTTCGCGGATATCTACCGGCAGCTAAGAGTGTTTGCATCCAAGCGGCAAATCTATCTCTGGACGGCAGCCCAGACCAAGAGAGGACATGAGCAGCAGATGGTGGTGACGGGAGACGATGTGGCGGAAGATATCTCCAAGATCAGGAAAGTAGCTTTCTGTTTAGGGATCGGTGCCGGGCCCGGCCCAGATAGTATCTGGGGAGATTGGGGGCCCAACGGGAGGTATCTCTACGTAGCCAAGCACAAGTGGGATAGAATGAAAATCGGTTGGCCTATCATGGGTGACTTCGATAGTGGATTGTTCTACGATAGTGAGGCCACAGCCCAGAAACTGAATGAGTTCGATAAATCGAAAAAGAAGGTGAAGAAATGAAACTGCTATTTTGTCCTGATTGTTATGACGTACAGGGGTTGATTCAACCCGAGTGGAGAACTTGTTACTGTAAGAACTCGGGTGGTCAGTACAACGCGGATGGTATGACGGCTACGTTGGGTGGCCGAGCTAGAGTATTTGGTGTGGGGAATCCGTTCTTCGACTATCTCTATCCGTTCTTGGAGGACGAAGGCAGGAAGAAAGTAAGACGTAAGTTCTATGGCCACGATTTCGATGCATGGTGGGGAGAGTATGAAGGGGATGTACAAATTTTTCGGATCAGTCGTTCGTTGGGACCAAGGTTACTGGTAAAGGTGCGGCCGTACTCTGTGACAGAGAACGTAGTAACGATTGTAGACAAGCGTGAGCATTGGGTAGACGGATTGAAAAACCGAGTCGAAGTTATCGTTCCCAGAAACGTGATGCAGGAAGACAAGACTACGAGGTGGTGGAAGAAAAAAGGGAAGGTGAAGAAATGAGAGTAATTGAGCCGGAGCACGATGTAGGACTTTGCGATGAGTGTTACTATCTATCGTGTCCAGATCGTGGTGAGGTTAAGCCGACCATTGGTTTTGCTTGTGATAATCTTACTTTGTGTATCGAGCATTGGGAACAGTTGATAAAAGAAATCCAAGCAATGATTGCGGAGCACAAGAAATGACATGGGAACCTTACTTTCTGAAGATGACAGAGCATGAGTGGCGGTGGACAGTTACGCTTGTAATTTGTTGGATTGGAATCCAGGTGATGTTTCTGGCATGGAGAAAGAAATGAGTCCTATGACTAACGGTGGCGTTGAACTCAGTGTGTTGGAAGTTATGATAGAAGTAATCAACCGTCAAGGATATGTGGTTATAGGATGCGACCATGAACTTCCAATCGGATATAACTGTCGTCAGTTGGGAATATACAATCGGGAGGAAGGGATGTGGAGCAAGGTTACCGATCATCCTTTTGTGGTTTTTGCAATAGCTACACAAGAGGACGATGACCGGCAACATGAGTTGGTGAAAAGTCTGGAGAAGAAAGAGTATCCGAATCCACAGAGATTTCCGTACTATTACAAAGTGACTACGGACTGAGGTGAATGGTGACTAAAGCAATCACGTTAGTAAAGATCAGGGATACTCTGGAGGAACAGATCTCTCTGATCAAGGCAGTTACAGACGATAGAGGAACGATGTACGTGCTGCGGTCGAACATTCATCCTCTGGGAATGAAATTTTCCACGGTGACAGAAATAGTGCTAGCAAAGCACGAGGCTGCCGAGTTATTGAGTTCACTTTTGGACGAAGTCGAGGAATGGAAGCGGGAGGTAGCGTGAGATTATGGATCTTACAGATGCATTAGACGGGCGAGGGATCCCGTACCGAAGAAGTGGTAAGCCCGGAGAGATTTATCTGTGCTGCCCATTCTGTGTAGAGAACAACGAGTCACAGGATGACAGATTCAGGTTGGGAGTGAACATAGAAACCGGGCAGGCGCATTGTTTCAACTGCGGCTGGAGAACGAGTGATGTGATTTACTTGGCCAGTGAATTATCTCGGGCACTGGAAACAGACATGTTCGAGAAAGGGGAAGTGGTAAAGAAAAGCTTTCCTCCACCACGTCTGCCAGAAGACTTTCAGCCTTTGACCAGAAAGGATGATAGTCATTGGGGGAGGAAAGCGTATGAGTACGTGAAACGTAGGAACATAACAGACAAGCAGATGGCGGAGCACAAGCTTGGATACTCGCTGGTAGATGAGAGCTTTAGATATCGGATCGTGGTTCCCGTATATTATCTGGGGAAGCTGAAGATGATAGTCGGGCGGGACTTTACCGGTAAGCAGAAACCGAAGTACAAAAATTCGTTGGGTAACAAGGTGGTCTATAATGTTCCCAGTAGAAAAGCACAAGCAGGACTTCTCGTGGAGGGAATTTTTGATAGCCTTGCCTGTGAGCGTGGCAGCGGCGGCTCTACTGTTTTTGGTAGCGTGGATTCTCTCGGTGTGTTGGGCCACTCTCTTACGGATATTCAACTAGCACAATTGGATGGTTACAAAAGGTTCATACTCTGGCCAGATCCGGACAAGGCTGGAGTGTTTGGTTTCCTGAGTATGGTGCCGGACTTGAAAAGGATCACGCCGCAGGTTTACATCATTACACCGCGGATGGGACGGAACGAAGAAGATTACGATCCTTCAGAAATGTTTGCACCGGAGATCAAGAAGCGGATCAATCATGCTAAGCCTTACAGCCCGGAACTCGAGCAGCGGTTGAGAGCATGGATAGCATTCAAGGAAGAGGAGTAGTAATGAAACAAATAGTACTGGTTGATGGAAAGAATCTCGTGTTCAGGGTTCACTACGTACATAGACAGTTAACTTCCAAGGATGGGAAGCCGACGTCAGTCCTGTACGGAGTTCTATCCAGTATGCTGAACATGGCGAGTAGACTGCCGGAGGCCAATTGGGCTTTCGTGTGGGATGGCGCAGGGAAGACGTGGCGTCATGATTTGTTGGATGAAGTAATCATCTTGGATAAAGTTCCGACGAAAACTATTGAAACGAAGACTCGACAATTGAGTTGGACGGAACGTCAGTTGCAGACGTCAGTGAAGTTCATAGGTCGAGAGCCACTTACTAAGCAACCAGTGTCACAGGTGAGGAACTATTCCAGACCGCAGAAGCCGCAGGGCTACAAAGCTAACCGTGGGGATCTCCACAACAGTGATGACCACCAGATTGCGTTGCAACAGATACCGGAACTGAAAAGAGTGCTGGAGAAAATAGGGATACGTCAGTTTGAAGTTCCGAATCTGGAGGGTGACGATCTGATGGGGATTATGGTTCATCAGTTGAGAGGAGAATACGATGATGTAATCATCCATAGTGGTGATCGAGATTTCTATCAGTTCATCGGGGAGGGAGTGAGGCAGCTAAAGGGTATCAGGGATGGTGAGTTGAGGTGGGCATCGGCAGAAGAAATCTGGAATGAGTTCAGGGTGCCGGTTGAGGATTGGGTAAAACTGAAGGCACTGATCGGAGATTCATCGGATAACATTCCACATCTATTCGATCGGGTTGGACAGGTGACTGCGGCCAAATGGTTGCAGGAAGGGTTAGATCCTTCGTTAAAAGAGTTCTCGAGCCATCAGGCTAGTGTGCGGCAGAAGTTCACCAGTATAGTAGTGCGTAAAAATCAGATCGAGTTGGCGGCGAGATGGTCGGAGGTGTACAGGAACTATCGGTTGTGTAAAATCATTACGGACCCAACAGCAAAGGAGGTGAGGCACTGTCAGCCTGAGTTGTCGAAGCAAGTGTTGGGTCCTTGGTCGGGAGGACAGCTTAAAAGAAAACCAGTGCAGGGGATGTTCATGTGGCTGACGGAATGGCTCCATCGCTACGATATGGCTGAGTTGTACGGCAGAAGGGATGAATTTATGCGGATTCCGTGAGGAAAAAACTCTTGCTACGTTGGCGGGCAACCACCTATAATAACGATATCCGGTTATGGGTTCCACCGACAATCAAAGGGAGGAAAGTAAGGTCATGCGTCTGATAGGAACGGAAGTCAACCGCCTAGAAAGTTTCAACTATCTGAACATGGTCACCAAAGCAGCATGGAAAACGTGGAGGCTGCTTCCACCGCACACGAGAGGTTGGATCAGTATCGAGGATCTGGTGTTGGACGGTTTACATTGGGTTGAGTCGAAAGGACTGAAGCGTTGGGATCCAAGGAAAGGTTGCCTCAGTACGGTTGTCTATCGCGGAGTGTGGAACTACTTCGAGACATATTATCTGCAAAAGTACGCGAACCACGTCAGCAACGTATCGCACAAGCCCAATCAGGGGAGATCGGAGCATAGTACGATTTCGGTGCAGGATCGGGAAGAGTTTTATCGAGAACAGGGAATGGAGTTCGAGTTCGAGCGTGCGTTGGGCTTGGAAGTTCCTTCCCAAAAAGTAATGGAGCAAAAGTTTCTCGACTGTTTGGTGGTTGAGAACATGCTTAAGCTACACGACAAAGCTCCGTTCAGACTCCAGAAGAAAATCCAAGAATGGTTCCTTGGATCCGCCAGCTGGCAGACAAAGACTCCCAAGTGGCACACAGGGACGAACGAGTTCGTACAACGAGCGCGGGAGTTCCGACGGTTGGCAGACCAGCAAGGAATCACAATCAGCGACTGCCGCCATCTTCTATCCAGTCCAACGTGTCTGGACAAGCTCTCTCGGGAGTTGACGTGGATCCCATTCTCGTATGAGTTTCCTAATCCAGAAGAGGGACTGCGGTGAAAAGTAAAAAGGTTTTCAAGTGTCTCACCTGTACGAGTGTATTCTCGACAGAGGATGTGGAGGAGGGAAACTACTTTCCTTCCACTGGTATCTGTCTGGAGTGCTATCGGGGAATGAGACGCAGTGGTACGACGTGCTTCGGAAAGAAATCCAAGTACGATCAGACTACGAACGAGTGTGGACATGAGTGCCCGGATAGAAACGTTTGTAGAGCATTCGTTACAGCTCGAAAGAAGGTAGCTTGAATGTTTGAAGGAAAAGGACTGCCGGAGGGTGCGGTACGGCCTATCGTTTACCTGTCAGGTTTCACCAGTAAGCTCAAGGGAATGCCTCCCGAAGAGGAAGCCAGGCAACTCATCAAAAGAGCAAAGGTAAAGTATCGCTGCTACAGTCATGCTTTCTGTTGCAAGGAAGGGGCCCACTACTCCAAGCATATCCAGTTAGGGTTAGCGGAAACAGTGAAGTGTGGGGTAAGGATCATGATGGACTCGGGAGCATTCTCATTCCATCAGATGCTGAGAGCAATAGCCAAGGCTGGAAAGAAATCTCTCACTCAGGAAGAGATGAAGAAGTTGAGGGAGCGAACGATTGATTCATACGTTGAGTTCTGCAAGAAGGGAAACAAGAACTGGGACTTCTATATCAACTACGATTACAGGCCACATGCTCCAACAGTGTACGGAGTACAAAAGGATCTTGAGAGGAGAGGGTTGAAACCGGTTCCGGTATTTCATGGGGACGATGGACTGGATTGGTTCAAGAAGTACGTGGATGAAGGTCATAAGTTGATTTGTATTGGTGGAGCCGGATACAGAACAAGGCGTCCGGGATGGGATGCACAGCGCAGGTATTTCGATATTGTGTTTGATCAGGCGGAGAAGTACGGAGTAGAAATCCACGGGTTAGCCCAGACAGCTTTGAGTATCATGTTTTGTTATCCGTTTGCGAGTGTGGATTCAGCGACGTGGGCAATCGTTGGGACGTATGGTTGTATCCTTCATGTGGACAGGAACTCGGGAAAGGTTGGTCCTTTGCACGTGTCCACAACCAAGTCGAACATTCCGAACTCGTACGACAAGATGCCGAAAGAGATCAAGAAAGAAATCCAGAATCGGGTAGAGGCCGAAGGGTTTGACTTTCAAAAGGTCAGGACGACAGCTTTCGAGCGTTCGATTTACAACGCTAAAATGTTCACGACTCATATCATGGAACTCAAAAAATTTATGGAGAAGGGGAAGACACGATGGGAGTCATTGGCTTGAGCGGAGCGGTGTATAGTGATCTGGAGGACGCTTTCAGACAGTTGTTCAACCAGAAGAATATTGCTGGTTCAATTGATAAGGATCACATCGAGGATACGCCAAGACGAATAGCGAAGATGTACGAGGAGTTGTACTCGGGCTGTGATCGGGATCCCAAAGAAGTTCTACAAAGGACGTTCAAGAACAAGGGATACGACGAGATCATCTACGTTAACGATATGCGGTTCATTTCCAGTTGTGCTCATCATGGGTTGCCGTTCATAGGGAAAGCACACTTTGCGTATCTTCCCAGACAGCGGTTGGTAGGGCTGTCGAAGATTCCGCGGCTACTGGAAATATTGGCACATCGCCCACAAGTGCAGGAGAAGCTGACGATTGAGATGGTGGACACGTTTATGGGGGAGCTTTATCCTTTAGGCTGTGGAATAGTGATGGAAGCAATTCATTGCTGTATGTCTATTCGGGGAGTGGAGAACCATTCTGCGTACACTAAGACGACAGCGATCAGGGGAGTATTCAAGGAACCCACGGTGAAGGCAGAATTTCTGGATGGAGTGAGAAAGAGTGGAGGACAGCTATGGCCGTAAGTAATTACGAAGTGATTGATGCGGGAAATGGAAAGATTATTAAGGCATGGCGTAAGGGTGTAAAGTTTGAGGATAAGGCCATTGAGCAGTTGAAGAATACAGCTCAGTTGCCTTTCATCTTCAAATGGTTGTCAGCGATGCCGGATTGTCATTGGGGTATGGGTTCAACAGTTGGTACGGTTCTGCCGACCAAGGACGCTATTGTTCCAGCTGCGGTAGGTGTGGACATTGGTTGTGGGATGATGGCGGTTCAGTTGAGCGTGTCGAAGGAAGATCTTGGGGATTTACATGAGTTGAGATTGGCTATAGAAAAGGTTGTACCACATGGTCGTACTAATAACGGTGGCCCGGGAGATCGAGGAGCATGGCACGATATTCCAGAAAGTGTACAGAAGATTTGGGATGGAGAATTTGCTGAAGGTTATGAGAGGATAATTACTGATCATCCGGGGGCTAAGGCTAGAAATACTGTGAACCACCTTGGAACGTTGGGGACAGGAAATCATTTTATTGAGTTGGCCGAGAATGATGAAATGATTGAGGGAGTTTGGCTTGTTCTCCATTCCGGTTCGCGCGGATTGGGTAACAAAATCGGAGATTATTTCACTCGCGTGGCGAAGGACAGATGTGCGATATGGAGAGTGCAGTTGCCTGACCCTGATTTGGCATTCCTTCCGCGCGAGACAAAAGAGTTTGATGACTATTGTTATGCAGTAAAGTTCGCTCAGCTGTTTGCGTGGAGAAACAGAGAAATAATGTTGGATAACCTATTCGTTATGCTTAGTGAGCGAATAGGAAGAACACTCTATCAGGAGCAGCGCGTTCATTGTCATCACAATTACATAGCGTGGGAGAACCATTTCAATCAGAATGTAATGGTAACGAGGAAGGGCGCAGTGCGGGCTCGATTTGGGGATATGGGGATTATTCCCGGTTCAATGGGAGCACGAACCTATATCGTGAGAGGGTTGGGAAATCCGGATTCGTTTGAGACTTGTTCCCATGGAGCGGGACGGGCAATGGGTCGCAGGGAAGCGGAGAGAACGTTCACGATTGAGGATCACATCAAAGCAACCGAAGGGGTGGAGTGTCTCAAGGATGCTTCGGTATTGGATGAGACTCCACTGGCGTACAAGGACATCGAGGCAGTAATCGCAGCTCAGTCAGATCTGGTAGAGCCAGTTTATCGGTTGAAGCAATTCATTTGTGTCAAAGGTGCAAAATGAATGGATGGCAAGTAAGTCGGGAACGGTTACTCCAAACGTTAGAAATCCTCGAGCAGGTGCCGGCGCGGTTGGGAATTACCAGTTCGGAATTCTATCGTGTGCAGAGGCTGGATAACGGGAAGACACGGTGGACGTTAGCTGCGGATGCTACAGGGATTCTGGACGTGGGAGGGACGGGTGAGTGGCCGGTTTCCAAGGCTGGTTACTTCTACCTGAACAGGAAGGTATTTACGCCTTTCGTGCAGGTGGCCAAGGAACTTAAAAACAAGTCTCCGTTTGAGTTCACGTTGAACGGTAAGTCGATGATCGTGAAGCATGGAAGACGGAAAGCAGTCTTCCATACACAGCCGGCGGTGGAAGGTTACTCCGAGAAGCTCTCTGGAAACTCTCTGAATCACGTAGAACTTTCGGACCACGCTAAAGGTTTGATCTACTGTGCAAGAGATTGTGCCTCAGGTGACTCATTGACTCCAGAACTGAATTGTGTGTATGTCAATCCGGGAAAAGGTACAATAAACGTTCTGGCTAGGAATCAGAAAGTACAGTATCGTGCTAGTTCCAAGATAGGGGAACAGTTAGCGGAAGCGGTTCCTTTGCCTCTGTTTCTGGTGACACTACTTGGTTCACGTTACATGAAATCCATTGAGTGGAAGAAAGGTTTGGTATTGCTGAGATTTCCGGGAGGAGAGATATGGCAGCCAGTTTCGGCTAAGGCTAGTAAGTTTCCACATGAATCAATCGCATTCCATATAGCAGAGGGTGCAAGAAAACCGGTTCTGTTCAGAGTGGAATCGAGGAGACTGGCGCTGGCATTACAACGTTTGGGGTTGTACCTACAAGCTATTCGGCGTGAGGATTGGACACTGCGCTTACGGGGAAGGAAGGGAACATCAGATATTATGTTGAGCTCAGAGATAGCTCACGTAAAGTTTACCGAGCGGGTATTTGTAGATGGGGTGATAGATCAGGATTTCGAGATTGACTGGCCACTGGATCAGCTAGTTCCGGTGTTCGATTACGTTGGGCAAAAGAATAAAAAGTTGTGGTTGGAAGCGAGGATATGGAAAGCCAAGACGAAGACCGGAAAACGTGTTTTGGCAAGTTACGTAAAGACAGGGGATATTGAACTGGTAATTCCTAGCAAGAGGGATTGATAAATGGCCTTTGAATATCTCCAGATCGAAGGACAAGACGAAGCCAGCGAGTCGGGTAAGAAACAAAGTATTAGTGCGAAACCTAAAGTGTCGTTGTTTGGTTGTGATAACTGTCCATCGAAGTTGAACTGGAAGCATGGTGTCAAGCCTATCTTCGGAGAAGTCACGGGAAAGAAAATTTTCGTGTGGGCACAGAGTCCCGGGCCACAAGAGAACAAAGCGGTAAAGGAACTCATCGGGCCATCTGGGGACTGGTTGTGGAACGAGTTGAAATCGGTTGGGATAAAACGTGATGATTGTGACATTCAAAACGTGGTCAGATGCTTTCCTGCAGACTACCAGGATTACGAATGGCCCCCACTGAAGATGCGGTCGCCAGAAAAGGTAGAGATCAAGTGCTGTCAGAAGTTCAATCAGTTAGCAATAGAGAAGTCCAAAGCCAAGGTACATCTGGTGTTCGGAGCGGTGGCACATAAGGCTCTTCTCGGAGTCGAGTACAAGAAAGCAAGAAAGGTTTTCTATTCTCCCAAGCTCAAGGGTTCGGTTTTCCTCTTAGATCATCCTTCGTATTTCCTCAGATCAGGTTACGGTGGAAAGGGACAGCAGAACGTTCCATCCGACAGGCTTAAAATCTTCCGGCGTACGCTGAGAGACGCAGCGCAGGTGGCGCAGCAAGAAGGGCCCGTTGGTAAGTATTCTTACATCAAGACACGGAAATACGTTCCAGTGGAGTCGGTTAAGACGGCTGTGGAGGCCTACAGAGCGATCAAAGCGGTCAAGGGTACTCGAGTAGCCGTGGACTCGGAGCATGGCTATATCGACGGTGTAAAGACGGATTTGTGTTGGGCGTTCATTATTAAGCCCGGGGTTGGGTATTGTTTCCCAACGGGAGTCAGGAAAATTCCGCGGCAGGTTCGTAGAGTAAGTATCAGGTGCGTAAAAAAGCTTTTAGCCAATGTGCAAGTTCGAAAGGTGTTTCATCATGGAAGCTCGGATGTGGAGGAAGCCAGAGAATTACTCGACGCGGAAGCACATGGTTACGACTACGACACTGAGTACGCCGAGTACTTCGCAAACCCTGTTGGTGGAGATGGTGGAGGTTACGGACTGGAAGCCATCGGGGATCGGAGATTTCCAAAGTTTGGGGGATGGAAAGAAATCATCCTTCCGGAAGCTTTCAAAGTGGAGTGGCTAGAGGGGCGAAAGCTGACTCCGGAGAAGTTGAAGCCTAGCAACTTCATGAAACTGTATGACGCGGCTAAAAAAGAAAACGGTTTCAACTACGGTCAGGTTCCTTGGAAGAAGTTGTGGTTGCGGTGTCTGGCAGACGCGGACATCACGAAGCGGATAGAAATCACAACCAAGGACAGAGTTAATCCTCCGTTGATGTGGTTGTACAAGGATTCAGCGTTCGTTCTGGGTCGGATGGAAAGGGAAGGTCCACTCTTTGATTATCAACAACTGAAGCAAGTGAAGAAGCTGTGGCCTATACGTGTGGCTAGACTGGAACGGGATATCAGGAAGTTGGTGGGCGACAAGGATTTCAACCCGGGATCACCGAAGCAGGTAGAGAATCTGTTATTCAAGAAACTGGATCTCGAGTTTCCTTTTGAGGGGAAAGCGAACACGCGAAAAGAAACGCTGATAGCCATGTCGGCGGAGCATGAAGTTGTTCCCTTGATTCGTCAGTATAGAATTGACAAGAAGGTAGAGGGAACCTACATAGATGGGTTTGAGGCCTGTGCGAATATCAATCACGGGAGGCTGAGGACGAAGTGGTGGTTGACAGGAACTTCGACGGGGCGTCTATCTTCTGGAGGCGGAAAAGAAAAGAAAACCGGAGACAAGAGTGTGGTTAACCTGCAGAATGTCCACGGCGACCCTGCGTTGCAAAATCTCTTGATCTCCGACCCTCGATGGCGTGAAGTCTATAAGTGTTGGAAAGAGAAGGGACAATTTAACGAGTACAACTGGGAACAGTTTAAAGACTTCAAGGTATTTCTCGGATTTGACTTTGCCCAGATGGAGTTGCGATTCATCGCAGAGCAGGCCGGGGACAAAGAATACATCAAGATGTTTATGGATCCGGAGAATGATCCCCACTCAATGGTTGGTCATGCCTTGACGGGTTGGTCAATCGAGAAGATCAAAACGGATGACAGAGTCCGCCGAATAGTAAAAGCGATGCACTTTGGAATCGTGTATGGGTTGAAAGCTCCGGGACTGGTTGCTAACCTTGCAGCGCAGGGTGTAAAGGTAACGTTGAACGAGATGCAGGGTTATATTGATAAGTACTTCCAGAAGTACAAGGGAGTAAGAATCTGGCTAGACAACCAGATGAAGAGAGTTGAACAGTTAGGCTATACGGAAGACGTGTTTGGTTTCAGGCGTCCTATCAATGTGGATGAGCAGAAGTTCATGGGAAGAGAATGGCAAGGTGCATTCTGGGGGAATCAAGCTGTGAATACTCCCATACAGGGTGGGGCACACAAGATGATGCTGGTGTCGGTCGCGGCTTTGGAAAGAAGGCCGGAAGCTTACAGTCTGTTACAGCATCCCCAGTTAGAAATCCATGATGCGTTATACTTCCCGATTGCGTTAAAGAGTCTGTGGGCTGCGTTTAGACAGGGAGTGGATCTGTTGGAACGCGAGCCGATTAGAATAGTAAAAGAACATTTTGGTGTTGACTGGCATGTGCCACTGAAAGCGGAAGGTGCGGCTGGATTCAGATTCGGTGTGAAAGTAAAGGATATCGGGGTTAAAGTCAAGACGATCTGGGAGTTTCTTAACGAATGGTGCCAGAAGAACCAGGAAACGCAGCTGAAATTGCAGAAAGAGATACAGGCAATGACCGCATAGCTTCCCGTACAATATTTCATGGCTACCAAAACACATTTCGTTATGACTCCCAAAGAGTGGAAGGCTGAAGTTGGGAGCATGGAGGACATATCCGATGAACTGCCGGATAGTTTCTTGATGTTTGGTCAGATCATGCGAGCAAAGGTTCGCTATAAAGGAAAGGTTTACTATGCGTCTGCGTGGAGTAACGGCAAAGATGCGTGGGTAGATATGGTGGAACAGTAATGGCGGTTTACTTAAATTTTAGTGTTAAGTTTCACGGTAAGGATTTGCCTAAAGATATAGTTGACTTGGAGGTAATGAGGAAAGCATTGGAAATGTATGCTAAAGGTTTGCATCCGGGCCGTGAGTTTGATGACGATGTTACAGTTGAGTTGGAAGAGTCAGCCGGAGAGTTGGAGGAATAGTGGGACAACTAGACGACATTTTTAACGCGCCAGTGAATTTGCGGAAGCTGATCTCGAAGATCAGTTTTGACGCAGAACTTCTGGAGAAGGCCTCGTTAGAACAGCCGGGACTATACTTGGAAGCTTCAAGATACCGGACGCTTAAAATGCGAAAAAAGAACAAGGCCTTCGTCCAGAAGGATATGGTGAAAGCCGAGCTTGGAATCAAGTATCGGAAAAGAAAAGGTGACGGTGAGAAGTTGACGGAAGGAGCTGCAAAGGATAGGGTTCTATTTGATCCGGCGATGCAGGAAGCGCAAGCGGCTCTGGACAGAGCAACCGAGGAGGAGGTGTGGGCACAGGGGTTGGTGGAAGTGTTCCGGCAGAGATTGTCAGTGCTGAAGATCGTAGCCGAGATAAGAAACTCGGAGATGGCTAACGAGATTCGCCATGCAAAAGAAAACATGGCAACTGCCGGAATGAGGAAAGCAGCGGAGCAGGCACGGTCGAAGTTTGATAAGGATGGGGAGGATGAAGAATGACACCCCTTGAGTTTTTCCAATACAGTTTGATGGCGGTGGTAGATGTGTTCATATTGTTGTTTTTCATAGGAGTGACTCGTGGGTTACTCTTAGGTTTGGTTAAGGTTTGGATCAAGTTCTATTTTGCGGAGCAGGAAGCGATGTACAAGAGAATGGCAGACGTTCCTACTCCGTTCGACATTCACAGCAGGATGCACTAACTCAGGAGGATGCATGTTGAAGAAAAAGAAGCACGTGGAAGAAGAGGATGACTTTCGGGGCAGGGCAAAACGGGCCAAGAAAGAAAAGGAAGAGCGTGGAAGATTCTCGTTTCCGGCGGGCGTGGAGACAACGTTTCGTATTCTGAAGACTCCACGGGACAAGGAACTCAACTCACCCAGTGTGTTCATGTACCAAAGGGTGCATCGGAACATTGGCCCAAAGAACGGGTTCTCACGTTGCGGTAAGGACATCGACGGCAATGGTGAGTGCTGGTTGTGTGACGTGAAGATCCCTCAGCTTCGGAAGAAAGGGAAAACGGTTACGGCTCAGAAACTGGAAGCCAGCGGTTCGTTTGTGGTACAGTTGGCGATCGTTGACAATGAGTCGGGGGAATGGCGTGGACCGTTGACTCTTACCACGAGTCAGGGAAAATCCGCAAAGTCTCTTTCCTACATCATGGAATCTCTGATCCAGAACACGAAGCGGGATTTCGTGAGTCATAAGGATGGGTATAACGTGACTCTGGAGCGGACAGGATCGGGGAGGAACGATACGCGTTACGGAACTCCGGTGCCGGACGATGAACCTACGGACGTTCCTAAGGAAATCGTGGCTCGGTTGAAACCTTTCGAGTCATTCTTGTTTCAGTACAGTGAGGAGCAGCAGAAGGCTCTCTACTTCGGTCGTGAGTATGATTCTACGGCAGAGGAAGAGGAAGAGAAGCCGAAGAAGACCAAGAAGCCTCGCGACGAGGAGGAAGAGGAAGAAGAATCCGAGGAAGAATCCGAATCCGAAGAAGAAGAGTCTGAGGAGGAGGAAGAGGAAGAAGAGCCTAAGCCCAAGAAGAAAAAGGTGAAGAAGTCCGAGCCTGAAGAAGAAGAGGAGGAAGAAGAGGAGTCGGAGGAAGAAGAGGAGTCCGAGGAGGAAGAGGAGGAGGACGAAAAGCCCAAGGCCAAAAAGAAGAAAAAGCCTGCCGACGAAGGGGAAGAAGAGGAAGAAGAATCTGAGGAGGAGGTCGAAGAGGAAGAGGACAGAAAACCGGCTAAGAAAAAGAAGAAACCAGTAGAGGAAGAAGAGGAAGAGGAAGAGGAAGAGTCTGAGGAAGAGTCTGAGGAGGAAGAGGAGGAGGAAGAGCCTGCTCCCAAGAAGAAAAAGAAGAAAGTAGTTGAGGAGGAAGAGTCTGAGGAGGAAGAGGAGGAAGAGTCTGAGGAGGAAGAGGAGGAGCCGGCACCCAAGAAGAAAAAGAAGCATTGAGATTCGGACGGGGTCTGGTGCGGGGCTACAAATCATCGCGGCCTGGACTTCGGACGATAGGGGCGAGCTAGTGATGGACAAGCACCCATCAACGCACACGGCTCGCCCCGGTACTTTCACTGGAGGATAGAATGACAGCGGATGAGATCAGGAAAGAGTCTGGGAACAACTGTGAGAAGTTGTACACGTGGAGTGAAACAACTGGGCGCATATTGGAACTTCTTCAGTACGCATCCCAGATGGAGACTGCAGCTCAGTTGGCAGAACTGAATGCTACGTTAAAGGCGTGGACAGACCGTGGGCAGTTTTTGGCTACCAAACAGTTTTCAGCCGCAGCTTCGGAGAGATAAATGGCTAAGAACAGCATGAAGAGCATGTCTCCGGGTGAACAAGTACTCGCCATCCAGAACTCGATGTACGATCAAACCTTCGAGCGTCCAATGAAGTGGTGGTTGGATCTGGGGGATCCGTTATTCAATCAGGTGATGGGGTCACGCGAGAAGGGAATGTGTGGTGGGCGCACTTACGTTCTCACCGGCCCACAGTCCTCAGGGAAGACGTTGATCGCAGCGAAGATCGCGGGACTAGCGCAGCAGGATGGAGCGATCGTGGCGTGGGGAGACGCGGAGGAATCCTTCGATCCGCGGTGGGTGAAGATTCATGGGTTGGATCCGGGTGAGGCGATTCGTCACAACGGTAAGATTATCGGATACGAGAAGATTGCGTTGTTTCTGCCCCTATACGGCAAGCTTGGGAAGACGCAGAAGTTTGCAAAAGGGGAAGCGAGGGTTGAGACTGCCGAAGAGTACGCAGAGCGTATGGATAAGTGGATGCGGCTCCAGCGTGAAATCCACGGGCCAAAAGTAAAGTTATGTGTGGTGCTGGATTCCACAACAGCGCTGACAACAGAGAAAGACGAGAAGGCTGGTTTCCTGGATGAGAACATGAATACCAGAATCAGTGCATTCTTTATCAACAAGCTTACGAAGTCGTGGAAGACTCTGGCGCCTCACGTCAACGCGATCATAGTGTACGTTTCCCAGTTGAGGACTTCACCGGGGATGTTCGCTAAAGAGTACATGCCGGGAGGACGTGGATTGTACTTCCATCCTCACGTACACGTGAAAGTAATCCGGATTCATAAAGGTAAAGTAATGCAGAATGGAGTACAGATTGGTGTGAAGTCGCTGATGATCAATACCAAGAACAAGTTGGGTGGTGGTTCGGTGGAGGGATTGGAGTGTGGAGTACAAACTTACTTCCACAAGGACAAGTGGAGGTTTGTGGAATCGTCTGAGTTCAAGAAAAAGGAAACTGAGTGATGTTAGCTCTCGAGAAAAAACTTCTGTATAGCACAGCGTTGTTCAGCGATGACGATCATCGTAAGTATAGGTATATACTTACTCGGTGTTGGGATATTGGTCGCTTCAAGCTGGTGTGGGTAATGTTGAACCCAAGTAAGGCGGATGAGAACAGGAACGATGCAACGATAAGACGGTGTATGGGGTTTGCGAGCGCATGGGGTTATGGTGGAATCGAGGTTTATAACCTGTTCGCTTACGTTTCTACTTATCCAGAGATGTTGATGAAGGTTAAGAATCCAGTGGGGCCTAAGAACGATGACGTGCTGAAAAATATTCCTCGAGATAGGGACGTGATGGTGGCGTGGGGGAACGTTAATCCGGCGTTCTCGGAGAGAATTACAAAGGTACAGAGTTTGTTGAACAGAAATTTGTTTTGTATGGGTTGTACCAAGCTGGGTAATCCCAAGCATCCAGTGAGGTTGGCAAGCAGTACGCAACTCACACTATGGAGGAAAGTATGAAGGGAAAGCGTAAGTTGAGTAGGAAAGCAAGACTGGCAATTCGGCAGGCGCAGAAAGCACGTTGGGCAAGAGTACATGCGACTACGGATCAGGTTGTTGGAACTAGTAGTGCCGGACAATCGTTTATCGCTTCAGTTGATTTAAGAAACCGTGAACGTAGAAAGCTGGAGAAGGAAAGCGACGGTGTGGTGACTGGCCGTACAGCAAGATCATCGTCACAGGCGCCGTTTTACCATGATATTCCCCCAGAACTGTTTCGCAGATTGGGGAATCGGCACAAGGGTGGGCATTTGAAATACTCCCCAAAGATCACGATGAATCTCAACTATCGTCAAGGAATTGACGATCCGTTTTATATCATGGATCGATTGAACCACGTGTTTGAGCACTTGGTTGCGTTCTTGGCTGATGGTGATGAGTTGGATGACAATCTGGCTGCCGCGGTTTGGAATATCAGTTTCCTGATGGAGGCAGAGAAGATAGCTCCAGAAGCAGTGAAGATGGTCATCGGTCAATCGAAGTTGTTCGGGAAGTCAGCTGAAGAGTTCAGGAAGTATTTGGAGGCAAGCCAGTGCAAATAGTTGAGCCCTACGCACGGATGATGCCACTCCCGGGATTGGATATTTATGCGGCTGTGTTTACTCCCGGGATGGGGTTTGAGTTACTTCGGCGTGTTGAATGGTGTTCGAGAATCAGTCATCGTTCAGAAGAAGCGGTGACTAACGATAGTTGGAAACGAATTATCAAGAGCGTGGTGTTGGAACACGGTGACTGGTCGGTGACGGAGCACGCTGTGGTGTCGGTGGACGCGTATGTGGACCGTGGGATTACTCACGAGTGGGTGCGGCATAGGATGGGAGCCTACACTCAGGAGAGTACACGATTCGTGAACTACGAAAAGAAAATGAAGCCGAGTTTTGTAAATCCTTTTGGTTCACCCAGGTTTTCTTCGGAAGAATTAGCGGCTCACCCGGATATTAGTGGAGGTAAGGCACGCGAAGCTTACACAGCGTGGGAGCACGCGATTACCGCTTGTGAGGAGGCATATAAGTACATCCTTTTGATGGGGTATCCTCCACAGATCGCACGGTCGGTATTTCCAAACGCTTTAGCTTCAAGAATCATCGTGACTTACAATCTCAGGAACTGGCGTCACTTTTTCATCATGCGTACGACGAAAGAGACACATCCTCAGATGAAGCAGGTTTCCATTCCACTACTGGAGGAGTTCAAGAGGAACATTCCACTCCTCTACGACGATATAGAACCCAACGCACGTCAGGTGGATAACCTGAAGAAAGCGAGATAGTGATGCCAGAGAAAGTACAGAAAGAAAAACAAACAATCGCGTCGGAAGAAGTAGGTTCGTTGGAAGAGGTATTACCAGCTTCGCCCTCACTGGCTACGTTACCAACGTTGATTGGTGGCTTCGTAACCAAAGTGATGCAAGATCCGGGAACACTGAATGGTTGTGCAGATGAGTTGAGGATGTGGTACGACGCACAGCCGCTGGAGAACAGAAAACAGTTGATTGCTGACGCACGGAAGGCAATCGAGACAGCCAAGTTGACGACAGAGTGGTTGTTCTCCCAGTATCAAATGATTGCAAGCAAGGATATGTAGATGGAACTGTGTGATCAAATTCGGTTGGTGATCGCAACTGAGTTAGGCGTTCCAATGGAATCGGTGAGAAGCGAGACTTTATGGAGCGAGCTTAAAGCCGATTCCTTGGATCGGGTTCAAGTAGTTATGCGTTTGGAGGATAATTTTAGTTTAGGGATGACTCCGGACAGTGTGATGATGGAACTAGCTAACAGTCCAATCGGGGAAACGATCAAGTTTGTGGAGGAGCAAATTGAAGCCAGAAGAGTGGGTCAGCAAAAGAGTTAGGCATCTTGATGGAACAGTGGTTGTGTTTCGAACTGAGCCACTTCCATTTGAGAAGCTGGAACCTTTGAAAGCTGTAGGAATATATTTTGAGGGAACGGACGATTTGGTTGGGTTCGCAGTTGAGTCAAACAATTCCGTGGGGACACAGAAGCGGTTGACAAGTTTCCTAGGTAGTTTGATTGAGTCTTATCTCAAAGAGAATCCCGTACAATAGAACATGGCTACATACTTGAGAGTTCAGATTAGTATCACTCGAGTAAGTGACGGAAAGAACGTTACCTATTGGGATGATGAAGGATTGTACCAGGAAGGTGATTACGATGGTGTGTTCATCTGGGAGGATGGAAACTTTTCATGTGATTGTAATCGAAGCCTATTCTTTCATCGAGCTCTTGGTTTACCGGAAGAGGACTGTAGTTGTGGCTATGAAGCGTTTCGTGTAGATTTCATTAAAGACGAAACCGGAAAGATCTGGTATCAGGAACCATGACACAAGTTCTCGCGTTATCGTTCCGCCCGAAGCGGTTCTCGGAGCTCATTGGGCAGGAGAAACTAGTCAAGAGAATCCGCGGCCATTTCCAGCAGAAGCGTGTTCCTACGGCATGGATGTTCATGGGGCAGAAAGGGGCGGGGAAGACTACGATCTCACTTATCCTTGCGATGTCGTTACAGTGTAGGCATCAGGATTTGATAGGTGAGCCTTGCGACGAATGTTACGCTAAGGAATCGAGCTTCAATATCATCAAGATTCCGGCCGCAAAGTTTACAGGTAAGAAGGAACTTGAGTCTATGTTGAGTGGTTACGACTTGAATCCTAATCCGGGGTCGCGCCGAAGGATTTACATTCTGGATGAGTTGCACAAAGCATCAGACTCGGCTCAGTCGCTTCTACTGGAGATGACTGAGTTTTGTCCACGAACGACAGTGTGGATCATGTGTTCTAGTAAACCAGAAAAGATTCTGGAAGCTTTGGTTTCTAGATGCACTGGTAAGTTTACAGTGCCGGGATTAGACGAGTCTTCGGTGCGAGAGTTAGTAAAAGTAGCCTTATCAAGGGTTCGATCCAAGTTGAGTGTAGCAAATCTATCTGACGCATTGTTGGAAGCAAACGTTACAAGTCCGCGGTTGATTGTGAATGCGGTAGAATCGTACACGTCCGGAGCCTCACCAGAGGAAGCAGCTCGAGTGGAGGTGAGTACGGACTTTGATGTGAATGCTTTGTTCAGGTGTGTGCGGACAGGGGACTGGGAAAAGACGGCTAAGCATCTGAGGGGTGCGACGCCGGAAGACGTGCGAGGAATCAGGAGTTACATAGCCAAGGCGTTGAGTAACATTCTCTACGACGAAGTTTCATTTTCCCAGAGAACTAGAGTTGTGGCAGAAGGGATCAAATCGCTGACACAGATCTATGGGGATGACAGTCTATCCCTTTCAGCGACAGCGGCAACGTTGTATGAGCTGTGTCGGAAATTCGCGGAATACAAACGATGAGAATTGAACCTAGAAAGTTTTTAGTTGGGCGTAATCCACTCAGACATAGGAAGCTATTATGTTTGGTAGCAGAGACTAAACAAGAGAGCGAGTTGATTGATGAGTATCTTGGAAACGTAGTTCATCAAGATGGTTTGATTACGGAAGTGAGGGGGGCAAGTTTGTCTTTCCGATGGTTACGCGGACCATTACATTAGATTGGAGACGGCATGAAATTGATGGCGGAACAAACAACAGATGAGATTCGGCAGAAGCATATCAAGTTGGATGGAGTATGTATGCAGAAAGCCAAAGCCCGTGGACAGATGACGTTCACGATTGTGGAGCAGGATGCTACAGCTTCGGAGACAGTTGCGTACTGGATTCTTTTGAACTGCAAGACAGCACCACCAGCAAAGTTGTATGAGGCGCTCGAGTTTGTAATCGCAGCTCGAGAGTTTCCCAACAAGAAGAACGCTGACTAAGGAGGTTACTTGGTTAAAACCATAATAGTTTCGATGGTGTTGTTGGTGGCGAGTGGTTATCTCATTTCACTTTGTTTTGAAGGAATGAACCAGGCAAGTGATTTTACCTACATTGGTGGGATTTTTGGCCTGGTGTTGTGGTTTGTGTTTTTGCCTAGGACGTACAAAGGTTTGGTTTGGTTGTTAAATTGGACTGGAGGGAAAGCGGATGATCGGAAGATTGATAACGATAGTGGTATTAGTAGTGGTGGTGTTAGTAGTGATGGTGAGCTGCACAACGAGAATCGGCCCCGGGATGGTCGGCATCGAGGTGGACCAGTCTGGTAGTCAGAGGGGAGTACAGGACTTCGTACTTAAGACGGGAAGGGTTTGGTACAATCCGTATTCGACTTCAATCATTGAGTACCCTACGTACATGCAGTCAGTGGTATGGACTGCAAGTAAGGATGAGGGCCATCCAGTGGATGAGTCGATTACGTTTACGACCAAGGACTCGATGATTGTGAACGCAGACTTCAACGTTAGCTATCTGTTGGTGGTAGAGAAGGTACCTGAGTTCTATGTCAAGTTTAGAAGTGATGATCTGGAAAAGTTCTCAGATGGTTTCATGCACAATCAAGCACGAGACTGTGTGAATAACATTGCCGGCAAGTACGACATAGAGCAGATTATGGGGGACAATGCGGACTTCATTTCAAACTCGAGAAAGTGTTTGCAGGATACAATGGCGTTGTTTGGAGTGAAGTTGGAACAGTTCGGATTGATCGGTGCTCCCAGACCGCCGGATAACGTGAAAGCAGCAATCAACATGAAAGTGCAGGCTACCCAGTTGGCGTTACAGAAGCAGAACGAGGTAGCACAGGCACAAGCGGACGCCAAGTCTCGCGTAGCAGCTGCGGAAGGGGACGCCGCGGCAATGATTGCGAGAGCGAAGGGAGAAGCGGACGCTAATCGAATAAAGTCGAGTTCGATTGACGATAAGTTGATCGCTTGGTACAAGCTCACTAACCAGCATGATTTGATCTGGAGGTGGGATGGAAAAAGACCAAACGTGGAAGCTGGAAACGGGGCTGGAATGTTGTTGCAGTTACCGAGCAACTAATGCGCGGACTTTTTTCAGCGGACTG